>SESF01004087.1_pt1 | contig 108458 bp, 105 predicted proteins | sample 3171521 | NCBI WGS metagenome assembly SESF01 (sample SAMN10866945, study PRJNA518727) | freshwater metagenome | biome: subpolar coniferous forest; feature: holomictic lake; material: water; isolation source: holomictic Lake 227, 6 m and 8 m depth | place: Canada: near Kenora, Ontario | collected...
AAACATCAATCACGCACAAATCTAATTCCTAAAAAACACTAAAATCCTACAAAAAGAGGTGCAAAATCCTGCGTAACTAAATACAAGGATATCAAATACAGCACCCGTAATAAGTGCATCATAGCATTGATTAAGCAACGACCAGATGACATGTCGCCAAACTGGCAGGAATGAATGACAAAACGTAGTGTATGAGGAGACGTGAAATGAAAGACATTAAAACGTTTTCATCCACAAAACTCGCCACGGAAAACCGATAACAACCACGAAGAAATTTGCACAACGTATAAACAAAATAACACCAACGCTTAACAACAAATCTGTATGTATCGATCAAGGCTAACATGGATATGTTGTGCTTTTTCAAAAAAAAGCCGATCACCCACGTTTCAGGAAAAAAAGCTCAAAAGTACCAGCCCCTCTTAATCCGTAGGTCAGTATAATAATTATTAAATAATTATTAAAATTTTATTTAAAAACCGCCACCCTCTCCAGCAGACCTTTTTTCCTTTGCTTATAGACTGAACAAGCTCATTGAGCAAAATGAACATCCATTAACGCTTCATCCTGACTGATCAACCTGTCAATGCATATGCTTCATATCCTTTTAATAAATAACAACATAGACCTCAGTGTATGCAGTATACACCTGGATTAATAAAAAGGATTGTCGGTTTTTTGTTTAACTCCTTTTCCGCTGTTATATTTGTACACTTCATTAAAAGAATCTTAAGGGCAATCTTAAGCAACTCACTGGATCTGAAGGCAACTGATGGATGTTATTTGAAACAATTGCCTTTTATATTCATTGTGCACGTAAATAATGAGGCAGGAATCAACTAATAGCCACGATTTCAGGTTCACTAATGACGGTTGCAGTAACCCGTTGTTTTGTGTCAACTGCTTCTTGTTTGTTTAAAGATTTCTGTTTGGGTTAATGAAGCTCAGTCATGCGAAGAGCATGTCTCCCCCATTCTCAGTTTATTATTATAATAAGTCAGATTTTTATTATGGTGGTTGTCCGTCGTCGATGGTTTCAGGCTCCCTGGGAATTCAGGGAATCTGCTGTTTTTACAGCCATTGCTGTCATTGCAGGTTTTTTCATTCAAGTTGCAGCTTCAGGGCGAGGTATTGCAATGCCGCACTTACCTTTCAACGCAATAGCACTCTCATTTTTAGGCATTGTGGTATTGAGCACCGGCCTTGCTTTCAGAAACACTCCTGCCGTTAAATGGTTTGGAAGCATCCCGCTTGGTCTTTGCCTTATTCTTGCGTTAGCTGTTCTCTCGCTGATAGGCGGCATAATACCTCAGCAACCGGTTGCTCAAGAATCACTGCAGGTATTACTGGGATTGAACCAGATTTTTTCAAGTTGGCCTTTTGCCGTCACTGTTCTCATCTTCCTGGCCAACCTCGGCATTTCTCTTTCATGGAAGCTTATACCGTTTAAACTGCAGAATCTCCAGTTTATCCTTTTTCATGCCGGCTTCTGGATTGCTCTTTCATGCGCCATTGTTGGCAGTTCCGATCTTCAACGACTTGTTGTACCTATTAATATTGGAAAAGCAAACAACCTTGGTTATACCATGGAAAGCGATACTCCGCAGCATCTTCCGTTATCTATTTTTCTTCATGACTTTTCTCTTGAAGAGTATCCTCCGCAATTACTGCTCTATGACCCGCATAACGACAAGCTCCTGATGAACAAGGCGCAGGCAATTTTAGAGGTTCGAAAGGGAACTACTGCAACATGGCAGGGAATTGAGGTTCTTGTGCTCGACTATCTGCCCTATGCACTTCCCGGGAAAGATGGAGTGCCTCAATCCGCAGACCGCAAAACCGGAATACCCTTTGCGAAAGTTAGAATCATCACAGCCTCAACACAGCGCGAGGCATGGATCAGTACAGGAAGCCCCTTACTTAAACCTGATGCGGCTCAACTGGACGGACTCTATCTTATCATGATGCCAGGTACACCAAAATCCTTCCGTTCGGCAGTTACGGTTCAGGATGAAAAGGGGCATGAAACAATGGCAAACCTTGAAGTTAACCATCCTGTCAGCTTTATGGGCTGGAAGCTCTACCAGATGGGCTATGATGAAAAAGCCGGACGCTGGTCTAAGTTAAGCCTGATTGAAGTGATTCATGATCCATGGCTGCCAGCTGTTTATCTTGGATTTTTTATGATTATGGCAGGAAACATTCTGTTTTTCTGGAATGGCATTAAACGAACAGAGGTTGTAAAATGATTATTAATTTTAATACTGCGGCAGAACTGGCTATCGTGTGTTGGGCAATTGGCTCCTTGTTGAGTCTTTTGGCAAGTCGAACTCCGGCACTTAAGCTTCCTGCTTTTCTTCTCTCCGTTGCTGGTTCTTTGGTCATGATCGGATTTATTGCTTTTTACTGGTCAGCTCTCGACCGTCCACCTCTAAGAACACTTGGAGAGACCCGACTGTGGTATGCTGCGCTCATTCCTCTCGTAGGATTTCTAGTTGAGTACCGCTGGAAAATCGGATGGTTAAAATACTACTGTATGGCGCTTGCTACATTTTTTCTCAGCATAAACATACTTCATCCCGAGGTCTTCGATAAAACGCTTATGCCTGCCCTGCAAAGTCCATGGTTTGTTCCGCATGTCGTTGTCTATCTTGTCGGTTATGTTTTGCTGGCTGCATCTTCTGTTACAGCTCTGCACAATGTCTATCTCCAGGTGAGAAAAAAAGGAAATAATACAGGGGAATCAGTCTCACACTTTCTTGCACTGCTTGGTTTTGTTTTTTTAAGCTTCGGCCTGATATTTGGCGCTCTTTGGGCAAAGGAAGCGTGGGGACATTACTGGACATGGGATCCCAAGGAAACATGGGCATTTCTATCCTGGCTGGCTTATCTAGGCTACCTTCATGCGTTCCGCTACAAAATTAGCCAGAGTAAACTGCAGTGGTACCTGGCCCTTGCTTTTGTTGTGCTTCTTGTCTGCTGGTTCGGAGTTAACTACCTTCCATCAGCACAGAACAGCGTCCACACTTATACGCAAAGCTGAGAACCCCTTGTGTTCAGCACGGCTTCTGATCCTTAGGCCGTGCTACCGACCCAAGAAGATTTTTCACACCTTTAATAATAAGTTATATTAGATTTCAGGATGTAAACACGAAAACAACAGCCCAGCTTAACCTATTGACCAGAAAATCATACTGTTAGTTTTCCGGCTGTTCATACTTCACTGAACAACTTTATATGTTTCAAACATCCCTAAAAGCAGCAATGACTGCTTGGGCATTATCAAATTCCATATACTCCTCGTCCGGGATCGTCTTGCGCAGTAAAAATACACTGCGATGGGCCCTTATTGCGGCCTTCAGCCCAATCGAATCATTAGACTGGTTTAGCCGGTTAAATATTGACGATATGCGCTCTTTTTCTGAGTCTGTACCATATTTGACATTTCAGCCTATGCGGGTCTTTATGTCAACTAAATGGAACATTGTTCAAAGAAAAAAAGTCCTTGACGACACCTATAGCTTTATTGAAACATACAGAGGTGCCCTGCAGGATGCCATTCTTAAACCTGAGGGCTCAACTCTTGCTCGCTTCACCCTTGAGGAATATGGCGAAGTAAAAATCGCCCTCTATTATGACAATAGTCTTCGAAAGGAAGGGGCATTGATGGTGTCACTGAAATGTGCATCCTTGAAGGAGCCAATTATTCTAATCGCCTTTTCGCTTGAACAGAGCTCAAAAAATCGCAACGTTTGTTATATCGGCTGCATACAAGGCAGATCCAATAAAGATGAGATTAAAGCAATAACTAAAGAAATGTTCGGCATGAGACCGCATTCCGTCATGTTATTCATAGTTCAGGAGATTATTAGGTCCTTAAATATTACGCATCTATTTGGCGTTGGCAATACTATTCACCCTCATCATCAAAAATACCTGATTCACTTGCCGTTTGTGCACAACACAACCTTCGATTATGATTCGTTATGGATTGATTTTGGTGGTGTATTGGAACCTGATGGCTGGTTTAAACTACCCCTTACTACCGAGCGAAGAATGGATAAAGAGATGAAACCGAACAAGAGGGCCATGTATCGTAGACGTTATGCCCTTATGGATAATATCTCCATGCAGATACAAACAGCAATAGCAAGGAAATGACGTGTAGCTCTTTAAACTCGATCGCCAAAAGCAATAGCACTCTCCCGTATTTCTAACTTCTGACTGGTTTCTCACCGAAAAAAATACTTCTGGAACACCAATGGTCTTTGGACATTTACCTGCCGGCTATATTGCGTCTAAGTTATTAGTCAAAAAATTTGAACACCGCACCCCTTTTTATAAAGCATTCATGTTTTGGGGAATGCTTGGGTCTATAGCTCCTGATCTGGATTTGTTTTATTACTACACGATTGATAATCATCAAAACCCTCACCACTCCTATCTTAGCCACTTTCCATTATTTTGGCTGACTCTTTTGTTCCTTTCATTTTTCTGGCTATGGTTAAGTAATAATCATAACCAGAATCCGACATATGCCTTTATTTTTGCTATAAACGGCTTAATTCATATGTCTTTAGATACATTTACCGGTGAAATATTTTGGTTAGCACCATTTTTGAGCACACCATTTTCTTTTATTTCTACGGATTTGGAGTATAACTCCTGGGGACTGAATTATTTCACACATTGGGCATTCCTCCTTGAACTGTTCATTATTTGGTGGGCGGGTTTCTTACGCTTTAGAAAATCCTGACGTCTATCATATACAACTCTTTTTCTACTGGTTATATAATTCTTTATCAAACCCCTGAGGAACTGTCCGATGAACTTTTTCTCCATTCTTGTACTCGCAATTGTTCAGGGAGTCTGTGAGCTCCTTCCAGTATCGAGCTCTGCACATGTCATTATGGCGGAAAAACTTATGGGGCTTGATCCGACCTCACCCGAAATGACATTATTGCTTGTCATGCTCCACACGGGGACAATGTTTGCTGTCATTGTCTACTTCTGGAAGTCGTGGAAAGAGCGTTACTTTGTCTCTGGTAAAATCTTTTGGCAGTTCGCCAAACTGGTGAGCGTGGCAACGGTATGTACCGGGGTTATAGGGTTCACACTGATGACGCTCATTGAAAAAGTTATTTTTCATTGCTCAGCTCATGCCGAAATTGAACATCTGTTCGGAAACGCTTATGTGATTGCAACCGGCCTTGCACTTGTCGGTGTGATGATCATAATTTCAGCAAAACATCAGAGTATCGATACATCAAAGAATCTCGGTGTGCGTGAATCGGCATGGATTGGAATTGTACAGGGAATTTGTCTCCCGTTCAGGGGGTTTTCACGTTCCGGCTCTACGATTTCAACAGGGCTGTTTCTGGGCCTGGACAAGATCCGTGCTGAAGAATTCAGCTTCGCATTGGCCGTCGTATTGACTCCTGCTGTCATCGTGAAAGAGCTTTTGCGATTGATCAAGTCGCAGGAAAGTTCTCTGTCGGTTGCAAACAACTTTCTCAGCATTGCCTGGCCAAGCCTGGTAGGAATGCTTTTCAGCTTTGTGGCAGGTCTGTTGGCTCTCAGATGGCTTTCTCAATGGCTCGAGCATGGCCGGTGGCACTTTTTTGGCTACTACTGTCTATGCGCGTCAGTGACCGTGCTCATCATAAATCACTTTCTCCACTGAAATCAAAATATTCCCTGGACTCATTAACGTCACTTGCCGATACAGAACCGGTCAAAAACAACATGTAATATCTCTTCATTAACCACCTTGCCGGTGATTTCTCCTACATACTCAAGGGAGGAGCGAAGTTCAAATGCTATAAGCTCGGTAGCGGAACTGCTTTCAATCAGCTCACGGGCATTTTCAAGGGCATCCGAGGCATTGCGAAGTGCTTCATAGTGACGCAGGCTGGTTACAAGCACACTTGCTTCATGCAGCTTGTCAAGTCCCTCAACCATACTGCTCATAAGGTGCTTCAGTTCATCTAATCCAATACCATTTGCCGCCGATATACCGCAGATATCACAACCAGTTAGTTCTCGAATTCGATGCATTCTTTCGCGACTTTCTGTAATAAGATCAATTTTATTGGCGACCACAATCATACGGGCATTGCTGTATCGCTCCAAAAATTCAAGGATCTGTGGGACTTCATCGAGATACTCCTCCTGGCTTATATCAAGGAGATAAAGAATCAGATCAGCTTCGGAAATTTTCTTGTAGCTGCGGCGTATTCCTTCGTGCTCGATATCCTCACTCCCTTCACGCAGCCCCGCCGTATCGGTCAGACGGAACATTGTTTTTTCATAGAGAAAACACTCCTCGATATAATCACGCGTCGTCCCCGGCATATGGCTGACAATGGAGCGCTCTTCGTCAAGCAGTACATTCAGCAGTGTCGACTTGCCGGCATTCGGCTTTCCTGCGATCACCGTAGCAACTCCTTCCTTGAGAAGTCGACCATGCTGATAGGAATCCACAAGACGACGAAGTTCCACCTGTAATGCAGCAAGCTCTTGACGGAGTTGGCCGCGACTTAGAAACTCAACATCCTCTTCACTGAAATCAAGCTCAAGCTCCAAAAGGGCACAGGAACGTAATAGCTGCTCCCTCATGGAATCAAGTCGCTGGGAAAGAGTGCCCTGCATCTGATGCACTGCAGTCCGAAACGCCGATTCAGTGCGAGCATGAATCATCTCGCCGATAGCCTCAGCCTGCAGCAGATCAATACGCCCGTTAAGAAACGCCCTTCGGGTAAACTCTCCTGGTTCGGCCAGCCGGCATCCTTCGTCAAGCAGCACCTGCAGAATATGTTTGACCACAACCGGCCCTCCATGACAGCTGAGTTCAACCATATCCTCCATTGTAAACGAATTCGGCGAGCGAAACGTTAAAGCAACCACTTCGTCAATCAGACCTTCAGAATCATAAACAGTACCATAATGAGCCCTGAAGCCCTTCGATGTCGAAAAAAGGAACTCCGGCTTGTTCTTTTTACGAAACACCCGCTGGGCGATATCGAAAACGCCTTTGCCACTCATTCGAATAACCGCCAGGGCACCGACACCCAAAGGTGTTGCGAGGGCAGCAATTGGTTCAGACTGTTCGGGTTGTGTAGATGGAGTGCTCATAGAGAGATGCTTATTACTGAATTCGACCGCATCAAGTGCTGAAGGGTTGACGATACATTCAGCAATTATAAGGAATACCATCAAGAAATAGTAACTTCATCCAGAGTGGAGAGGGGAACGTAAAAAAATATTCAATGCCTGAAATAACAGCAATAGAAAAGTTAAAAGCCGATATAGTCACAAAAAAAGAGAGGACCCTTCAGGAGCAATTTGAACGGGTATTGAACCTTGTAAACATCCTGAGAGAGCAGTGCCCCTGGGACCGCAAACAGACTCCTCAGTCGCTGGCCCACCTGCTGCTCGAAGAGAGCTATGAACTCGTTCACGCCATCGACCAGATGGACGAAACAGAACTGAAAAAAGAGATTGGAGATCTTTTTCTGCATCTCTGTTTTCAAGTACTGCTTAGCGAAGAGAGAGGATCATTCTCCTTTGCCGATGTTTTCGAAGCCCTCTGTCACAAGCTTATCAGCCGTCACCCGCATGTCTTCAGCGATACAATTGCTGAAACTGAACAGGATGTGCTTAATAATTGGGAAACCTTGAAGCTTAAGGAAGGTCGCCAGAGTATCCTCGATGGAGTACCGAACTCCATGTCTGAACTTCTTCGTGCTTACCGTGTCCAGAAAAAAGTTGCCGGTGTCGGTTTCGACTGGCCGAGCGATGAAGACGTCCTTGATAAACTTGCTGAAGAAATCGAAGAGTTGAAAAGCGCAACAAGCAAAGAAGAAAAGGAAGAAGAGTTTGGCGACCTTCTCTTCACCATCGTCAACTACAGCCGCTTTCTCGGGGCTAACCCTGAAGACTCCCTCAGAAAAGCAACCAACAAGTTTATAGAACGGTTTACAAAGATTGAAGTGACAGTTCAGGGCTCAGGCCGCAACTGGCAGGAGTACACTGCTGAAGAGCTCGACGGGCTTTGGAAACTGGCCAAAGAACAATAGTGGCGCTACACTATGTATACCGTCGCCAGAAACTCTCTGGCAGCATTACAGTACTCTTCATTAGCCCTATGCTCACCACTGAACAGGGTTGCCGTAAATGGCAGTCCCGCGACTCTCGTGCGCGCACAATCGTGCTCAAACTTCTCCTGACTGTAGAACCTGTCTTTATTGCCGCGAGCGAGATGAATACTGCCGGCTCGTTCATTCACTGTTAGTTCAGGCGGTATATCCCCTCCGAGTAGCATAAGGCCGCTTGCTCGATAACTGCCAAGCAGGGCTGCTCGACAGGCCATTCCGCTCCCCTGCGAAAACCCATGAAAACAGAGCGTATCACCCACAGAACCTGACTCCCGGACGCGCTTGATAACCGCAACGACATAGTGCAGATTTTCGGTAATTCGCTGCTCTCTATGGCTACTGGTCATCCAGTTTGCTCCAGATTCCCCTCTCGGAGTATAAAACGGGTGAAGAGCCTCAATGGAACAACAGAGCCATTGCTCCGAATCAGAGATGGCGCAAAGCAGGGAAAGCTCATCTTCCGATGTCTGGCCGTAACCATGAAACCCTACCAAAAGGGGTGCCGGACCTGAGTGTGATGGCCGCTGAAGAAGATACCTGCCGCTCACCGAAGTCTGAATGGAATATTCCTGAGTACTCGGCATATCATTGTTTGCGGATGCATAGAAACATGCAAAGCCTGCCATGCTGAAGCAGGCCCTGCCATCAACGACAAATTACATTTCCAGGAGTTTTAATATTCCCCTGAGCGGAATCCCTGCCCATTCTGGTCGGTTATTGAGCTCGTAATTCAGCTCATAAACCGCCTTGTTCATAAGATACGCCCGCATCAGATGCTCTCGCTGTTTAGGTTCTTGAGGTACAATGTTGCTGCCTCTGGTTTTTTCGAAATAGGTATCGAGAAAATGCTGACCTACAAAAAAGCTCCAGAGATCGCCCCATGGTTCAAGGGCAAGGCACTCTTCAGGACGGAACACCGACCGATTTTGCTGAAGAACATTGAACGCCGCGTAGTTGAATGAACGGAGCATGCCTGAAATATCTCGAAAAACCGAGCGTTTTATTTTGCGCTCAGAAATCGGCCGGGCCGGTTCTCCCTCAAAATCGATGATCACAAAGTCTTTGCCGGTAAAAAGTACTTGGCCAAGATGATAATCCCCGTGAATCCTGATTTTCAACGTATCAATTTTCTCCATCCTGATTGGAGTGAACTGCTGGAGAATTGCTTTCTGATTCTGCAGGAAAAGCGCACAAAGCTTCTGCTGCTCGGCCTGCAGCGTCGGCATGACTTCCCGTATAAGAATAACAGTGCGTTTAACCTGTTCGCACATCGCCTGATAAATAGAGCGCTGGTAGAGCGTGGTAAATTGCTCCGGTGCAAACGCTGGATCGTTACCGAGAGAGGCCAGAGCAAGATGCATGTCAGCAGTTCGTTCGGCCAGCTTTTCAATCATGCCGAGATAGGCTCCCCCAAGAAGTTCGTGCATGAAAGAAGGAATCTGAACGGGGTCACCGCTTAGAACCGGGAGCTGAGGCAATACGATGCCAGTGTTGATTTTAGAAAGAACCTCGTCATAATAACGCTTTACCTGCCCGAGTGAAAGCTGCCATGCATCCCCTTCATTCGGCACATAATTCTGTAAAATACCTATAGAGTATGTCTTGGATCTGTTCTGCTCATAATTCAGGGAGCCGAGAAAGGCTGGCAGATTGTTAAATCCAGTCCGTTCACTGAGCGCGCTGCACATTTCAACCTCGGGAGAAACCCCGTTTTCTATACGGCGATAGAGCTTCAGGAGAAGGTTGTCATGAAACCTGATTGAGGTATTCGTCTGATCAACAGCCATCAGAGCAGGTTCCGGTGCAACATTGCCGATTTTTTTACCGAAATCATCAATTTGCCTGCCTTTCAAGCCTGACACCAGACCAGCCTTTCCCTGCCAACCCTCTCTACCCGTCACCAGGTAAAAAAGCTGGTTCAGAAAGCGATTATCAAAGGTTGCATCACACAGATACCCCTCTTCATCGCCCACAATAACTCTTGCAATAACCTTTTTATAAAAATTATCGTCAGCCCTGTTCACTGCTGAAAGTGGCTCAAAGCATACCGGCAGCTGATAGAGATCGTTTTCACCACTCGAATAGCGCACCTCGGTCATCAGCAGTTTTGCCATATCCATCCCCACAACAGGAATGGTATCGACAATGGTGATACGCATGATGTTTCGGGCCTTGCCGCCAAACCATCGACTTGCTTTATAATAATCAGGCAGAATCTCCGTTTCCAGAAGCTGACGACTCTTGCTGGAAAAAAGGCTTGGCCAGCTATAAACGTTAGCAAAAGGCTTCTCCAGATAAGACCGACCATCAACATCCTCACTATCTTTGACAAGGTTCAACCAGAAATAGCCAAAAGAGCCGAGGGCAACCATGTAAGGAGCTTTCCTGATTTTCGGAAAGCGGTTCATGCTGAACACCTCTTCAGGAATAAACCCTTCAAAACGTGAAAGATCGATCATCACCGCCTGGGCATTTCTGGAAAGATTGATTACCGAAAGCATGGTTTCATCCTCAAACCTTCGGATAAAGATCAGTACCTTGGGGTTGCTCACCTGCAGGAACTCGATACTCCCGCGGCTGAGAGACCTGTATCGGCGAGCCGTTGCAATAGTATGGCGAGTCCACCAGAGCAGTGAGTTGACATTGCTTTCCTGCACCTCGACGTTAACCGCCTCATAATGATATTCCGGATCGATAATAACCGGCAAGAGCAACTGCTGGGGATTAGCGCGCGAAAAACCGGCATTACGGTCGGAGTTCCACTGCATCGGGGTGCGCACGCCATCCCGATCACCAAGGTAGTAGTTATCACCCATGCCAATCTCATCGCCGTAGTAGAGCACAGGTGTTCCCGGCAATGAGAGCAGCATGATATTCATCAGTTCAATCTTTCGGCGATCGTTGGTCATCAGTGGCGCCAGCCTGCGTCTGATACCGAGGTTAATGCGGGCCTTGGGATCGTTGGCATACACCCTGCGCATGTAGTCTCGCTCCTCATCAGTCACCATCTCAAGCGTCAACTCATCATGATTTCGCAGAAAGGATGCCCACTGGCAACCTTCAGGGATTTCAGGTGTCTGATCGAGAATATCAATGATGGGAAAGCGATCCTCTGTGGCAAGAGCCATGTACATTCTCGGCATCAACGGAAAATGGAAGTTCATGTGGCACAGGTCGCCTTTGCCAAAATAGGCCGCGGAATCTTCCGGCCACTGATTGGCCTCAGCAAGCAGCATGCGATTGGGGTAGTTCGCGTCTACGTGAGAGCGCAGCTTCCTCAGGTACTCGTAGGTCTGGGGAAGGTTTTCGCAATTGGTTCCTTCAGCCTCATAGAGGTAAGGAACAGCATCAAGCCTGAGCCCGTCAACACCCATGCCAAGCCAGAAATCCAGTACATCGAAAAGTGCCTTGTGAACTTCAGGATTTTCGAAATTGAGATCGGGCTGGTGATGGAAAAACCGATGCCAGAAATACTGACCGGCAACGGGATCCCAAGTCCAGTTTGATGCCTCGAAGTCCTGAAAAATAATGCGGGTTTCAGAGTATTTGTTCGGGTCGTCGTTCCAGACATAGAAATTCCGCTCAGGCGACCCGGCAGGGGCTTTTCTCGCGCGTTGAAACCATGCGTGCTGATCAGAAGTATGGTTCACTACCAGCTCGGTAATAACTTTCAGACCGCGGCTGTGAGCTTCATCAAGAAACTCTTTAAAATCTTCGAGAGTCCCGTAATCGGGATTAACGGTCATATAGTCAGCTATATCGTAGCCATCGTCACGCAGCGGTGAAGGATAAAAGGGAAGCAGCCAGATAGCGGTAATGCCAAGGCTCTCCAGATAACCCAGCTTCTGGCGCAATCCTTGAAAATCTCCAATACCGTCATTGTTGCTGTCAAAAAACGTCTTGACATGCGCTTCGTAAATAATTGCGTCCTTGTACCAGAGCTTTTCGGGTTGATACATGATATATAGTCAGTTAGGGATAGAGTGATTAATATGATTCGATAAAAAAATCCGTCAGGGAAAAGTTACCCTGAATACATGCGCGGGCATGATCCATGGATTTACTGCCACATAGTTCCATTCACCATTCCAGTCATAGTGAATACCGCTCAGCAGATCCTCCACCTTGAACTGAGAATCGTGTGGCATATTGAAGAGCTCGAGAGGGAATCGCAGCCACCCCCCTTGGGTATTCGAAGAATCGAGGCTGACCACAGTAAGAATAATATTACCTCCATCATCGGAACGCTTCAGATAACCCATTACTTGGTCATTTTCCTGACCCGGTGAAGCGTCAATGCGGACAAAGGTAATGTCATTAGTCTGCTGAAGGGCACTATTCTCTTTTCTTATTCTGTTAATGCGCGTTATCTCTGCCCGGATATTGCCGGGCCGGTCAATATCCCACTGCTTGATTTCATACTTTTCGGAATTGAGATAGTCCTCCTTGCTTCCCCGAACAGGGAGATATTCGCACAGCTCGTAAGCAGGGCCATACATGCCGTAATTAGATGATAGAGTTGACGCAAGCACCATGCGGATAATAAAACGGTTGCGATCGCCGGTCTGAAACTCTTCATGGAGGATATCAGGAGTATTCGGCCAGAAGTTAGGCCGCATGAAATGTTTGAGGGGTGATGATGTCAGTTCGAGCAGGTACTCCTGCAATTCATGCTTGTTATTGCGCCAGGTAAAGTAGCTGTAAGACTGACTGTACCCCACAACAGCAAGTCTGGCCATTAATTTCGGCCGGGTGAAAGCCTCGGCAAGAAAAACCGTATCCGGATGCTCCTCCCTGATCGAGGCAATAGCCCACTCCCAGAAAGGAAACGCCTTGGTATGAGGATTGTCAACGCGAAAAATCTTCACCCCTTTGTCAATCCAGAACAGAAAAATGCTTTTCAGCTCAATCCAGAGATTCTGCCAGTCAGCCGACTCAAAATCAATTGGAAGGATATCCTCATATCGTTTAGGCGGATTTTCCGCAAACTGCACCGTCCCGTCCGGACGCCACTTGAACCACTGCGGATGCTCCTCTACATAAGGGTGATCAGGTGAACACTGAAACGCAATATCGAGAGCAACAGAAATCCCCAATTCCTCCGCTGCTGTAACAAATGCTGTAAAATCCTTGATCGTACCAAGTTCAGGATGAACTGCCTTATGCCCTCCATCCTTGTTGCCAATCGCCCAGCAGCTTCCCGGATCATCCGGCGCAGCCACAAGGGCATTGTTCTTTCCTTTGCGCTTCGTGTAACCTATAGGATGAATAGGCGGCAAATAGACGACATCGAATCCCATCCCGGCAATAAAAGGCAGCAGCCTGTTACAATCGTTGAACGTCCCATGTTTACCAGGAAGGGTACTCCATGAGCGGGGGAAAAATTCATACCACGCACTACATCCGGCCCTCTTCTGTTCTACCGTCAATCCAAGCACTTTTTCATAAACAGTGGCGCGTGCCTTATCGGGATTACTACCCATAAGCTGTTCAAGACTCCCTTCAAGAGCAGCTGCTTCGGCCTTATCCTTCTCCTCTGAACGGAGGCGAGAGACGAATGCTCCGAGCTTTCCTGCATCAGCTTTTACTGCCCTTGCAACTCCCTCTTTGACCAGAAGCGCCCCGATCTCCAGATCGAGTGAAACATCCTGACCAGCCTCCATCTTTTTGGTCAGTCCCTTTTTCCATGTCTGAAAATGGTCAACCCAGGCCTCAATCGTATACTCATAGAGGCCAGGGAAACCAACGGTAAAAGAACCTTGCCATTGGTCGTTGCCTAGAGAAACCATCGGCGAACGCTCCCACTCAGCTCGACCGGAAGGCCGGAAACAGAGCTCAGCAGAAACTGTATCAGCACCGTCAACAAAAATATCAGCTTCAACTATCAGGCGCTCACCCTCAACTGCTTTTGCAGGGTACTTGCCTCCATAGAGTTCAGGAGATACATTTTCTATAACAACGCGTTGACGGCCATCAAACTTTTGATCACTATAATGGGGAAAAGTCCGTCTGAATGTAGGATTCATGTTCAGGATCTCTCTGATTGGTGCCGGGGAAATCCCCGGTCATAGTTCTGCCAGCATAAAATAATGCGGAAACAGTTCCGGTAGGGCTCCCTGTTTTTTTTAACAGAAAGGAAAATATGAAAACTCCATTACTTTTTCACTCAGATACCCTTATAATTTCAAAGGTCCCATTAAATCATAAACCTTGATACCCCTTTTGATTTCTCCTGAAAAAAATTGTTCTTTGAAGGTGCAATACCGTTTTATTGTCAACAATCAGTAAAGAAAACCATGTTTGAACCACAAAAAGAAAGACTGCAGGAGATTCATCGTCGCCTCGAACAGTTACGGGGGTATCTTTGACGTTGATCAGCGCAAAGAAAAAATCTATGACCTTGAAAAAATTTCAACCGATCCTACGTTCTGGAACGACCAGAAAGAGGCCTACAAAGTTTTAAAAGAGCTGAACGAACATAAATCATGGACTGATGGGTACGAAAAAATTGCAACGAAGGCAACTATCTGTCAGGATGAACTCGACATTGCAGCAGAACTCGAAGACGAATCCTTCACCGATGAGCTCAACACCGCAATAGCGTCAATCGAGCACGACATCGCCGCCATTGAGTTTAAAAACATGCTCTCAGGCAAAGATGATGCCGGCAATGCACTCATCACCATTCATGCAGGAGCAGGAGGCACCGAGGCACAGGACTGGGCTGAAATGCTTTATCGCATGTACATGCGATGGGCGGAACGAAAAGGGTTTAAAATCTATACCGACGACTACCAGGAAGGTGATGGAGCCGGCATAAAAACCGCAACTCTCGAAATAGAAGGTCCTTATGCATACGGCTACCTGAAAGCTGAAAACGGCGTTCACCGGCTTGTAAGGGTATCACCCTTCGACTCGAACGCCAGGCGTCACACCTCTTTTGCCAGTGTCTTCACCTACCCCGAAGCTCCTCCCGATGTTGAAATCGACGTCCGCAAGGAGGATCTCGAACTCTCAACGTTCCGCAGCGGAGGCAAGGGCGGACAGAATGTCAACAAAGTGGAGACAGCCGTCCGCATAAAGCATATCCCGACGGGGATTGTGGTTGGCTGCCAGGAAGAGCGCTCACAGTTCCAGAACAGGGAGCGCGCCATGAAAATGCTGATGGCTCAGCTCTACCAGCGTCAGAGGGACGATGAGGAGGCTAAAAAGCGGGAGATAGAAGGCAAAAAGAAAAAAATCGAATGGGGAAGCCAGATCCGCAGTTATGTGCTTGATGACCGTCGAATCAAGGATCACCGCACCAATTACGAACGCTTTGATGTGGAAACCGTACTTGACGGAGACTTGGATGAGTTCATGGAAAAATATCTTTCTGAATTCGGCGACTGATGTCCAGCACTCTCAACACCTCCACCCTCAAGTTTGGCATAATAACCGACATTCACTTCTCGACAACATCAGAACCTGCGGCAGCCATCACAACTGCCGCAGACCTTCTGGGCTGGCTCGAACACTGCAAAAAACAAAACGTTGATTTTCTGTTCCAGCTCGGCGACCTGATCAAAGGAAGCGAGGAACATAGCCAGGAAGAACTCCGGCAGGCAACCTCTATACTCAAAGAATTTCCTGGAACCATCCACCATGTCATCGGCAACCACTGCCTTGCCCTGACAAAAAAGACACTGCTGAATGCTCTTGGCCTGCCGGCCCCATACTATTCATTTACAGCAAAAGGGTTCCACTTTATCGTGCTTGACGGCATGGATGTATCAATACATAACGAGCCCGAAACAGCTGAAGAGCGCCAAACCCTTGAATACTTCCTCGCCCGGCCTGAAAAACACGACTACTGCGGCGCAGTGGGCGTTCGGCAAAAAGTATGGCTGAAAAAGGAACTTGACACGGCAGAGCGCGCTGGAGAAAAGGTAATCGTCATCTGCCACTTTCCGCTGCTTCCCGAAACAACAGACCCCAAACACGGCCTGCTCTGGAACCATCAGGAGATAGTCGATATACTTGCATCCTCAAACGCTGTAACTGCTTGCATAAGCGGCCATTATCATTATGGGGGTTATGCCTTGAAGAACAAGATTCACTTTGTGGTGCTGCCCGCATTTGTAACCCGACACGAACATCCCTGCTTCACTCATGGAATAGTTGAACTGGAAAGCGATGGAATAGTAATCCGCAATCAACAAAATACTGTTGTTTCCAATCTCTCCTTTTTATAGCAAGGAGAGTCTTCTTCATGAATACGAAATTATTCCGGTTCGCTATATTACCCAAAAGAGTTATTCTGAAACACATATGAGCCTCAAACTAGACAGTAATCATATCACTTAACACGAAATCAAGCAGAAAAATGAAAACAAGGATTTCAATAATGTTATTAGTAGCTGGTATGTGGGCAGCGCCTCTCTCAGCCTCAGAGCCCTATGTCAGTGCTTTTGTAGGAAGATCCGATATGAATCATGTTGGGCTGGGTCATGAGAACTCCGGCCTCACCATGCTCGGGGCTATCGGAAGAGAATTTGAGAATAACTGGCGGCTGGAAGCAGAGATTGGTTATCAGACAGTGGGAAATGATGGAGAGTATGGCTCAAATTTAGACCAGAATATGTCCGTGCTGTCGGTCTTGGCAAACGCCTGCTATGATATGCCTATTTACGATTTCGCCACGCCCTATATAACCGCAGGTGCAGGGAGAGCCATCATTAATCCAATGGGAATCAACTCGCCAGGATCCTTAAGTACATCTAAATCTTGTTTTGCTTTCCAGCTCGGGGCCGGTATCAGCGTTCCAATCGGTGACAACGTAAAGCTTGATGCACGTTACCGCTTCTTTTTAACACCAAAGATTATTTTGGATCCAGCAGTTGATAACAAGAGCTTATCAAGCGACAACTTCCTGCTTGGTTTGAGATTTAATTTCTGAAATTCAGGTTTTTTTTCATGTTAAAGTATCCTGTCAAGCACTTCGACAATGCGGGCTGCAGCAGCGCCGTCCCATTTTTCAGGGATTTTTGAGCGGGACGATTCCTGCTTGTGTTTTCCGGGCTGAAGAATATCATTAACGCGGCTCATGATATCTTCCTCATCGAGGCCGACAAGAACATTAGTGCCGATTTCTATAGTTACGGGACGTGAAGCCGACTCCATCATTGTCAGACAGGGCACATTCATTACCGTAGCTTCCGGTTGCAGCTCTTCAATATCAGTAAGAAGCATCAGAGAATCTCTGAGCAGCATCAGCAGGCCTGCATGCGAAAGCGATTCGATCACTTTCACGTTCTCAATATCGCAGAATGCGGCGTCCATACCATTAAACTTTGGAAGAAGAACGGTGGTCTTGCCTGAAATCTCCTTCAGAAGCCTGAGCATCATTTCAAGCGGTTCTTTCCTGGAAAAATGACCTTCAAGATTCAGAAGCACTAACGCATAAGTTTTCGGACGGAAACCATGAGATCTGGATACGGGCAGTTGATTTGCCTGCTCCATCAATTTGACAAGGCTGTCTATTGAAAGGTTGCCGGAAAAAAAGACCTTTTCATCGGCGACCCCTTCATTGATCAGGTTGTACTCTCCGCTGTGTTCGCTCACAAAGTGATATTCAGCCATTGCATCAATGGCAATTCGATTGATCTCCTCGGCATCCGACCGATCATAACTCCGAAGTCCCGCATCGACTGCCGAAACCGCAACTCCTAGCTTAGCTGCTGTCAGTGCAGCTCCAAGGGCGGCATTATCGCTGCCGCACACCATAACGAGATCAGGTTTTTCGCTCTCCAGAACTTTTTCAATCCCGGTCATAACAGTTGCGAGATGCTCAACCGGAGAACCTTGCGGGAGAGCAATGACCAGAGAACTCCCTGCTTCGCCAAAACCGAAGCATTCAGCAAGATCACCGCTGATCGGCTCGCCCCCTTCAGGAGCAACAAAAAGCGCAACAGGGTGGTAGGCCCTGTTTTTTTTCAATGCGTCATATAAAGGTGCAAGCAAAAGATTGCCCGGCCTGCCGCCGCCAACGAGAAGTAATTTTTTCACAGTAAAAACAAAGCTTTGTTACATTAGAACTTGACAATAAACACTTTCCGGGATGACATCAATCAATTATCCGCAATGCGAAGAGCCATTTCAATTACACTATTGACCGCCACTATTCTGTCGCTTCAGATTATCATGCTAACGGCCCTGAACCATAATACACTCCGCGCCGAAAAAAAGAAAATTATTCTCCAGCATGCAGATGTCATCGAAGGCAGCGAGAGTGAATCAGGATCATACCGCTCTGTCATCGGCAATGTGGTTATTTTCCACGACAACTTGACACTGAAATGTGACCGCGCCACAAGTTATGAGCAGGAGAATAAAATCGTGCTCACTGGCAACGTCTTCATGACCGATAATACCGTTGAAATTTATGGCGAAAATGGAGTCTATTACTCGGATCGGCAGCTCGGGGAATTAAACGGTAACGTAAGGGGAAGGATGCTTGACAACTCTCTTGTCGCAAAATCGAAAAGAGCTATTGTCAATAAAACAACCAGTCAGATCTGGCTCAACGATGAAGCCATTGCATGGCATGACCGTCAACAGATCAGTGGTGACAGTATCCTTCTGCATATCAAAGAGATCCCGTCGCGCCTAAAGCGCAAGAGCATCGATGAAATACAGATTCATGGCAATGCTTTTTTTGCCGCTCAGGACACTCTCTCCCTTTCGCCGGTTGTTTACGACCAGTTCAGCGCAAAAAAAATGATAATACTGCTCAACGACAACTCAAAGATAACCGGTATTACCCTTACCACTCAGGCGGAAAGCCTCTATCACCTCTATAACAGTGAGCAGAAACCTACAGGAATAAACTATTCAAGTGGAGACATGATGCGGATGTTTTTCACTGCCGGGATACTTAAACGTGTGAAAGTGACCGGAAATGTCGAAGGAAAGCAGTACCCGGAGAGCTTCCGTGGTGACAAAAAGATTAATCTTTCAGCATTTGCCTGGAGAGAAAATGAAAATCCTTTTAAACAGCCGAAAAGCCTTCCATGATACGGAAGGCCTTTCTAGTGTGCCGCATAAAGGCAAAAAAGCTGGAGAGAGATCTACTTTGCCAAAGGGCACGCACCGCTTGAGCAAGCGCCAGTAGAACAAGGGGATGGGGCGGCGGGACTTGACTCTTTTTTGCTTGGATTATAGTCTGTTTTATAAAACCCGGATCCCTTTAGAACAAATCCCCCTTCAGCACTGATAACACGCTCGAAAGTCTCCTTTTCACATTGCGGGCATATTGTCAGAGAATCATCCGACATTTTCTGAACAATTTCAAGTTCATTACCGCAGTTCTTACAACGATACTGATAGGTCGGCATATCTATTTTTCTCCTTGATTAATCTCTTTCTGACTGTTATTGTTCATCGTCAGTACATTGTTTAAAAAGTCCATAAACCTTATGCATGAAGCGTTACCGTATATAATTATATTTCCTAAAATAAAAAAGATGAAGCCGTGATCGTCAAAACCCGGGCTGTCATATTGCGGGAAACAAAATACCGCGACCAGTCAAAGATCTGCTCGGTCTACACCCGCGAATTCGGCAAAATTTCAGTGATCATTAAAGGTGCCCGTAATCCAAAAAACAAACTCTCCGGACTTTTCAGTGCGGGTAATGTGGTCGATCTGGTGCTCTATAAAAAAAACAGCCGCGATATTCAACTCGTCAGTGATGGTAACCTTATTTTAAGCCCTATGGTTCCCGCTCCTGACCTTGATCGATTCGCTATCCTTTACCGGATCATTGATCTTGTGAAGCATACTGCGGAACGCGATGAAAAAAACCTCTCTCTCTTCACCCTGCTTGCTGGAACCCTCGAAGAGCTCTATCATGACGGCATCAATTTTCAAGAGCTCTATGCATGGTTCCTTTTGCGATTTATTTCACTGCTTGGCTTTCAGCCCTCACTTCGTTTCTGTGTCTTCAGTGGTAAAGAACTCCTGCCTGCAATTGATTCCATGAAACTGACAGAACTTTATTTTGTCATGAACCCTGGAGGACTCGCACTTCCGGGAGCAGCAGGAGAGAACCTTGCAAAAAAACACCTCATTCCCTTGCGTCTCGCCATGCTCTTAAGCGCCCTTGCGGCAAAAAGAACTCCTTCAGGAGACTCTATCAAAGCCGATCCCGATGACATTGACATACTCTGGAATATCCTTCAGGAGTATTGCGCTCTGCATCTGGAACATGCCCGGCCCGGCAAAAACCTTGCAATCGTCTCGCAAATCCTCTTGAAATAGACTCGGCATCAGGTTTTTGGGGTTTTATATCTTCAGGAGTATTTCTATCTTGACCAATCATTTTATTACTCTTATAACGTCTTGTTCAATCCTAAACAGAATTGTCCGACATGCCTCAACTAACCAGATCAGCAGAACTCTTTGAAAAAGCAAAGAAGTTTATTCCCGGTGGTGTGAACTCTCCAGTCCGGGCATTTAAATCCGTTGGTGGAAATCCAATTTACATGGCTAAAGGGTCAGGCGCATACATGACCGATGTTGACGGCAACACTTATCTTGACTATGTCGGCTCATGGGGACCGTTCATTCTCGGCAGCATGCACCCAAGAATCACAGCTGCGCTTGAATATACCCTGAAAAATATCGGCACCAGCTTCGGCACCCCGATCGAAATGGAAATTGAGATTGCCGAACTTCTCTGTAAAATCGTTCCATCTCTCGAAATGGTCCGCATGGTTAACAGCGGAACAGAAGCAACCATGTCGGCAGTGAGACTCGCAAGAGGCTACACCGGTCGCGATAAAATAATTAAATTTGAAGGTTGCTATCACGGCCACGGCGACAGCTTCCTTATCAAGGCTGGTTCAGGTGCATTGACACTCGGCGCTCCAGACAGCCCCGGCGTCACCAAAGGCACCGCAATGGATACGCTCAATGCAAAATACAACGATATCGAATCAGTAAAACTCCTTGTCAATGAAAACAAGGATAAGGTTGCTGCCATCATCATCGAACCCGTCGCAGGCAATACCGGCGTTATCCCTCCGCAACCAGGGTTCCTTGCTGCGCTCCGCGGGCTATGCGACCAGGAAGGCATTGTCCTGATTTTTGATGAAGTTATGTGCGGATTCCGTGTCGCTCTCGGCGGTGCCCAGAGCCTGTATGGCGTCACTCCTGACTTGACCACCATGGGGAAGATTATCGGCGGCGGGCTTCCTGTCGGAGCCTTCGGAGGTAAACGCAAAATCATGGAAAGAGTTGCCCCGCTAGGAGATGTCTACCAGGCAGGAACCCTTTCAGGCAATCCTCTTGCGCTCACCGCAGGCCTTGAAACCCTTAAAATCCTTATTGAAGAGAATCCGTATCCGGAACTCGAAAGAAAATCTGCAATTCTTGAAGCGGGCTTCAGTGACAACTTGAAAAAACTCGGTCTGAACTACGTGCAGAACCGCGTTGGCTCAATGTCCTGCCTCTTCTTTACCGAAACACCGGTCATCAACTTCGATACTGCCATCACTGCCGATGTTAAAAAACACGGAAAATACTTCCATTCAATGCTTGATCAGGGAATCTATCTTGCTCCATCACAGTTTGAAGCAATGTTCACCAGTTTCGTGCACACTGATGCTGATCTGGAAAAAACCATCAAGGCCAACTATAACGCCCTTGTTGCCTCCGGCAAGTAACGTTCTTGTGCCACTGCATCTTAAAAGGGAAGCCGTAAGGCTTCCCTTTTTGTTTCATCTTATGCGCAATTCCGCGTCATTCAATAATAGCTGCACGAACATTTTCCCTCGTAATCATAACCCGTTCTGACGAATCCCTCACCATCCGCTCAAGCATCGGCAGAAAGCTGTCAATATTCTCCGTAGTGTCCACAAGCTCAACAATCATGGGAAGGTTAAGTCCGAACTCCACGATTTTAGCTGTATTGATATGCAGGTCATGACCGTAGGAAAGCACCCCCTTCATTACTGTTGCACCCGCCATCCCAAGCTGCCGGGCTTCACGGACTATCTCCTCATAGAGGGGGCGATGCCCGAAGCGTACATGTTCACCGACAAAAATCCGCAGCGATTCCAAATTTTTCAGTTCCATAATCCCCCCTTTCATTGAGTTCCTTATGAATAAAGGCTTTCCATCCATCTTGTTACAATACCGTTAAAAAAACTAGAAAATTGATCTTTATCAAGGGTAAATCCAAACTGAAATATACACCACCTACCCGCTAAACTCGAACAGTAAAAGAATCCTTGTTGGTTCATCCTATTCTGTATGATCTGTCCAGTATTGACCTGTTGGCGGGTGAAGGTGGAACACAAAACCCCGGTGGAGTGCCGGGGTTATAAAGTGATAATCAGTGTGCTAAGATTTCTTATCTCCAATATGGTCATCCACCTTTGGGACAAAATCCTTTGGATCAATAATCGGTAAAGGAATATTTTCTAAGAATGTTCCGGCACCTTTGGTTAAAATAGCCCCTCTGGTTGTTGAAATCGCCAAGGAAACCGGAGTAACAAGAAGAGAATTTGGATAGGTAATAGCCCCGTCTTCTGACACATGAGGCTCTGTATTATAAACAGAAAACAATGTTGCAGTCTGTGCTTTTGCGACTTCCTCCTCATTACTTTGTCTGATAACTCTAACTAATACATACACAACGATTCGAGATTTATCTGTCTCAATATTAGCTGCGATTTCAAAATTAAAGACTTCATCCGCAGCAATATTTTCTTGCTGCACAAAATTAAATGAAACAAACTTAAATGCCTCAAACTTTATCCCTATTGTATTTTTATTGCTCATGATCAATTAAGCTGCTTCATCCCACTCGTTTGATCCTTTTCCAGAACTAACAGTATGAGTCTGAGTGGGTGTCTCGGAAATCTTTTCAGCTATTTTTTCCCAGGAATTCTCAAAATATGGTACACCTATATATTTATATGCTTTGGGTTTCAAAGGGATATCAATAACGTCTTTACCTAAAGCAACTTCGAGCTCCACAATAGTTTTAAGTGTTGGGTTTGCCCATCCTGATAAAACTCTACTGATATAGGATTCTTGTTTTCCCAACGTTTCGGCAAGCTCTCTCTGAGTCATCCCAGTCTCTTCCAGTAACTCATTTATTTTTATAGCAAACTCTCCCTGACGTTTAACAAACTGTTTAGTATAAGGGGATATCTTTGCTAAAGTTTGTTTCAGCAGTGATGTCATGATCGTATTAGTTTGATGTAAAGTTAAGATTTCCGCTAATAATACCAGTCCTCGAATCAATAACGATCTCACCGGATTTTTGACGAGCCTCAATTAATCCATCAATTATTTGAAGCTTATCAGCAATATCTTTAAGGGTTGAGTCCTCCTGATATGTGCGTGTTGTCTTGATACCACCAAAACCGGCAATCAACAAAACACTTGACCAGCGCAAACAAAACAGTCTAAGGGGCCCATTATCATAATGAAACGCACTCAATGCATCTTTGATGGATCCTTCAGGTTTAAAAAACCACTCCTTGAAACCCTGATGCTCAACCATATCTCCGAGTCGTGAAACCAAGGGTTCGAAGTCATGAGATTCTTTGATTTCCTTTTTTGAAAGAAACTTATCCAACTCAGTATTCTCGGCACCCTCAAAGCGAACCGTGTAGAGCGAACCTCCGAGGCCATGAGCGTAATACTCTATCTCAAAACTAAGTTTCACTTATAAGTTAAGCTGCGAGATTAAAAAAACAAAGAATTTCTAATAATTATGAAAAGAATATAAAAACAATGTGATTGACAAGTAACTTCACAAGTAAAAAACATGAAAAGTTTTATTTCACCAGCCTCAGTTTCGGGGATACCGCAATACTCTCCCGCAAAGCTCATCAACTCCTCATTGACCTTGGCAAACACGCTGCCCGAATCACCCAAGCTTTGCTGCCGATATGGACAACAAAAAAGCAGGCTGTTAGACCTGCTCTGGTATCATGGCTATAAAAGCCCTTTTTGAGCTATCAACCCCGCGCAATTTTCCCCCCTTATGTCCAGAGTTTTGCAATGATAGTTCCTGAATAGAGAGCAATCAGCCCCCCCGCGATACTGCCGGCAAGATATAAGCTGGTATAGAAGATCTGGCCATCTTTGATGAGTGCCGTAGACTCAAACATATAAGCTGAAAACGTGGTAAATCCCCCGCAAATACCAGTCACAAGAAAAAGTCTTGCTTCAGGAGAGACAAGGGTAGTCGATACGGCCAGCTCGCTCAGAAGACCAATCAGAAAACTGCCGAAAATATTTACTGCAAATGTTGCAAAAGGAAAGCCCGGAACTAGCGGAGAGAAGAGAAGAGTAACCAGATAGCGCGCAATGGAGCCAAGAAACCCCCCTGTACCTACCAGCAGCAGCGCTCCCGAATGTTTCATAAACAGTACCTCCCTGGCACTGCATAAGTGGGCAGAGATCTATCGATCATGACCACCTTGCCCTTCTTCTATCCGCTTGTGAGCGCAGCACATCTCGTCGAGAATACCGAGCAGGGTATTGAAAATACCCACACAGACGATTGTCGGAGCCCATAACCCTATAAAAATGGCAATCAGCTCATGGTTTACCCCTGTACCAAAAATAAAGACGTAAATGGAAAGCAGTATCGAAAGTGATGCTCCAATAAAATAATAATGCGGCTTCATACCCTGAATTTGATTTAGTGAGCCATACCTTTTCAAAATGTAATCATAAGGCCATAAAAAACCCAGCTCAACAAAGCTTTATCTGTTGGGCATAACCGGTCTACTCAATATCGATATGCACCTCGTTCCGTCGCAAAAAAGGAATGGTCCAGGGTGGGTCATAGCTTGCCGCTCGTGGTCCGGAGAGTATCCTGACTCCTTTCTTCTCAAGCCACAGGGTAAGCGTCTGGGCATAATTCCGGAGATTATTTTCAGAATGCAGGCCCGTATAACGGATCACACCAACCTTCTTTCCCTGAACCATCCGCAGTTTCACTGCCGGATCAAGCGGGGTGGGAAGCGCTTCAAGTGTCGACCCTTCAGGCATCACAAACGACATCACCCATGCATTGCCTTTTTTTTCCTGTATCACCGGTGCGGTCATTGATATTTTTTCACTGGCAGGCTCCTGAAGCACCGGAGCTGTCATTGCAATTTTCTGTTTTGCCCGGTTTTTGCCGAAAATATATCCGGCAAGGCGGCTGAAAGCCGCACCGCTTGTTTGCCCGTATGACCCTTCCACAACAGTTTCGGCAACTATCATCTCCCCATATTGCCTGATTTCAATCCCCCCCTCCTCTGAAAGAACCTTGTAAGGGGGCTCATTTGCCGTACGCTTTCCCAGCACCGAACAGCCTGCAAGCATCAGGCTTGTCATCAGTAACACAGACCATGCACCCATAATCTCCTCCATCAATCATCATGATTATAAAAAACACTCATAAAAGGGGAACAATCATTTCAGAGAAAAGGTTTTTCATGACTCATGACCAGCTCAAAAATTGAATTTGTCATAAATCGGCTTTAATTTATAGACTTAAACCATTGACCTGACAGCATCAGTACTGTTCACAACCATTGAATCCACGAGGGAGAGTGCCATAAGCCTGACTCTAAAAAAACGAATCCTTGCGATCGACTACGGAACAAAACGCATAGGATTGGCTCAAAGCGATCCTCTCGGACTCTTTGCCCAGCCGGTAGGCACCTTTGACCGGGCAGGATTGTTCAAGATTCTTGAGGCAATACTTCGAAACGATGATGTTGAAAAAATTATTGTCGGCTACCCGCTCAGCAATACAGGCGAAAAAAATGCCATGACCGGCGTGCTTGACCGCTTTATTGAGGAGCTTTGTGAGGCCTACCCCCTGATAACGGTTGAAACCGTCAATGAACACCACTCATCGAGGGATGCACAACGAATCCTGGTTGCATCGGGCACATCCAGAAAGGTGCGGCAGCAAAAAGGGCGGCTCGACAGGGCGGCTGCATGCGTCATCCTTAGCGATTACCTTGAAACCCGTCAATAGGAAGGGAGAGAAAAGCTCATTGGACCCCGCTGGTCCATGCTTGACTTTTTCCTTTAGCTTTTCGGAACTGCTTCTTTATCTTTAGGTTCATTGATCTGTAACATCCTCGCTTAAAATTTTCAGCCCATATTTTTCATGAGTACTTCCGCAATGCTTGACGTTTTTAAAACAACAGGAGCTCTGCTCGAGGGTCATTTCAAGCTGACATCCGGACGCCACAGCAACACCTATTTTCAGTGCGCAAAAGTGCTCCAGTATCCGGAACACCTCACAGCGGTATGCGGCGAAATTGCCAGGCATTTTGCCGACAAGAATGTTGAAACTGTCATCTCTCCGGCTATCGGCGGGATAGTGGTCGGAACGGAAGTAGGACGCCAGCTCGGAGTAAAAACAATTTTTGCTGAACGCAAAGATGGAGTCATGACGATCCGCAGGGGATTCAGCCTTGAACCCGATGAACGGGTGCTTGTAATCGAGGATGTCATAACTACCGGTGGTTCGGTTGCAGAGGTTATTGAACTCATCAAACGTTCCGGCGCTTCGCTCGTCGGTGTCGGTTCGGTTGTTGACCGCAGTAACGGACGCGTCAGGCTTGCTGATGACCATTTTTCAGTACTTTCAATGGAAGTGATAAGCTTCACTCCCGAAGAGTGCCCTCTCTGTAAGAAAGGTGTGACTATTGATGCTCCCGGAAGCCGGGCGAACAAGCAAAATTGAACTGCATGACTGAGCATCCACCTATCAGAAGCATTTCGTTTATTGGCCTCGGGTTGATCGGAATGTCACTTTTGAGAGCAATAAAACGCTCTCCGCTTGCCGTAAAGAGCAATATTCTGTTGCAGGGGTTCGACCCTAACTTTACCGAAAGCGATCGGCAGCGCGTCACTGAGCTTGGTCTTGAACGGTTTGTTGATGACAAAAAAAAGCTCTACAGCGCTGATCTGATTATTCTTTCAGCTCCGGTTGAAGCTAATATTGCCCTGCTCGAAGAGATAAAACAGCTTGCACCACCAACAACGCTTGTCAGCGATGTATCAAGCACAAAGTCCCTTATCGCCCGAAAAGCCTTTGAGCTCGACATTCCCTTTATTGGAATGCACCCTATGGCAGGTAAGGAGCAGCAAGGGTACCGTGAAAGCCATGAGGAACTGCTGCAGGGACGTCGCATTATCCTCTGCGACGACAAAAGCCTGCTTTCCGGCAAAAAAGGAATATTTCTCATCGAACTCCTTCGCTCTGCTGGTTGCTCAACACTGTCTATGACCCCTGATGAACATGACCGCATCATAGCAAAAGTCAGTCATCTGCCCCAGTTGCTTTCGACACTTCTGATGGCTTACTGTGGAGACTCCATCAATAAATCAGGACCGGGGTTCGCCACCATTACCAGACTTGCAGGAAGTTCATGGCAGATATGGCGGGATATCATTGCAACCAACAGTGATAACATTGCAGATGAACTCAAGCATTTTTCCGGAGAGCTTGCCCGACTCTCACAAGAGGTACGGGAAGGTAACCTTGAACGGCTTGAATCGCGCTTCAGTGATGCCAACCGGCTTTATCAAACCCTCAAAGAGATGGACCAGCAATGAAATTTGCAATTATTGTCAATGTTTCAAGGGAAACAGCGCTGGATCTTGCCCGGAAGCTTGCTTTGTGGTTTAATGAGCGGGACATAGAGTATATCTTTGAAACACAATCAGCAGAAAAACTGGATACAGAAAACTCTCTTCCTGTTGAGGAGCTCAGCAGGCACTGTGACGCATTCATATCTCTTGGCGGAGATGGCACGCTGCTGTTTACGTCACATTACGCCATAACAAAGCCAGTTATAGGAGTCAATGTCGGCTACCTCGGTTTTTTAACGGAGTTTACCCAGGCTGAAATGTTCGGGGCTATCGAAAAAGTACTTAACGGCACTTACTCAATTCATAATCGATTGCAGCTTGAAGCTTCACTGCCCGTTAACAACGACAGGCAGCGGTTTAAAGCCCTGAATGATGTCGTCATTGAAAAAGGCACCTATCCACGTATTCCGACATTTGTCATAAAGCTTGATGGTGAACTGCTAAGCTCTTACAGGGCTGACGGTATCATTATTGCTACGTCAACAGGCTCAACGGCCTACTCCATGTCTGCCGGCGGTCCGATCATAGCTCCAAAATCAAGCGTTTTCGTCATCACCCCGATATGCCCGCACATGCTGACCGTCCGGCCGATCGTTATAAGCGATGACAAAGTTATAGAAATCTCTGTCGATGCCCCTGATGGAGAGTTTCCACTTAACTGTGACGGACATTTCAGAAAATTTCTTGCCCCACATGAGATCGTCACTGTTAAAAAATCTGCCGAAGTCATCAACCTTGTCGCAAATGAAAGCCGCAATTACTGCGAAGTCCTGCGAACAAAACTCTTATGGGGTCGCGAGCATAATTTCGGCATCTAAAACCAGCCGATTATTTTTTCCCAACGAATCAGGCTGAACATCTTCATGAGTAACCGTATCTCTTCCGACGCACTCCACAAAGTGCTGGGCATTCCTCTTGATACTCCTCTGTGCATCGATGAAATGTGCAAACGTCTCAAACCGGTCATCTACCCGCCCCCCGTTCTATCGGATCGACTGGAGCGGTTTTGCCATGCCCTTGTCAATGCCATGGAATCACTTGGCATAAAAGTTCTTTCAGAAAATGAGGCCTCCGGAAACGACAGACGATTTGCTCAGGGAACTGTTATCTTTGCTCCGGGTTATTTCCCTGATAACCTGCTTGCCATCAACCGGGTCGCAACGCTCTACAACAATATCATTGTCGGTATTTACGACGAACCCTCGCCGATAAACACCAACGCTCTGCCTCAAGAACGCCTTGATGCCATTGTCGGCAGACTCGCCCGCGACATGGTCCATATCCTGATATTTGTTACTGACCATTCATGGACAATCTGCACCATGAATGGTGGCGTCGTGACCTTCAACTCGCTTTATCCTTGTAAAGAGGACGTTTTTTCCACACTGGTGCCAAAGCTCACGGCACAGGTTGTCCCGCCCAGACCTGAAGACCTTGACATAGAACATGGAACACTGAAGACCGGGACTCCGGAGTTTGAAGCTGTTGCCGAAGATTTTCTGCAGTGCAGCGCCCTATGGAGCAATAATGCATCCCTTGTAACCCATACATCGACAGCAGGACTTCAGTACCGGAGCGATTTTTACAAACGGATTGTGGCACGATATCTCGATCAGCGAAGCGGCATGAGCTACGGATTCTTCGCCCGCCAGCTTCCTGTTGCCGTGAAGCCCGCGGTCTATTCCGGCAGTAATAACCCGATAGCGTATAACCATGAAGAGATAGAGAGAAGAGTGGCGATCAGGGTTCAGGGAACAACTCTCCTCGTTCACGTGCCGGACATCAGTGTCATCACAACAAGATCAGGGTGCAGAAAAAACAGTCTTGATCCGAAAAAAGATCTTGTGGAAATAGGGCTTATCCAAGGGCAGGATCGAGGGAGAATCTACCTTAAGACCCCTGAAGGATGTTCCGCCGCTGATATCGCCAAGCCATCCTTCGATACCTTGACAATTCTGGCACATGCACTTGGTAATGCCTTGACCGCAAGTATACTGATGACAATGAGACCTGAAGCCGGCTTCCCTTTGCATCTTGCCGGGAATGGAGCCTCCATCACCCACTGGCATGACTATCCGCAAAGCGAACTGCTTCCCGAAGGCTATTTTCTGCACGGTGAAGAGAATCCTCCTGTATCCTGTTCAACACCGCAATCAGCAGTATACAGCCTTCGCGGCAAAATTGAGGCACTTGAAAAAGCGCTTGAGCGTGGTGCTGAGTACAGGGGGGATGTACATGTTGAGCCGAATCACGGTACAAATATTGTCGGCATGCTTTCACTTGCAGAAACAGCGGAACTCCTGAACCCTCTTCTTCTCCCTGAGTTTATTCCGGAAGAACAGTAAAATCCTGCGGGAACTCCCCGTGTTTATTCCTCAGGGTCTGGACGCTCTATGTATGGCCATTTATCCTGATGAGTAAGAATAATCTCGACAATCTCCCTCACACAACCCTTTCCGCCTTCATACCCTGCGATATAACCGACCCGGTTTCTGAGATAATCAGCCCCGTCAATAGGGGTAACCGGCAAGCCTGCTTTTGCAAGCACTTCAATATCGCCGATATCGTCGCCGATATAGGCACACTCGTTGTCAGAAAGATCATGAAGATGCCGAAAAGCCTCATAGGCATCAAGCAGATTACCACCACTGAGGTAGAGATCCTGAACACCAAGCTCTTCAAGCAGGGGACGATAAGCTTCCGTATCTCTCTCTGAAACAACAGCGATATGCAACCCCTGTTTACGCGCCTCCCTTATGGCCACGGCATCCCTGACAGAGAGTGAACAAATTTCCGACCCGGTGCTGTCAAACGTAATCCTGCCGCCATTGAGCACGCCATCAACCGGAAAAATAAGCGCCCTGACCTCTTTAAGCGCCTGTTCTATCCTCGAAGAGGGATCTGCCTGTGAAGGCTGCATTCCAAAATATTGAAAACCGGACAATAGAGTACATGTTTATAGTGAATGAAGAGTGTGCACGCACCGGTAGAGGTGGAGCAGCTGTTTGACAATCAACCCGAAATCAGCGAGAGCTATCTGAGTGGCCGCATCCGAGAGTGCTTTAGATGGATCAGGATGGATCTCAAAAAACAAACCATTCACACCTACAGCAACCGCTGCCCTGGCCAGAGGCATTACATAGTGTCGCTCACCTCCGGAAACGCCCTGGCCGGCTGAAGGAAGCTGAAGACTGTGAGTGGCATCATAAAGCACCGGATATCCTGAATCCGCCATTTTGGCAAGCCCCCTGAAATCAACAACAAGATTGTGGTAGCCGAAGCTTGACCCCCTTTCTGTGAGCATAACCCGCTTGTTTCCTGTCGTTGCAACCTTGGCCGCCGCAAGCGCCATATCTTCAGGAGCCATAAACTGACCTTTCTTGATGTTGACGGCAAGGCCGCTCTCTCCGGCAGCAACCAGAAGCTCCGTCTGACGACAGAGAAATGCCGGTATCTGCAGCACATCAACATAACGGCGAGCAAGAGTAACATCCTTTGTTTCATGCACATCGGTAATAACCGGCATTCCATAGCTCTGGCGAATCTCGGCAAGTACTTCAAGTGCCTCAATGTCTCCGATACCGGTAAATGAAGATGCTGAAGAACGGTTGGCTTTGCGGTAGGACCCCTTGAAAATAAATCGAATTCCTTCACTCCGGCTTATGCGCTGCAACTCTTCCGCCGTCTCTATAGCCATAGCCCGGCTTTCAATCACACATGGCCCGGCAATAAAAAGCGGGCTGTTGTCATCAGGAACTGACAGTGAACCGATTGAGAACTTTTGCACGTTGGTATCTGTTACTCTTTTATAAGGTAAAGTATTTGCCGATGATGACTTTTAAGTCGATAAGCGTTAAATTTACAACAATATTTCTTATTCACACTCCGAATCAAACCCAAAATAAGCATGAGCACCGCTGACACGAAACATCGGTTGGATGAGATAGAAAAACAGCTTGCAAATCTTGTCGAAGAACAGACTGTAATCAAAGCAAAATGGGACAGCGAAAAACAGCTGATTCAATCTTCACGAAGCCTCAAATCACAGATTGAAGAACTTCGGGTTCAAGCTGAAGAGTTTGAACGCCAAGGCGACTATGGCAAGGTAGCTGAAATCCGTTATGGAAAAACTGTTGCAATTGAACGTGAACTGGAAGAAAACCGCCTGAAAATTGAGGAGAAAAAAGCTTCGGGCGATTTAATCATGAAAGAAGAGATTGACGCCGAGGACATTGCTGATATCGTCTCTAAATGGACCGGCATACCACTCAGCAAGATGCTTCAGTCAGAACGTCAGAAGCTTCTGCTTATAGAGGATGAACTGCATAAACGGGTAATAGGGCAGGAAGAGGCTGTCAGCGCAGTCAGTGAAGCTGTCAAGCGATCACGGGCAGGTATGGGCGACGACAAACGCCCGATAGGATCTTTTATTTTTCTTGGCCCGACCGGCGTTGGGAAAACCGAGCTGGCCCGCACTCTGGCTGACTATCTTTTTGATGACGAAGACGCCATGATCCGCATCGACATGAGCGAATACATGGAAGCGCACACTGTCAGTCGTCTGGTTGGTGCGCCTCCAGGCTATGTCGGCTATGAAGAGGGTGGACAGCTTACCGAAGCAGTAAGGCGTAAACCTTTTTCTGTTGTACTGCTCGATGAAATCGAAAAAGCTCACCCTGATGTCTTCAATATTCTCCTTCAGATACTTGATGACGGCCGCCTGACCGACAGCAAAGGCCGTACGGTGAACTTCAAAAACACCATCATCATCATGACCAGCAACATCGGAGCCCAGCTCATTCAGTCTGAAATGGAAAAAATGGGAAAACTGGATGGAATGACACGTGACAACGTACTTTCCGGTCTTCAGGAAAAACTTTTCCAGCTTCTGAAGCAGCAGGTTCGACCCGAGTTCCTTAACAGGATTGATGAAGTGATTCTCTTTACACCGCTTACAAGAGAAGACCTTAAAAAAATTGTACTTATTCAGTTCGACCATATCAAGGCAACAGCAATGCGCCAGCGTATCAGCCTTATCATTTCTGACGCTGCCATTGCATGGCTCTCCGATGCCGGTTTTGATCCTGCCTTCGGAGCACGTCCACTTAAGCGGGTAATGCAGCGTAAAATCACAAACAGGATTTCGGAGCTCATTCTTTCCGGAGCGGTCAAGGAAGGGGAGTCAGTTACCATCGATATGGCTGGTGGCGAAATCACTGTCGTCAAGAGTGCTGCATAAGCTCTTTCTTTTAAGTATATTCAATACAGGCTCCTGACCCAGAGGCAACGCCTGTATTGAATTGATAATCTTTACCCCGGAGCAGCGCAACGTTTTCGACCATGATCAATAATTCACTGATAGCAGCCTGCCTGTTCTTATTCTTGTCTTTTCCCCTCCCCGCTTTTGCAGCACAACCGCCTGACAGCCTCTCCATTAAAATCGGCCAGATGCTGATGATCGGCTTCAGGGGAATAAGCGTTGAGAGTTCTCCGGACATTGCTGCCGATATCACTCAGCGTCGGATTGGAGGAGTTGTTCTGTTTGACTATGACGTGCCGGCCCGCTCCCCTTCAAGAAACATCACTTCTCCTGAGCAGCTTTCCAGTCTTACACTTGAATTACAGAAGCTTTCTAAGATCCCCCTTTTTATCGCCATAGACCAGGAAGGAGGGAAGGTTAACCGGCTCAAACAATCCAGAGGATTTCCCGCAACTGTTTCCGCAGAATATCTTGGCCGGCTCAATAATCCCGACAGCACAACTGCTGCTGCCCTGCAGACGGCCCGGACACTGAAAGCCATGCATATAACTATGAATCTTGCTCCGGTAGCCGATCTGAATGCCAACCCTGACAATCCCGTTATCGGTAAACTCGGAAGAAGCTTTTCGTCCAATCCGGCAAAGGTGACGAGCAACCTTGAACTGACTGTCAGCGCGTACCATAACGAAGGCATTATTGCCACTCTGAAACATTTCCCCGGACACGGCAGCTCAACGACCGATACCCACCGTGATTTCACAGACATAACGGCAAGCTGGTCGGAGCAGGAGCTGGAGCCTTACCGCCTTCTTATTGGTTCGGGGTACAACGATGCCATAATGACCGCCCATGTCTTCAATGGAAAACTCGACCCGCTCTACCCGGCAACACTCTCAAAAACGACACTCACTGATCTGCTGCGCAGCAAACTCGGCTTTAAGGGTATCATCGTAAGCGATGACATGCAGATGAAAGCCATAGCAGAGCATTACGGTCTCGAAACCGCTATCCGTCTTGCAATTGAGGCAGGAGTCGATATACTGCTCTTTGGAAATAACACCTCCTATGACCCGGCCATTGCATTAACAGCAACGGATATTATCAACTCGCTGATTCAACAGAAAATCATTACTCCAGAGCGCATCGACCAGTCATATCGAAGAATCCTGACACTCAAAAACCGTTATCACTCAGAGAACCGATGAAAACCCTCTACCTTGTCCGTCATGCCAAATCAGACTGGGGAAATGCCCATACGGGGGATTTCCAGAGGACGCTGAACCATCGAGGCCTGAAAGCAGCCCCATACATGGCTGCCCTGCTGAAAGAAAAGAAGGTAATCCCGGAGCTGGTTATTTCAAGTCCGGCAAACAGGGCTCTCACCACAGCAGAGTTTTTTTGCGAAATCCTTGGCTACCCGAAAGAGCTGATTCAGCAGCGGATGGAAATATACGAGGGAGGAGCCGGCCAGCTTCTGAAGATCGTTCAACAGATCAACGACAACTGCAAAACTGCACTGCTCTTTGGTCACAACCCGACAATGACAGATTTTTCAAACCTGCTTGCCGGACACCACATCGACAGCCTTGTCACATGCGGCGTTGTCCGTATTGATATGGAGATTAAGTCATGGAAGGATGCAGCGCCCGGTTCAGGAAACTTCATCTGGTACGAATTCCCAAAAAAACACCAGTAAGCGGTTAGTCACGCTCCTGTTTCGGATCGCGTGTCATCAGATCTAAAATCGCCTGCTGAACAGGCTTGCCTTCAAAAAGCATCTCATAGACCGCCTGTGTAATCGGCATTTCCACCCCGACACTCCTGCTCAACTCAAAAACCGCCTTGGAAGTGTGAACACCTTCAGCCACCATGTTCATCTGGCTGATGACATCGTCAAGTGAACGACCCCTGCCGATCTCCTCACCGACATAACGATTTCTGCTGTGACGGCTTAAACAGGTAACAACAAGGTCACCGATACCTGAAAGGCCGGAAATAGTCAGAGGATCACCGCCAAGCTTTATACAGAGCCTTGATATTTCTGCCATTCCCCGGGTGATGATGGCAGCCTTGGCATTGTCACCAAATCCTATGCCATCGGATATCCCCGCAGCAATGGCGATGATGTTCTTTACCGAACCGGCTATTTCAACACCAATGATATCAGTATTGACATAGACGCGAAACATATTGGTATGGAAAGCTTCCTGAACTTTTTCGGCAGTCTGGAGCAATTGCGAGGAAGCGACAACGGTTGTCGGCTGCTCTTTAGAGACCTCTTCAGCATGACTTGGTCCATACAAGGCAGCAATCTGTGATACCTGCAGACCGGGAAGCACTTCAAGCAGCACCTCCGACATGCGTTTTCCAGTGCCGATCTCAATACCCTTGGCAACATTGACCAGAATTTTCCCATCCAGAGAAATATCACTGAACCCTAGAGCGGTCTCGCGCAGGGCCTGCGAAGGCACCGCAGTAACTATAATCTGCGACCAGGCAGCAAGAGCCCTTAAATCCAGAGCAACCTGAAGATTTTCAGGGAATCGGGTACCCTTGAGATAACGGGTGTTTTCGCGTTCTGCGTCCAGAATTGCGGCAAATTCGGGACGGTGAGCCCATAACCGCACCTGATGACCCTTTTTGGCAAGAAGAACAGCAAGCGTGGTTCCCCAGCTTCCTGCACCAAGTACAGCAATATTCATCAACTGTCAGGAGATCAAGAATGCTTTCCAAACGTCACACGGCTTTCCGTTCCGGAAAGAAGTCTTCTGATATTGGCCCTGTGAGTGTAGAAAATGGCAAGCGCCACTATAAGCCCGAAAATCATGAGATGATAGTCGAGGCTGTCATGAAAGAAAACCGGCGAACCGAAAAGTCCGATATAGTAATCAAGGCCGCCGCCAAGTTCGAAAATATATTTGCGGATAGCAATAATCAGCGGAAACGCAATTGCGGCAAGCATGGATGCTACCGAAACATGCCGCGACATATAAACCGTCAGAAGAAAAATACCGACAACCATCAGCATACTGACTGGAGCAATCCCGATCAGCATCCCGGCAGCGGTACTGACTCCCTTCCCACCCTTGAAGCCGGCAAAAAGAGTAAAGACATGACCGATGACAGCGCTCATTCCCGCCAGAAGTCGCACGGCAACCTCATTCATATCAGGAAACGCGCCGATCGGGTGATTTTTAAAAAAGGCTACAACGGCTACTGCTGCAATAACCCCCTTGAAAATATCAATAAGCGTGACAATAAGCCCCGGCTTCCAGCCAAGCACCCTGAACGCATTGGTTCCTCCGGCATTCCCGCTGCCGAAATTACGGATATCAATTCCTTTAAGCATTTTCCCCGCCACGAGGCTGGTAGGAATCGATCCGATGATGTAACTCACCGCTAAAATGGCCAGTAAAGTCAGCATAAACCTTTCTGATTATTACTTTATTTCAACAAAAAAGAGAAATGAGTATCAAACCTCGTTTACCTGCCCTATAATGTAAGCATTTTCCTGCTTTGATTTCAAATCCGACAATACTCGGTTAACTGCATTTTTTTCAACGATCATAACCAGTCCAATGCCGAGATTGAATGTCCGGCGCATATCCTCCTCAGGCACCTGACCTTCACGGCGGATAATATCGAAAATCACCGGCTCCGGCCATGCGCTCCAGTCAACATCAAGTTTCAGCCCTTCGGGTATGATGCGCATGGTATTGCCCATCAGGCCGCCGCCGGTAATGTGCGACAAGCCTCTGATATCGGCCGATCCAAAAAACGGCTCAATCAGAGAAAGATAAGAACGGTGAACTTTCAGAAGTTCCTCGCCGACAGATCCATCAAGTCCTGAAAAAGTCTGGTGCATCCTGCCCTCAAATACTTTCCTTGCAAGCGAATACCCGTTAGTGTGAAGACCGCTCGAAGGAAGTCCGATAAGCACATCATCCGGCTTGATTGAAGAGCCGTTGATAATTTTTTCATGATCGACAACCCCGACAATCGAGCCTGCAAGATCAAAATCTTTCTCATGATAGAGCCCCGGCATCTCTGCCGTTTCGCCGCCGATAAGTGCGCACCCGTTTTCGCGGCAGGCATTCACCATCCCGGTAACCACAGCTGCAGCATTGGCTGGCGACAGCTTTCCACAGGCATAGTAATCAAGAAAGAAAAGCGGTTTTGCCCCGCAGACAAGAATATCATTCGTGCAGTGATTGACAAGGCATGAGCCTACGGTGTCATAGATCCCGAGTTCAATGGCAATCTTGAGTTTTGTCCCGACACCGTCAATACTGCTGACAAGAACCGGCTTTTTATACTGTAAAAAGTCAGGCTGAAAAAAGCCGCCGAAAGCCCCGATATCAGTTATGACACCTGGCGTAAAAGTCTTGCGGACCTGGGGTTTGATCATACGGACAAACTCTTCACCCGCACCGATATCAACTCCGGCTTTTTTATAATCCATGTGTCCGTTACCTCTTGTTGTTAATATTTTAAACTGGTATGCCTTTACCGGCTCCCTGCCGGTATTTCGAAAATCCCCTTGTTCTGCGGACCGGAAAAAAACTCCCTGTGCAGATTATTGACCGCTGTAACAACCTCAGGCTCTTCAACAACAAACCCGACATTTATTTCTGATGCACCCTGAGAGATCATCCTGAGATTAACATCCTTCAATGCGCTGAAAATTCTTCCGGCTACTCCTCTCGACATGCGAAGATTATCACCTACAACGCTTATGGTCGCGACACCATGCTCAATTTCAACCTCGCCAAAGCTCTTCAGACCCTGAATCAGTTCATCGCTGAAACTTTTTTCATCAACGGTCAGCGACACAGAAACCTCACTGGTCGAAATCATCTCGACTGACACACTGTACCGGGCAAAAATATCGAACAATTCATTCATAAATCCATGCCGGCCAAACATGCGGTTTGAACGGACATTGATAAGACACTGTCCCTTCTTGACAGCTATCGACTTGACAAGACCATCATAACTCATTCCCGAAAGCCTCTCGGGATCATTGGTAATAATGGTGCCTTTGGCATCAGGATGCACTGAGTTCAGAACATAGACAGGAATATTTTTCTGGACTGCAGGAGCAATGGTATCGGGATGCAGCACCTTGGCTCCGAGATAGGCAAGTTCCGCGGCCTCCGAAAAGGTCATCACCCTGATACTCCTCGCTTCAGGCACCAGCCGTGGGTCGCAGGTCATAACCCCATCAACGTCAGTCCATATCTGGATCGCATTATCGTTGAGCCATGCCCCGAGCAGAGCAGCCGAAAAGTCTGATCCGCCTCTGCCAAGGGTTGTCGTCCGTCCGTCTCCGGTTGCCCCGATATACCCCTGGGTCACAACAACAGTTCCCTGTTGTAGCAGGGGGCTGATAATCCTCTTGACATTCTCTTCGCACTGGTCGTTAAGCGGACGGGCAAACCCGAAATTATCATCGGTAATCATGACCGTTCGTACATCAATCCACTCGACCTTATACCCCTGATCCTTCATGGCAGCTGCAAACACTGTTGTGGACAGCAGCTCGCCAAACGAGCAGAACATATCCCTTGAGCGTTCGGTCAACTCTCCGACAATATCAACACCTTTTATCAGCATTTCAAGACGTCCGCAGAGAAGCTCAATCCTGGCAGACACTTCCTTTTTCAATGCATCACTTTTGATCAGCTCATCAACCAGCTGGACGTGATGCCTTCTCACTTCCACGGCAAGAGCCGTAGCTTCATCAAGATTGCTGCGCCCTGCGGCATCGGCAATACGAATCAGTTTATTGGTAATTCCACTGCATGCACTAAGCACCACAAGCGGCACTGCATTCTCCTTTTCCCTTGCCACAATAGAAATAGCCTGCTGCATGGCTTTGGCTGTTCCTACTGAGGTCCCTCCGAATTTCATCACCGCCATATCGTAAACCGAATGTGTTAACTATTACCAGAACTCTTGAGTTTTCCTCTATATTATTACTCCGGAAAGAGAGTATCAGCCTCAACGCATCTAACCAGATTACCCTGGACTCTTGTGAAACAAAGAGCTCGTATTATAGCGCTCCCCGTATGGGTTACCTCCTGCAGAACCCTGCTGCTCTTCACTGCTGCCGTCTGGATTCTGTTCAGTAGTACAGGCTGCCAGACTCTCCGAAGAGGGTCAGGATACGATCAGGAGAGCAAATATAGTTTAAAAAAAAGAAAATCGTATATCTCCTGTATACCGGATGCTGGAGGCTTACCAGTCACAAGATCCCTGCCCTTAAAGGTTTCGGAGCGCTCGCTTAAACACCTCTTTTCATCCATTGAGGATCACCTTGGTGTCCGATATCGGCCGGGCGGAACAACTCCTGACGGATTCGACTGCTCAGGCTTCGTTCAGTATCTCTATAAAAATAATTTCCGGATGCTCCTGCCGCGTACTTCAGGAGAACTTGCCGTCCTCGGCACTATGGTAAAAAAACCCCAACTGCAGCCTGGCGACCTTGTTTTTTTCAGTATTGATGGAAACAAAATCGACCATGTAGGCATTTATATCGGTGAAAAGAGCTTCGCTCATGCAGCAACCGGAGGCGTCAAGGTGAACAATATTGACGAGCACTATTTTTTCAGCCGGTACGCCTGTGCCGCGCGGTTGATAACAACAGACTGAACTGCTTCAACCATCTGTGTTACTGCAGGTGAACCTTCTTTAGCACTGGAAATGTTTATATTCACACCCGACATATCTCCATTTAATCTGCCGAACTGTTTTTATGCCCATATCCGGAACACACCATCATATCGAACTGGCCTTTGAAGCGAGCGCATCCCTTCATGAACTCTATATTGCCCTGCTTATAGGAGAGGGTATCGAATACTTTCAGGAAGAGGACAACAGGCTTCTGGCTTATCTGCCTGAAACCGAATGGACAGAAGAGAGAGAACAATCCATACGAACCCTTTTGAAGGAAAGGCTTGGTACCATCCCCCCTTACAAAGCAAACTTCATGGCCGACAGAAACTGGAATGCCGAATGGGAAGCGCATCTCCAGCCTATCGAGATATCCGATCGGCTTCTGATTGTCCAGAAAAACAAGGAGATCACTGCTAAACCAGGTCAGATCGTCATTGAAATCAACCCGAAAATGTCTTTCGGCACCGGGTATCACGCAACAACGCGCCTGATGCTGAAACAAATGGAAGCCCTTGACCTGAAAGACAAAAAAATAATTGACATCGGCACAGGTACAGGCGTACTTGCCATTGCAGCCCGAAAACTCGGCAACAACAATCCCATTTTCGCTTTTGACAATAACGCATGGTCGGTTGAAAACGCCGTTGAAAACATTAAGGAAAACAATGCTCAGGATATTACCATCGAACTCCTCGATGCAGAAGAAGAGCTTATTGCCAATCTGCAGCAAGGCTACGATCTGATCCTTGCCAACATCAATAAAAACGTTATCGACCGGATTCTCCCTGTCATCCGCAAATACACCCCGCAGGCAACTGTGCTGCTTTCCGGCATCCTTGTTTACGACGAACCCTGGCTGAAAAAGCTGCTGAAACGGCTCAGCTACGAGATTGTACAAACCATCTATGAGGAAGAATGGCTGTCAAGTCTTATCAGGCCAAAATGAAAAGAGTTTCATGCATAGATATCGGCACAAACACAGCCCTGCTGCTGATTGCCGACCTTGATCCGGAAAATGGCACCATCAACCCTGTTTTCCACAAACAGACCATTGTAAGGCTTGGTAAAAATGTTGATGCCGAAAAGGTTATTGATCGTAAAGCACTGCAGCGCCTCATTGACAGCCTCTCCGATTACCGCCGACTGAGCGATGATCATGATACGGAAACAATTATTGCCGTAGGAACAAGCGCCCTGAGGGATGCAAAAAATCATCAGGAGGTAATCAGTGAGGTGGCCCGTACATCCGGAATCACCATCCAGTGCATTTCCGGCCAGGAAGAGGCAGAACTCACTTTTTCCGGCGCGGTTGCCGGCATGAGCAGCATTCCCGACCTTTTCGCCGTCATCGATATTGGAGGCGGCAGCACCGAGATATCGATGGGCTCAGTACGAGCCGTCACTGAAAGTGTGAGTATGGATATCGGATCGGTAAGACTGACAGAACGGTTTTTCTCAACTCTGCCTCCTCCTCCAGAAGAGTTTGAAGCGGCAAAAGCCGGCATTAACAGCCAACTGAGCGCAAGCATTCTGCCCTTTTTCTCCGCCAGAGAGCATGTTTACGGGGTTGCCGGAACCCTGACCACAATTGCGCAGGTCTCTCAGGGACTGAAGCATTTCGATGCCCTGAAAGTTCACAACTTCCCGCTCCTGTACACCGACGTTCACGCCTTCCTCGAAAAACTCAAAGAGAGCAGTCTTGAGGATATCATCAGCCTTGGCATCCCGGAAGGGCGGGCTGACGTCATCACCATGGGCACACTCATCCTGCACCAGTTCATGCGCCTGCTTGGAATTGAGAAAATCAATGTCAGCATTCAGGGCCTGCGCTTCGGTCTTGCGCAGCAGGAACTTCTCCGCATGCAGGAAAGCACCTGAGAGCGTAGATTGCGACTGGCCGGCCGGCATTGTCTCTGGTAAAAAAAAGAAATGCCTTGTCGCTCTCAAGAAGCCTGTATTTTTTTCTCAGCTCTTCAGCTGAAAGAGGAAAGTCACGCCGCTGGATACTCGCCCCCCGAATATCATGGCGTTCAAGAAAAGCCTTGAAGGTTTTCGGTTTGTACAAAACGCACTCTATCAGGCGAAAAGTCCTGCCCGGAAAATCTTCAATCAAACTATTGGAGGTCAAATAGTCAACCGAACTGTTCACAAACTCAATACCGGCATCCCGGGCAAGCGTGCCTGAAAGTTTTGCCTTGATAATCGCGGGATCAGGTTCATAAACGTACTCTTTTACCGAATCGGCTATTCTTCTCTCTACAACACCATCCCCGAAAACTTCTGTCACCGCATCTGAAGCTGACAGCATACAGACCGCCTTGACAGTAACCGGCTTCTGTACAGCACTTTTCTCAAGCAGCAGCAATACCTCCTTGCATTCACGATCAACCGACACAACAATAATTGAACACAGTGATGGCAACAGCTTGTTCAGCCCGCTGAGTTCCAGAGCCGGAGATGCCTTGATGCACACCCGATCTGCCTTCCGCAATAAAATCTCATGAGAGGCGACAACATCCGGACTCGAAGCCTCAAGTCCGATCGACCGCCGACCCCGCTCCCGACGTGCCGGATCGACAAATATCCAGTCGAAACAATCATCCGGAGAGGCTGAAAGCAATTCGATGCTGTCGCCATTGTGAACCTGAACATTGGAAATTCCGCATTGTTTCAGGTTATGCCGAAACAATGCACAAAGCAATGGATCACGCTCGCAGTATACCACCTCCTGAAACACCCTTGAGAGGAACATCGAGTCAACCCCAAGCCCGCCGCTTAAATCGATCACCCTCTTCCCCGATAATAAAGAGGCCTTGTATTTTGCCGTAAGCTCTCCCGAAGCCTGCTCAAGCGCCAGTGAAGTATACAAGAGGTTGTACTGCGAAAGATGAGATAATTTTTTTGCGGCTTTCTTCCGGCAGGCAAGCTGTTCAGCTATAGCCCTCACCGGCAGCTCATTATGGCCATGAAAGCGCATGGCAAACAGCGCCGGATCGTCAAAGCTGTGCAGTTCAATCAGCGATTGAACCTCCGGGTCACTGAGTCTCTGCAGTTCTTCGAAAGTCATGGAACAGTAGTGGCGCCTGAATATCCCTGAAAGTTATTTACCCCAAGGCTTCGCAATGCGCTTCGACAAGTTTGCGGCGAAGCACCTTACCTATGGTTGATTTTGGAAGTGCAGCTGTGAATTCTACATGTTTCGGAATTTTGTAGGCCGCAAGATCTTTGCGGCAGTGCTCCCGAAGCTCTTCAACAGAGAGCTGATGGCCTTCGCGCAAAACGACCCACGCCTTTACAGCTTCGCCCTGATAGTCATCAGGCACGCCCGCAACGCCAACTTCAAACACGGCAGGATGATAAGCTATAACCTCTTCCACATCACGAGGCCAGACCTGAAACCCACCGGGTTTGATAACATCCTTTTTACGATCAACAATAAAGAGATACCCGTCCTCATCAAGATAGCCAAGATCGCCGGTATAGAGCCAGCCTTCACGAAGAACAAGAGCTGTTTCCATCGGGTTCTGCCAGTACTCTTTCATCATCTGGGGGGCTCGCATAATGATCTCTCCTACTTCAAGGACCGCAAGAATCTCAAAACCATCCTCCTGCTCAACAATCCGGACCTCAACATCCGGAACAGGAATACCTACCGATCCATGCTTATAGGTGCCTAAAATCGGGGTAAATACCGATGCAAGAGCTGACTCGGTCAGACTGTAGGCATCAATAATCCTTCCTCCGGTAAGTTCTTCAAAACGTCTTTTATTTTCAAGCATGAGGGGAGCTGCACCCGATACACTGAGCTTCAGCGACTTGAGTATTGAGCTGTTCCGCTTAACTTTCGGATGATTGATCAATGCAGTAAAGAGGGTCGGAACACCAGGCAATACCGATGGCTTGAGGGTTTTGATAGTGTGGAGCAGATCATCAATATCCCGGGGGTTCGGAACCAGGGCAAGAGGGTATCGCTCAATCAGGGCCGCAGTCATAATGCCAACCTGTGCATAGACATGAAAAAGCGGCATGTTAAGGAGAATAACATCTTTTCCTTTTTCGAGAATGACACTGAACCAGCTGGCAATCTGCATTCCAGTAATGACAAGCCCCTGATGCGTGATAACAACACATTTAGGGTTACCGGTCGTACCTCCTGAAAAAAGAAAAATCGCCGGGTCGTCATGTTTGATGATCACCGGCGAAAATGTAACCCCGGAATGTGCCCTGATAAGATCCTGAAACCAGTGATCTCCATGCTTCAATGTTACCCGGTGCCCATCCTTTTTTTCTTTAAAAACTGTAAAAAGAAGGGTGTCGAGCGACGAAAGATACTCTTTGATATTGGTGGCAATCACCCGTTTCAAGCGTGAATCAGGCTGAACATTCTTGATTTTCTCATAAAAGGGAGTCAGGACAATCGCTGTTTCGGCACCGCACTCGTTGAGGGCGTGCTCAAACTCATTGAGGGTATAGAGCGGATTCAAGGGAACTGCAATGGCTCCGGCTTTCCATATGGCAATCTCACTGATCACCATCTGTGGAGAGTTGGGCATAATCAAGGCTACGCGGTCGCCTTTGCCGATACCGATTGCAACAAGCGCCGCTGCGAGAGCATTGCTTTGCTGTTCAAATTCACCATATGAGAGCGATGCGCCCTTGAAAAACATCATGGTCTGTTTCGGGCACTCTTCTACACTCTTTCGGACGACATCGACCAATGTCTTCTCCGGGTATGGCTGAAGCGAATGGGGAACCCCTTTGTCATAATGGCTGATCCAGGGCTTGGCTCTCATTGCAGTGTTTGACATTTGAACTGATAAATCTGATATAACGTGATATAATGACCTCTAATATACTCCGAAACAAAAAACTAACACATCGTTTTAATAACATCGCACACCGCTGCAGTCAATATCCCGAGCTCTTCATCGTGCATTATAAAAGGAGGCATAAGATAGACCAGACTTCCGAATGGACGTACCCAGACCCCTTTATCAACCAGTTGTTTCTGAATCACAGCCATATCAACCGGCCTGTGAAGCTCAACAACCCCTATCGCACCAAGGACCCGAACATCCTTCACACACCTCAATTCCCTGCAAGGCTCAAGCCCGCCAAGCAGTCCTGCTTCAAGACGAAGTACCGATGCCTTCCAGTCATAGCTCTTGAGCAGGGTAATGCTTGCAGATGCTACGGCGCAGGCAAGAGGGTTTGCCATAAAGGTTGGGCCATGCATGAAAAGTCCAGGATTCCCCGAACAGATTATTTCTGCAACCCTCTCTGTTGCCAGGGTGGCTGCAAGAGTCATGTAGCCGCCGGTCAACGCTTTTCCCACACACATAATGTCAGGTGCAACAGCGGCATGCTCAAGCGCAAACATTCTCCCGGTCCGTCCAAAACCGGTAGCGATTTCATCGAAAATCAGGAGCACGCCAAAGCTGTCGCAAAGCTCTCTAAGCAGGACAAGATAGTGGGGAGCATAAAAGCGCATTCCTCCTGCACCCTGCACAACAGGCTCAATAATCACTGCGGCAATCTCCATCTGGTGCCGTTCAAGCATCGCGAGAATATCATCAAGATCACTATCGGTACACGGTTCATCAAACCGGCACGCCGGAGCTTCAGCAAAAAAATGCTCCTGAATAGCGCCTTTGAACAGTGAGTGCATACCGGTTACCGGATCACAGACAGACATTGCACCAAAAGTATCGCCGTGATACCCGGAGCGTACAGTCAGTAACCTGTTTTTTGAGGTTATGCCCAGAGCGGCCCAGTACTGAATGGCCATCTTGATGGCAACCTCAACCGACACAGACCCTGAATCACTGAAAAAAACTTTCTGAAGCGACTGAGGGGTTAATGCAACCAGCTGTTTTGCAAGCTCCACTGCCGGTTCATGGGTCAGGCCTCCGAACATGACATGGCTCATCCGCTGCATCTGTGCAACCATAGCCTCATTGAGCACGGGATGGTTGTATCCGTGAATGGCCGCCCACCAGGAGGACATCCCGTCAATAAGCTTGCGGCCATCCTCAAGCTCAAGAAAAACATCATACGCTTTCGAAACCGGGTAAACCGGCAATGGATTGGTCACCGAAGTATAGGGATGCCAGAGATGAGAGCGATCAAAATCGAGATCAATGGCATGGAAGAGTCCTGGCATAGCTTTTGGCTGCGTAAATACGTGACGACAACTTCTTTATTTATAAACAGAGACGGGCGAGAGCATCTTCTTCCAGCAAACCATCCCGAAGGTCTATTACGGGAGCCGATGATCCCGCTTTATTCAGATAATGCATGATAATCTCACGCGTATCATCAGCTATCACCTTCTCTGTGCTCTGAAACCGGTTGTACATAACACCCCTGATAACGATTCCCCGTTTCACGCAGGCTTCAATCGAGAGAAGGGTATGGCTGATACTGCCAAGTCTCGTCCCGGTTACAAGCAGAAGCTCGTATCCCGCATTGCTGATATAGTCGGCAAAAAGCAGATCATGGGTCAGCGGCACCATCAAACCTCCAACTCCTTCAAGAAGCACCAGCTCGTAGCGTTTCTGCAGTGCAAAAGTCGCCCGACGGATGTGCAGCACATCAATCTCAACCCCTTCCATACGAGCCGAAAGATGAGGTGAAGCGGGATAGCGGAAAACGTAAGGCGAGGTGAACCCCTCCCTGTCAACATCCTGCAGGCCAATTCCCATTATACGCCTGTGTTCCACTACATCCTCCGCAACACCTTCACAGCCGGTCTGGACGATTTTCTGGGTAATGACATTTCTTCCATTCTGAAGCAGTGCCTTGGCAAGCAGACCTGTCGCATATGTTTTTCCGATTCCGGTATCAATGCCGGAGACAGCAACAACGGATCCTTTCATGAGAGCTTCATTTTCAGACAGCAATACACAGGATGATAGGTAAGACAGACTCCGTTTTCGCATGAAAACAACCGGCTGTACTCAGAAACAAAATGCCTGTATCGGCTTTTTGTCCATGAACGGCGCTGAAGGCCGTTGACGCCTGTCTGTCGTATATGATGCAGCACTGCCTCAGGCGAACTGAACTCAATTCGTTGCTCCTCTTCCCGGCAGACGGTAATATCAAAATACCGTCCTGCCAGAATTTCAAGCTCACCAAGAGAAAGATAGGTAAGCCCGACATCCTCGATACTCGCGATTTCCTGCATATTTGAGGGGCCGAAGGTACTGAATGCCAGAATACCGCCTGGCCGGAGATGAGCGGACATCGTTCTGAAAAATTCATCAAGATCATCAAGCCATTGCAAGGTGGCATTTGAAACCACGAGATCCAGCCCTGAAGGCAGCTCGGCCTTGGACTCTATATCCCCGGCAATAAAGTGAAACTCTTCAACCGCAAAGCGATCAAGCACATCCTGAAGGCAGTGGATGCTCTCTTCAACCAGATCATTGGCATAATAGCTCCTGACGGTGCATCGCCTCAGCAGCTCAGCCATAAGCAGACCTGACCCGGACCCTACCTCAAGCACCCTGTCAAATGTGCAGGCCGGCTCCTCCCTGCAGAGCATTTCAGCAAGCACGGCAGCCATCACTTTCTGGACTGCAGCATTGCGGCCGTAACTTCCAAGTGTCCTGCAGAACCTTTCCCGGACAAGCTCCTTGTCTGTTTTTAACTGCTGCAGCATTCGAGAACCTCCTGCAGATTTCTGAAATAAAAAAAAGGGAAATGAGGCATATCGGCAACAACAGTTTGAGGAACACCTTTCCATGCATTGTACTGATGCTGTGGTGGAAACACACAATCTTTTCCTCCGATAACAGCATGATTGTAGTGCCACGCAGCACCTCTTTGTAGCGTTCTGTTCATCATATGCTCCTGCAGCCGCTCAAGCTCTGTCAGCTGATCCAAGGTTTCGCGTTCCGGCGCCATGCAGGAAAACAGCTCAAGAGCTTCACGGGTGCCGCACATCCTGCGGTTGAAACGGTGGCGATTTTCGTCGGAGTAGGTTGAAAGCGTTGCCTGAAAGAGCTCTGGCGGAATCCCCACCCGGGCGTCTACCGGATGCAGGGTCCCGTTGATGGCAATAGCCCGCCCTATAGGGGGCAGTTCAGTATGCTGCGCCGCCCAGACACCGAAAGACCATGCAACAACCGTGATGCGGGAGTAGCGGTGTATTGCGTTCATAAACCCCTCTTCTGTCCCAAGCGTATGGTAATCGTAACAGGCCAGCATATCCAGGGAAAAACCTGCGGAAAGCGATTCACGCAAAAGCCAGGCGGCAATCCGGTGGTCCATTCCCCAGCCGTTGAAGAAAACGAGAAGCTCTTCGGCTCCCTCTTTTCTAAGCCATGCGGTTTTCATGATATCGTTATCCTCCGATAATTTCAGGTATTCGCGCAATATCTTCCCAGCTCAGGGTTGAGCGGAGAGAGATGCGGATACGGGCACCTTTTTCCGGAACAGTAGGAGGACGAACCGGCATACAGAGAAATCCTGCATCTTTCAACCGGGCGGCAAGGGCTACGGCAAGGTCATTTCCACCAGTAACAACCGGCACAATATGACTTTCGCCCGGCACATCAAATCCGCGCCCGATCAGTTCATTTCGAAGTCTGGCTGCTAGCCTGAGAAGCGCTGCTCTCTCTGAAACCATCGAAGCCTGCCGCTCAAGAGTGAGCAGGCTCCAGCCGAGAATAACCGGCGGCAGGGCCGTAGTAAAAATAAATGAGCGCATGGTATTCAGCAGATACTCTCTTACAAGAGAACTCATCACGGCATAAGCTCCTGTAGAAGCCAGAGCCTTGCCGAATGTTCCGGTAATGATATCGATCTGCGGCACCATCCCCGCTGTTTCCGAGAGCCCGAGTCCGCGCTCTCCAAACACCCCGACACCGTGCGCCTCATCAACAATAAGGAATGCCCCGTATTTCTCTTTCAAGGCAACAAGCCTGGCAAGGTCAGCCAGATCACCGTCCATGCTGAACACCGATTCAGTAACAATAAAAATCTGACGATACCTGCCTCGAGCTCCCTCAAGCAGCTCTTCAAGATGATCATAGTCACAGTGACGGAAACGCTGATAGGGAGCTTCAGCAATCTTCATCCCGTCAATAATGCTGGCATGGTTCAACCTGTCGCTCAGCACAAGATCATGACGGTTGCAAAGCGCTGGAAGAATCCCGATGTTGGCATGATAACCGCTGTTGAAAACCATGGCGGACTGCCGCCCGTAAAGTGCAGCCAAAGCTTTTTCCAGCTGATCATAGAGAGGATGATTGCCTGTCAGAAGACGCGACGAAGAGCTGGTCATTGCATGCGAACTCTTGCGGAACCGACGGCCATACCCTTCAAGCAACTCGTTGTCATCGCCAAGACCGAGATAATCATTCGATGAGAGGTTCAAAAGCCTCTCGCCGTTCACTTCAATATCCTTGCCGTCACGGGCGGTAATATCAGGAAGCACCCTGTAGCGGTCAAGGCTCTTAAGCTCATCAAGCTCCGTCCTGATACGATCATAAAACTGCATTGATCGGGCTCCGTCAGTTAAAACTCGCAATCTGGGCAGCAAACATCCGGTCTTCAGCGACCTCCCTGCCTCGTGTCGTCAGGTAACCTCCGGTAAGATATCCGTTAGCTCCCGACAGCATCAAAAGTCCCTGAAAATCTTTCATGATCGTTTCGCGACCGGCAGCAAACTTGATGATTTTATCCGGATGCGCAAGACGGCAGATTGCAAATGCTTTCACAATATCAGCAACGGAAACCGGTTCACTTCCCTCAAGAGGGGTCCCGTCTATAGGAACAAGAACATTGAGAGGAATAACAGAAACATCAAGCTCCTGCAACGCAAAAATCATAGCTATACGATCCTGCATCGACTCTCCCACACCCATAATCCCTCCGCAACAGACTGAGATATTGTTCTTTCTCAACAGCTTGATCGTCTCGATACGCTCTTCAACCGTATGGGTATCAGCAATGAGGTCATGGTAGCGGTCCGGTGCAACCTGAATATTGATGTTGTAATGCGCTATCCCCTCTGCACCAAGAGCTGCAGCAGGCTCTTCACCAAGAACACCGAGTGAGGCACAGACGTGCAGATCAGGTAACTCCTTATGCAGCCGTTTGATCATGGCAAGCACTCTCTGAAATTCCGGAGTTATTTTTTTATACCCGTACCCGCTGGTGACAATCCCGAAATGGGAAACACCATCCGCCATACAGTTACGTGCTTCAGTAAGCACTGACTCTTCATCGACAAGATCATAGACCTCAATATCAGCCCGATTGTGCCGTGACTGTGCGCAAAACTTGCAGTTTTCGCCGCAAACTCCTGATTTTGCATTCATGATAGAGCATGCGTGAAGGGATTCCGTCCCGGTTGAGTAGCGGTTTTTCACCTTGTTTGCCAGAGCGGCAAGATCAAGCGCAAGCTCACCCGGAAGATCCGCCAGGAGAAGCGCTTCCTCACGGCTGATCGGCTCGCCTGTTTCAAGCACACGATATGCTGCTGCAATGTGAGGATGGAGCGTCATGGTATCCATAAGAGTAGAATATTGTTATTAATTATAATGTTCTTTTTTGCAGATGGGCCTCTCCCGATGAAATAAGGGTCGTCTGCCCGTCTGCAGCGTCAAGCATAAGCTCTCCGCCGCGTGCAATCCCGGAAACTGTTCCGCTGACTGTTCGCTTCAGCTGATCAATAGTGACCTGTTTCGACTGAAGCAGGGAATACCTTTCGAGATAGGGAAGTATAAAACCGAGATCCTCCTCTAAAAGCCACGCATCATAGAGTGGTTCGAAATGGTTCAGAAAAGAGGCGAGAAGCTCAGGCCTCGAAACTAAACGTCCTGTCTCCAAAAAAAGCGACGTTGCACTGTCCTGCAATTCAGACGGCATCTCTGACTGGTTGACATTGATACCGACCCCAACCACAACAAAGTGCGTAAAATCAGGCTCTGACTGCATTTCGCACAGCACCCCGCACACCTTTCTGCCCTTGATAAGAATATCATTCGGCCACTTGACCATCGGTGCAATACCGGGAACAACAGTGCCCAATGCCTGATGGATGGCGGCTGCCACAAGCAGTGTGAGCTGAGGGACACGGATCGAAGGAACCTCCGGGCGAAGAATCAGTGAAAAGTAGAGATTGACCCCCGCAGGCGAAACCCAGGTTCGGCCCATTCTGCCACGCCCCCCGGTCTGAGCGTCAGCAACAACAACACAGCCTTCTGGTAAACCATCACTGGCCAGGGACTTTGCAAGTATATTGGTTGATGGAGTAACCTCGTGATAGAGAATGCTTCTGCCGAACCGGCGAACGGTCAAAAACGGCGCAACTTCGGCCTCTACCGGACGCCCTGTAAGGCTCGTCAATCGATACCCGATGCCTGTCACGGCATCAACATGATACCCTTCAGCACGCAACAGCTTAATATGCTTCCAGACAGCACTTCTGGTAATACAAAATTCACGGCAGAGCTCTTCACCCGACAAAAAATCACCGGCTTTCGACAACCGAAGCAATATCCTGGCAGCAACATCGTTCATAACAGGAGAGTAATCAACAAAAAAACGAAATGTCAACCCATACAAGAGCGCTGGTTGACAACTTCGTAATATAAAAAAAAGGCGCACATCCGCGCGCCCCTTTTAGAGGTAACCGTTGTTACTCCGCAAGGGCAGCCATACTGGTCGTTTCGTAATTTTTACGATACGCCTGCACTCCCTTGAAAATTCCATAGGCAACTTTAGTCTGCACCTGACGATCCCGGAGCATTCGCTCCTCATCCGGATGGGACAGGTATCCCACTTCAACAAGAATGCTTGGCATTGATGGCGTCCATAACACCATAAAGCCCGCCTGACGAACGCCGCGGGCATTATTGACAGATTCTCGGTCGACTGGTTTGACAATATATTGGGCGAGGGAGGTCGACTGCTTGGCAAATGCATTCTGGGCCATGCTGCTCATTATAAGATGCTCCTCAGAAAACCCTTTGTACTGTTCCTGAAAGTCCTCTTCCTGACGGATTACCGAGTTTTCAAACATTGCCACATCAAGAGCCGCCTGATTTTTATGCGGTCCAAGAACGTAGACCTCCGACCCGCGGGCAGTCCGGTTCGGACTTGAATTGCAGTGGATGCTGATAAAGAGTTTTCCTCCGCTCTGGTTTGCTATTCTCCCCCGCTCGTGCAGAGGAATGAACCGATCATCCTTTCTTGTATAAATCACATTCACGTCCGGCCATTTCTGAGTAATAAAAGTCCCGAGATCGCGGACAATATTCAACGCCACATCTTTTTCACGAGTCCCGCTGAAGCCGATAGTCCCGGGGTCCTTGCCTCCATGACCGGCATCAAGCACGATGGTATTGAGCTTCCACTTTTCAACATCACGACTGAGGACCCGGGCAATCTGCAGCTCCTTTTCTTTTTTGCGGATCTCCTGCACATCAGCTTTACTGCGAACGTAGAGAACATAACGGTTCTTTTTTTTATCGCGATGAAACTCCACAGAATTAATGACATACGACTTATTGTCCAGCGCCACTGTAAATTGCAGACTTCCTTCAGTAAACTGTTTCGGAGTGATCGCCTTGACTACGCCTCCACTGAAAATTTTTGACAAGGTATTGACATCACAAGAGGCTTTTTCAAGAGTAAAATAAACATACCCTTCTTCATCAGGCTTCAGCAGCGAAGACTCCGTAGGATTGCCGGAAGCACAAAAGCTTATGATCGCTCCATTTGCCCGTTTTTCAATCTCGATACTGCTGATCACCGCAGAACCGTCTTCGGCAGGCTTGCTGACAGCCTGAATTAAAGGGGGCTCCTCACTCTTTACAAGCCCGATAATCCCGACAGATTCACCAAAACGTTTCCCGCCGAGCCATGCATTGATCATTCCGGATGAATAATTATAGCCTACCTCCCTGTCCAGCCAAACGGTAAAAAGTCTGCACGCCTGATTGACCGGCAGATATATCCGTGACTGCAGTGAAGAGGGCGCAGACTGCAGCTGGATAATTCTTTTTGCATGGTCATGATTCTTTGAGATAACCTTCGCAAAATTATTATTGATCATAACCGTGCAGGAACTGCCGGGAACCCCGAGAGCTTCCTCAATGACAAGCGCACCCACCTCATGATGAAAGCTCAATCGCAAAGCCCTCGCCATTGATTCAAGATCAATCAGAAGAGTCCCGCCGTCTCTCCTTGCAAGAACCTTGATTGTATAACCCTGATCTTTTCCTGTGGTAACATGGAACGGCACTGTAGTCTGTCCCGGCTGGGCAGAGGGGGCCGCATCAAGAGTCCTGAATGAAAGCATCAAAAGAAAAACTGATATCAGAACGGAAGAACGATAATAAAGACGGAGCAAAGATTGATGCATAAGTTCAAAAGCATTTTATTTCCTGTAATAGAAAGGCCGCCATCAATAATAATAAAATATATTTTTCCGCACCGCAGAAGCTGGTTTTATAATAGAAAAGGAACTATTTCTGCCCATAGTCTCAGGTTTTGTATACTCCGTGCAATTGGTAAAGTTTGTTTTTTGCTCTTCAAAACCTATCTTTTTCAAAATTTAATTGTAACGCTCTTACTACCGGAACTGATCTATGGCTTTCAAAACACCAACACTATCTGCCAGGAACAGGACCCTGATTGTTGTCGAATCCCCCTCAAAGGCTAAAACTATTAATAAATACCTTGGGGATAAATATACAGTTTTCGCCTCCGTAGGGCATATCAAGGATCTGCCGAAAAAAGAGATCGGCCTTGATTTTGACCATCATTACGAACCCCGTTATGAAATCATTCCCGGAAAGGAAAAAGTTGTCAGGCAATTAAAAAAACTTGCTGCAGAAGCCAGCGAAATTCTCATAGCCACTGACCCTGACCGGGAAGGGGAAGCCATAGCCTGGCATATCTCCAACGAAATTGGAGAGACAAAGAAACCGGTATTCCGTGTTCTTTTCAACGAAATCACCAAAACCGCCATCATCGCGGCCATTCAGGAGCCGCGACAGATCGATTACCGCCTGGTGCGCTCCCAGCAGACCCGTCAGGGCCTCGATAAGATCGTCGGCTACAAGATCAGTCCGTTTTTATGGAAAGTAGTGCTGCGTGGACTTTCAGCCGGACGGGTACAATCCGTCGCACTCCGCCTGATCTGCGAGCGTGAAGCCGAGATCACCCGCTTCCAGATAGAGGAGTACTGGACCATTGCCGCAGATTTTGTAACTCCCGGAAAAGAGTCCTTCAGGGCAAGACTGGTCCGCTTCGAAGGCGAAAAGCCCGAGATAACCAATCAGGACAGGGCTGAAGCGATTGCTGCTCTCATCAGGAAAGGTAATTTTTCTGTCACCGAGATCGCTCCCCGCACTCAGCAACGCAAGCCGCCGCTGCCGTTTACAACTTCGCTGCTCCAGCAGGCTGCATCAAACCAGCTCGGCTTTGGATCGCAGAGAACCATGCGTGTTGCGCAACAGCTGTATGAGGGAATTGATCTCGGTGCCGAAGGCGCTGCAGGCCTCATCACCTATATGAGAACCGATTCCACGCGAATTGGCGCCGAAGCAATAGTCCAGGCCCGGGAGTATATCGACAGGCAGTTTGGAAAGGCTTATATCGGGTTCGGCGGAGCTGCAAAAGCAGGAAAAAATGCCCAGGATGCCCACGAAGCGATACGCCCGACCTCGATATCAAAAAGACCTGAACAACTGAAACAGTACCTTTCAACCGATCAGTATAAATTATATGAATTGATCTGGAAGCGCTTTCTTGCCGCCATGATGGCTCCTGCCAAAATTGAGCAGACAAGAGTTGATGTTGAGGACTCCCTGCAGAAATTCCAGTTCAGGGCAACCGGCAGCAAAGTTGTTTTTCCCGGCTTCATGCGTGTCTTTGACGATCAGAAGGAACTTGATTACGAGGCGCAGGTCTCCACAAAAGAAGATATAGAAAAAGAGCCTGCGGTAAAGCTCCCCGAACACCTCTCGGTGGCCGATCCGCTTGCCATCGCAGACCTCGACCAGAAACAGAGCTTTACCCGCCCTCCTGCGCGCTACAGCGAAGCTACGCTGGTAAAGGATCTCGACCATTTCGGCATAGGACGCCCATCAACCTATGCCTCTATTTTTTCAACGCTTCAGGACCGCCGCTATGTTGAGCTTGAAAAGAAAAAAATCAGTCCTACAGAACTAGGCAAGGATGTCTCACTGATCCTGGTTGCCAATTTTCCCGAGCTATTCAATGTGGGCTTTACCGCTTTCATGGAGGATGAACTCGATAAAGTTGCCAGTGGAGATGACGAATACGAAAAAGTGCTCGACAGCTTCTACAAGCCACTTGAAATCGCACTCAGCCTGCGCAAAGACGACCCGATTATTCCGCAGAACAGCGAAACCACAACCTGTGATAAATGCGGTGTCGGGCAGATGACGATCAAGTGGACCGCCAGCGGGAAGTTTCTGGGCTGTTCCTGCTACCCTAAGTGCAAAAATATCAAAGCAATAAGCACAAACAGGGAAAAACCGAAAGACACGGGCATTATATGCCCTTCCTGCAAAGAAGGACACATGCTTCTGAGAAAAGGACGGCTTGGAGCTTTTCTTGCCTGTTCCAACTACCCGAAGTGCAATACGCTGCTTAATCTCAACAAACAGCGCCACATCGAACCACTGAAAACCCCTCCGGTACTCACCAGCCTCGTCTGTCCGAAATGCGGCTCCCCGCTCTACCTCAGAAGCGGAAAAAGGGGGCTCTGGCTCGGCTGCTCAAAATTTCCAAAGTGCAGAGGACGGCTTGCATGGAGCACGCTCGACGAAACTGCCCACAATCACTGGGAAGCGATCATGGCCGACCACATGAAAGCGCATCCGGCAGTGGTGCTCACCATGATTGATGGAAACCCTGTACCCATGACCACCCCGGTAGACGATATCATCCTCAAGGCAGAAGAGTCCGGCCTGATTGCTCCGGCTGTTGAAGAGCCCACGGAAGTCACTGCATAAAAAGAGCAATACGGTAGACTGCGAAAGAAAGTACCCAGGCTACCGAGAGAGAATACACTGAATAAAGGAGAACAGGGCGCCAGCGCCCTACCTCTTTTTTCATCACGCCGATTGCCGCCACACAGGGAATATAGAGCAGAACAAACACCATGAGACTCAAAGCCGTGGCCCGGCTGAACGATGGATCGCTCCTGAGAATTGATTTAAGCTCCCTGGGCGCGCCACTGCTCTGTCCGATAGAGTAGATCGTTCCCATGGTGGAAACAACAACCTCTTTTGCCGCCAGCCCCGTTACAAGGGCAATACCGATGCGCCAGTCGAACCCAAGCGGCCTGATCAAAGGCTCAAGCACTTTACCTGCTCTTCCTGCCAGTGAGTACTCAAGCTGTTCACTCTTGATACCGGCATCAAGCACCTTTTTCCTTGCATCTTTTTCCGCCGCACTCAAACTGCTGCCGGCAATACGCGCAGTTTCCAGAGCAAGCGTTGCATCAAGAGCCGGCTGGTGAGGATAATTGCTTGCAGCCCAGATAATGATAACAGCACTTAAAATAAGCGTTCCGGCCTTTTTGATATACATAAGGGCCTTCATCTTTGCCTGAAAAAGCACAGAGGAGAGTGTCGGCCAGCGATAAGGAGGCAGCTCCATCACAAACGGTTCAGAATCGACTTTAAGGATGGTGGATTTCAGAAGCCATGCGGTCCAGAGGCCTACAGCAATACCAAGAAAATAAATACCGAACATGACGTTGCCTGCCACTGCAGGAGCGAAAAAAGCAGCAGAAAGCATCACATACACCGGAAGTTTTGCTCCGCAGCTCATAAAGGGAATAATCATGATGGTCACAAGCCTGTCTGTCTGACTTTTCAATGTCCTTGTCGCCATGATGGCAGGAATGGAACAGCCGAACCCCGTTATCAGGGGGATAAAAGATTTTCCATGCAGACCGAAACGATGCATCACCCTGTCAATCACAAATGCCGCACGGGCCATGTAGCCTGAAGCCTCAAGAAAGGAGAGGCCGATAAAAAGAAGAACAATATTCGGCAGAAAAATCAGGACGCCTCCAACCCCTGCAATAATACCGTCCACAACGATGGATCGAAGAGTATCATTCTGGAGAAAAGGTCCGATGGCGGAAGCAATTGAACTGAAAAACAGTGCAAGCCAGCCTGTAAACAGAGCGCCTACAGTAAAAGTCATCTGAAAAATCCCCCAGACAACCAGTAAAAAAACAGGAAGCCCCAGCACCCTGTTGAGCACAACCATGTCGATATAATCGGTTACCGTAGCCCGTCCTTCCTCCGGCTGCCGGACACACTCCTTTACTGCTCCATGAATAAAAGAGTGACGGTCTTCGGTAATGAGAATCTCAGGTTCTGAATCGTGCAGATGCTCAGCCTCTCTTATTGCATCCTGCAGGGCAAGCTCCACCTTCACCCACACAGGATACTGCTGAACCAGGGTGTAAACCTCCCTGTCATTCTCCAAGAGCTTGATGGCCAGCCATCTGGCATTATAAAGACCAAGCTCCTTCTGATGAGAAAGAAGCGAGGTGATTTTATCTACCGAAGCCTCAAGTTCAGGGCGAAAGAAAAGCTTGTTTTTACGAATCCGGATATCATGCAGGAACACCCTGATAACATGATCCAGCAGTGAATCTAGTCCAGTCTTCTTTTTAGCCGAAGTAGGAATAATATGGCAGCCGAGAAGCGCCTGTAACTGCTTCATTTCAATGGTGATACCCTTCTCCTGCACCTCATCGATCATGTTCAGCGCCACAATAAAGTCAACCTCCAGCTCCATAAGCTGCGTAGTCAGAAGCAGATTCCTTTCAAGATTCGGTCCCTCGACAACATTGACCACAACATCGGGACGTTCCTTGATCAGGTACTCTCTTGTGACTATCTCCTCAGGGGAGTAGGGGGTAAGCGAATAGGTCCCGGGAAGATCGACCACACGGATCCGGTATCCCTTGTAGTCGAGATACCCTTCATGCTTTTCAACGGTAACGCCGGGGAAATTCCCGACTTTCTGATGAGCGCCTGTCAGGGCATTGAACAGGGAGGATTTTCCGCAATTCGGATTGCCGGCAAGCGCTATGCTGATCTCTCTGATCTCACTCATACCTTGCCTCCCAGGCGCCAGAACTGCTTTGCTGCCGGGCATGCTGCACCATCAACCAGCATACGCACCATGACCCCGTCCGCCTCATTTTTTCTCAGGGCAAGATAGAGTCCCTTGAACACGATCTCCATGGGATCACCGAACGGAGCAACTCTAAGCACCTTGAATCTGGTTCCTTTTATCAGCCCTAAATCCATAATTCGCCGCCTTATGGCACTCTCTGCCTTTACCGCCGTAACCTCTGCTTTATCACCGACTTTCAATTCCGATAACCGCATACACAAATCTCCTGCAAAACAGTAAAAAGATAAACAGGATTAATTATAACCTAAATAACAATATACGCACATGAAAAATTGCACGCATTTTGTAAAGCGGACGGATAAAATAGTCCGTTCAACAGGAGAGGCTCTTTGATAAGGGGTGGAGATGCTGAAGAAGAACGGCTAACCGTGTGCCGAAGGTAACCCCGGGAATGGAGGCCAACCCATCGCGCTTCCTCCGATCAGATGCCCGTGAATATGAAAGACGCTCTGCATGGCATCCTTGCCGCTGTTAAATACCAGCCTGTACCCGGACTCTTTTATGCCGATTATTTCAGCCACGGTTCCGGCTGCAAGAAGGATTTGACCTGCTATCGCTTCATCTTCGGGAGTCAATTCACTCAGTGATGAAATGTGTTTCAGAGGAATGATCAGCACATGCTGCCCGGTAACAGGAGTTATATCCCTGAAAGCCAGAACATGATCGTTACGATAGACAATCTTCGCGGGTATCTCACCGCGCACAATACGGCAAAACAAACAGTCGGAATTCTGGTGTGTCATACAGCTTGTTTTTCTTGAACCTTGGAAAAGCTTCATTCACAAAAAAACTCAGGGCAAAGGGGAAAAATCACTCCGCAGCAGATGGTTCTTCAGAGCCACCGTCCTCCGGCTTGGGATTTTCGGATAACTTTGTAGCCAGCACCTTGTCAATCCTCTGGCCATCCAGGTCAACAATTTCAAGATTCCACTCTTCCCATGTCATAATGTCGCCGGTTCTCGGCATACGACCAAGCAGCCACATCATGAGGCCGCTGAGGGTATGATAGAGTCCTTTATCCTCCTCCGGAACGCCTTTCAACTCAAGGGTATCTTTAAGCTCAGGAACAGGAATAAGTCCATCGAGCAGCCAGGAACCATCCTGACGCTGAATAGCCCACGAATCCTCAAGATTGTGAGGAACAAACTCTCCGGTTACCGCTTCAAGCATATCCTGAAGGGTTACAAGTCCCTGAATTTCACCATACTCATCAACCACAAAGACCATCTGGGTGCCTGAAGTCCTGAAATGATCAAGAAGTTCCATCCCTGTAAGGGTTTCCGGCACATAGACGCATGGCTGCAGTTGCGATGTAAATTCAGTCAGGCGGCCTTTCAACGTCTTCGATAAGAGCTGTTTGGCATTGACAACGCCAAGCAGAGATTGAAGTCCACCGTTGCAGACCGGAAAACGTGAATGTTCCGATTCTGTCACCCTGCTGATATTTTCTTCAAGAGGACGGGAAACATCCAGAAAAATAATATCCGCTCTTGGAACCATAAGCGTACCGAGCTGACGGTCATCAAGACGGAACACATTACGGACCATCTCATGTTCATGCTGCTCAATCACCCCGGCTTCAGACCCCTCCTCAAGCATGGCATGAATCTCCTCCTCCGTAACACTCGGCATAGCCTGCGGGTACTTCCCCATCAAGCTCAGAATGGCATCTGTCGATGCTGTAAGCAACCTGCCGAAAGGACGGGTTATACTCACAAGCGTACGCATGGGGCGTGCAACCAGACATGCAATTCCTTCCGGATTGAGAAGACCAAGCCGCTTGGGAACAAGCTCCCCTATAACGATGGTGATATAGGTAATGGCAAGGACAACAACAACAGTAGAAATAACTCTGCTTATTTCCGGATCCATACCGAGAGACTGAAGCTTGACAGCGAAAGGGCTGGCAAGAGCACCTTCCCCGACAATACCGTTAAGAATCCCGATAGAGGTAAGGCCAATCTGGATGGTCGAAAGAAAACCTGAAGGCTCCTGACCAAGCTTCATGGCAACAGAAGCAGATTTTTCACCATCTTCGGCAAGCTTGGAAAGACGGGAGCGCTTTGAAGTTACAAGCGCAAATTCCGACATCACAAAAAGGCCGTTAACAACAATCATAAACAAAAGCAACAATACTTCCATACATTCGGGTTTGAACCTTTCGGGATTAGATACCACCCACACACTTCCTGCAGGATTTATACGCTGCAGGTGTCCCTTAAAGTTCTGTTCTTACGCCATTAATCATTTTCACTATGCTACCAACTACACTTTTATTCTGCTAAATCCAAACAGTTAACAATCTGTTCACTTCGGAGCAGAAAAAAATGTCTTGACTTTCGCAATAAACTGATTTTCCGTCAACCGGTCACAGGCCTCAACCGAAACATCTTGTTTGTGCAGCTCACCTGCCTTCGCGATCTCTTTGGCAAGCTCAACTTTTGCCTCTCCAGGCCCGAAAACAGCAATCCTGTCAGAATCTCCCAAGAGCCCGATCACCTCCTGATAATAGGCATGATACTGGTGTTTCCGACGCTCTTCATCAACATGTTCATTAGCGACACTCTGCGCCACACTAGTTCCTCCTGATTTCCAGCCACCTGAGGGTTTATGATGACTTTCGGCACCTGACTCAACATGCTGAACTACAGCCTCTCCCCCTGTAATTGAAACCAGAATGGCATCCTTGTGATCAATCCAGAGTCCTGTGTTTTTTTTCATAGCTGTCATCCTCCTTATGTTTGTTTTCCCATAAATAGAGTAACAGATTTTCTATCAAAAGAATTCACTCCTCTCGTAAAGATAAGCAATAGTTGGCTTTTCTTTCTTGTTCCCGAAAGCTCATGCTCTTGAAACAACGCATGGGAGTGCAGCTTTAACGCGAAAGACTTCTGTATGCCGGGCGAAGAAAACGGGCAGCGCGGTTTGAATCGGCATGATCAGGATCATTGCTTTTTCAAAAAAAAGCGGGCAATGCAATATGGAACCGGCCTGCACTCCATGAAGAGAAGCAACGGGCCGGTTCTCTCTTTTACAGGGAGTCCTGGATTATCTTTTCCTTTTCTGCAAAAAGTTTTGAGCTGAGAAACTCCCTGTTCATGCGGGCAATATTGGATACCGAAATACCTTTGGGACATTCAGCTTCGCAGGCATAGGTATTGCTGCAGTTCCCAAAGCCAAGATCATCCATTCGAGCAACCATCTTCTGCACCCGCTTTGCCGCCTCAACCTGACCCTGTGGAAGGAGAGCAAGATGCGATACCTTTGCCCCGATAAAGAGCATGGCTGCCGCATTTGAACAGGCAGCCACGCATGCACCGCAGCCGATGCAGGTTGCGGCATCAAACGCTTCATCCGACTTCTCTTTCGGCACCGGAATGGTATTGGCATCCGGCACACCGCCGGTATTGACCGAGACAAAGCCTCCTGCCTGAATGATTTTATCAAACGCACTCCGGTCAACAATCAGATCACTGATGACGGGAAAAGCTTTTGCCCTCCATGGTTCGATATGGATGGTATCACCATCCTTGAACGAACGCATGTGCAGCTGGCAGGTAGTAACCCCTTTTTCAGGCCCGTGAGGACGTCCGTTGATGTAAAGGCTGCAAGTGCCGCAGATACCCTCACGGCAGTCATGGTCAAAGGATACAGGATCACCGCCGCTCATGATGAGCTTCTGGTTCAGGGTATCAAGCATTTCAAAAAAAGAGCTGTCAGGAGAGATTCCGGTCACATCGTATGAAACCATCTGCCCTTTGGCTCCAGCATTTTTCTGTCGCCAGATCTTCAGCGTAAAATTCATAATAACCTCTTATTTATAACTCCGCTGGGAGAGCTTGATCTCGTTGAATTGAAGTTCCTCACGGTGCAGCTCAGCAGCAGCATCACGCCCCTTGTACTGCCATGCACCGACAAATGCGAATTCATCATCGTTCCGAAGAGCTTCACCTTCGCTGGTCTGGTACTCTTCCCTGAAGTGTCCTCCGCACGACTCGCGACGCTGCAGGGCATCACGCACCATGAGTTCACCCAGATCGATAAAATCAGCGACCCTGCAGGCCTTCTCAAGCTCGGGATTATACTCGTCCAGTCCGCCGGGAATTTTAACCCCCTGGGCAAACTCTTTGCGCAGCTCGGCAATAAGATAAATCGCTTCGTTCAGTCCCGCTTCGTTTCGTGCCATTCCGCAATACTCCCACATGATCCTGCCAAGACGGCGATGGAAATGATCGACGGATTCCTTTGCTCCGCTGTTTTTTATGGCCTTCAGGCGATCAGTGACTCCCTGGGCTGCAATGTTGAATTCAGAAGATGCAGTATCAAAACGGGGTGTATGAATTTCAGCTGCCAGATAGTTACCAATGGTATAAGGAAGCACAAAATAACCGTCGGCAAGACCCTGCATAAGTGCTGATGCGCCAAGACGATTGGCCCCGTGATCGGAAAAGTTGCATTCACCGATAGCAAAGAGACCGGGAATGGTGGTCATCAGTTCATAATCAACCCAGAGACCGCCCATGGTATAATGAACTGCCGGATAGATCATCATCGGCGTTTCATAGGGGCTCTCCGCAACGATCTGCTGATACATCTGGAAAAGGTTTCCATAGAGAGAGTCAATGGTATCATGGCCCTTGCGCTTTATGGCATCTGCAAAATCAAGATAGACCGCAAACCCTGTATTGCCCACTCCGAAACCTGCGTCGCACCTCTCCTTTGCAGCCCTTGATGCCACATCCCTCGGGACAAGATTACCGAAAGCAGGATAGCGACGCTCAAGATAATAATCACGGTCAGCCTCCGGAATATCGGAGGGCTTTACCTCTTTGTTCCTGAGCCTTTCAACATCCTTTAATTTGGCCGGAACCCATATCCTTCCATCATTACGCAGGCTTTCGCTCATCAGGGTCAGCTTCGACTGCGCATCGCCATGAACCGGAATGCAGGTAGGATGAATCTGGGTAAATGCAGGGTTGGCAAACATCGCCCCTTTTCTATAGGCACTCCATGCCGGAGTCACGTTGGAACCCATTGCGTTGGTGGAAAGGAAAAAAACATTACCATAACCGCCATTAGCCAGAACAACGGCATGGGCCGCATGGCGCTCTATTTCACCGGTTACCAGGTTTCGGGTAATGATCCCTCGTGCTTTTCCATCGACAAGCACCATATCGAGAACATCCCGGCGATTGAACAGCGTCACATTACCTGCAGCAATCTGGCGGCTTAATGCTCCATAGGCGCCAAGCAGCAGCTGCTGTCCGGTCTGACCTCGTGCATAAAAGGTTCTTGAAACCTGTGCTCCCCCGAACGAACGGTTGGTCAACAGACCGCTGTATTCGCGGGCGAAAGGCACACCCTGCGCCACGCAAAGGTCAATAATCTGGTTGCTGACCTCGGCAAGACGGTAGACATTGGCTTCACGCGCACGGTAATCACCGCCTTTGATGGTGTCGTAAAAGAGCCGGTAAGCGCTGTCTCCGTCATTCTGATAGTTTTTTGCGGCATTGATTCCCCCCTGCGCGGCAATACTGTGAGCACGGCGGGGAGTATCCTGGTAGCAGAACACCTTGACATTGTACCCGAGCTCTCCGAGCGATGCGGCGGCGGAAGCCCCGGCAAGGCCTGTACCGACCACGATGATGTCAAGTTTGCGTTTATTGTTGGGATTTACCAGCTTGCAGCCCGATTTGTAGGCAGTCCATTTTCCAGCCACCGGCCCTTCAGGGATTCTGGCGTTGAGGCGTGTCATTGAGGAGTGTTGTGAGTGTTGTTTTCAATGAATAACACAGTCGTCGATACTTGTTATATTATTTAAAAAGAAGGAGATAAACAGGAATAACACTGAAGCCAAGAGTAATAAGAACCGAATAGGCGGAACCGATAAACTTTACCGCATCCATATATTTGCTATGGTTCCAGCCAAGTGTCTGAAATCCTGACTGAATGGCATGATTCAGGTGAATACCAAGAAATATAAAGCTGATAATATAGAGCAGTGAATACCAGGGAGTTGAAAACAGGAGCAGGGTTCGATGGTAGAAGTCGTGGGGTTCTATGCCTGGCGGTGGAGCGATAATGCCGATCTTGATGAAGTAGAAATCGATAAAGTGGAGGACGAGGAAGATGAAAACAATGATGCCGGTATGAAACATGTACTTTGAAAAGAACGATGTTTCCGAGTTGTTCGGGCACGCATAGGCTGTTGGCCGTGCCGCACGATTCTGGAAGGAAACCAGTACACCGAAGAGTATATGGAGCAGAAATCCTGCAAAAAGAACAATCTCAAAGACTTTAATCATCGGGTTGGTACCCATGAAGGTTGCTGCTTCGGTAAACATGCGACCTCCGTCATCTTTCAGCAGCATCAGATTGATGCCGAGATGCACACATAAAAATGTAACCAGAAAAAGACCTGCAAGCGCCATAAGCACTTTTTTGGTAATCGAGGAATACAAGAGCATGGTATTCATACTGTGGTTATTTCGATGGAAAAGAACAGTGGATTTTTTCCTGAGGCCCACAATGTAATCTCCTCTTTAATAACTTCCAATAAAAAAATCACGTAAGATTGGCGTCATCCACAAACGCAACAGCTCTGAGGGGCGCAGCTTCTGCCTGTGCGATTTTAAGTGGAAAGCAGGAAAAAGTGAAGCTGGAGTGTAAAAGCAGAGAGAGATCGGCAAGATTTTCAATGATGAGTATCCCGCTCCGAAGAAGCGTGGAATGAACTGAAAAATCAACTGAATCCGGAAAATCAACTGAAATCATATCAACACCGATTCCTTTCAGTTCGAAACCAGTCAGCCACTTGGCCGCGTCAGGGGAGAGTACCGGGTAACCGGCATAATATTCCGGGCTTCCCCAGTACTGACTCCATCCGGAGCAAAGCAGAAGAAAATCGCACTCCAGCAATCGAGCTTCGAAATCCCGGAGCTCTCCAAGGGAAATGGTCCCGGCCTCTGAAGCACGAAGATCAAGAGCGAAGCCTTTTCCCGTAAACCGGTCAAGACTCCATGCATCAAGCGAACTCCCTTCTGGAATAATGTGCGAAGGCAGGTCAACATGCGTGCCCGCATGCGATGAAACAGTCAGCAGCTGCTCTGCATAGCCATCATGCTCGATGGATGAGAGCTGCTGAAATACCGGCCGGGGAGTCCCCGGATAACAGGGCATATCCGGATGGATGGTCTGACTCAAATCTATTACCCGCATCGTCACACAGCCAAAGATTGTCGAGCGATCCTCCCGGAAACATAATCGATAATCGACTTCACCGCCGTCTCTCTTTCGCAATCGCAAAACGTCTGATGTTCCGAACGCTCCAGCCACACGATCGACTTTTCTGACGGCTTGGTAGCTATAGTGTCGCAGAGTATGGTTGCACTTTCAGGAAGGACGGTACTTTCCCTGCGGTTATGCAGAATAAAAACAGGAACCGTAACCCTGCTCAACAGAGGCATGCTATTTTTAAGCAGGTCAAAAAACGAAATAACAGCTTCGGTAGGAACCCATGCATAATGGGGAGCGCACCCATCATTGCTCTGACCCGCATAGGGTTTAAGATCCCATTTTTTTATAATCCCGCTCACGAGTGGTGCCGCGAAATGCAGAGGACGTCCCGGAGCAAAGAGAGATGCAAGTTTGATGGCCGGAGCAACAAGCACCAGCGAATCAACCTCACTCTCGTACCTGACAGCAAGATTAATGGCAAGAAGAGCCCCCATGCTGTGCCCGATGATAATGACCCGCTCTGCTGAACAACGAAGCTTCTGAAATGCCTTGTCGACGTCATTCAACCAGTCCTCCCGGGTCACGCCACGAAGCGCATCGGGAGATGAAGCCCCATGTCCCCTAAGCTGAGGCATGAGAACCGGAATGCCGAGTTCACTGAGCGGCGCATATAAAGCGCTTACACTCTCAAGCGTCGCAGTGAAACCATGAATAATAAGAACGCCGAAAGGAGCTGGCGTTGTGAGTTGTTCAGCCATAACATTTCAAAAAATCTGCATCTCCATTGTTCAACACCGGGGCGCAAGACGCCTCAGTAACGAAACATACAGGTTATCAGGGTAATTTCCCGTAAAATAGCTATGTTTAAAGCAAATGAAACGCAATGAAAGAGATGATCCGAAAGTTTATTCTGGCAGGATGCACAGTGCTGCCTCTGGCACTCAGTTCATGTACATCAACACGCGCCCCTTATTCAAAGCAGGACTTTAGAGGTATTTCACCAGAGGAGGCTTACCGGCTGGGTAAAATCAAAAACACCCCGTATATCATCAACGGCAGGGTCTATGTACCAATGAACTACGAAGAAGCTGTCGCCTATGAGGAAACAGGCACCGCATCATGGTACGGCAAGGAGACTCTCGATCAGCATAATGGACAGCCGACAGCATATGGAGAAACATTCGACCCCTCAAAACCAAGCGCTGCCCACAAATACCTCCCGCTGCCATCTCTGGTAAAAGTTACAAACCTTACCAACCAGGCATCAATAATAGTCCGGGTCAATGATCGCGGCCCGTTTGTCGATGACCGGGTTATTGATCTGAGCGCTGAAGCCGCAAAACAACTGGGATTCTTCGAAAAAGGCACTGCAAAAGTCAAAGTTGAGGTCATCTCCCGCCAATAAGACCTGTTGCAATCTTCCTCCATCATTTCAACCCGGGAGCACTGTTATTTTTTCATGACAGCTGCATCTTCCATAAACTTTTTCAGTCCGAGATCTGTCAGAGGATGATTCACGAGCTGGCGGATAATACTGTAAGGAATCGTAGCAATATCAGCTCCAAGCATCGCAGAATCAACAACATGCTGAGGGTGGCGCACGCTGGCGACAATCACCTCTGTCGTATAACCATAGTTGTCATAGATAGTTACAATCTGCTCCACAAGTTCCATTCCATCGGTACTGATATCGTCCAGCCTTCCTACAAAAGGGCTCACATAGCTCGCTCCGGCCTTGGCTGCAAGCAGCGCCTGGTTTGGAGAAAACACAAGCGTCGCATTCGTGCGGATTCCCTGTTCTGAAAAATGCCGTATGGCTTTGAGCCCGTTTATGGTCAGTGGACATTTAACGACCACGTTGTCGTGAATTGCCGCCAGATCCTCTCCCTCAACAATCATCTCCTCGGTCTCAAGACAGGTCACTTCAGCACTCACGGGACCATCGACAATGTCGCATATCCTGGCAATATGATCCTTGAAATCCTGATAGGTAAAGCGGGATGGATCCCCGACAATTTTTGCAATGAGCGAAGGATTGGTCGTTACGCCGTCAAGAATCCCAAGATCTTTGGCGCTCTGAATTTCCTTAAGATCAGCCGAATCAATAAAAAATTTCATTGTAATCTCCTCAAGCGTTTACCTGCTGACTATCCAGCATGGCATTGAAGTTTCTGGCTTTTCTACCTTCCCAGTTACGCTTGTGATATGCGTAGCCGGCAATAAGCGGAAGAGCAATAGTGGCTTCCGCAAAAACCATCTGTTCGTGAACCGTATCAACCTTGCCCCATGAGCTCGCCTCCTTGAGTGTCGAACCGGACAGAGCCCCATCACGCTCATCGGCAACTGTAATCTGAACCGCATAGGTATGCATGGAAACATCTTCATGCCCGAGCACCTCTGCAGCAACAACAATATCCTGTGTAAAGTTCTTGGGAACACCTCCGCCGATCATGAAAATACCGGTCTTGTCATTCTCGATCTTGATTCTGGTCAATTCACGAAAATCCTTCACCGAGTCAATCGCAACATGCTTGTCAGGATTGTTCCATTGATGGTGCACCAGCCCGAACCCTGCAGAGCAGTCAGAAAATGCAGGGCAGAAAATCGGCACGCCCTTTTCGTAAGCTCTATACACAATGGAGTTTTTATCGTGGTTGTTTGCCTCGATATATTTTCCCATTTCAACAATAAATTCACGGGAAGAGTAAACACCCGGCTGCATTGTGTTGGCGATGGCAGCTGTTGTTTCGTCACAGACCCGAAGATCATCCTCATCTATATAGGTATCGTAAATGCGATCGATGTGCAGCTCCCTCAGCGTAGCATCATCGATAAACGGCGTACCCTGATAATGACGGAATCCAAGTGCTTCAAAAAAGTCCTGATCAACAATATTAGCGCCTGTTGAGACAATGGCATCAACCATATGGTTATCGATCATGTCAATAATGACCTGCTTCAATCCGGCGCTGATCAGCGAACCGGCAAGGGTGAGAATGACAGCACACTCCTTGTCCTGCTGCATGAGATCAACTATGGAAGCTGCTCTCGAAAGATTTCTTGCCTGAAAAGCCGTATCACCCATCTGCTCGACGAAAGAAACAATATTCAGCTTTTTCATATCGATATGTCGAACCGGCGAGCTTAATAACTCTTTTTTTCTCGATTCTGGCTGCATAACCGCTCCCGACCTGTTAAAAGTGACTAAACAAAAAAAGAGAGTAAGCTTACTATATCACACACTCAAATTACCGGATGCTGCTTCCTTCCGGATCTGACATGGTTGGGCAACCGAGTGTTGTATAGGACTTACTCTCTAATATATCAGTTTTCGAAGGCATCCTATGCCAGGAATTCAAAAACAAGTTCGATAATATAGCGCTATGAAAACAAAAAACAAATAAAGCCCTTTTATCTTTCTGTCAACTGTTATAACTTCTTGGGCATTTACAGCTTTAAATAATAACGCCCTTGACTTGCCTGAATCAACCGCACTCTCCCCGGTCGAAACAGCAACAACTATCTTATGGCAGCACAACGAATTTTAAGCGGGATGAGGCCTACAGGCCAACTTCATCTCGGGCATTATACCGGAGCCCTTGAAAGCTGGGTTCAACAACAGAATCTGCTTGACGAAAAAGGCGCGCATGTCTATGAAACCTGCTTTCTCATTGCCGATTACCACAATCTGACCACCTCTCTTGAAACCGGAGAGATATACGCCAACACCCTTGACATGCTCGTCGACTGGCTTGCCGCTGGTGTTGACCCCGATAAAAGCCCGGTATTCCGCCAGTCGCAAGTCAAGGAACATGCGGAACTCTTTTTGCTCTTCTCCATGCTGATCACCTCATCGCGCCTTGAAAGAAACCCTACGCTCAAAGAGCAGGTCCGCGATCTTAATATGGACTCACTGGTTTACGGCCATCTCGGCTACCCTGTTCTGCAGGCCGCCGATATCCTCCTCTACAAGGGCAATGTTGTCCCTGTGGGCGAGGACCAGATCCCTCATGTGGAAATTACCAGAGAGATAGCCCGTAAATTCAACAATCACTACCCTCATCCTGTTATCGGGGAGGTCTTTCCCGAACCGGAGCCTAAAATCACAAAATTTTCGCGTCTCCTGGGTCTTGATGGAAAGGCCAAAATGTCAAAGTCTCTGGGCAATACCATTCTGCTTGCAGACGGACCTGAGGATGTCTTTAAAAAAATGCGCACAGCGGTAACCGATACCGCTAAAATCCGTAAAAATGACCCCGGTCATCCTGAAGTCTGCACGGTATTCAGTTACCACACCAGATTTTCACCTCCTGAACAGCTCGCAGGCATAGATGCCGATTGCCGTTCAGGCTCTCTCGGCTGTGTAGACTGCAAGAAGCTGTGTGCCGCAAATATCTCACTTGAGCTTGCTCCGCTGATTGAAAAACGGCACTATTATGAGTCACAGATGGACCTCGTAAAAAATATTCTTCTTGAAGGAGAGGCAAAGGCAAAAGTCATTGCCAGCACTACCATGCAGGAAGTGAGAACCGCCATGAAACTGGGCGAAATAAACTGATGCAACAATCCACTGACAGCATGCCCGGCAACAGCAGATTCGCCTTTATTTTTGATATGGACGGGGTTCTGACCGACAATATGCGCTTCCATGCCGATTCCTGGGTGGAACTCTTCAAAGATTACGGCCTTGAAGGGCTCGATGCCCAGCGATACCTTGTAGAAACCGCAGGAATGAAAGGTCTTGATGTGCTTCGCTACTTTCTCGACCCGAATATCAGCGCCGCTGAAGCTGAACATCTTACTGAACTGAAGGATTTTCTCTACCGCGTCAATTCACGCGACCTCATCAAACCCATGCCAGGTCTCACTGAATTTCTCGATACCGCGTCGGCCAGAGATATCCGGCTTGGCATAGGCACAGGTGCCGGTCCCCGCAATATTGAGTATGTGCTTGGGCTTTTGAACCTTGCAGATACATTCCAGGCCATTGTAAACCCCCATCATGTCCCGAACGGCAAACCTCACCCCGATATTTTTCTGCGTGCCGCCGAGCTGCTCGATGTAGACCCTTCCTTATGCATTGTTTTTGAGGACGCCATCCCCGGTGTTGAAGCAGCCAGAAAGGCCGGAATGAAATGTGTTGCCGTTACAACAACAAACCGGCCAGAAGCATTCAGCAGTTTTGAGAATATTGTCCAGATTATCGACGATTTCAGAGAGCTCTCTGTGGATGAGCTTTGTACTCTCATCCATAAGAAGCAGCCCGCGACCCTACTATAAAAGAACCAAAATGCATGAATTTTTTCTTCCTGTCATCCAGAGCGCACTCCGCCAGGCAGGCATTGATACCCTGAAACAGATCATTATTGAACAGCCTGCCGACAAAAAGTTCGGAGACTTTTCAACAAACATAGCTTTGCTCACGGCAAAAGAGTGCAAACGGAACCCTCGTGAACTTGCGCATGAAATTATTCAGCATCTTGTGTTTCCCCCCGATACCATTGCTAAAATCGAAGTGGCCGGGCCGGGGTTCATAAACTTTTACCTTACCTCCCTCTTCATCATGCGTTCGCTCCAACAGGTGCTGCGAGACGGCGATACCTATGGTAAAGGCACAATCGGCACAGGGAAAACGGCGATTGTCGAATATGTCAGTGCCAATCCGACCGGACCGCTGACCATAGGGCGCGGCCGGGGCGGTGTACTGGGAGACTGCATTGCAAATCTTATCGAATCACAGGGCTACACGGTTACCAGGGAGTACTATTTCAACGATGCCGGCCGGCAGATGCAGATTCTTGGAGAGTCAGTCAGGCTCCGCTACCAGGAGCTTTGCGGCAGAACAATTGAGTTTCCTGACACCCATTACCAGGGCGAATACATCCGCGATATTGCTGCGGATATATACCGCGAACATGGAGCGGCTCTTGCTGAAAGCGATGAAGTACTGACCTTTAAAAACAGTGCGGAAGCAATCATTTTCAGTTCAATAAAAAAGACGCTTGAACGGCTCAGCATCCGTCATGACTCTTTTTTTAACGAGCACACTCTCTACACCCCCGACAAAGCCGGCATAACCGCCAACCAGAGCGTTATTACAGCACTGCGGGCAAAAGGGTTCATTGCCGAATACGATGGGGCTACATGGTTTCTGACAACAAAGCTGGGCCAGGAAAAGGATAAAGTCCTGGTCAAATCCTCAGGCGAACCAAGCTACCGCCTGCCCGATATCGGCTACCATATCTCCAAGTTTGAACGCGACTTTGCAATGATCGTCAATGTATTCGGTGCCGATCATATTGATGAGTATCCTGATGTCATCGAGGCTCTGAAAATTCTTGGTTACGATACCGCTCGAATCAAGATAGCCATCAATCAGTTTGTGACAACGACCGTCGACGGCCAGACGCTTAAAATGTCAACAAGAAAGGGCAATGCCGATCTGCTGGACGATCTTATTGATGATGTCGGAGCCGACGCTACAAGGCTGTTTTTTATCATGCGCAGTAAAGACTCGCATCTGAACTTCGATGTAGACCTTGCAAAAAAGCAGTCCAAAGAAAACCCGGTCTTCTATCTTCAGTACGCTCATGCCCGAATCTGCAGCCTCCTGCGCATGGCACTTCAGGAAACCGGCTTTGATCCTGCATCCAGCCCGGATCACCACCTTCTTGAGCTGCTCAACTCTCCGGCAGAACTGCAGCTTGGATTTGCCCTGCTGGATTTTCCTGATATGATCAAAACAAGTGTACGCCTGCTCGAACCTCAAAAAATGGTTGAATACATGCATTCGGTTGCTGAACTCTTTCACCGATTCTATCAGGAGTGCCCCATTATCAAAGCAGAGCCTGATACCATGAAGGCACGTCTCTTTCTTTCTCTGGCGACACGTCAGGTACTGCGCAACGGGTTCAGGATTCTCGGCGTTTCAGCTCCAGAATCGATGTAGGGAGCTATGGCTGCAGGTAAAGGCCATGCTCCCTGATATAGCGGTTCACCCGGGGAGGTACAAATTTTGACACGCTTTGCCCCGCCGAAATAAGCTCCCTTATCTCTGTTGATGAAACCTCATAGGCAAAATCAATAACCTTTATAGATACTTTCTGCAGCAAAGAATCAGGAGGCGGAGCACCTCCCTCGACTGAAGTTCTTCTGAACACCGCAATATCACACAGGGAAGAGAGCTTCTCATAATCCTTCCAGGAATGAAACTCCCTGAAGCTGTCCTCACCGACAAGGAGGGTCACGCTATCGTGGGGATAGAGCTGGCGGACATAGTTCAAAAGATCAACCGTATACGAAGGCTGCTGTTTTTCAAGCTCCCATCCGCTTACCTGACAGCTTGGTCCGGTGAGATTGATTTCTGCAGTGAGGCACTCAGCCATACGCTTCCTATGTTCGTCAGAAACGCTGCGATGCTGTTTGAATGGATTATTGGAAACCGAAATTAATATTCTATCGATTTCGAGGAGCTCCCTGGCATAAAGACAGAGAGCGAGATGACCATTATGCGGGGGATCGAATGTTCCGCCAAAGACTGCCAGATGCACGCGCAAGCCTCCGGTCAGATTTTTTTGAGATTCTGACTGATTTTTTCTCTTGTTCCCTTCATTTCCTGCTGTTTTCCGGGATAAAGCTGCAAGTACTGATCCAGCACCTGTCCCGCTTCAAACCATTTCTGGCGCTTTGTCAATGCGTCTATTTTTCCAGCCCATGCCTGCTGCACAAATGCGGTATCGGAGTAGTGCTTCAATATCTCATCATAAAATATGACGGCAGCTTTATATTTTTTGAGCTGAACATACTGCCTAGCAATAGAGTAGGTGTTTTTTGCAAGCTTATTTCTCAACTCAGGAATTGCCTTTTCAGCATATTTCAACGAATCGGTTTTAGCAAGTTCAGCGGTAGCCTTCAGATAACGCTCCTTATATGTCGGATTCTCCGGATTTATCTTCAGGAGCTCCCTGTAGGTCTCAACATCGCTTAACGTCTTTGAATCATCCGGTGCAGGATAAAGATCCATATAGATTGAAAACTGATCTATCGCTTTATGTGTCTCCTGCTGGTCAAGATCAAAATTCGGAGAAAGCTTTTCATGTGATTTTGCAATCAGAAACTGGGCAGTCCGGGCATAAGGAGTTGAAGGCACCTGCTTCAACAGCCGGGTAAATATTTCTGAAGAGAGCAGATACTGTCCTGAATTGTAATAGGTCTCGCCAAGGAGAAAAAGCACCTTGTCCTCAAGAGGAGTTGCCCGCGAAGTTACAAGCAGCGATTCCAGCGTGAGAGCCGCACTGTCATAATCCTTCGATGCATACGACTTCTCTGCTTTTGCATACCCTTCGGAAACAATAACCGCCACAGTCGGGGTTTCCGCCGTCTTGGACGATGAACATCCTGAACTTATTAATAAACCCGCAGTAAAAAGCATCGCAACTGAACGTGAACAAAATCTGGCAACCGGCATAGAGCAACTCCATTATCCTCTTTTTTTGAAATCCGAACCGTATAATACAAAACTGCCGAAAAAGAAACCCCAACTCTTTACGGCAATCACCCCGAAGATTTTCCAATGCCTTTGTATGATACCCGATACGTCTGAATGGACACCGCAGATACAATAGAAAAGAACCTGTAGAAAACACCTGTTGTGGAGCTTAGGGGAGTCGAACCCCTGACCTTCTCATTGCGAACGAGACGCTCTACCAACTGAGCTAAAGCCCCAAGATTATCAGCACTGCAGATTTTATTACTATGCCACAAAAAATAGTGCAAAAAAGTCTAAAAAAATAGCCTGCTTATGCAGGCTATTTTCAATATCAAATCATTCAGTCCTCACCGGAGAGTTCTGTCCGTTCAGGCAACAAGTGTCTGACGGAACCTCTCTAACTGATGACTGATGCTGCCGTCAAAAATGGTATCACCGATTTTAACGGAGACTCCACCGATCAAGCTTTCATTTTCAGACATCTCAGCCCGTATTTTCTTGCCCGTATAGACTTCAAGACGCCGGACCAGCTCGCTGGACTGCTCGTCAGAAAGTTTTACTGCGCTGGTAATATCAACATTTATTATCCCCCTTTTTTCGTCAAGAAGGATTTGAAACTCGTCAATAATTTCAGGCAGAAGCCCTGCGCGTTTTTTTCTGGCAACCAGCTTTAAAAAAAGAAACATCTTCTCCCCGATGGAATCCTTGAAGATCTCCTCGAAGATATGGATTTTTTTATCGCCATTAACGAGAGGACTGCGCAACGCTTGAACAAGATCACGGGAATGCTCAAGAACAACCTTAATCACCTGAAGCTCTTCGACAATCTGATCCAGAAAGTTACCCTCTTCAGCTGCTGAAAGAAGAGCGGAAGCATATCTTCGGCTTGTAATTACACTTGACATTTCGCGAACTGTTTCAGTTACGGTTTGTTGAAAGATCCTGAATCATGGTGTCAACGATCCTTTTCTGAGTATCAGCATCAAGATTGCTCTTGATAATTTTTTCAGCGCCTCTGACGGCAAGATCAGCAACCTCATTTCTCAGCTCAGCAAGAGCACGGCGTTTTTCCTGCTCGATTTCATCTTTTGCCGAGGCAATCATTTTTTGAGCTTCCGCCTGAGTTTTTTCAGCTATATCAGCACGGAGTTTTTCGGCAAAGTCTTTTCCTTCACGGATAATCCTGTCAGATTCAGCGTCAGCTTTTGCAAGCAGTTCCTTGTTTTTACGCAGAATAGCTTCAGACTCGTCCTTTGCCTGAAAAGCACGGTCAATGGATGACTGAATGCCTTTTTCCCTCTCTTCCAACGCATTGAGGATCGGGCCCCAGGCAATCTTCTTGAGAATAAGCAGCACAATCACGAAGGTAATCGCTGTCCAGAAAATAAGACCGGGATTCGGGCTCAGAAGACTACCGGCAAGAAGTATAATTCCTGACGTAAGCATGAACAATTTTTCCGTTAACGGTTAATAAAGCCCGATTGCGACATCAGGAAAAAGATAAGCCGCAATCGAGATTTCTGTCAGTATTGAGTCTCTGCAAGTGCTCAATATTACTTAAGAGCAAGGAGCACGCAGATAACTTCGCCGAACAATGCAACACCTTCGATAAGAGCTGCGGCAATAATCATGGTGGTACGGATATCCGAAGTAGCTTCAGGCTGACGGGCTGTACCCTCAGCGGCAGAAGCTGCAATGTTGCCAATACCAAGACCTGCACCAATAACAGCCAGACCGGCGCCAAGACCTGCACCTAAATAAGCTAAACCTAAACCTTCCATCTTGTAATTACCTCCGTTTATTTGTTGTAAGTTTTTTGCTAAAGGATAATTAGCAGTTTTAAAAGCGTTTAATCAAAACCATCAAAATAAGAGTTATTCCTTAATAAACCTGAGTTCTTTTAGTGATGTGCCGCTCCGGCAGCAGGCTCGTCATGTCCTTCGTGCGCTGTGGCAAGGCCGATAAAGAGCGCGGAAAGCATGGTAAACACAAACGCCTGCAGAAAGGCGACAAAAAGCTCAAGCAGATCAATGAATATGGCAAAGGGAACTGAAACAGCTGCGGCCACAATGTAGCTTTTCAGAATGAAACTGATAAAAATCAAGCTGAGAATGATGATATGTCCTGCAGTCATATTCGCAAAAAGACGAATGGTAAGCGCAAACGGCTTCGTAAACTGTCCGATTATCTCAATGGGAACCATGATAATCCACAAAGACCAGTGAGTGCCGGCAGTAAGGTGCTGAAGATACCCTTTAACCCCGTGAGCCTTGAATGCGGCAATCTGGGTGACGAAGAAGGTGAAAATGGAAAGTGTGAGCGTAACGTTGACATTACCGGTAGCGGTAGCGCCGTAAGGAATAAGACCGAGAAGGTTACAGAACAGGATAAAAAAGAAAACCGTCAGCAGGTATGGAAGATGCTTTTCGTATCCATGTCCGATATTTGACTTTGCAACATCAACCCTGATAAACTCAACAAGCGCCTCCATGGCATTGGCCAGCCCCTTTGGAGCGTTGCGTGAAGTCAGATTTTTGTACTGGCCGCCCACAACGGAAAACACGATCAGAAGAAGTGCCGATACCAGCCAGAGCATCACCACGTGCTTGGTGATGGAAATATCAAAGCCGCCGACAACTATTTTAGGAAGATTGATCGACCCGAATGGCTCAAACGCAAAAACATTGCTATCGAGAATGTGATGCATGATAACATCGCCGGCCTTTTCCTCTCCTTCAGGAGCTTCAGCGCCATGAGCCGCTTCAGCAGCAGGGACGGCGACTGCAGGTGCAACAGCAGCAGCAGCACTGCTTTTGGGAACGTCTGACGACTGTCCGGACGCGGCAAAAGCATGGCCATTCACATTGAGAAGAAGTGGCACAAGAATCGCAATAACCTTAAGTATAGCCTTAGGCTGTATGACGTTTACCCGTTTCATGCAGTTTTCTTTTTCTGTTTGTTTTTCTTTTGATACCCGAGAATTTCAACAATCACATAGATACAGTAAAACGCGAAAAATGAAAAGACAAAGTCGTTGATGACCGCCAGGTTTCTGATAATAATAACCGCGACAAGCACCATCAACACTAACAGCCTGACAGTCAGACCGCCGAAAACGTACTTTGTGAATACCGCCGACTCCTTGTCAAGTGCATAGTCAAAAAGCAGATAACCAGCGACAGCATTGGTGACAACCATTACCCAGGCAAGAAATACCGAGTGGTAATCAACACTTCCGGGATTAAGACCTGCAAAAATAACACCCCATAAAATGACGGACAAGATACATAACTTAATAAAAAATTCAAATATTGGCTTCATCTCTCACTTTAGATTCTTAATTTGACAGCAGAAAACCCGGTAAAATGCCTTATTTTTTTTTGTTAGCCTGGCGAACTACTTTCATAAGAACGAGAGCCATGCCCGTCATACCGAGAACAACGCCCGCAAGCAGCAGAAGCGGCGAGGTGCCAAGCTTGCCATCAGCCCAGTAACCCAGCAATACAAACAATGCAAAGCTTAACGCAATCTGCAGGCCAATACCCATGTAATCTGAAATCGCCCGCACGGAACGTCCGAACTGTTCCGGAAATCGCTCGTCTTCATCTCTTTTCATTGTTGAGCGTCCTTGTTTACATTCAGACCAGCACCGGCTCTTTGCGAAATAACTCTGCGGGGTGCCCAGGAAGTGACAAGTCACGAGCTGAAAGATACTATCTCTTGGGGAAATAATGAACCTTTAGCGGTAATCTTAATGACAAAACCGATTAACCCTGCCGGCGTGCCTCCGGAATACGTAGTTCCGCACTCTTTCCGTGAATTCAGCCAGCTCATCGCCCTGCAGAGCACAAGAAGAGGCGGCATAAGCCCCGGCCGCTATGCCTCATTGAATCTGGGCACCAATACCGAAGACAGCGCGGAAAATGTTCACCATAACACCCTGCGACTCTGCTCGGCAATAGGCATCGATCCCGACAGAATGGTCAGTTCCCTGCAGGTTCACGGCACCGAAATACTCGCAGCCGAAAAACCAGGGCGATACCAGGGGTTCGACGCATTCATCACCGATAAAAAAAATCTCTTTCTATGCATCTATACTGCGGACTGCTATCCTGTACTGATCTTTGATCCCCGGCATCAGGCTGCCGGAGCGGTTCATGCCGGCTGGAAAGGAAGTGCAGGCCGTATTGTGATGAAAACCGTTGCCGCCATGCAGAAAAACTTCAATTCCATTCCTGCTGAGTGTTTTGCCTGGATAGGCACGGGAATTTCAGCACCTGCCTATGAGGTCGGGCCTGAAGTCGCAAGGGAATTTCCGCCGGAGAACTGGCGGCGTTCTTCGTTGCCGGAAGAGAACGATACATACATGCTTGATCTCAGCCTGGCCAACTGTCAGCAGCTGCTTGCCTCAGGGATTCCCCAATCGAATATTGAACAATCCCGATTCTGCTCTTTTTCTGATAGCGACCTCTTTTATTCATACCGGCGCGATAATGGAAAAACCGGCCGGATGGTAAGCCTGATCGGTATCCGGTCGCTCTAGATGCCGGCCTCTCGATCAGGAGAAAATATTAACTGTACCCCTTTCCGTATGATCCATAGAGCTCATGGGCCTGACGGGATATCTCCTCCCTGAAATCCGGATGGGCAATGCTTGCAAGCGCTTCAGCTCTCTGCCGCAGATTTTTGCCATGCAGATTGACAATTCCGAATTCAGTAACAACATACTGCACATGAGCCCTTGTCGTAACGACTCCAGCACCCGGTTTCAGCTGCGGTACAATCCTCGACAATCCCTTGCTTGTCATCGACGGAAGCGCAATAATAGGCTTGCCGCCTTCTGAAAGCGCGGCTCCGCGTATAAAGTCCATCTGACCGCCGACACCCGAAAAATATCTCTGCCCGATCGAATCAGCACAGACCTGGCCTGTCATGTCGATTTCAAGGGCACTGTTAATCGCCGTCACACGGGGATTTCTCCTGATTTCCCGGGTATCGTTGACATAATCCGAAGGCAGCATCGCAACAAGAGGATTATCATCCACAAAATCATATAATTTTCTGGTCCCGATAAGAAAGCTTGCCACAATAATCTCCTTATGGGTCCGCTTTTTTCGCCCGTTAATCACACCTTTCTCCACAAGCTCAATAATGCCGTCCGAAAACATTTCAGAATGAATGCCAAGGTCCTTATGTCCGGAAAGCGAAGCAAGTGTGGCATCAGGGATGGCGCCGATTCCCAGCTGAAGCGTCGCCCCGTCCTCAACGATAGAAGCAATATGGCTACCGATGCGGATCTCCTCGTCACTTAACACATGTCTGGGAGTCTCAAGAATGGCATCAGACACATCAACCATTGCATGGATCTTGCTGATATGAAGCAGCCCTTCTCCAAGAGTTCTCGGCATATTCGGATTGACCTGTGCAATAACCAGCTTTGCAGAATGGACAGCCGCAAGGGAAACATCGACTGAAACACCGAGAGAGCAGTATCCGTGCCGATCAGGAGGGGAAACGTGCACAAGGGCCACATCAAGGGAAAGGATTTTATTCCGGAAAAGGGAGGGGATATCGCTCAGAAAAACCGGAATAGCATCGGCGTCGCCATTCTGAACCGACTGGCGGACATTTTTACCGACAAAGAGAGCGTTCAGCCTGAAACTGTCACGATACTCCGGCCGTGCATAAGCCGCTTCGCCCTCGGTATGAAGACTGACGATTTCAACACCTCTCAACTCAGCTGAGCGTTGAACCATAGCATCAATAAGCCGCTGCGGAGTGGCAGCCGCAGTATGCAAAAAAACCCTGTCCCCCGATTTAATTTTTGTTACAGCTTCTTCTGCGGAAAGGGAACGATAGGTCATTACAATCTTTAAGTTTTTTTATAAAAAAAATTCAGGTGCCGTTATTCTTCCGGCGAAGATAAGCCGGCGTATCCGTCAAGCCTTTCTCAATCCTGTCTTCATGCTCTCCCTTCACGCCAAGCGGCAGCGTATTGTGATCGGCGTCACGCGTAGCGCTATTTCCGCTCCCGGCCTCCCGGGCGTCATGTATCGACAACTGTCTTCGTATATACGCAGGAATACGCAGATCCTCCTCCTGCCTCTCGGAAAAAAGAGTTGCAGTAGGTCTTGCGGGCTGGGCAGACTGGGCAACAGCAGCTGACCTGAGCGCATGCACCGGCGTAACAGGGCGCCGTACAGCCGTCTCCTTGCCCACATCCTCTGCGTTTCGCTTGAAGCCTGTAACAATAACAGTAACCCTTATTTCCCCCGATACCTGAGGTTCATCCACATATCCATTGATAATCTTGGCATCACTGCCCACCTGCTCCTCAATGTAGTTCATGGCGTCCGACATGTCGCGCATGGTGACTTCGCCGGTAATGTTGACCAGTACCCCTTTAGCGCCTTTTACCGATACACCTTCAAGCAGCGGGCTGTTGAGAGCATCCGATGAAGCTTTAAGAGCCCGCCGGTCGCCTGCAGCCGCAGCAGAACCCATAACCGCATCACCAGCACCCGACATAATGCTGCGGACATCTGCAAAATCAACATTGACATGCCCATGGCGGGTAATAATATCGGCAATCCCTTTAGCCGCCCTGTAGAGCACATCATTAGCCATATTGAAAGCCTCGGTGGCGCTTACCCCCTCCTCGGCAATACTCAGTATCTTCTCATTTTCAACAAGAATAAGAGTGTCAATGTACTTTCGCAGTTCAGCAATCCCGCCATCGGCAATCTTGGCTTTCACCTGACCCTCAAAATTGAAAGGCCTTGTAACGACTCCAATGGTTAGAATGCCCATATTCCTGGCAATCGAGGCAATAACAGGCGCAGCGCCGGTTCCGGTACCTTTGCCCATTCCAGCTGCAATAAAGACAAGATCCGCTCCCCTGAGCTGAGCCGCAATGATTTCACGATCATCATCAGCCGCCTGACGCCCCTTGGCCGGATCAGCACCCGCACCAAGCCCGTTCGTGGCTTTCTTCCCGATCTGCACCCTGAGAGGAGCTTTTGAGTTCAGGAGTGCCTGACGGTCGGTATTGAACACGATATATTCAACACCGCTTATTTTCCTGTCAATCATGTTATTGACCGCATTGCCGCCGCAACCGCCGACACCGACAATCCTTATGGTAACCCCTTTTCCCTGGTCACTGTCAAACAGCCCGGGATCAAGCTCAAATGCCATCTTGTCAGTTCTCCTCGTTAAAAGGCCTGTTTATATATCGAATCATAGATTATCCCAGAATTTCTTCATCCGGTCCACAATTTTCTTGCCTGCGGGATTCTGCTCCTGCGCCTCAGGTTCCTCCGTGATCTGCGCAGGGAGATGAGCCTGAATTTCCTCAGCTGAAGGAGAGAAGCTGTGATCTTCAGAGAGATTATTCTGAAATGCATGGGCAACAAGACCCATGACCGTGGCATACATCGGGTTGTTGACGGAACCCTTTATCCCGCCCGATACCCCTTCAGGATACCCGATCCGGATATCAAGCCCGAGCACATCATGAGCAAGCTCTTCAGTGCCAGGCACCAGAGAACCGCCTCCCGTTATTATTGCACCGGCATTGATATATTCATAATAGCCGGAGCGCTTTATAGAATCACGCACCAGCTCAAAAATCTCCATCATCCTTGCTTCAATGATCATGGTCACCGAGCTCTTCGGAAACGTTTTCTGCGGGCGACCCTCAATACCTTCAATAAGAATTGCCTCATCCTCCCCGCTGATCGGACTGTAAGCGCAGCCATGCTTTATTTTCAGATCCTCAGCCACCTCATAGAGAGCCTTGACGCCATGAGCCAGATCATGAGTAACATCATTTCCGGCAACCTTGATAACCTCCGAATAGCGGATTGCGCCATCAATATAGATAGCCACCTCAGTGGTGCCTCCGCCAATATCAATGACAACCACGCCGCTTTTCTTCTCACGCTCCTTCATCACCGCCATGCCCGAAGCCACCGGCTCAAAAGTGACCGCATTGATCTCCAGCCCGGCCTTTTCCACACACTGCTTGATATTACGGATCTTGGTTCTCAGTCCCACAACAATATATGCGCTGCCTCTCATGGTCGTCCCTGCCATTCCTATCGGATCAAGCAGTCCCTCCTGATCATCAACAATGAACTCCTGCGGAATCACATGAATAATTTCATGATCTATATCCAGATACCTGATATTGGTTTTGGCCTTTTCCAGAAACCGCCTCACATCAGACTCATTGACAATCCCCGTCTGATTGATGCTTATTTCCGAATTACTGTGAATACAATGGACATGTGCACCCGAAATCCCGACATTGACGCCAAGAATGCGGATGGACGACTCCCGTTCAGCATCAGCGACGGCAGCCTTTATCGAATCAACAGTCTTGTTGATATTGACAACTGTTGCCCTCTGAAGGCCATCGGAATTAGAACGTCCTTTTCCAAGTACATTGAGCTTTCCTAATTCATCCTTTTCGGCAACCACAACACACACCTTCGTTGTACCGATATCAAGACCAACAGCGATATTGCTTTTCAGCATTGTTCTATTTATGCGTGATTATAACTTGGGACTATTCTGGGTAGTCTGAGGCAACAAAGCATCCTTCGTAAATATCCTGTCCGTAAACCGGAGATCCACGCTCTCATATGAGCCGAAACCTTTTTTTGAAACCACCTTTTGCCAAAATATCTCGAATTTTTTCAACTTTTCCTTGAAGTTCCCGTCATTACCGACAATAAAACGGGTAGGAGCCTGTACGGCTATACAGTAGGTCATATTGCTGACTTCAAAGTGCAGTTCCCGAATAAGCAGACGCGCATAACTGGTCTCTGCAAGTGCCGAAAGAAACTCCCGGAGCACCTCCAGGTCCCGCCGGTCAAGCTGCTGAAGGCCATTGCCTGCAGCTTTCAACCTGCTTAAGCCCGACACCGAAAGCAATTTCGGCAGCTGCACCGTCAACTCTTTTTTCGCCGGCAGAAGAAACCCTTCAGTATCAACGGCCATAAGCTCTCCATTCATCACTGTTAACGCTAAAGGCATCCGCTCCATAACCTTTATACGGACAATTCCGTTCAGCTCCTTGCTGATCACCGCATCCCTGACAAAGGCAAAACGCATAACCCTCGCTTTTAATTCTGCCGGATCAAGCTCAGCGAGACTTCTCCCTTTATAGATCTTCATGCCTGATGCAAAATCCTTTGCCACAGCACTCGACACCCCTTCTACCACAATGTCGCGGACAAGCACATCCTTTTTCCAGCTCGACGAATAATTCGCCAGCGCGGCCAACCCGGCAAGCACCACAAAGAGGATAAATACCCTTGCTTTCCAGTTGCCGCCATGAGCCGGAACAGGAGCTTTAGGCATTTCCCCCCCCATCTCCCTTTTCAGAATATCCCGGAGGAGCCGTGTCAGGGTAATATTCCTTTCGTTCACCTTCAGCCATACACAAAAGTTTTTTCAGATCCTTTCATGAACTCACTCTCATTTTCCGGGTTCACGCTTACGGCACTCTTCGGCAGCTCTCGAAGCGAGAACAGTGATGTCGCCCGCACCCATAAACAGAAGCATGTTCCCGCTCTCCATATGCCCTTCAAGAGCCGAAAAAAGAGGCTCCTTTTCCGCTATAAACTCTACATGCTTTCCCCCCGCCTTTCTAACCGCAGCAGCCACCAGCTCCCCGTCAACACCAGGAAAATCCGCGGCCTTTTCCCGCGACGGATAAACATCCGCGACATAGACAATGTCAGCTCTTGAAAGCGCCCAGCCGTATTCATCGGCAAACTCTCTCGTACGCGAAAACAGGTGCGGCTGAAAAACAGCAATGACTTTCGATTGCGCCCATCCGCTTTTAGCCGCCTTGACGGTCGCCTTCACTTCAGAAGGATGATGCGCGTAATCATCAACAACCATTAATCCTGCGCCATTATCGTATTTCACCTGAAACCTTCTCCTCATGCCGCTATACCTGCCAAGCCCGGCAATCAGCCGTTCAGGCACAATCCCAAGCTCAATGCCCGCTGAAAAAGCCGCCAGGGCATTCAGCACATTATGGCGGCCCGGCACATTGATGCAGACATCACGATACTCCCGGCCATAAGCCTGCACCGTAAAGGTTGCGTGTTGCTGTTCAAGCACAATGTCCGTCGCCATCACGTCAGCCGGCTCGTCAATTCCGAACGTCGAATAGAGGCGGTTCATCGAGGGGATGATCTTTCTTATCTCCGGCCAGTCAACACAACAGATCACCCGCCCGTAAAAAGGCACTTCATTGGCAAAAGCAATAAATGCCTGTTTCAGCTCATCAAGAGTGCCGTAGGTGTCCATATGCTCCGACTCAAGACTGTTAACAATGGCAATAGTCGGAGTAAGCTTTAAAAACGCACGATCAAACTCATCAGCCTCAATAACCATATACTTTCCATCCCCGACAACGGTACTGCCTTTCAGATAATCCGATATCCCGCCAATCATTACCGTCGGCGACTCTCCCGACTCGATAAGCATCGTGGCGATCATTGCGGTAGTCGTTGTCTTCCCGTGAGTGCCGGCAATACATATGCCATATTTATAGCGCATAAGCTCACCAAGCATCTCGTCACGCTTGATGACCGGAATGCCGGCTTTTTCAGCAGCCAGAATCTCAATATTCTCTTCCGGCCTTATCGCCGACGAGTATACAACCACGTCACACGAAGCGACCTGTTCAGCACGATGTCCCCGATAGATTACAGCTCCATGCCCGGCAAGTCTGTCAGTCACCTCGCCGGATGAAATATCAGAGCCCGACACCCCGAAGCCCGACTTCAGCAGCAGTTCCGCAATGGCACTCATTCCTGCGCCACCAATTCCTACAATATGAACACTTTTTGTTTTCCCGAGTTCCATGTGTGGTAAGCTCTCTTCCTGTTAATGTGTTTTTACAAGGCCGATAATTCGCATAGCCAGCTGACGTGCTGCATCTGGAAAAGCCAGTGCGCGTGAAGCCGCTCCCATGCTTTTCAGTTTTTCCGGATCACCGAGCAGTTCAAGAATATTTTTTATCGATTCCACTTCGCCAAGCGCTCCATCCTCAATCATGAGAGTCGCCCCGTTCTTCACAAGCGCACGCGCATTATACCGCTGATGATCTCCGGTCGCATAGGGATACGGCACAAGAACCGAAGGCTTCCCGAGATTGGTCAGCTCCGCAATAGATGATGCCCCTGCCCGGCAAAGCACCAGATCAGCGGCACTGTACGCTGACCCCATATCCTCAATGTAAGGCCCCACCCATAGATAAGGCGAAGGCGCCACCTCTTTCTTTATCCGCTCAAAATCAAGCGCACCCGTCTGCCATATAAGATTTCCGGAAGCTGTAATATCGCCGAGTCGCTTAAGCACCGCATTGTTTATCGACCGCGCCCCTCGACTGCCGCCAAAAACAAGAAGGGTAGGCCTGTCAGCGCTCAAGCCGAAACGAGCCCTTGCCGCATGCCCGTTCTGTGGCTCAAACGACCGGGCAGGATTGCCTGAAACAAAGACATTCTTTTTTTTACCGATAAACCGCCGTGCCTCCTCAAAAGAGAGATGCACTTCACAGGCAAGTGTCGAAAGCATCTTGGTCGTCACGCCCGGAAACGCATTCTGTTCCTGAATGAGTGTTTTTTTCCCGGTAAGCTGAGCCGCAAGAAGCAGGGGAGCACTCACAAACCCACCGGTACCGACAACAACATCAGGCTTTTCCCGCCCGATGAGTGCAACAGCGCGTCCCACCGCTGAAGCAAAATCCACAAGAATGCTTGCATTTGCAATGATATTTCCGAGCAATGCCCCTCTTTTCAAGCCTCTTACCGGAATGAGATGGAGCTTGTAGCCGAGTCTCGGCACTTCGGTCGACTCAATGCCGCTGACCGTTCCGGCAAATGAAATCCCCGCGTCCGCCACCAGCTTCCTGAGCTCTGCAGCCATAGCTACCGCCGGATATAAATGGCCTCCCGTTCCCCCGCCCGCAAAAAGAACCTTCATGCCGCACTCCTGTCATTCATGGCGGGCTTGACTCTCTTTTCAATAGCACGTTTCTTGTATCGGGATATACTCATAAGAATGCCGACGCCAAGAGAGTTAAGCAGAAGCGCCGTGCCGCCGTAACTGATAAAAGGAAGTGCAACACCGGTGGTAGGAATCAGATGACACGCGACCGCAATATTGATATAGGCAAAAAGAGTAATTGCCATCGTGATCCCGCAGGCAACATATTTCCCGAAATTATCCGGAGCATGCTTTGCTATAATCATCCCGCAGACAAAAAAGCCGGTAAACAGCGCAATAAGGGCAACCCCTCCCACAAACCCGTACTCCTCACCGATGACGACAAACACAAAATCATTATACGAGAGCGGCAGATAGAGCTCCCTCTGCTTGCTGGCTCCAATGCCGAGGCCGAACATCCCGCCGTTGCCCAGTCCGATAAGGGCCTGCACAACCTGATAGCTTATCACTTTTTCATCCTTGCTGGTAAACGAGAGCAGCCGGGCGACCCTGTAGGGCGCAGCAATGGCAAACACAACCGCAACGGGAATCAGCAGCGAAAAAGTCGACAGGAGATGCTTGATATTGACCCCGCCGACAAACATCATCATGAACCCTATCAGGGCAATAAGCGATGCGGTACTGAAATTAGGCTCCAGAGCCACAAGAGTTACAACGGTCATCAGAATAGTGAGCAGGGGATAGTACGAGTTGTTGAGGTCCCGTATGAAACTCTGTTTTTCACTTATAAGCCGGGAAAAATGAAAGATTATCGCATATTTCGCGAAGTCCGACACCTGAAATTTAAGCGGTCCGACCCCTATCCATCGAGCCGCCCCCGAAATCTTCCCGACTGCTTTCAAGGCAAGAAGCGACGTGAGAAGAATAATGCTGGCAAGAAGAATGATCTTGCTCGTCTTCCAGAAAATATGATAGTCCATCTGTGCAACCAGCAGAATGGTAATGATGCCAAGAACCGAAAAGGTCAGCTGGCGCCACAGAAAATACTCTGAGCTCGAATATTTTGTTTCGGCCCACCCCGCTCCGCTGCTGTAGACAATAACAACACCGATGCAGATGAGAATGGAGACAATAAGCATCAGCAGCTTCCCTGCAATACCCTCCCCCCGTGAAGGCAGCTCAAGTGCCTCTGAAGGATTTGCCACTACGGCGTCGGAAATTGTATCTGTATTCAGCATGGCTGTAACTGGTGAACACATTGTTTAAACTTCGCTCCACGATCCTCAAAATTCTCAAACATATCAAAACTGGCGCACCCCGGTGAAAAGAGTACCGTTTCTCCCGACACCGATGCTTCATGGGCAATCGACACTGCATCAGAAAGCGACCCTGCCTCTTTCACCGGAGCAATACCCTCAAATGCTGCAGTGATTTTGCCCTTCGACTCACCCATGGCAATAATGAGTGACACTTTTTCTCTGACAAGCCCGGCAATAGAGGAGTAATCATTCCCCTTATCCTGCCCTCCTGCAATCAGCACACAGCTTCCCGGCACCGCTTCCAGCGCCTGGCGCATGGCATTGATGTTCGTGGCTTTCGAATCGTTGACCCAGCTGGCCCCATCAACCGTCATCACAAACTCCTGACGATGCTCAACGCCCTTGAACTCCCTGAGCACCGAACGCACCACCTCACTGGCGATCCCCAACGCCCGGGCCGCAGCAACGGCCGCAAGCACATTGGAGATATTGTGGCGCCCTCGAAAACTGTTTTTCAGAAACTCTGATACCTCAATGACCTCTTCTTTCCCGGTGGAAGTCCTCACAACAACCGACTCCCCGTCAAGCAGAACAACCCTCCGGTCAACCCCGCCTCGAGGAGCAGGCTCCAGCCCGAACGGAACAATCGAGAAAGGGAACTCCCATCCGGCAAAATGCTCCCTCAGCAAAGGATCATCCTCATTATAAATAAGCGTATCCGCCTCTCCCTGGTTTGCATAAATGCGGAACTTTGCCGCAGCATACCTGTATATATCGCCTTCATAACGGCTGAGATGATCCGGGGTAATATTGGTAATCACCGCAACATCCGGCCTGAAGGTAAAGCATCGCTCCAGCTGGTAACTGCTCAGCTCGACCACCGCAACATCACGAGGCGTCATCTCCGTTGCCAATGATGAAAACGGCACCCCGATATTGCCGACACTGAATGAGCGGTAGCCGTTCCGGAGTCCGTCAGCCTCCAGAATACGATGAATAAGCGTCGAAGTCGTTGTCTTGCCATCCGTTCCTGTGATCCCCACAACTCTTGCCTTGCAGAAACGGCTGGCTATCTCTATTTCACTGACAATCTGAACCCCTTTCGATTCCAGGGTTTTAACCACATGGGCAGAGGGCGGGATTCCGGGACTGATGACACAGAGGTCAACATCATAAACCCTCTCCGAATGGCCTTCCTGTTCAACGGTTATCTTTTTGTGCTCGAGACGCAGCACGTCGCTCTCATCAATCCGGCCAAAGTCACTGAGCAGCACATCCGCTCCCGCATTCCGGAGCAGCTCCGCAGCGGCAATGCCGCTCTTTCCAGCACCGATAACCGATACCTTTTTACCCGACAGGTCCATCGTCATTATCTGAGTTTTAAGGTCATGAGACTGACAAGAAAAAAGAGAATAGCTATAATCCAGAACCTTATCACTATTTTTTGCTCAGCCCACCCTTTCAGCTGAAAATGGTGATGCAGAGGCGCCATAAGAAAAATCCGCCTTCCCTGGCCAAACCGCATTTTCGTGTATTTGAAATAGAGCACCTGCAGGGAGACCGAGAGTGTTTCCATCACAAAAACGCCCGCAATCACCGGCAGAAGCAGCTCCTGCTTTATCAGAAGGGCAATGACGGCAATAGCGCTGCCGAGAGCAAGGGAGCCGGTATCACCCATGATAATCTCGGCCGGATTGGAATTAAACCACAAAAATCCGACGCAGGCCATTACAATCGCCATACTGACCACGGCAACTTCACCGCCTCCGGGAATAAAGGGAATATTGAGATAGACTGCATAGACTGCGTTGCCTGCCAGATAGGAGAACCCGCCAAGACCTGTCACTACAATAGCTGACGTGCCCGCAGCAAGACCATCAAGCCCGTCAGTCAGATTCACTGCGTTCGATACGGCTGTAATGATAAAAATGACGATCGGTATATAGAAAAAACCGTAATCAAGAGTGAGATGTTTGAAAAACGGGACCGTCGTCGTCGAAAGAAGCACCGAAAAAGCCGGATCAAGCCAGGTATAGAGCCCGATGATCAGCCCCAGGGTAACCTGCCCGATCAGCTTGTACCGGGCCGAAAGACCGCCTTTGATTTTCAGCACCACTTTCCGGTAATCATCAATAAAGCCGATGCACCCCATCCAGAGCATCGCCAGCATAATCAGCCATACATGAGGGTCATTGAATTTCGACCAGAGCAGCACAGAGATCTCAACGGAAAAAATAATAAGCAGCCCGCCCATTGTAGGCAGCTCTTTTTTCTTTTTATGCTCCGGAGGTGCTTCCTCCTTTACCGGCTCTATAAACCTGGCTTTCAGATATGTGATAAATCCCGGGCCGAAAAACAGGGTGATCAGGAGCGCCGTAATAGCTGCCGCACTTGCCCTGAAGGTGAGATACTCAACAACGCGAAGCACCGGCGGGTGAAAAACATCGTTGATATACTTTAATAAATAATAAAACATTCCGTAGTGTTATCTGGTTTTGGTTCGTGCCTTGACAAGCGCTTCGACAACAAGCTCAAGCCTCATACCCCTTGATCCCTTAAAGAGCACAGCATCGCCATCCGCTACCACCTCAAGCAATGCCTCGAGCAGTTTCTCCTGACTCTCAAAATGACCGCGGCAGCAGCCCGGCGCCTCACTGCAGATCAATCGGGCCTTCTCTCCGTACGAGAAGAGGATGTCAACAAAACTCTGCTGAATATAGCGGCCGATTCTTTCATGTTCAACATCCGCCGCCGCACCAAGTTCAAGCATATCTCCAAGCACTGCAATCCTTTTGCCGCTCGGCTGCATATCGCAAAGAGCATCTATTGCAAGGCGCATTGAATCCGAATTGGCATTGTAGGTATCATTCAGAATCCTGATTCCGCCGCTGTCCACAACCTCAAGCCGTTTCCATCCGGCAGCGGGAGCGAGGCGCTCAAGCCCGTCCCTGACCTGGTGGATCGAAAGCCCGAAATGCAGGCCGACTGCGGCTGCAGCAACAGCATTGATCACATTGTGCTTCCCTGTAAAATTCAGCGTCACATGCTCCGAACCCGAAGCGGAACACAACACAAATGAAACCCTGCCATCCCTCTCCACCACAACATCCCGACTCCAGCAGATATGGCCGCAATGTTCTTCTGTTCCGTAACTGATGCTCCCCTCCACAGCGGCTCCAGCAGCCTTCAGCCGGGGATCATCGAAATTAACAAAAACAGTGCCGCCGCGTCGATCAAGATCCTCAAAAAGCTTCAGTTCAGCCGTCGCAACACCGTCAAGATCAAAAAGAAACTCAAGATGCTCATGGCCGATATTGGTCAGAAGAGCGTGAGTAGGCTGCCCGATTGAGGTAAGCAGATCCATCTCTTCAGGATGGTTGATGCCCATTTCCACAACCGCAATGCCGGTATCATGCCTGAGTTGAAAAAGAGTGAGAGGAACCCCGAGATGATTGTTGCGGTTTCCCCTGCTCATCTGAACCTTGAAGCCGGTTTCCAGTACCGAGGCAACCATCTCCTTTGTTGTGGTCTTCCCGTTACTTCCGCCGATAGCCACAACCGGAATTGCAAAAGTATTGCGATATATCGTTGAAAGCTTCTGCAGCCCTTCAACAGGATCTTCAGTAACAATAAACCCCTTTCCGTCGGGAGGTCCCGCTGAACCCTGAGCCTCATACCACTCGCGGCTGACCATCGCCCAGCCTGCGCCTTTTTCAAATACGCTCCCGACATAACAATGTCCGTCCGTCTTCTCCCCCTTCAGGGCAACAAACAGCTCTCCTCCATTCACCTCTCTCGAATCAATAACCACTTCCGGATCGACAATTTCCATAGGCACAGAGCCCGACCGAGCAGGAACAACCCGGCCGACAGCCCGAAAATCATCAACAGTCACTACACCTTTCACTCTTTCTCCTTCTCCGGATACCCGGAACAATGTTGCTGCATATACTTTTTTATCTCCTCCTGATCCGAAAAGAAATATTTCCTCCCCGCAATCTCCTGATACCGTTCATGACCTTTTCCCGCCACAAGAAGAATATCCCCCGGCCTGAGCATCGAAACCCCCGCTCTGATAGCTTCACTCCGGTCACTGACTCTCCTGTAATGACCATCGGCAATACCCGGAACAATGCCCCGCTCAATCTCATCAAGAATAGCTTCAGGCTCCTCATCCCGCGGATTATCTGAGGTCAGAATAACCTCATCGGCTATTTCCGAAGCAATACGCCCCATTTCAGGCCGCTTCCCTGTATCCCTGTTGCCGCCGCACCCGAACACAACAACAAGGCGCGAACCCTCCGTCTTCAGCCCTCTCAAGGCATCAAGCACCTTGAAAAGCGCATCGGGAGTATGAGCGTAATCAACAAAAGCACTCCAGCCCATACTGCCGTCGCCAACTCTCTCCATGCGTCCGTCAACCCCGGCAACCTCCGAAAGGCTGCGGCATATCTCTTCCGGCGCTATGCCCATCCCCGTGCCTACAGCCGCGGCCTCAAGCACATTCATGACATTGAACAGCCCGGGCAGCCTCACCTTCATATGCACAAGAGCATCCGGAAAATGCAGGGCAATCGCGCTGCCGGCAATGCTGCTCTCTATAATATCCGCCCTGAAATGCCTGCTGCATTTCACTGGAACGGATAGCGCGCCCTCGAGGGAACAGCAGTATATTTTTTCCGGCTCAACCCGTGCAGCCATCTCTTGGGCATAGGGATCATCAACATTCAACACCGCAAACCCGTCTGGACCGAGAGCATCAAAAAGAAGCTGTTTTGCCATCGCATACTCATGCATCGAGTGATGAAAGTCAAGGTGCTCCATGGTCAGGTTGGTAAAAACAGCTGCATGAAACCGTATCCCGTACACTCTCTTCAAAACGAGCGCATGGGAGGAAACCTCCATCACCACCGCGCGGCACCCTGCCTCAACCATCTCGCTGAAAAGCGAGTGCAGACCATGCGCCTCCGGAGTCGTGCGTTCAAGCGAAATCTCCCTCTCCCCGATTCTGCAGAGATTAGTCCCAATATAGCCCGAAGCAATCCCGTTGGCATTCAGCATTGCAGTAATCAGCTTTGCCGTTGTGGTCTTGCCGTTCGTGCCCGTAACCCCGATAATCAGCAGCTGGTCCGAAGCCTTTCCATAAAAAATGCGTGCAGCTTCCCCCAGAGCAATCCGTGCATCCGGAACAGTAATATAGAGGCACTCCTGACTGGTCTCCGGGGGCAGTTCCTCACAGACAACCGCCACCGCTCCCCGCTGAATAGCACTCTCTATAAACTGGTGACCATCGGCACAATACCCTCGAACAGCCACAAAGAGCGAGCCGGGGAAAACCTCACGGGAATCACTGGTAACCATCCGGATTGTCCCGCCGACGTCGCTCCTGCCTGCAAGCGATGTACAGGTAATCCCCTCGAGCAGTTCCTCCAGAGGGAGCTCCCTCGGCTGCAAGGCCTCCTTCAGGGCAGCCATGAAGAGGTTTTTTTCATCGTCGTTGGAGCCAGCGTCACCTTGATAACCGTCTTCTTTTTAACTTTTTGTCCCGGAGCAATACTCTGACGGCCGACACATCCATCCATATCTCCCGACGAATCCATCTCCAGATTATGCCATTGCAGCAGCCGCTTGGCATCACGCCCCTGAAGACCTGCAAGGTCAGGAACAACCACTGTCGACACAGAATCAATAGCCGCCTGCTCCGTTGAACGGAACGCAAGCTTTTTCTGCATCTCCCCGGAGCAGGCAATCATTCTTGACGCGATGCTGGAAAAGACAGGGGCCGCAACCATCGCGGCATAATAGGCAGTTTTCGGATTTTCCACAACCACAACAATGGCATAGCGGGGAGCTTCAACCGGAAAATACCCGACAAAAGAGGAGACATAGACCGGTTTCGAATACGAACCTCCGGCAGCACGCCTTGCTGTTCCTGTCTTGCCGGCAACAGTTACACCGGGAACAGCCGCACTTTTGGCGGTTCCGCTGTCTACAACCGCCTTGAAATACTCCTTGCCGAGATAGCGGGCCGTTTGAGGAAGCACCGCCTTCCTGACCGCTTTAGGAGCACTCTCCCAGACTGTTTTGCCTTCTGTGTTGATAACCTTTTTTATGATAAACGGCCTCATCAGCACGCCGTCATTGGCAATGGTCGCATAGGCCTGCAATATCTGCAGGGGAGTAGCCATAACCTGATAGCCGTAACCCATCCAGGGCAGCGTGGTTCTGTCCCAGTGCTCAAGAGGGCGCACCCTTCCCGGCGACTCTCCAACCAGTCCAATGCCCGTCTTGCGTCCAAACCCGTAATTCATCGTATAGGCATAGAACTTCTCACTCCCCACTGCCAGAGCGGTCTTAGCTGCAACAATATTGCTCGAATACATGATAGCCTCCCGGAACGAGATGTTCCCGTAGGGCTCATGATCCTTGATAAATAGATTATAGATCGGCATAACGCCATTCTGGCCGTTCACCCGGTCTTCAGCCTTTCTGTGCAGAACCTCCGTTGCTGCAGACGCCATGATCAGTTTGAATGTCGAGCCCGGTTCATAGCTGTCAGTCACCGCCCGGTTGCGCGACTTTTCAGCCGACCACGAGGAGCGCTGGTTAAGGTCAAATGTCGGATTATTGGCCATGGCAATGATCTCTCCGGTATGAACATCCATAACAATACTCGCAGAGGCATCAGCGCGGAACTTCTCAACCGCCTTTGCCAGCTCATCCTCAACGATGCTTTGAATATCGGCATCGATGGTCAGCTGAACACTGTTGCCTTTAACCGGATTCTGCTGCTTGGCATCAGGTGCGGGATAACGCTTCCCGGTTGCTGTCTTTTGATAGATTATCGTCCCGTCAATCCCTTTCAGCTCCCTGTTGAGCTGCAGTTCAAGACCGCTGCTCCCTTCGTTATGTATATCTGTACTGCCGATCACCTGAGCCGCAACGTTGAGGTAATAGCGCTGCTGATCCTTGTCAAACCATACTCCGGCAATCTTCTCCTGCAAGAGAGGCAGTGCTTTGGCAACAGGGATTTTCCTGCCCAGCACTGCCATCCCGGTTTTCCGGTGCAGCTCTTTGAGATATACCGCCTTATTGCCCCCTAAATACCGGGCAAACATGGTTGCTACAGCAATCGTGTTATCATAAACCTTCTGCTTCCGGGTGGTCTTGTCTATAACCGACTTGCCTTTTTCATTAAAAAGCGGGGTATTCCTTACAATTGCGGGATCAGCATAAAAGGAGATGGACTCGATACTTTCAGCAAGCATACGCGAATGCCTGTCAAGAATAACTCCTCTCTTGGCTTTCTCCGTTATTACTCGCTCATACTGGCGTGCTGCTTTCTCTCTGTATTTTTTAACATTGACTACCTGAATATTGAGCAGCATTGCAATGATACCCACAATAAACACGGCAAAAAGCGCGACTATGATTCCGAGCCGCTTGCCGAACTCATTGTCATCCCTGCTCTGGATATTCTGCTGGTCACTCATGAGCATCCCATTTTATTACCGGCAGCACTCACGGCTCAATTTCAACAGGGGGGGCACTGGAGGTTGTCAGCCCAAGTGAAACTGCATCCTGTGCGATATTATGAATACTCTGGAGTTCATGGACTTTCAGCTCCTGCGAGGTAATCACGCTCGTGGACATCTGTATCTCGTCGCGTAGTTTTTCATTCTGCAAGGCAAGATTGATAATGGCAAGGGTATTATAGGTCTGAAAAAGAAAAATTCCTGTTCCGGCAAGCAGATAGACAAAGGTCCGCAAATGCAGCAAGGCACCGATATCAAACTTAAGGGCATTACTGAGCAGCTCCTTGAACTCGGACTCCCTGAACCCCTGCCCCGCCGATGCAGCACCAAAGCCGGCCTGAAACTCTTCTCCCGTTAACAGAACCTCTTCCGTCCTGCCGGATTGTCCGGCAGCAACCACCTCTGCCGCCATCTTCGGCCTGGAGCCTCTGAAGCCTTTAACCCGTTGCGACAGCCTGTCGAACGTTCCCAAAAAAGCATTATTGCCCTTCACGGTGACCTCCCTGTGAAATTTTTTCAATGACCCTCAATTTTGCGCTCCTGGCTCTCGGGTTTGAATCTATCTCCTGCCGGGCAGCAATGAGAGGCTTTCTGGTAACGAGTGAGATGCTGCCCCTCCGGAGAGGCTCCCTCAATCCGACCCCTTTAGGGCCCCAGTCGCTCTTTGCCTTCCCGGCAAAAACGGTTTTAACAATCCTGTCCTCAAGAGAGTGATAACTGATTACCGCCATCCTGCCATGATCATCAAGGCACTCAATTCCCTCGAAGAGCACCTTGCGAAGTACATCAAGCTCACTGTTCACCTCAATTCTCAAGGCCTGAAACACTCTCGACAGCGTCTTGATAATCCTGTCCGTTCCGGTGAAGTTGCCGCGGATAATGCCGGCAAGCTCCTCCGTCCGGCTCACCGGCCCATTCTTAAGGCGGTATGTTACAATCGCCTTGGCAATACTCCGGCTTCCGGGCTCTTCGCCATACCGGAAAATAAGCCGTGCCAGATCCTTCTCGTCATAGGTGTTTACAATATCGGCAGCGCTTAAGGGAGCATCCATATCCATCCTCATATCAAGAGGTCCATCCCTCAGATAACTGAACCCCCGCTCCGCCGTGTCAATCTGAAACGACGATACTCCAAGATCAAGCAGAATCCCCGCTACCTTCGGTTTCAGCCCTTTTTCGCTGCAGACCCTCTGGACAATACTCTCTATAGCCTCAAAATTTCCTTTTGCCAGAACCGTATGAGCATCGAACTCACTGAGCTTTTCAGCTGCAGCAGAGAGGGCCGCGTCATCCTGGTCAATGCCTATAAGCAAAGACCCCTCGCCATACCCCGCCTCATTCAGAGCCCGCATAATCCCGAGAGAGTGACCTCCTCCTCCAAGAGTCCCGTCAACATAAATCCCGGGTTTTCTGACAAGGAATGCAATTATGTCGGAAGCAAGAACCGGCTCGTGGTATATATATTGTGCCATCAGCGTTAAAAATACCTTCCGGCGAGATTCGCAAAACGCCCTGCACTCTCCTCGAGCAGCCCGAGAAGGCGATCCGGATCCCAGATAATCATCTTTGTATCTGCCCCTATTATCACCACATCTTTTGTAATACCCGCATGCTCAAGAAACTCTTTTGACAGGGCAATCCGCCCCTGACGGTCAAGCTCCACAATCTCAAGGCTTTCATACATCAGCGTCTTCAGCAGGCGCTCCTCAGGGTTGAAATCTGAAAGGCCCGAAATAGTTTTTCTGGTGCCAGCCCAGATGAAAGGCTCATAAAGCTCAAGTGAGCGGTCAGGCGCTTTCATGATGTAAAGTCCTTCTGAATGCCTGTAAGAGCTATCCACAGCACTATCTTCATCACCCATGCCGAACCTTCTGCGAAACCTTGCAGGAATCATGAGCCGCCCTTTCTCATCAACGGCATGTCTCTCTTTTCCAATAAAGCCGGCCATGAAGACGATCGGGTTAGCTGCCGTTCCGGGTGAAATATCAGCCAAAGCGCCTTATATTTCCTGCGTTTTGGCATAATTAAAAGGAAAACATCATGGAGAGAGGGTATTTCCACCCATTTTTTACCACTACTCACCACTTAAAATGTATAAAAAAAGGATGCACTAAAAAAATATTCAGCTATTTTATCCTAGAGTTGCTATGTATATTTTAATGGCGGAAATCACCATGACGAGAGGTAACGGCGAAATTGTGGTGGACGGATACAATTTACTTTACAAGCTATACCCCTCTCCGGCATCGGCATCGCTTGATGTTCTGCGTCAGGAGACAGAAAAACAGCTGCTGCGTTTTCAGCAGGAAAAAGGGTGTCCGGTCACCATTGTCTACGATGGAAAAAGCGCTCCCAGAGAGAGTGCTTTTGGTGCGCCGCTTCACATTGTCTTTACCCCTGCCTCTAAAAGTGCAGACCTATGGATCATTGATTATGTAAAATCGTTGAACACAAAAGTAAAAATGGTTACTATTGTAAGTTCTGACGACGAAATTCGCAGGTATGCAACGGCATTCGGCGCCAGATGCATAAAATCAGAGGAATTTGCGCTCCAGCTCCAGAGTCCCGCGGGAGCCGATACTCCCCGGAACAGGCATCTCAGCTCAAAGCAGAGTTCATACAAAAAGAAAAAATTCAACGATAAATCGCTAAGCGACCAGGAAGTTGGCCGATGGATGAAGCTCTTCACTCGCGATAAGCCCTGAAGATCATACCGTCACATTTTTTTATACTCCTTTTCGGGCTCACGATAAGCATCAATTAACTTCCGCTCATCACTATGACAGACAGCACAATAAACAATACAGAGCACTGGCAGGAACTGGACGCATGGCGAAAGAAAATCGATGCCATTGACCACCAGTTATCCGACCTCCTCTGCGAAAGACTGCATTGCGCTCAACATATCAGCTCCCTTAAATCCCGAATCGGAGAACAGGTCCTGCAGCCCGAACGCGAAAAAGAGGTACTGCAGAATGTTATCCTCCACGCCGACTCGCCCGAGATAGCCTACACGCTCGAAAAAATATACCGCTGCATTCTCGAAGAGAGCCGCATGCTGCAACACGAGTGGAAAAACAGTCAGTCAGGCATACACTCCCGATAAGAGAGCTCCCCCTCACCATGGCCTCAAAAAAAAACTCTCCACGTCAACGGCTCATAACTGGCGCTGCAGTTCTGCTGACGGCGCTCGCCGGCCTCTTGCTTGTGCCGGGGATAAATACTGCCCCCCGCACAACGCCTCTCATTGTTCACCGCGGCATGGGATTCATTGCCATTGTAGAAGCATTGCAGCGAAACGGCTCAATCAACACCTCATGGCCGGTACTCCTCACCGGTCGCATAATACCGAAGCTGCACAATATCAAACCTGGCCGATACTCCATCCCTCCCGGAATGTCCAATTTCTCGCTCTTATACTACCTTCACGCCCATAAGCAGGACGAGGTCAGAATCACCATCCCCGAAGGCCTCGACATCCGGCACGTCGCTCGCCTGCTCTCACGGAACCTTGATATGGATTCAACCGCAGTCATGGCCGCAGCCACCGACAGCCGGCTGCTTCACAAACACAACATTTCCGCGGGCAATGCCGAAGGCTATCTCTTCCCCGGAACCTATGACTTTGTCTGGGCAGGTACGCCTGACGAAGCCGTTGGATTTCTTGTCGGACGATTCAGGCATTTCTATAGCGATAAAGTAAAGACAGCCGCCGCAGCAGCCGGCTTGAACGAAACTGCGCTATTGACCCTTGCCTCAATTGTTGAAGCCGAAACCCCTCTGAATGATGAAAAACCTCTTGTAGCAAGTGTCTATCTCAACCGGCTGAAACACAATATCCGCCTGCAGGCCGATCCGACAGTCCAATACGCCCTTGGAGGAACCGCCCGCCGGCTTTTCTTCAAAGATCTGGCAATAGACTCTCCGTACAACACCTATCGCCACAACGGGCTCCCTCCAGGACCGATCTGCAACCCCGGTTCAGCATCGATCCTTGCAGTACTGAACCCTGCTGATACAAAATACCTTTACTTTGTCGCCACCGGAAAAGGAGGTCACAATTTCGCTGAATCGATTGCGGAGCATACCAGAAATATCAGAAAATACCGTATTGCCCGTCAGGGCAGCCCGCACTGAAAAGAGCGGGATGACTGCTCTATCCCTGTCGGGGAAAATGATTATGTTGTAGATTACACTACATTATTTAAGGGGTGAATTTTTTTAATCAATCGTAAGTAACAATGCAGAAGAAAACTCTCTCGGACATATCAGTCAAAGGCAAACGGGTAGTAATGCGCGTTGATTTCAATGTTCCTCTCGACGAAAGCAAGATAATTACCGACGACAAACGAATCGTAGAATCCCTTCCATCCATCAAAAAAGTCATTTCCGATGGTGGACGCCTGATTCTGATGTCACACCTCGGGCGCCCGAAAGGAAAAGTCAACCCTGAATTTTCCCTTGCTCCGGTTGCAAAAAAACTCGCCGAACTTCTCGGTTCCCCGGTCATAATGGCAAAAGATTGCGTAGGCCCCGAGGTCACGGCGCAGGTACTTGCTCTCAAGGACGGGGAAGTGCTCCTGCTTGAAAATCTGCGGTTTCACTCCGAGGAGGAAGCAAATGATCCTGATTTTTCAAAAAAACTGGCTGAACTCGGTGACGTCTACGTCAACGACGCATTCGGTACAGCACACAGGGCTCATGCATCAACCGAAGGCATTACGCACTTTATAAAAACAGCAGTCGCAGGATTCCTTATCGAAAGGGAGCTGCTTTATCTGGGCAAAGCTCTTCAGGAGCCTGAGCGTCCGTTTGTTGCAATTCTAGGCGGCTCAAAAATATCAGGAAAAATAGATGTCCTTGAAAACCTTTTCAAAAAGGTTGATACCGTCCTTATCGGTGGAGCGATGGTCTTCACCTTCTTCAAGGCGCAAGGCTACCAGACAGGAAAATCTCTGGTTGAAGAGAGCAAAGTAGAACTCGCCCTTAAAATTCTGGACGAAGCAAAAAAGAAAGGAATTAAGCTGCTCCTGCCGACAGATGTCATTCTTACAGCCGAAATTTCCGCTGATTCCGCAAGCCATGCGGCAAGCATTGACAGTATCCCCGAGAACATGATCGGTGTCGATATCGGACCAGTCACAGCCGAAGCGTATCGCAAAGAAATTATTTCAGCACGCACTGTACTCTGGAACGGACCTATGGGTGTGTTTGAAATCGACAATTTTGCTGCAGGCACAATGGCTGTTGCAAAAGCCTTGACTGAAGCAACGGCAAAAGGTGCCACAACAATTGTCGGCGGTGGCGACTCTGCTGCAGCTATAGCAAAAGCAGGGCTCTCGAAAGAGATTACCCATATATCAACCGGAGGAGGCGCAAGCCTTGAATTCCTTGAAGGCAAGGAGCTCCCCGGCATCGCAGCCCTGAACGATTAACCCGTTCCGTACATTAGAGTAACTTTTGACGGCACTTAATTTCGAGACGCCTGTTCCCGCTGATCAGCAGCGGGAATGAGCAGAACTAATGCAATTGATGAACTATTCCAACCAGCCATACAGTCCCGGGGGCTTTCAGGTTATACCCCCGGCGATTAAGACAATTATTTTTATTAACGTAGCGGTCTTTCTGCTGCAGCAATCCCCGTTCGGTGAAGCTCTTCTCACCCTCGGATCACTCTGGCCGGTCAGCTCCAGCAACTTCCGTATCTGGCAGCCGCTCACCTACATGTTTATCCATGGAGGAGGCACACACCTCTTCTTCAATATGTTTGCGCTCTGGATGTTCGGTGCTGAAATTGAAAATTACTGGGGCACCCGGCAGTTCAACATCTATTATTTTGTCTGCGGCATAGGGGCCGCCCTGATCAACCTGCTGGCTACCATGGGCGACCCCTATCCAACCGTTGGAGCTTCAGGGGCCATTTACGGCGTCCTGCTCGCGTTCGGCATGATGTTCCCCAACCGCTATATTTTCCTCTATTTCCTCTTTCCCGTCAAGGCAAAGTACTTTATAGCGGGCTATGCGCTTATCGAATTCTTCTCCGGTTTCGGCAGCCGCTCCATGGGCAGCGGCAGCAACATCGCCCATTTTGCACACCTTGGGGGAATGCTTATCGGCTTCATCTACATCTCCATCAGACGGGCCGAGTGGTCATTTTCGGGAATGACTGATAAAATCCGCTCCCTGGGAAAGCAGAAAAGCGGACCCCGCCTTTACCAGACAAAGAGTAAAGAGACTCCTGTTTCTGAAGATGAAATCAACGCCATCCTCGACAAAATTTCCGCACGGGGATATGCATCATTAACTGCCGAAGAACGCCGCAAGCTCCTTAAAGCCGGCGGCAAATAACTCTTCAATAGGAGCTCGTCCTCTCAAAGCATGCCACGCTTTCGATATGGCTGGTATGCGGGAACATGTCAACCGGCTGCACCGATAAAAGGGTGTAGCCGTGTGCGCATATCTCCTTGCCGTCGCGCGCAAGGCTGGCAGGGTTGCAGCTGACATAGACTATTCTCCTCGGCCTGAGCCGGATCATGGTGGCAAGCGCCTTCGGCTGCATCCCTGCCCTTGGAGGATCGGTAATAATCACCCCCGGATTATCATAGTGTTCAAGGGTTCCTAAGAGCGCCTGAAAATCCTTGAGGTCAACCTTGTAAAACTCCGCATTGGTAATGCCGTTCAGCAGTGCATTGGAGCGCGCATCGTTGATCGAGCTTTCTACCACTTCAAGCCCGATAATCTGTCGGCAGTGGTTTGCCAGATAGAGCGTTATGGTTCCTGTTCCGCAATAGAGGTCATAGACGGTATCTTCCGCCTTGAGGTCTCCAACAGCGAGAATGGCGTTGTAGAGCACCTCCGCCTGAGAAGAGTTGGTCTGGAAAAAAGAGTTAGCCGATATCCTGAAATCATGGCTGCCAAGGCGCTCGGTAATATATCCGTCGCCGCTCAGCGTAAACTCCTCGTCGCCTGTTGCAACGGTGTTCAGGCGTGACGTCACATTATTCAGCACTGTCATTTTGACTCCATCCATCCCCGACTCAAGGTGCGCCCTGTATCGCTGCATGATATCTTCATCATACCACGAGGTGACAAGGTTGACCATCACCTCTTCACGGTTCTCGCTGAAGCGCACCACAAGATTGCGCAAATACCCGGTATGCGCTCTTGCCGAATAGGGCACAAGGGCATTGGCAAGCACAAACTCCCTGGTCAGCTTGAGCACCCTGTTCATCGATTCCTTGGCCAGATAGCAGTAGTCTATGTCAATTACCTTTTCAAAGTTGCCGGGCGTATGGAAGCCAAGGGCAAAATCCTTGGGTCGGTCAAGCTTCTCCATGGAAAGCTCTTCAGGCAGCAGATAGCGCATGTTTGAAAAGGAGAACTCGATCTTGTTGCGGTAGTGGAAAGGATCGGCACAGGCACTTACAGCTGTAACCGGAGGAGCGACAAAGTCTCCTAAATGCTCAAGGGCATCTTTTACCTTTTTCTGCTTGTACTGCAGCTGAGCCTCATAGCGGATATGCATCAGCTTGCATCCACCACAAACGCCAAAATAGCTGCACAAAGGCTCGGTCCTGTCGGGCGATGGCTCAAGCACCTCAAGCACAAAAGCCTCGATATAGCGCTGCCTTACCTTTTTGATTTTAGCCGATACCAGGTCGCCTACAGCAAGCATCCCGCTGACCATAACGCCCATGCCATTTTCAAGCCGTCCGAAACACTGATCTTTCTCCGCCTGATCAGTTATTCTCAACTCTATAATATCGTCTCTCTTTAATTTCGGTTGTTCAGTGATATCCATAATACGTTGTATTTATATGCCTTAACCAGCTTATTGCCCCGCCGGGGTTAACAAATCCGCATTCAATTCAATTTAGACAGGTGCTAAAGTAATAAAATAACTTCAGCCGAGCTATCTAAGCCAATGTAGACTCAATAATACTGGGTTGTTAGATGCGATTGAAGTATGCTCTTTATTGATAAGCTGTTACAGGCTCATGAGGCTAAAAAAGGCTGGAGAGGAGTGAGGGAGAAGTTGAAAAATTAATAACCTCACCCTGCAGGTTATAGAGAAAACACAGTCCACAAAAAAACTCGTTAACCGGGGTGTTGGCAAATTAATGAGCGGATACTAGCGCCATATAGGCTGCCACAATAAGACCTCCGACAACCGCTCCAATTATTGCGATAATGATTTGTCTATTTGTACTTGAGTCCTGGATTTTGCCTTGCTTAGAAATATATTCGGTAAGTGCCGGACTTGCAGTAAGAAGTTTCTTATGAAAACTTTTCAGGATTTCAACGTCTTTGATGAACCGGTCATATACTTCCCCGATGTTGTTCCCGATATCTTTTTTGGCGCGGTGTTCCCCGATATGTTCATTCAGCTCTTCAAGCTTAATGCGAATATCCCAGTATTCAGGGAGGATATCTTTTACAGCTTCGAGAGGAAATGCGTCCAGACTGTTTATAATTTTTTCTCTTAAAGACATTACTGTTCCATCCAGCGCATCGAATGCTGCTCGATAAACATGCCCGATAGCTTTTTGAAGATTTATTTTACAATACTCAGGACCTGCCATATCTCCAATAACGGACGGGTCCCTGCCAAACCGCTCAATGACAATTCTCATGAGATGATCAAAGGCATCTCGTAACTCTTTTATTGTTTGTAAGTTTGACCTGAAATCGGGATCGACTTCTTCGGAGTATAAAATCAAAAGCTTTGCCTGCATATAGAGAGAAGCCAAGCTCTCCAACTGGGTTATCTCGTCCTCAGAAAAGCCCTTGGCTTTATCCCCCAGTGGCACTATTTCCATTATATTTCAATACTTAGTAAGGAAGTTTCATGCGCGTTACACGTTTTACTCGTTCATCATACTCCTGAGCAGTATAGAAACGTCCCGTATTGATCCGTATAGACCCTCTGTTACAATCAGAATAAAGCGCTGTTTTCTCCCGATCAATATCGTCTGTGCTTGAAAACCCGCTATAGCTTCTGTTAATTATTTCTGCTAAGCAGTTTATATTAAGGCTTTTGCAGACAATATCTCGAGTTTTTTCCGATACTCGAATCGTCATGTTATCTCCGCTTATTTTAGAACAAATCTTTATTTTGATTTTTAATTATTCTTAAACATCATCAAATAATATTAAAAATACAAAGAAAATAAGGTACTTATTTGATTCGCACGCCTGTACTTTTACGCAAAACGTCAGTAATATCTAAGCGATTTGTAATCTAAAGGTTGCGGACGGAATGAACAGGGAAGCTGTCAGTCGAGATGAACAGGCTGAATAAACTGACGACCAACAGTATAGGGCAGAAATTGTTTATGATGGAACCGCCCTATAATCAGGGCAGGATGAGTGCCGAATTTTTGTGCGAAGTTGATGATATCCTTTTCTTTCAACGGTCCATACTGAAGTACCTCCTGCTCCTCTTCTTCAGAAAAAGTCCATCGCACAGCAAATGCATCAGCCTCGCGCTCTTTTGCCATATCGATATCGTTAAAGGCATCATCTTCTATTGATATGTATTTTTTGCCGTGCAGAAGAATATGACCGGCTTCATGAAAAAAGGTAAACCAGAACCGGTCATTCTGTTTATACCGGGCTGACAGCTGAATCAGTGGGGTGTTATCGTTTATCCAGCGGGTTGAGCCGTGAACAGGGGCTTTCGGGAGACAAGGCGTATAGACAACCTTTACACCCGCATCGAGACAAAGCTGCTGAAGAAGCGGGAAAAAATCATCAGGATGCCCGGCCATTATCTTCTTGATGCTCTCAAGATTTGCTTTAAAGGTTTTTGCGCAGAAAGTTGGGGCGTCAAGCTTCATGGCCTCCAACTCGCCCTGTCGAAGCCATGCGGAAATCGCGTAAGGTTCACGGGAATGGGCTAAAGATATTCGAAAACTGACTTTCAGCTTAAGGCCACAGTAATAGTCCTCCCAGGCCTGGTGAGAGGAAATTCCAAAAAAGAATAACAGTGCCTCAACTTTTTGTTCATGGTTTTCTGTTTTTGGCAGCCAACCTAGTTGAGTCATTTTCGCAGCGGGAAAAGAACCTGCCCATTTTACTCCTGAGACTAAAACATCCCGACGCTTCGCCCGTGCAACCGCCTCATCGTAGTTCTGCTGCCTTTTCAGCCAGAAATTCGCAGGGATTCCAAGGACTGATTCAAACTGCACCGCCATATCGGGGGTAAGGGAGCTCTCTCCATTAATAACTTTAACAATGGTCTGCTCTGGTTTAGTAGTGCGCACCGCAAATTCTTTCTGGCTCATGCCCAGCTCTTCCAGCTTCTCCTTCAAAGTCACCCCTGGATGGGTTACCGTTTGCGGGATATATTCATTACGCTTCGTCATGTTCAACCCTCTTTGTGATAGTTCACAATTTCAACAATTTCTACACCCTTTATTTCAAGCCAAATGTACTGTGCGTGCTCGTTTGCAGGAATCGGGTTCTCATGGGGCTCGAAAATCAACCGGTAAGGTTGGTCAAGATCACATGCCCATTGGCCTTTACGATTTTCTCTCATTTCATGGTAGTGGCCCGGAAGGTGGCGGACATCTTCAAGAGTTTCAGCAGCTCTCAGGTCATCGAGACGTTGCTTGAATAACTCTGCTCTTCTCGCCCCAAGTTTACGCACCGCCGAACGATCATCATTTGCATATTTCTTCAGATCTTTACCCGCAAATGAAATGTTCATCAATAATTTAATAAAACTATGAACACTTACTATTCATTATAATATGAAAAGAATTAGGATACTTTTAAGTTTTTTTGATCCGTGAGAGTGCTTCTGCCACATTCAGCAGTGACTCACGGCCAGTATTTCCTGCTGAATCTGACTGTATTGTATGGGGCTTGAGGGAATTGCAAAGCTTACAGATCAGTGGTAGTTCGCCAAACTAAACCTACGCAAGAAGCAAATGATTACACAAATTTTATTCATTCGATATCGAGATATTCCTCACTTTCTATAAGTGCAGAACTTACGACCGCTCGCTCTTCGTCAATAACCATGGGCTCTGATATCGGCTCTACAGTGTCTGGAGTATAGAGGCTTTCTTCCATCCATGATTCACTATACGAATATTCGGGCTTCCAGGTTTTTCGGAGATTTTCAAGAAACCCTATAAGTTTTTCAGCTTCCTCTCTCGGTGTTCTAAACCAATCCGTTGACCAAATTCTCCAAATGCGATCCCGCCATCCAAGGGATTCTAAAATTTCTTGACGGATACGATCACGATCTCTCACGGACAATGCTGAGTGATACGTTGCTCCATCGCACTCAATCGCCGCCAAATAAGAACCAGGCATATCCGGGTTTTTCACGGCTATATCTATACTATAGCCTGCAACACCAAGTTGTGGGGTTACCTCATACCCTTTGTTACGAAGTAAATCAATCACCGCGATTTCAAAATCACTATCAGGCTCTCTGCCTGTTTGGTCTGCAGATGTTAGGAGTCCCGTTCTAATATATTCAAGATAATTTCTGAGCGCCTTTGTCCCTTCAGGTGTAGAATAATCCATTACAATATCTTCGGGCTTCATAGAAGTGTATATGGTAATTGACTTTTTAGCCCGAGTAAATAAAACGTTAAGACGACGCCACCCACCCTGTTTACTGATGGGCCCAAAGTTTTGCCTAACAACTTTTGACCCATGTGGCCTACCAAAAGTAGTAGAGATAATAATTGCATCTCGCTCGTCACCTTGAACATTTTCAAGGTTTTTTACGAATAATGATTGGCCCTCTGCGCTCCATTTTTCTCGGTATAAGACGGCACTTTCGTCATCAGTTAAGCGCTGTTCTAAAAGCTCTGCAATAAGGTCTCTCTGCTTCATGTTCAGTGTTACAACACCTAATGAATCGTTAGGTCTCTGTATTATATGATCGACAACAGCATCGACAACACGTCGAGCTTCACGTATATTGGTTTGATTTTCATAGGTTGCATCTGACAGATAGACAGCCCGAACCCCTAATTTGCTCCCTTGATCATAAGGGGAAGGAAAGACAATTAAATCGTCACCGTACCAGTTGTGATTAGAAAAAGCAATTAAGGAGTGATGCTGAGAGCGGTAATGCCATTTCAATAAACGGGTAGGGCGGAAATGAGAAGTACAAATATCCAAAATGCTCTCAGCATCTGTAATTGTAAACTCTTCATCCGTTGAAACGGTTTGATTCCTTGCCGCAAAAAATGAGGTTGGCGGCAACTGCTTAGGGTCTCCAACAATCACAAGTTGGCCTCCACGAGCTATAGCCCCGATAGCTTCTTCAGGCTTTAACTGTGAGGCCTCATCCATAATTACGATGTCAAATTTAATAGCGCCAGGGGTCAAAAACTGAGCTACTGCCTGTGGGCCCATCATAAAACATGGCTTCAATCCTTGGATTGCCTTCCCTGCTTTCAACAATATCTTCCGCACGGGCATCCGTGGACGTTGTTGCGGAATGAGTAGATTCAATAACGACATTTCTGTTTTATCGTCTACTCGAACACCGTTGCTGCCTCTTGGCAAGTATGCTCTAATTAAACAATCAACGGCAATTTCACGGCCACGTAATTTAATGATTTCCTTATCGAGACGCCGAAAGTCAGCAATGATCTGATTATGCTTCAGACCAGTAAACCCACCTAATTCAGGTTTAGTCTGAAAAATTTTACGAACAATCGTTGAATAGGTACAGTATGCATAGTCATTTGATAAATCTGCTGCATCTAATTGCTTGGACTCAAGCAATATTAAAAAGTTTACTAGACCGATTTGGTCTGCCTCTTTTCTACGCGCAACGTATAATGACCAAGGGATGAGGAGGTGGGCATCTTGAATTGCCCCGTCTAATCGCTTATAGAGTGATTGAGCAAAAACAGATAAATCATCTTCAATTTTCACTCCCAACCATGTGGTTTGATCAAAAGAACCAAAACTCTTCAGATCGGCCTCAAACTTTGCAAGTGCGACTAATCCTGCGTCAATATTTTCAAATGCAGTTTTGATTTCTTTAGCGATCTCTATTGGGTGCTTACTGCGTAAAGCTTCCTGAATGAAAGGGAAGAGATTGAGCTGATCAATTGACTGTCCAAACTTGAGGACATCAAAAGCATCAGCAATATCCGTGTTAACACCTGCAAAAAAATCACCCAATAAATTTTTGACCTCCGTATTTCGGCTAATTTCAAGCTCAAGCTCTCGTCTCTCTAAAGCCGCCTCACAACTCATTACAAAATCTGCATATAAAGACTCGTCCCTTGCTGCATTGTTTATGAAGTCAATTATTGGATTCATTTCACGAATAAATGACTTTACCTTATCAAAAGTCGGTTCAAGTAGATTGCCGTCAGCAAACTCATGATGTCGACGCAACTCAGAATTGATTACACCAAATGCATGATTAAAGGAATCAAGTTCAATTTTTAGCACCATAAACTCGCGCTTTAAGAGCTTAGGCTGACTGACAGCTATTTCAACATAGTTTTCGCCCTTTGATATAAAACTTTCTGCCGCGCTCAATACCAATCCATTCCACTTAGCAAGCGAAATAAACCCGTCCAATGATATTGGGTCATCGGGGGGATCGATACCCAAGAACTCCTTCCATCCTGTATCAGTTTTCCACTTTTGCTCCAACTGGAACATTTCGATTATTTTCTCTAACTGAGCGAGTCTGTTTTTCCCTTGCATCTTCACTTTATTTCGCTGTAAAGACTTATGTAAGGAAACGGCAGAGCGCCACTGACTTTGAAAAACTCTATACCAACGATCACCTTCTCGTAAAGTCAAAATTGCTTTTTTAATATTCTCACCAGAAGGGAGGTTATCAATATAGAGCGACTCCTCTATTTCCGCTCGAAAAGCTATCCACTTGCTTTGCAAGCATAGTAGTGACTCTAGTGCTTGAGTCGCACCAATTTTTGCCAGTTCGCTTCTTTGCAAGTGAATATGCTCTTCTGGCATTCCTAGCAGCCTGTCGGATT
>SESF01011038.1_pt1 | contig 107600 bp, 94 predicted proteins | sample 3171521 | NCBI WGS metagenome assembly SESF01 (sample SAMN10866945, study PRJNA518727) | freshwater metagenome | biome: subpolar coniferous forest; feature: holomictic lake; material: water; isolation source: holomictic Lake 227, 6 m and 8 m depth | place: Canada: near Kenora, Ontario | collected...
GCTCCCACTGAAGGCTCTATACTGCCGATAACAAGCGGTTTTCCATTTTTTCGTGGCTTAAAAAGATCATCGTCACAAGCCTGAAGTTTTTTTTCAAGAAACTCAGGAAAATCACGCATACTTTTTACAGTTATGTCTGGGGGAGAACTAACTGTCAATGTATTTCAATTTAAAGGCTTACTAATTCCTTTTCTCTAAAACAAATCAGGACGACTGTGTCAAGAATAGACGTGATTGTTTATAAAATCATTCGCAATGCGGAATAACAATACAACCAAGCGTCCTAACCCTTATATTGATTAATATAATGAAATAAATATATTATAAGCGGTAAAGTTATCGTAATATAAGCAGAGAATACCGAGCTTTGCAGCACACTGTTGTAATACATATTTCGCCTTTATCCATGCAATTCATTATAACGTGATGGATAAGATGTACAATACCCGTTGAACCCCCTATCGATAATGCAAAATATATAGACCGCTTACGTTCTTTTTTAAAAACACGTAAATTGCTGAATCCATAGGTTCTAATGGTCAATTTCGGACTTTCCGATAACGCCCCCGGGCTCTTAGTCAGCTGTTTTAAGGAATCTGAACTCTTTTTTTTCTTCTTCTGCAGGATCGCATAACTCATTGATCAAAAGTATTATTACCAAAAAGTATAAACATACGCTGAAGAACCTTTTTGATAAAAAACTGCTCAGCCATAATCAAAAGGTTTTAGACATTCTTGAACAAGCCGAACCAAATCTCCCGGTTATAGGGTTGTTTGCGACTATAGGATATCCGATATTTTATATAGTATGGAAAGAGATTTTACCCCAGCCTTATGAAAATCTGCTGCTGCGGCTTATTGAGGCTGTTATAAGCCTGCCATGGCTTTTTTATCCCTCTCTCCCGAAAAAGTTAAAAGACCTTTTTCCAGCTTACTTTGCTTTGTCTTTACCGATACTCCTTCCCTTCTTTTTTTATTTCATGCTGCTCAAAAACGAGTGGTCATTGGCTTGGGCAATGTCATCAATGGGAGGCTTATTAATACTCATCCTCATTGTTTATGACTGGCTCCTCATTTGTATAATATCAACGCTCGGTTTTGCTATGGCATACGGGGCTGTGCTCTATCTTGACGGACATGTTTCATATGCCCAGTTTCAATGGGATTATATTCCGACCTATTTTTTTGCGCTTTTCGGCGGCATTATTGCGAGTCACAGAAAGCAAAGTGCACATACATCAAAAATTACGCTTCTGAAAAGCCTGAGCGGCAGTATCGCTCACGAAATGAGAAATCCGCTTAATTCCATTACCAACGCCATAGCCTCGGTACATGCCAAACTTCCCGAAAAGCCACAAGACGATATCTCTTCTGAGAGCTACTTTATCAGTCATTCCAGCCTTGTAAGCATTCATCATGTCATCGAAGAGAGTTCAAGCACTTTGAACAGGGCTAATAAAATAATTGACTCTATTCTCACCAGCATGCAGGGGGGCGAAGTTGGCACTAAGGGGTTTATCCGTCTTAGAGGATTTGAGGCAATCAACGATGCTGTTAACAGTTATTCCTTCTCTGACCTTGAAGAAAAAAAGTTAATCACGGTAAATAAAATTCAGAATTTTGACTTTTTTGGTGATAGAGACCTGTTTTCCTATGTAATTTTCAATCTGTTAAAAAACGCTCTCTACTATAAAAACAAACCTGACTTCAGTATTGAAATAAGTTCAGATGCAATACCGGCAGCAAACATTATCCGGGTCAGGGACTCCGGACCCGGTATACCGAAAAGCAAAAGAGAGCAAATATTTGACAATTTTTACTCTTCAAACAAAAAAGGCGGCAATGGCCTTGGTCTTTCATTCTGCAGAAGAGTTATCCAATCGTTCGGGGGAAGTATCGTCTGTAACTCGAAGGAAGGGGAATGGACTGAGTTCACCATAACACTTCCTAAATATGACTCTAAAAGGATACAGGAAATAAAATCAAAAATACTGGGGGGGAAACGAATCCTTGTAACCGATGATCATATCAGCAATCGACTCATCCTTTCAAAATACCTGACTGAAATGAGTTGCCAGTATGATTTGGCAGAAAACGGAAAGCAGGCTCTCGGATTACTTTCAGAAAATCGGTATGACCTGATTTTTATGGATTTTGAAATGCCATTGATGAATGGAGATATGGTTGTAAAGTTTATTCGCTCAGCCCAGGGTATAGACCCGGCCCTCGCTTTTCATTATATTCAAACTCCGATTATAGGTATAACCTCCCTGCCGGAAAATGAAGCCAATGAAAGGGGTTTGAGTTGCGGCATGAATGAAGTGCTGGCAAAGCCTCTGAAAAGAGCTGATATAAAAAGAGTTACAGAAAAGTACTTTTTTTCGGAATCAGTGTTCATAAAAAACGATCAGGATGAGATCATTAATGGCAAACGTATTCTGCTTGTAGATGACAACACAACCAGCAGAAAATTTATGAGCATGGTGCTCCGTCATTACGGATGCATTGTAAAGCAGGCCATACATGGCAAAGAGGCCTTGGATGCTCTTGAACAGGAGGATTATGATCTTGTAATAATGGATGTTGAAATGCCGGTCATGAACGGTATCGAAGCAACAAAAGCCATACGGAAAGGTGACTATTTTACCCGTTTCAGCGCATTCAGTACTCTTCCAATCATAGGCTTGACTGGCAATACAGATAACACAAGCGTGCAGAATATGAAGGAAGCCGGGATGAACTACCATCTTGGAAAACCGGTATTCAAGGATGATCTTTTATCAACCATTGCCGTTATGCTTAACAACCATACATATAGAAATAGAACCATGAACAGTCAAAACGCGGTGCCACCAGAGCAAACTGAAGCGCAATTCTGGAAGGCCTTTGAGAATGAAAAAATTTTAGACCTCTCAACCATCAACAGCCTCAAAGAAATTGGCGGTGATGAGTTGATTGAAAGTCTTTTTGAAACATTCATTATTGATTGTGAGAAGCAGACAAAAGAACTTGCTGATGCTGATGCAAGAAAGGATATGAAACAAGCGGATCAGATTCTGCATACCCTTAAAGGCTCCACGGAAAGTATTGGTGCCAATAAAATGTACGTGCTTTCGAAACACCTCAACGAAGGAATGCATCAGGGCAAATGGCCTGAAAACCAGTCATGGATGGATATCTTCAAAGCTGTCACTGAAGAGACTGTTAAAGAACTGCAAAATCAGGCTCGGCAGTAAAGCAAATTGCATCATGGGGAAATCAGTACTGATTGTTAAAAATATTACCCACGAAGGACCGGGACTTCTTGAAACCGTACTTCTTGATCGTTGCATTGCATGGAACTCTCTTGACCTTGCTTCTGGAGAACTCTTCGCTGACCCCTGTCAGTTCGGTGCTGTCGTTGTTCTTGGCGGCCCACAGAGTGCTAACGATGAAACCCCTTCCATGCGGCTTCAACTCCGGGAAATCAAGCAGATATTACATAAAGAAATACCCTATCTCGGTATCTGCCTCGGCATGCAGACCCTTGTAAAAGCTGCCGGAGGAAACGTAGTAAAATGCCAGCCTAAAGAGATCGGATTTAATAACAGTGAGGGGCTCCCCTATCGCATAGAACTCACCGCATCAGGAAAAGAAGACCCGCTTTTTGAGGGATTGGAAGAGAGTTTTCGGGTTTTTCAGCTTCACGGGGAAACCGTTGAACCTGCTTCATCAGGAATGGTAATGCTCGCTACAGGTGACGGGTGCAGGAATCAGGCTGTAAGGGTTGGAAAAAACGCTTACGGCCTGCAATGCCATTTTGAATTGACCGAAACAATGCTTGCAGATTGGACAGGTATTGATAGTGACCTGAAACGTATGGACCGTATAGCTCTCTTGAAACATTTTGAAGCTTTTCGTACAGAATACACGGTGACAGGCATGAGACTTTTGAACAATTTTCTCACGATCGCCGGTTTTGTCTGATCCTTGCTGCATGATTGATCCCAGACGCACAAGGCTTTTAAACGACCGGAATGACGTTCATGGACCTGTTATCTACTGGATGTCCCGCGACCAGAGAGTCGGTAATAACTGGGCATTGCTTTTTGCGCACAGTAAAGCTGAAACACTGGAACAGCCTCTTGTTGTAGTTTTCACTCTCGCACCATCGTTTCCTGGACCTCCTCTAAGACATTACGATTTCATGCTCAAAGGTCTTCAGGAAGTTGAAATCAGCCTGAGAGAGCTTAATATTCCCTTTTTTCTCCTGCAAGGGGAACCGGAAACAGAACTTCTTCGCTTTATCAAAAAATTGAAAGCTGGAGCAGTAGTCACCGATTTTTCGCCATTGCACATTTCGCGAACATGGAAAAAAACAGTCGGGAAACAACTGCCCCTGATTCCATTGTATGAGATCGATGCCCACAACATCGTTCCCTGCTGGATTGCTTCTGACAAGCAGGAATTTGCGGCAAGAACTTTTCGTCCGAAAATAACTGCATTGCTCAAGGAATTTCTTACAGAGTTCCCCAAGCTTACTCCTCTTGATTCTACCCAGGAAAACACCCCTGTTCCATGGGATGAAATCTACATGGGACTGAATGCCGACCCAAGCGTGCGACCTGTGGATTGGCTGAAACCCGGGGAAAAAACTGCTAATGAATGCCTTGAAAACTTTCTGCACGACAGGCTTTCGTCATATTCGGTAAAACGAAACGATCCGAATGCCGGAGCGCTATCAAATCTCTCTCCCTATCTGCATTTTGGCCAGATCAGCGCTCAGTATTGCGCTCTAAGGGTGTCGGGGAGTAATGCTCCTGAGGCTGACAGGAGCGCTTTTCTTGAAGAATTGATTGTACGCAGAGAGCTGTCGGATAACTATTGCAACTATAACACCCTCTACAGTTCATTTGAAGGCCTGCCTGCATGGGCGAAAGAAACCCTTCGGCAGCATACCACTGACATACGGACGTACATTTACACATCAGAAGAGTTTGCTCAGGGGAGAACGCATGAAGAGTTATGGAATGCCGCACAGCTTGAACTGGTAAAAACCGGCAAGATTCATGGCTATATGCGCATGTACTGGGCTAAAAAAATTCTTGAATGGAGTGAAACCCCGAGAGAGGCATTTGATACTGCAATCGCTCTGAACGACCGCTATGCGCTTGACGGGCGGGATCCTAACGGCTATACGGGCGTAGCATGGTCAATAGGAGGGCTTCATGACCGTCCATGGTTTGAACGGAGTGTTTATGGCAGAATTCGATATATGAATGCTTCCGGCTGCGCAAGAAAATTCGACGTCAAGCGATACATCGCGCAATTTGGAAGAGAGGGGCCTTTCTCTTCCTGAAGGCAGGGTTGCATCCAGGAAGAGTGCACGGGTATCAAGCAGGAGTGTTTTCCTCTAAGACCAGATCGATTGTCCGACGGTTGATATCCACGCTGTTCACCTTGACCTTAACCCGCTGACCAATCTGAAGACGTTTTTTGCGACGTTTACCAATAAGGGAGTATGTAGCCTCGTCGTACTCATAGTAGTCGTCGGTGAGATTACGCATGTGCACCATACCCTCGATAGCAAAATCAACCATTCTCACATAGATACCGTAATCGGTAGCTCCTGAAATAATGCCGGGATAAACCTTGCCGACATGGGAGTCCATGTATTCAACCTGCTTGAGCTTGATTGATTCGCGCTCGGCCTCGACTGCACTTTTTTCGCGTTCGTTGGAGATCTGACAGACTGTGCGAATCTTATCGGCCAGTTCGGCAAGACGCTGGGTGGAGATTTTTTTACGTTTTTTACGAAGGGCCTCGTATTCAAAGAGCAACCGGTGCACGATCAAATCAGGATACCGTCTGATCGGAGAGGTAAAATGCGTGTAGTGCTCAAAACCAAGGCCATAATGACCGACGTTTTCGCCGGTATAGACTGCCTTTGACATTGAACGGAGTACAAGCTCATTGACGAGAAACTCAACGTTGGTTCCCTTTACCTGCTGAAGCAGCTGACGAAGAACAGGTGCTGCAACAATCGGACCTTCCTTTCCTCGATTCAGCTTGAGATCAAAGCCGAGTCTTTTAACAAAATTGGCAAGAATGAGCACTTTTTCCTGCTGGGGGAAGTCATGAACCCTATAGATAACCGGCTGGGGTTCCTTCTTGTTTTCTTTGAACGTTTTGGTAAGGTATTTGGCCACTTTGCGATTGGCAAGCAGCATAAACTCTTCGATTAAACGGTGACTGCCCAGACGTTCTTTTTTAATGACTTCAAGCGGTTCGCCCTTATTGCCAAGTTTGAAACGCACCTCTTCGGTTTCAAAATCGAGCCCTCCATGCTTAAATCGCTTTTCACGCAGGATGACACTGAGGCGGTCGAGCAGCTGGAGCTCTTTAACGTAATCGCCTTTGCCCTTCTTTAAAATGGCTTCAACATCTTCGTAGGCAAATCGACGTTTGGAGTGAATGACGGTTTTATGAAACTCGTGTTTGCGAACTTCACCATCGGCAGTCATGGTAAAAAACACTGAAAATGCCATGCGGTCGACACCGGGATTAAGACTGCATATCTGCTCGGAAAGCCTTGCCGGCAACATCGGAATGACACGGTCGACAAGATAGACTGAGGTCGCTCTTTTGAGTGCCTCACGGTCGAGAAGAGAGTTTTCAGGCACATAATGCGATACATCGGCAATATGAACACCTATTGAATAGAGACCGTCATCAAGCGTTTCAATTGAAAGAGCATCATCAAAATCCTTTGCATCGACAGGATCGATGGTAAAGACTGTTTTATCGCGAATATCAAGCCTATCCTTAAGGTCTTCATCAGTAATGCCCTCCTTGATGGATGCTGCAAAGTCAAGGATTTTGGCATCAAAGGTTTCGTCGATACCACGGCTTCGGGCAATAGCACTCACTTCGACCGCCGAGTCGCCGGCAGTACCGAGCACTTCAAGCACCTTGGCCTGAATAACTCCTTCCTTGCTGAAATCAAGCTCTCCTACAAGCACCTTCTGGCCATCACTTGCTTTGAGGGAGTTTCGGATGGGGACAATGATTTCGGGAAGAATCTTGCGGTTGTCGGGCTTAAGCACAAACTTGCGGTTTGCCTTGGTAAGCGTGCCGATAATGGTGGTGACAGCACGTGAAATAACCGTTTTCACCACACCTTCACAACGCTGATGAGGAGTGGATTTCGATGCATAGGTGTCGGGCACCTTGGAAACAAGTACTTCAACTTCGTCGCCATGAATTGCAGAATTCAAGTCGCCGGCCTTGATGAAGATATCGTCGTCAAAACCCTCTACATCAACAAAGCCATAACCGTTAGGATGCGTGGAAATACGACCGGTATAACTCCTGGAAACCTTGTAATGCTCCTTGCCGGGAAGAGGAAAGGGTTTGGCATGCACAAGGTGATCTTCGTAGGTGGATGCCTCTATGAGCGAGAGACCGTAGCTGCGATTGGAGTCCTTGTCAACAACCCCTTCTTCCTGCAGTTTGTGCAGGACATACCAGAAGCCCGGGAGCTGCTTTGATTCTGTATATCCAAGTGCGATAGCTAAATCCAGAGATCTTAAGCGCGCACCTTCATGGTCGGAGAAAAAGGTAATAATTTCGGCTGCCAGAGAGCTTTCGCCGCGCCTGAACAGAAATTCGTTAATGAGAATATGATCATTCGGTTTCACCCGCTCACCCGTATGCGATACAGACTGTCTGGTATTCTTCCTTGCCGGGGGTTTTGATTTTCGGTTAAATCGCTGTCTTGCCACTACATTCAATCATTTATGTTAGGATTCCATTTCTTCGCTGGAACCATGCACTTCCGGCGCAATTCCTGATTCGTCACATCAACACCTGCGACTTCTTTTCAAGAAGTTAATAACATCAGAATACTTCAGCAAACAATAAGCGGCAGTATCTGTGCTCATACTGATGCCTCTTGACGGTTCAAATATCCGCATGGAAAAACGCATTTAACATAATGAAAAGAAAACACAATACATCTTACACTGCATTTATTTCATTTTTTTACTCATCATACGTATCATATATGTAACGATACAGGAGTTCACGCAATCACGGGACAGCATCCACAATCAATACAGAGCTGGATAAACATCAAAAAAAAGAAGGGGCCGCATGTCTGCAATACTGATGGTTTTTTTCTCTCAAAGTGGAACGACTGCCCGAGTTGCTGAGTCTATAGCATTTGGATTAAGGGCATCCGGACACAGGGTGGATCTCTGCAACATCAAGCATGGATATCCAAAAAGTATTGCGGGTTACGACATGATCGGCATTGGAAGTCCTGCATACTATTTCCGTCCATCCATGAACATAACTGATTATGTGAACAGCCTGCCCTCCCTTAATGAGATGTCAAACTTTGTTTTTGTGCTCTATGGCACGTATCCGGGGGATACCGGTAATGCCATAAGAGAGGCCCTTCGCATGAAAGGCGCGAGAGAAGTGGGTTATTTCAAATGTCGTGGTGCTGATCTTTACCAAGGCTATCTGAAGGCTGGTTATCTATTTTCGCCTGATAATCCCTTGAAGGATGAATTGAGTCAGGCAGAAGAGTTTGCCGCCAAAGTTTCCGGGATTATGGCCGGGCAAACATACACCCGACCGGAACCAGACCCTCCACCAACAATCATCTACCGTCTGGAACGGTTTTTTACAAACCGCTGGCTGATCAAAACGATCTATAGCCGTTTGTTCCATCTCGATAAACAAAAGTGTACTGCCTGTGGCGTATGTATGATGCAGTGCCCGACTAACAATATCAGTGCAAACAATGAGGGTCAGCCGGTCTGGAGTCGAAATTGTCTGCTCTGTCTCAGTTGCGAAATGAACTGCCCTCAGGAGGCGATCACATCGCCCGCCAGCTGGCCTCTGTTTAAGCCGGTCTTCATCTACAATGTAACCCGTGCATCACGGGACAGCTCACTCGATTATGTGCGGGTAAAACACACGAAGGGCCGCACTACGCGAGTGTAAACTACATCGTACCATATTGAGTGAGATTTCCATAAATTACAGGCAGACGGACATTGAAAGCGATTTAACCTTTCACCTCTATGGACTCGCTTGCCGATTTTATTGCAGGGATGCCAAAAGCTGAACTGCACATCCACATCGAAGGGACACTTGAACCAGAACTGATGATTGCAATAGGGAGACGAAACAGGGTTTCGCTTCCCTACCCCGATGCTGCTGCTGCGCGAAATGCCTATAACTTCAGTGACCTCCAGTCATTCCTTGATATTTATTACAGGGCAACCGCAGTCCTGATCACAGAAGAGGATTTCTATGACCTGACCATTGCCTACCTTAAAAAAGCCGCCCTCCAGAATGTACGGCATGCAGAGATCTTTTTTGACCCGCAAAGTCATACTGCACGGGGCATTGCCTTTGAAACCGTGATCAGAGGGATTGAGCGGGCGCTTGTTGAAGCAAACAGCTCACTCAACATTTCAACAAAGCTCATTATGTGTATTCTTCGCCATCTGAGCGAAAAGGAGGGATTTGAAATATTCCAGAAAGCCCTTGAGTGGAAACATTGGATTGCCGGCATCGGCCTTGACTCTTCAGAACGGGGCAATCCTCCTGAAAAGTTCATAAACCTTTTTGAGCTAGCACACCGGGAAGGTTTTCTGACGGTGGCACATGCCGGAGAAGAAGGCAGTGCCGCTTCTGTCAGACAAACTCTCGACACTCTGCACGTCACCCGCATCGATCATGGAGTTCACTGCATGGAAGATGAGGCACTGGTTGCTGAGCTTGCTGAAAGACAAATTCCGCTCACCGTTTGTCCTCTCTCCAATGTCAGATTAAAAGTCTTTGAGAGTATGAAGCTGCACAACCTGAAAGCCATGCTTCAGAGAGGACTATGCGTCACCGTGAACTCGGACGATCCCGCCTATTTCGGGGGGTATGTCAACGAAAATTATATCGAAGCTGCAAAAGCGCTGCAGCTTGATCAAAATGATATTATCCAGCTTGCAAAAAACTCTTTTACAGCTTCATCGCTCAGCCAAATTCACAAACAGCTCTATCTGAAGGAAATTGACCGTTACGCCGCCCAATATGAAAGCTCATCATTGCACTCTCAATAAGATCCAATGGCCAAAGAACATAAGCAAAGCAGTGCCATCACCCCGCTCTTTTCAGCGGAAGCAATAGAAAACCGTATCCGGGAAATCGGAACGGAGATTTCTCTTGATTTTGCCAGTGCTACTACTGAATCTCCTCTCCTTCTCATTGTAGTTCTCAAAGGGGCATTTATTTTTGCCGCTGATCTTCTGCGAACAATAACAATTCCCTGCATCGTCGATTTTATTCATGCCTCAAGTTACGGCTCTCGGAAAATCTCTTCGGGCAACGTCACCATCAAACACAACCTTGCCATTGAGGGCAGGGACATCCTGCTCGTTGAAGATATTGTCGATACAGGGCTTACCATTCAGCAGGTCACAGCGGAACTTATGACTATGAAACCAGCATCACTCAGCATATGCACGCTGCTTGACAAACCTGAAGCAAGGAAACATCCTGTAGTAGCCAGGTATACCGGTTTTATTGTCCCCAACGCTTTCATTGTAGGGTACGGGATAGACTTTAACGAACAATACCGGGGACTCCCCTCATTGGGCGTTCTCGACTCCTGACCGAAGTAATCAAACTCCCCCCGCCCCTCATTTGAATGCAACAAATAATATCAGTGTCTGCAGCAAAACAAGCGCGAATAAAAAACATTTATGTAAATAATAATGCGCAAACAGACGAAATTGTCTGAAATTTTATTATTTTTCATTTAATTACCCTTATTTATTTAGGTATAAAATATTTTTAGCTTAAATAACAGCAAGCACGAAATCGCCCTGACGGCGAATTATAAGATTTGTAGAACAAGCTACTTATGCGCATTGAAAGCACAACTTCCATCCATAAAGGCGTAAAGCCCTGGATCATCGATACAACCCTGAGGGATGGAGAGCAGGCGCCGGGCGTTGTATTCAGCGCTATAGAAAAAACAGATATTGCATGCCTTATTGCCGGTACCGGAGTTAATGAACTTGAAATCGGCTACCCGGCAATCAGTGCTGAAGAGCGTGACACGATAAGGAAGATTGCCGCCATGAATCTTCCTGTACGTCTTACCAGCTGGGCCAGGGCAAAGTGGCAGGACATTGAAGATGCCCGGATATGCGGTACAGAGGCACTTCACATCAGCTTTCCTGTGTCAGCGCTCTACCTGCAGCTTATGGAAAAAGATTACGCATGGGTACAGCGACAACTGCAGGAGCTCATCCCGAAAGCGAAAAAATATTTCAGTTTTGTCAGCGTCGGAGCACAGGATGCTACAAGGGCTGACACGGAAATGCTGAAAAGTTTTGTGCGTGATGCTGAAGCTTGCGGTGCAGATAGAATACGCATTGCAGATACTGTCGGCATTGCAACACCAACATCAATAATAACACTCATCAGCCAACTGAAATCTGTAAGCTATGCTGCTCTTGAATTTCATGCCCATAACGATCTTGGTATGGCAACAGCCAATGCATTCACCGCTCTGGAAGCAGGGTGCAAGGCTGTCAGCGTTTCTGTAACCGGACTTGGTGAGCGGGCAGGAAATGCAGCACTTGAAGAACTTGCCATTGCCCTGGAGCTATCCGGGAAGTACGATTCACGAATTGATACCAGGCTGCTTTCGCATCTTTGTCAAGTCGTCAGCAAAGCATCAGGACGGGTTATACAGGATCAGAAAGCCGTTGTGGGCAAATCGGCGTTTCAGCATGAATCGGGCATTCACTGTGCGGCACTGCTGAAACACCCGCTATCGTATCAACCGTTTCTTCCGGATCAGGTAGGTCGCCAGACTGAGGAACTTGTTATCGGAAAACACTCGGGCAGTGCGTCATTACAACATTTTTTTTCCGGCAGAGGGATTATCCTGTCAAGAGATGAAGCAAGCTCTCTTCTTGAGAAAGTCCGCCAGACGGCCACTGAAAAGAAAAGAGCCTTGAACCCTGAAGAACTTGAACGCATTTACAACACCCTTTTAGTCAAACACTGATAAATCAGATCTCAAGAGCCATGCTTATAGCCCAGGAAGAGGATCACAGCAGTATCAGCCTGCTTGCCGAAGTCAGCCGGACCATAACCAATGAAGATGACATCAACAAGGTGTTACGGCTTGTGCTGTTCATCATGTCCGAACATATGAACATGCTGAGGGGTATGATTACGATCCTTAACCGTGACACCCGCGAAATTGTAATCAACGAATCTTTCGGGCTGACGATTGAAGAGAAAGAAAGAGGCCGTTACCGTATTGGGGAAGGCATTATCGGGCAGGTTGTTAAAACCGGCAAAACAGTTATTGTCCCCAGCATTCATAATGAGCCGCTCTTTCTTGACCGCACCCGTTCACGGTCAAGGTCTAAAAAAGAAGACCTTTGCTTTATCTGTATTCCAATCAAGGCAGGTACAGAAATCATCGGCACCCTGAGCGCGGACCATCAGCTTGAACCGCTATCGGGCGAAGAGCATGGTAAAAAACCCAAAGCCGATGCGGGGCAAAGAGATATGCTGCAGCACTATGTAGACCAGCTATCCATAATTGCAGCCATGATTTCACAGGCAGTTCGCCTCCGGCAGATTGCACATGAAGAAAGCGCTAAACATCCTCAGGAAGAGAACAAAACAACTGAAAAGCTGTCAAAGCAGAAGCGCCACCCGGAAGAACACAATGATGAAACCATTGCTGATGTAGAACGTCCGGCAAACATTATCGGTAATACAAAACCGATGATCTCGCTGTTTAAAATGATTGAGAAGATTGCGAAAACCAATGCGACAACATTGATACTTGGCGAAAGCGGCGTCGGAAAAGAGTTGGTCGCCAGTGCAATTCACTTTAAAAGTCACCGGTCCGGCAACACGTTCATTAAATTCAACTGTGCGGCACTGCCGGAAAGTATTGTTGAAAGTGAGCTTTTCGGGCATGAAAAAGGAGCATTTACCGGTGCATCAGCTACCCGGCAAGGGAGATTTGAGCTTGCCCATAAAGGAACAATCTTTCTGGATGAAGTGGGTGAACTGAGTCTTCCGATTCAGGCAAAACTGCTGAGAATCATTCAGGAAAAAGAGTTTGAAAGGGTCGGAGGATCAAAAACCATAAAAGTCGACGTCAGGATAATTGCTGCAACAAACCGCAATCTTGAAGAGTTAATCAGGGAGGGTCTTTTCCGGGAAGATCTCTATTACCGGTTGAATATTTTTCCAATTACCGTTCCTCCTCTGCGGGAGCGCAAAACGGATATACTTCTGCTTGCAGATTATTTTGTAGAGAAATACAATGCGGCAAACCAGAAAGGAATTCGCAGAATATCAACAACTGCGATTGATATGCTGATGCGATATCACTGGCCTGGTAACGTCCGAGAACTTCAGAACTGTATGGAACGGGCAGTCATATTGAGCGAAGACAACGTCATTCACGGTTATCATCTCCCACCTACTCTTCAGACTGCTGAATCCAGTGGAACACCCTATACCGGGTCACTGCAGCAGAAGCTGGATGCAATTGAAAAAGAGATGATCATGGAAGCGCTGAAACGCACAAAAGGGAACATGTCGAGAGCGGCAGTACAATTAGGCCTTTCAGACAGGATCATGGGACTTCGAATCAAAAAGTTCGATATTGATTACCGGAAATTCCGTCCATAAAATTTATCACTTATAATAATATTTGATTCATTATCTTATACGAAGTATGAACTGATATGGAGTTCATAGTCATCCCCACCCCCGTTTGCATTATCTACTCGTAGCACGATGAGATTCATAGTTGATTCGATAATGCTGAAGCAGAAAAAGAAATGTGCCCTCTCTACAAAAACGCCATTAGCAAAATGCAGGATAACAAGGGAACCAACAATCGCCTTTCGCTTGAAATGGTTGAGTTCAATCCTGAATGGCAATTTGAAAACCATAAAACCGGCGAATTCTACAAGAACGGAGTTATACCCCGGAAAGTGTTTATCACCTATCTTGGGGGGAATATTCAGCCTGCGAGCACCGATAAGGTCTTTGCTTCCCTTGAAAACATGTTCAAAAGCGGGGCACTCACAAACTCGGAGTACATAAGGATTGCTGATTACAACAAAGTAATCAGCGCGTCATTCCATACGAGAGTCCTCTATGCCAATACCCTGAACCGTCTTAATGAGAAGTATCATTGCCGGCCCATTGTCACCTTCATCTGCGGGGCATCACTTCTTTCAAAAACAATGCTGCGCCTGTTTGCATCCTATGTACAGCAGGAGTTCGTCTTTGTTGCGACAGCACATGAAGCATTCGACCTCATAAACGCCAACAACTACTACCCCTCCAAGGAACAGGATTATCAGATTACTATTTCACAAAAGGAAATAGATCAATTTGCTGCCCTGTGTGGAAACATCCTTTTCAATGAGACTTTTTCGTTTGATGAAAATAAGGATGGAGTATCACCTGACGATCCTCTTTACGACCTCTATACGATAATCGCCCTTCTTAATCATGATCTGAAAGAACTTCAGAAAAATGAAAAAGAACAGAAAGAGGAGATTGAACAAGCCCTTGAGCATTCACGCATTCTTAATACCAAACTTTCTGAAGAGAAAAAAATAGTTGAAGAAAAAGAGCAAATCCAGCAAATCCTTATAAAAAAGCTTAACGAGGCAAAGATTGAAGCTGAAATAGCAAACAGGGCAAAAAGCGAGTTTCTGGCCAATATATCCCATGAAATAATAACACCGCTTCACGCTGTAATCGGCATGACGGAACTCCTTTGCTATACCCCGCTGAACAGTGAACAAACAAATTATACAGATACCATACAAACAAGTACACAACAGCTTTATCAGTTGCTTAACAATATTCTTGATTTCAGTAAAAACGAATCGGGACAGATCGACAATAATACTGTTCTCTTTGATGTCAAGACACTTCTCAATGGTATCCTTTCCCGCCTGAACGATAGCGCCCTGGGGAAAAAACTACGGTTGAGCCTGACTATTCCACCAGCAATACCGACATATCTTTTTGGTTATCCTGACTATCTGACACAGGTACTTAACAACCTTGTGCAAAATGCAATTAAATTCTCCAATAAAGGGGAGATCATTGTAAGCATTGAGCCAGTATCCGAAACCCCTGATAATATATCCCTCCGCTTTGCCATCAGTGATACAGGAATAGGCATTCCTGAAGAAAAAAAAGAACTGGTTTTTCAAAAATTTACCCAGTTAGACTCTTCAGCTACACGGAAAGAAGGCGGAACAGGACTCGGTCTGGCAATCACCAAACAACTTGTTGAGTTAATGGGTGGTACCCTCGAACTCAGCAGCCGGGAAAATGAAGGGTCCACATTCTCTTTTGTCCTTTCATTCATTAAAGCGAATGAGAACAGTAAAAAAAATAACGACAACAGCATTCTCCCTTATACCGGGTCACTCCATAATAATCGGCTTCATTCCCCCATGCAATCAATAGACAATACATTGCCATCAATTACACGAATACTTCTCGTTGAAGACAATGCCATTAATCAACGAGTAGCTTCGGCTATGCTTAATAAGCTGGGGTTCACCATTGATATTGCAGACAACGGGATTGAAGCTATTGACGCTCTTAAACAAATCACTTATTCGCTGGTAATCATGGATTTGCAAATGCCTCTCATGGGAGGTCTTGAAGCTACCAAAAAGATCAGAAAAATGGAGACAGGCACAATAGACCCTGATATTCCGATTATCGCCATGACAGCCAATGCAACACAGCAAGACAAAATGAACTGCCTGAACGCTGGAATGAATGACTTTATCTCAAAACCAGTTACAATACCAGCTCTTCAGGAGTTGCTCAACAAGTGGGTAGAGCTCAGGAAATAGTTGGCAGTTGGCAGTTGGCAGTTGGGGGAAGATAGTGCACCTCTATTTGTTGGATAAATAGAGGTGCAATAAACAGTGTTATTTTGGCATGCCGGCAATAAAGTGAGCTATTGTTTTTTCATCCTCTTCACTTAACCGCAACGTACCAGCCCTGATAATACCTTCGACCTGAGCAGCATTCCGTCCGCCGACAATTGCTCCCGTTACACCCTGATGGCGCAAGGTCCATGCAATGGCAACCTCACCTGCTGAACGGTCATGCTGCGACCCGATACCTTTCAGCAGTTCAACCAGTGCAAGATTGGCTGAGAGGCGAGGCTCCTGAAACTCCTTGTTTCCCCTGCGCCAGTCATCATTGGAAAAGTTTGCAACCCGTTCATGCGTCATCGCTCCGGTGAGCATCCCAGAAAGCATTGGTGAATAGACAATAACCCCGATAGTATGATCAATACAGAATGGGAGAATCTCATGCTCAATTGCAGGTCGCAACATTGAGTATGGAGGTTGAAGGGTGGCAACAGGGGCAATGGCCATTATCCGGCGCAATTGTTCGATATTGAAATTTGACACTCCAATATACCTTACCAGGCCCTCCTCCTTCAAACGAGCCATCTCCTGCCAACCTTCTTCCAGATCGGCGTCAGGGTTTGGCCAGTGAATCTGATAGAGATCGATGGTATCTACCTTCAGTCTTTTCAAGCTCGCTTCACACTCTCTTCTTATCGAATCAGCCTTGAGACTGTTGCTGATCTGATTCTTGTCATCCCACACAAGGGAACATTTGGTAAAAATAAAAGGCTTCTTCTTCATGCCGCCGACTGCCTTGGCCACGAGTTCCTCAGAATGACCAAGCCCATATACAGCCGCCGTATCAATCCAGTTAACACCAAGTTCGAGAGCTCGCCGAATTGCACTGACTGCATCACCGTCATCCTGTGCTCCCCATCCATACGCCCAATTGCCGCCGCCAATCGCCCAACTTCCAAAACCAATTGGAGTTATGTGCATATCTGTATTTCCAAGCTGACGTGTCTGCATGATCTATGTTCCGTTATAGTGTTTCATGATACGAGCCCTATACTAACACATACGGGAGGCGAATTCGATCCCTCACTTTAAAAAAATCAAACTTTTTACCCTCGCAACAACAGTAAAAACAAGATTAATACATTTTGGTAGGTTTTAAGCCTCTGCGAAAATGGCCAGCCCGAAGAGGAAATCCTCAGATTCTCTGAAATGATGCACCTGAAATTGCTGCCCCTCACTTATCAGCCACAAGAACTACTATTTTTTATACCGAAATGTAGACTTCACACCTATCCTACCAGAATGTAGATTTCAATTACGTTGATAATCGCATTTATTTAAAACAGTTACCTCCTGAAATAATAAAACAAACCTGCAGCAATCAGCTTAAAGCCTTCGGCAACAGGGCTTTGAGGGTTATGACTTTTCGAATAATCAAATTCCTTTCTCATTAAAGCTCACTTTGGCACGCATATTGCAATAAGAAGAGCATAAATATTCAGGCAGAAAGTGGCTTTATTCTGAATATCTGATAAGAAAGAGATCGTAAACCTAAAAAAGTACGAAAATGAGAAAAGTTGCTATTTACGGAAAAGGTGGTATCGGCAAGTCAACCACGACACAAAACACGGTTGCCGGTCTTGCGGAAATGGGTAAGAAAGTCATGGTTATCGGCTGTGACCCGAAAGCTGACTCAACCCGTCTGCTTCTTGGTGGACTTCAGCAGAAAACTGTTCTTGATACCCTTCGCGAGGAAGGTGAAGAAGTTGAACTCGAAGATATCATCAAACCTGGATACAGAAACACCCGCTGCACCGAATCCGGTGGTCCTGAGCCAGGTGTAGGCTGCGCTGGTCGCGGTATCATCACGTCAGTCAACCTTCTTGAGCAGCTTGGAGCTTTCGATGATGAGTGGGATTTAGACTATGTGTTCTATGATGTTCTTGGTGACGTTGTGTGCGGTGGATTTGCAATGCCGATCCGCGATGGTAAAGCTGAGGAGATCTACATCGTCTGCTCGGGTGAAATGATGGCCATGTATGCAGCCAACAACATCTGTAAAGGTATTCTGAAATATGCTGATACCGGTGGAGTTCGCCTTGGCGGCCTTATCTGCAACAGCCGTAATGTTGACAACGAACGCCAGATGATTGAGGAGCTTGCCAAAAAGATCGGCACCCAGATGATCCATTTTGTGCCTCGCAACAACTTTGTTCAGCGCGCCGAAATCAACCGTCAGACCGTTATTGAGTTTGATCCGACTCATGTACAGGCAGATGAATACCGCGCTCTTGCAACGAAGATTGATCAGAACAAAATGTTCGTCATCCCTAAGCCGCTTGAAATCGAAGAGCTTGAAGCGCTTCTCATTGAATTTGGTATCGCTAACTAATAAAAACGGAGAACACACACATGTTAATGATCAGAACAATCGTCAGACCGGAAAAGGTATATGACGTCATGCAAGGGCTGCTCGATGCCGGATATTCAGCTGTAACCAAAATTGCCGTTGTCGGACGCGGTAAACAGCGTGGACTTCAGGTCGGTGACGTGATCTATGATGAAATCCCAAAAGAGATGCTCATTGTTGTGGTTCCTGATAGCGATAAAGATTTCGTGGTAAGGGCTATCATGGATAATGCAAAATCAGGTGCTGAGGGCAAATTCGGTGATGGAAAGATTTTTATTTCAGCCGTAGAAGAGGTTTACACCATCAGTTCTGGTGAAAAAGAAACTGAACCATCGCTCGCATCAGTAGAGGAGGCATAACAATGAAAGAAATCATTGCGGTAATCCGGATCAACAAAGTCAACGAGACCAAGCAGGCGCTTATCGATGCAGGAATTCCTGCCTTTACAGCTACAGGAAGGGTTATGGGTCGCGGTAAAGGGCTGGTTCACTCCGACATTCTCAAAGGCGCTGAAGCAGGCCATTCAGAGGCTATCGCGCAGCTGGGCAGTGCACCAAGACTGGTTTCCAAGCGGATTGTCACCGTTGTCGTGCCTGAAGAGTTATGCAAAACAGCAATCGACACCATCATTAAAACAAACCAGACCGGAAAACCCGGTGACGGCAAAATATTTGTAACGCCGATCATTGAAACCATCAGGGTCAGGACTGGAGAAAAAGACAGGGAAGCGCTGAACTAAGAAGATCAATTATTAAGGTGTAAACGGAGACAGTTACATGGGAACGAACACACATTTTCCAGATCCTTCGGTAGTCAAGGAGGAACTGATACAAAAATATCCGGCCAAGGTTGCAAAAAAACGCGCCAAGTCGATTATCGTCAACGACCCTCAAATCATTCCGGAAGTACAGGCCAACGTCCGTACCGTTCCAGGAATCATCACACAGCGCGGCTGTTCCTATGCTGGTTGTAAAGGTGTGGTACTCGGACCTACACGTGATATCGTCAACATCGTCCACGGTCCGATCGGATGCAGTTTTTATGCATGGATGACCCGCCGTAACCAGACGAGAACAGAGTCTTTGACGGATGCCAACTACATCCCCTACTGTTTTTCAACCGACATGCAGGAGGAGAACGTTGTCTTTGGTGGTGAAAAGAAGCTCAAACAGGCTATCCAGGAGGCCTATGACCTCTTTCATCCGAAATCCATCGCTATTTTTTCGACCTGTCCGGTCGGTCTGATCGGTGATGACGTTCATGCTGCATCCAAAGAGATGCGCGAAAAGTTTGGGGACTGTAACGTTTTCGGCTTCAGCTGCGAAGGGTATAGAGGCGTCAGCCAGTCTGCCGGTCACCACATTGCCAACAACGGTGTGTTCAAGCATATGGTCGGTCGCGATAACACCCCGAGTGAAGGCAAGTTTAAACTGAACCTTCTTGGCGAATACAACATTGGCGGCGATGCTTTTGAAATCGAGCGCATTTTCGAGAAAGCAGGACTGACACTGATTTCATCATTCAGCGGCAACTCGACTATAAAACAGCTTGAAAACTCTCACATGGCTGATCTTAACGTGATCCAGTGTCACCGTTCGATCAACTATATGGGTGACATGATGGAAACCAAATATGGAATCCCATGGATGAAGGTCAGCTTTGTCGGTGCCGAGTCGTCAGCAAAGTCATTGCGGAAAATTGCCGAATACTTTGATGATGATGAGCTCAGGGCCCAGGTCGAAGCGGTGATTGCCGAGGAGATGCCGAAGGTGAAAGCAGTCATCGACGAAATCCTTCCAAGGACAACGGGAAAGACTGCAATGCTCTTTGTCGGTGGCTCGAGAGCTCACCACTACCAGGATCTCTTTACCGAACTTGGCATGACAACAGTTGCTGCGGGTTATGAGTTTGCTCACCGTGATGACTATGAAGGCCGTGATGTACTGCCAACCATCAAGATCGATGCCGACAGCAAAAACATTGAGGAGCTCAAGGTTCTGCCTGATCCGGAACTCTACAATCCCCGGAAGACAGACGCTGAACTTGAAGCTCTGAAGGAAAAAGGACTTGAGATCAACGGCTACTCAGGCATGATGCAGCAAATGACGAAAAAGTCACTTGTGGTTGATGACCTCAGCCATTATGAGTCTGAAAAACTGATTGAGATATACAAGCCGGATATTTTCTGCGCAGGCATCAAGGAAAAATATGTTGTACAGAAGATGGGTGTCCCTTTGAAACAGCTTCACAGCTACGACTACGGCGGACCTTACACAGGCTTTGAGGGTGCGGTGAACTTCTATAAAGATATCGATCGCATGGTGAACAATCCTGTATGGAAACTGATTAAAGCACCATGGCAGAAAACGGGAGCCACAAACGGAAAAAGTAAAGGACTTGAAGCCAGTTACGTTACACAGTAATGAAAGGAAAACGGAGACTATTGAATTATGCTATTAAGACACACATCAAAAGAGGTTAAAGAGCGTGAAGGGCTTACGATCAACCCGGCAAAAACCTGCCAGCCGATCGGAGCCATGTATGCAGCGCTTGGTATTCATGGCTGTCTGCCTCACAGCCATGGCTCACAGGGTTGCTGCTCGTATCATCGCAGCACCCTGACCCGTCACTACAAAGAGCCTGTTATGGCGGCAACCAGTTCATTTACCGAAGGAGCATCGGTTTTTGGTGGTCAGGCAAACCTCCTGGCAGCAATTGATACCATCTTTTCGGTTTACGAGCCTGATATAATTGCAGTGCACTCAACCTGTCTGTCTGAAACCATCGGTGATGACTTGCAGCAGATCACAAGAAAAGCAAAGGATGACGGCAAAATACCGGAAGGCAAGCGTGTGATTTTTGCAAGCACACCAAGCTTTATCGGCTCACACGTGACCGGCTATGCAAATATGGTAACCGGCATAGCTCAACAGTTTGCTGTTTCAACCGGCGTAAAGAAAAACCAGATCAACATTATTGCCGGCTGGATGGAACCTTCGGACATGCGTGAAATCAAGCGTCTGGCAAAAGAACTGGGAGTCAACATTGTTCTTTTCCCGGATACCTCTGATGTGCTTGATGCTCCTCAGACCGGCAAGCATGAGTTCTACCCTAAAGGCGGCACCACAATACCGGAGCTGGAAAGTATCGGAGACAGCCTGCATACGATTGCACTCGGCAGCATCAGTGCTGAACCTGCAGCAATCGCTCTGGAAAAGAAGTGCAAAGTCCCGTTTGAAACGCTTGAGGTTCCGATTGGCCTTACTGCAACTGACCGATTCATCATGTCTCTCAGCGAGATTGGCGGAGTCACAGTGCCGGATGAAATTACAGCTGACAGGGGACGTCTTGTTGATGTTATCGCTGATATGGAACAGTATCTCTACGGCAAAAGGGTAGCGCTCTTCGGCGACCCTGACCAGCTGGTTCCGCTCACGGAGTTTTTGCTCGACCTGAACATGAAACCGGTCCAGATCGTCAGCGGTACACCAGGCCAGCGCTTTGAGAAAACCATGCGCGATATTCTTGATGCCAGATCACCGGAAACAAAGTTCAAAAACGGTATTGGCGCAGATATGTTCCTGCTTCACCAGTGGATGAAGAATGAGCCTGTTGACCTTCTGATCGGCAACACCTATGGCAAGTATATGGCCCGTGACGAAGACGTTCCATTTATCAGGTTCGGCTTCCCGATTCTTGACCGTATCGGTCACAGCTACTTCCCGAATGTCGGGTACAGCGGCGGCTTGAGACTGGTTGAAAAGATTCTCACTGCCCTGCTTGACCGCCAGGATCGCGATGCGCTTGAAGAAAAGTTTGAACTGGTCATGTAGTAAAAAGCAGTACAACATTGTTAACGTGGTTACGCTATGGAACAGATCAGCATTCTAGAAGGAAGACACAAACAGGTCTTCGAAAAGAAAACAGGTGGTGAGCAGGTCGAAATTTCCTGCGACACCTCCAGCCTTTCAGGATCTGTAAGTCAGCGTGCCTGTGTCTTCTGCGGTTCCCGGGTGGTACTCTATCCAGTAGCCGATGCCCTTCATCTTGTTCATGGTCCAATCGGATGTGCCGCCTATACGTGGGACATCCGGGGGGCTGTCTCTTCAGGCCCTGAATTGCACCGGTTGAGTTTTTCCACCGACCTGCAGGAAATGGACGTCATTTATGGCGGCGAAAAGAAACTCTATCACTCGCTCATAGAACTGATAGAGCAGTATAAACCGAAAGCAGCTTTTATTTATTCGACCTGCATTGTCGGCCTTATCGGCGATGATATTGAGGCCGTCTGCAGAAAAGTTGCAAAAGAGACTGGAATCCCCGTTCTCCCGGTTCACTCCGAAGGGTTCAAGGGTACCAAAAAAGATGGCTACAAAGCAGCATGCCATGCCCTGATGCAGCTTATCGGCACTGGATCAACCGAGAATATCAGCAAGTACAGCATCAATATCCTTGGCGAATTCAACCTTGCCGGGGAAGCCTGGATTATCAGGAAGTACTATGAAAAAATGGGTATCGAAGTGGTCTCGACCCTGACCGGTGACGGACGCATTGACGCTGTCAGACGAGCACATGGTGCTTCACTCAATGTAGTACAGTGTTCCGGTTCCATGACCTGGCTTGCCAAAGAGATGGAGCAGAAATACGGTATTCCTTATATCCGCGTCTCATACTTCGGTATTGAGGATATGTCAAAATCGCTCTACGATGTTGCAAAACATTTCCCGGAGCGCCCTGACATTATGGAAGCTGCAAAGCAGGTTGTCAGTGAGGAGGTAAAAGAGCTTTATCCGTCACTGCAGAAATTCAAAAAAGCACTTACCGGCAAGAAAGCTGCGATTTATGTCGGTGGTGCATTTAAAACATTTTCGCTTATCAAGGCACTCCGTTCAATCGGCATGTCGGTGGTACTGGCCGGGTCTCAGACAGGCAACAAGGATGACTATGCACGACTGAAGGAGATGTGCGATGAAGGAACAGTGATCGTGGACGATTCAAACCCGGTTGAGCTTTCAAAATTCATTCTGGAAAAAGAGGCCGATCTGCTTATCGGTGGTGTTAAGGAACGTCCGATCGCCTTCAAACTCGGCATTGGATTCTGTGATCACAACCATGAGAGAAAAATTCCTCTCGCCGGATTTGTGGGCATGTATAATTTTGCACTGGAGGTCTATCAATCGGTCATGAGTCCGGTATGGCAGTTCGCTCCAAGAAAAGGAGTCAAGATATGAAACATGCTAAAACAGCTACACAGAACGCCTGTAAGCTCTGCAACCCTCTGGGGGCATGCCTCGCATTCAGAGGAATAGAAAACTGCGTTCCGTTCCTGCACGGCTCTCAAGGGTGCGCGACTTATATCCGCCGGTATCTGATAAGCCACTACAAGGAACCGATCGATATCGCTTCATCGAACTTCCATGAAGAAACCGCTGTATTCGGCGGCAGTCATAACCTTAAGATTGGACTGAAAAACGTCAGCAAGCAGTACAAACCGGAAGTTATCGGCATTGCCACAACCTGCCTGAGCGAGACTATCGGGGATGATGTACCCATGATCATCAGGGAGTACCAGGCTGAATTTAAAAACGGCTCACCGATGCCGATCATGATTCATGCGTCAACGCCAAGCTATATGGGAAGCCATATCGACGGGTTTCATGCCGCTGTAAGGGCAACCGTTAAAACTCTTGCTGAAAAAGGAGCCCGTGAGAAGCTGATCAACATCTTCCCGAACATGGTATCACCGGCGGACATCCGGTACCTCAAGGAGATTCTTGAAGATTTCAAGGTGCCTTATATGCTTCTGCCTGACTATTCCCAGACTATGGACGGAGGCCCCTGGGGTGAATACCACCGGATTCCACCGGGCGGGACTCCGGCAAGTGCCATTGCGATGGCTGGAAGTGCAGTAGCAAGCATCGAGTTCGGCTCAACCCTGGAGGCATCGAAATCAGCTGCAGGGTACCTCGAGGAGGCTTTCGGTGTACCAAGGTATCATATGGCCCTGCCTATCGGCATCAAGGAGAGTGACAAATTTTTCACACTGCTCGAAGCGCTCACCGAGCAGGAGCGGCCTGAAAAATATGACGATGAACGCCGCCGCCTGATTGACGCATACGCTGACGGACATAAATATGTTTTTGAGCAGAAAGTCATCATATACGGCGAAGAGGATCTTGTGGTCGGCATGACCGCGTTTCTGACTGAAATCGGCATAACGCCAATACTCTGTGCTTCAGGCGGAAAAAGCGGCCTTTTGAGAAAAAGCATCATGGAGCTTATTCCCGGTATGGATGAGCTTGGCATCAAGGTGCGGGAAGGTGTTGATTTTGTCGATATCGAGGATGAAGCAAAGTTACTGAAACCCGATTTTCTGATCGGCAACAGTAAAGGGTACACAATGTCAAGAAAAAACAATATCCCGCTTATCAGGCTCGGCTTTCCGATTCACGACCGGTTCGGAGGCCAGAGAATGCACCATCTCGGGTACAGAGGCACACAAGAACTGTTTGACCGGATTGTCAACACCGTTATCGAACAGCGGCAGAATGCTTCATCAATCGGCTATACTTACATGTAAAGGGAGGAAACCATGTCATTACAAATAGAAAACCACCCCTGTTTCAACGATGCGTCGCGCCATAAGTTCGGCCGTATCCACCTCCCTGTTGCACCGAAATGCAACATCCAGTGCAACTACTGCAATCGTAAATTCGACTGCATGAACGAAAACCGTCCCGGCGTTACAAGCAGGATACTTTCGCCATTGCAGGCACTGCACTATCTCGAACAGGCGCTTGTGCTCTCGCCAAACATAGCCGTCGTGGGAATTGCAGGTCCTGGAGACCCTTTTGCCAACCCGGATGAAACTATGGAAACACTCCGGCTGGTAAGGGCAAAATATCCGGAGATGCTTCTCTGCCTGGCTACGAACGGTCTCGAACTGCTGCCCTATATCGATGAACTTGCTGAGCTGAAGGTGAGTCATGTAACCATTACCATTAATGCTATCGATCCGGTAATCGGTGCGGAGGTCTACGCCTGGGTCAGATACAAAAAGAAAATCTACCGCGATGTCGAAGCCGCCAGGGTGCTGATCGAAAACCAGCTTGCGTCGCTTAAAAAACTGAAAGAGGCAGGCATAACTGCTAAAGTGAACTCGATAATTATTCCAGGCATCAACGATCAGCATGTTACAGCCGTAGCATCAAAAGTGGCTGAACTTGGAGCTGACATACTGAACTGTCTGCCCTATTACAGCACAACTGAAACGGTCTTTGAAAACATTGAGGAACCATCTCTTGAAATGGTAGCAGAAATTCAGAATGCCACCAGTGAGTATCTGCCCCAGATGAAGCACTGCGCCCGATGCCGTGCCGATGCGGTCGGAATTATCGGTGAACTCAACAACGAAGAGATGATGAAGAAGCTCGCAGAGGCAGCCGCGTTGCCGAAAAATCCATCGGAAAAGCGTCCCTACATTGCTGTAAGCAGCATGGAAGGCGTACTGATCAACCAGCACCTCGGCGAAGCAGACCGCTTTCTGATTTATGGATTCAACCATTCAAACGGTGATTGCATCCTTGTCGATTCCCGAACAGCACCTCCATACGGCGGGGGTCAGGAACGGTGGAAAGCGCTTGCCGACACACTTCACGACTGCAGGGCACTTCTCGTTAATGGCGCCGGGGACTCCCCTACCAAAGTGATGAAAGCAAACGGCATAGAAGTCATGGTTCTTGAGGGAGTAATCGAGGAAGCTGTACACGGAGTCTTTAATGGCCAGGACCTGAAACATCTCATGAAAAGCAGTCAAATCCATGCCTGCGGATCAAGCTGCTCCGGAACCGGAGGCGGGTGCGGATAACCGATCAGATCCCTCCCAAACGTCGGGATGAGAAAAGGGAGGGATCTCTTGCTGCCAAACATGTATCAAAAAAAATATATCAGTAACCATAACTCTTACGAACCACCATCATGGACAAACCAAAACATCACATTTTTGTCTGCGCAAGCTTCAGGGCCCAGGGCACTCCTCAGGGTATCTGTCACAAAAAAGAGTCGCTCAGCCTTATTCCCTACCTTGAAAGCGAACTCTCTGACCGCGGGATGACTGATGTAGCCGTCTCAGCAACCGGCTGCCTCAATATCTGCGAAAAAGGGCCTGTCGTAGTCATTTATCCTGAAAACTTCTGGTATGGAGAGATCGACGGGGAAGAAAAAATCGACGAGATTCTCGACGCACTCGAGAATGGAGAAGCCTGCGAAGCCCACCTTATAAGCTGACACTTTATCCGGTTAGTGCTGTCTGGAGAACATTAAGACAGCACGCCGTTTTTTTTAGTCAGCGTTATGGCTTGAAGAATATAGCGAAATAACATAATCTACAGCCCATCCCTGAACCCACCTTTTTCTCTGCAACACCTGTTCTTTCTCCGTTACACCTTCCCGGCGCTCTCCGGCGTCGGGATTTTTTCGAGCAAATATTTTAAACATATTGTATGTTACCGTGCAGGTAGCACATCTACTTGAAAAAAAGTATTTATAACTTCAGTTCAGGACTCCAGGGTGAAATGCAAACAAGAAAATATAGGGCTTGAAGCCTCCATCTGGTTTCAGAAATCACAGAACAAGTTTCTGGGTGGTGACAGAATTGCCCTGCTTGAAAAAATCGATGAGCTCGGCTCAATCAACAGCGCAGCGAAAGCCGTTGGAATCAGTTATAAAACAGCCTGGCATCTTGTCAATATGGTCAATAACCTCGCCGAGAAACCTCTTGTAGATCGAGTTACAGGCGGAAAAGGGGGAGGAGGCACCTTTTTGACAAAAGAGGGAAAAAAAGTTATCGAACAGTTTCGGGTGGTTCAGGAAGAACACCGGAAATTTCTCCAGAATCTTGAAAGCCGTCTCGGAGAAACCAATAATCTCTATCAATTTCTAAGAAGAATATCAATGAAAATAAGTGCTCGCAACGTTTTTTCAGGAACCATTGAAAAAATCACCAAAGGGGCTGTCAACGCCGAAGTCATCCTCAAGATCAGTGCAGAAACCAGCATAGTTTCAACAATTACAAACGGTGCCGTGGATAACCTGGGCCTTAAAGAGGGTATGAATGCCTACGCAATCATCAAATCAAGCTCGATCATTATCGCCCAGGAGCTGCTCAATGCCAAATTAAGTGCCCGCAACGTTCTGCCCGGAAAAATAACCAAGCTTATTGAAGGTCCGGTAAGCACTGAAGTTGATGTTGAAATCGGGGGCGGCAACGTTATCTCCGCTATTATTACCCATGGCAGTTCCGAGAAGCTTGGATTGAAAGAGGGTGGAACGAGCTGTGCAGTGTTCAAGGCGTCTAGTGTTATTCTGGGAATAAACTAAGGCTTCAGGTCAATCCCGTTGTCATTCGATCGTGTGTTCCGGACAGATTTCTCACATACGTTCGAAATGACAAGGGAAAATGAGGAGGTGTGACTTGAGCATTTTTGCCCTTTCGATAAAAAAAATCAAACTTTTTTTTGGAAACTTCTGAAAAAAGAGTTAACAATTGTTAACGAAAATCTGAACAATACACGACTCATGAAATCAAAGGCCTCGACAATCTACATAATGTGCTGCTGCTGTTGCGGATTGCAGAAACATTCTGACAAAAGGATATCGGGGAGCACGACGTAGCACACTCATGATTTCATGAAGTACGTGAAGTCTTTAAAGCCGGTTCTGAATGTCAGAGCCGGCTTTTTTTATTTCAAGTAAATCATTCATACAACGATAACCAGAGGATAAAAATTATGTCAGCAACAAAAACATCCACCACCTGTGTGGGCATACCATTTCCGATTGTCAAACTGAACAGGTGGGTGCTGCTCGTGGGCATTTCGACTGCCATAATCATTCAGCAGCCCATAATTACCACACTGTTGTTTTTTATCATTCTTTCTTCTGTCGTGTTCGGTAAAAGCGGCAGTCTCATTTTTTTTATCGGATCACGCATTTTTGCAAAGCAAAATGAAAATGCGCCCATAGAAGATCCGAGACTGATGCGGTTCAACAACTCCATTGCAGCCATTCTGCTCGGCGGCGCCCAGATAGCTTTTCTGTCAGGCGCCTCTCTTACCGGATGGATATTATCAGGGTTTGTTGCGGTTGCTGCTACCGTAGCTCTCTCAGGATTCTGCTTCGGATGTTTCCTGTTTTACCAGTTTAATCTTCAGCGATTCAAACTTTTCGGCAACCAGCAGGCAAAACAAGAGGGCAATTAAGTCCCATTTTCAGGGCGACGTGGGTGAGAGGTTCAAACCAGGGTCTGCAAAACCAACATTAATCGCAAGTTCGAATCTTGCCGTCGCCGCATGATCAGTGAATTAACTTTTTAACAAAACTTCAAACAAAACAAGGAGTATTACCGATGAGTGAAAAAAATTACCGTTTTGAAACCCTGGCCCTTCATGCCGGACAGACTGTTGATGCCACCCAGTCCCGTGGAGTGCCGGTTTACCGTACAAGTTCCTATCTCTTTAAGAACACGGAACATGCCGCAAACCTTTTTGCCCTGAAAGAGCTTGGCAATATCTATACCAGATTGATGAACCCGACTACCGATGTGCTTGAACAGCGGGTCACACAGCTTGAAGGTGGCGCAGCATCCGTTGCACTGGCATCAGGGACTGCTGCAATATTCAATGCCATTATCACACTGGCCGAAGCTGGTGATGAAATCGTTTCGGCAAACAACCTCTACGGCGGAACCTATACCCAGTTTGATGCCATTCTCCCCAAATTTGGTATTAACGTTAAGTTTGTCGACCCGAAGGATCCAGCAAATTTCGAGCGTGCAATCACGGATAAAACAAGAGCCATTTTCATTGAAACCATCGGTAACCCGGTGCTTGACTACACCGATGTGAAAGCTATTGCAGAGGTTGCACACCGCAACGGACTTCCATTGATTGTCGATGCAACCTTCACCACTCCCTACCTGCTTAAAACGATAGAACTTGGAGCAGATATTGTTATCAACTCTCTCACCAAATGGCTTGGAGGTCATGGTTCCGGGATAGGCGGCATCATTACCGATGCAGGACGTTTCAACTGGAAAGGCGGACGCCACCCTCTCTTTACAGAACCAGACAAAAACTATCATGGTCTGCGCTGGGCCATAGATCTTCCTGAACCGCTTGCACCGATTGCATTTGCCCTCAGGGTTCGCACCGTTCCGCTCAGAAACCTTGGCGCGAGCATTTCACCTGACAACTCATGGATTTTTATTCAGGGAATCGAAACCCTGCCGCTCAGGGTTGCCCGTCATTCAGAAAACGCTCTCATAGTTGCTGAATATCTTTCGCAACATCCAGAAGTGGCATGGGTTCGGTATCCAGGTCTGAAAAATGACCCTTCGCATGCCAAAGCGTCAAAAGATCTGAAAAACGGTTTTGGCGGTGTTGTTGTTTTTGGTGTAAAAGGCGGTTATGAGGCAGCTGTAAAAATCATCGACAACATTAAGCTTTTCTCGCATCTGGCCAACGTCGGTGATGCCAAGAGCCTTATCCTTCACCCGGCAAGCACCTCTCACAGCCAGCTTTCATCTGAACAGCAGCTCCAGAGCGGCCTTTCACCAGATCTGATCCGTCTTTCCGTTGGCCTGGAACATCCGGATGACCTGATTGAGGCTCTGGATGAGGTGCTTCATACAGAGGAAACACAAAAGGCAAGCTGGCTATCGAAGCTGATCAAGAAGTAGTCTTTTTACAAAGAGCACTATGATAAACAAGCGTCTCACTGTGAAGTCTCCTGCCGGGCTAACTCTTCTGGCTCTTGGAAAGATAGTCAGGATTTCCCGGGAACAGCATTGCTCCGTTCTTTTTGAAAATGAGAACGGTGAAAAAGCCAATTCAGACTCTTACTTTGAGATGCTTGCTCTTTGTGCTATTCTCGGCACCACGCTTCAGGTAACTGTCGATGGCCTCAACGAAACCAAAACGCTGACAATGATTCAAGAAGTTTTTGAAAACGGAGCAGGTATCTGATAATGACAAAAAACATTCGTAACATTTCGGTAGTACTTGCTGATACGCAGTTTTTAACCAATGAGGCACTGCGGGCTCTCTTGTCACCGCTTTATCAGGCATTTTTCACTGTATCGACAAAAGCCGGTTTACTTCAGTATCTGCAAAAAGAGACGATTTCGCTCATCATTACGGATTATACACTCTTTGATTTTGAGTCGATCAGTGACCTTGAGGAGCTGCGAAAAAAACATCCGGAAATAGGGATAGTCATATTGACCAACTCAATAACTAACATCAAAATAAAAGAGTTGAATGATGCCGGCATTAGAAATATTGTTCTGAAAACCGATGACAGGGAAGAGCTTTTTCACGTCATCGAAGCTGCACTGAAAGGGAAAAAATACTATTCTGGCGATGTTCTGGATATCCTTCTTAAAAAAGAGGGGCCTCATGAAGATGCCAGCCTTTTGACCTCTTCAGAAATCGAAATTGTCCGCATGATCGGGGCCGGACTTTCAACAAAAGAGATAGCAACAAAAAAACATATCAGCTTTCATACGGTAATGACACACAGAAAAAACATTTTTCGGAAACTTGGGGTTTCAAGCAGCCCAGAGCTTTTAATGTATGCCATAAAAGCCGGATTGATCGACAACATCGAATATCATATCTGACATACCATATTTACGGTATAAAAGATAACCCTTAGAGGGGATTTCCAGTTATACACTTATTGATGATCTTTAAGCTTTCCTCAAACGCCAAAACAATCAACAGCTATGGGACGCATTGCAAAAAAACTTACTGACCTTATCGGCAACACGCCTTTACTTGAGCTTCAGAATTACAATAAAGAGCATAACCTCCAGGCAACTATTATTGCAAAGCTCGAATACTTCAACCCCGGCGGAAGTGTTAAAGACCGCATCGGTTTTTCAATGATCGAGGATGCGGAACAAAAGGGACTGCTCAATAAAGATAGTGTCATCATAGAGCCTACAAGCGGCAATACCGGTATCGCACTGGCATTTATTGCGGCTGCGAAAGGGTATCGTCTTATCCTCACCATGCCTGAAACCATGAGTATTGAGCGTAGAAACCTGCTCAAGGCTCTTGGTGCCGAGCTCGTACTTACTCCTGGCCCTGAAGGAATGAGCGGCGCAATTAAAAAAGCTGAAGCATTGCATGAAGAGTATGCAAATTCATTTGTTCCGCAACAGTTCAAAAACCTTGCAAATCCTGAAATCCATCGCAAAACAACTGCCGAAGAGATCTGGAAGGATACCGATGGCAACGTTGATATTTTTGTCAGCGGCGTAGGTACCGGCGGAACCATAACCGGTGTTGGCGAGGTACTCAAACAGCGGAACCCGAATGTGAAAATCGTCGCTGTCGAACCGTTTGATTCGCCTGTTCTTTCCGGCGGCAAACCAGGTCCCCATAAAATACAGGGTATCGGTGCCGGATTTGTCCCTGCAATATTGAACACCGCTGTTATTGATGACATTGTTCTTGTGAAAAACGAAGATGCGCTGCGCACGGGTCGGGTATTAGCCCGCACAGAAGGCTTGATCGTTGGAATCTCTTCAGGAGCAGCAGTATACGCAGCCTTGCAGCTGGCAGAGCGTGAAGAGAACAAGGGAAAACGTATTGTCGTCATTCTGCCTGATACCGGCGAACGTTACCTCTCGACGCTTCTCTACCAGTTTGAGCCAGAGCAGGTTAACATCTGAATAACTACCCCTCTGAGCTGAACTTTTCACACGGAGGGTCAGGAATATCCGGCAAGGAAACTAACAGTGATCTTGCCGGCTTATCTTGATAGAGGTATATTTTTAAACGAATTGCTTAATAACCGGGAAAATTTCCGGTTTGAGGAGATTGTTATAATGGAAACCAAAACCGGCAGTATCCTTGAAGAGGCTATACAGCTCTTATCAAGTTCCGAAAATTCGGAATGTGACTATTTACCGAATCATGAACATCTGCTGCCATCAATTGAAAAGCTGAAAGAGATTGTTGAACTGATCCGTTCCATAGTCTTTCCGGGTTATTTCGGAGGACCGGTATTGAGGCATCAATCACTATCCCACCTGCTTGGAGTAAGGATCGAAAAGCTCTATGGATTGCTTAACGAGCAGATTCTCAGTGTTCATCAGTTTGACACCGTGAACAACGGCTCCGTTGACGCTGAAGAATATGCTGCCGAAACTGCCAGCCAGTTTATTGAGATTCTTCCTGACATCAGAAAAAAATTGGGCACTGACGTCCATGCAATCTATGATGGTGATCCGGCGGCTAAAAACCATGGAGAGATCATTTTCTGCTATCCCTCCATAAGGGCGATGATTAACTACCGGACAGCACACACACTGTTGTCGCTCGGTGTGCCTCTTATCCCCAGAATCATCTCTGAAATGGCCCATTCGGAAACAGGGATTGACATCCACCCCGGAGCCCATATCGGAGAGTATTTCTGCATTGACCACGGCACAGGCGTGGTGATTGGTGAAACCTGCATTATCGGCAACCATGTACGCCTCTATCAAGGGGTTACGCTGGGTGCAAAAAAGTTTGCTCTCGATCATGACGGCAATCCGGCAAAGGATGTGCCCCGTCACCCGATTATCGAGGACAACGTCGTTATTTATTCAAACGCCAATATCCTTGGAAGAATTACCATCGGAAGAAACTCCGTTATCGGCGGCAATGTGTGGCAGACCAAGAGCGTTCCACCCAATTCAAGGGTTCTGCAGCAGAAAGCCATTGAAAGCAGTTTTACCGACGGGCTTGGAATTTGACCACTGGACAGGGCTTTATATTAATAAGAACTTTCTCACCGACCATCTATAAACTTTTTTGATTACCAATGGCAAACCCACAACAGGAACCCAGCAGTCTGTTACAGCGCAGTGTAACGACCCACGTTGCAAGAAATCTGGCAAATACGACCAAGACTCCTCCCCAGATGATGTCCATAACCCCGAGATGGCTGTTGAAGCTTCTCCCCTGGGTCCATGTTTCATCGGGCACGTATAGAGTTAACCGCACTAAAATTGAGCTGCAGAAACCTGAACGCATCGGAATAGATTTTCATGAAGGAATCGCATCATTCAAGCCTGAATCCCTGAAAAGCATTCCGCTTTTCGCATCTTTTGAGGATGATATTGTTGCCAGAATAGCAAGCAAGTTTGTGCTTGAAGAGGCTGAGCTCGGCAACACCCTGATCCTTGAAGGCGAAGACCGTCACAAGATATTCATCATCGCACACGGTCAGGTTGAGATTTTAAGCAAGGGATTGCATGGAGAAGATCTTCGTATCGCACTCCTGTCTGAAGGCGAGTATTTCGGTGAAGAGGATCTTGTTTCGGAAAAACCTTCATCGGTCACCATCCGTACCATTACTCCCGGCTCCTTCTTCTCTCTATCGAGCGACGACATCAACAAGCTGTTAAAGGAGTCACCTGCTCTGAAAGAGTCATTTCAGAAAACAGTCGAAGAGTATCTCAAAATACGCTCCACCGTCAACACTCACGGTGAAAAGCACATTGACCTTGTAGCCGGATTTGCTGAAAATGTCGAGATTCCGGAAACCTATGTCGATTATTCGAACAAGCCTCGCGAATACTCGCTTCAGGCCATTCAGACCGTTGTGCGTGTCCATACCCGCGTATCAGACCTCTATAATGAACCATACAACCAGATAGAGCAGCAGATGCGCCTGACGATCGAGGGCATCAAAGAGCGTCAGGAGTGGGAGTTCATCAATAACAGGGAGTTCGGCCTGCTTCACTCTGCAGATCCCGGCCAGCGTATCAGTACCCGTTACGGTACACCGACACCTGATGATCTTGACGATCTGCTCACCAAAGTGTGGAAAAAACCGGCATTCTTTATCGCCCACCCGAAAGCAATTGCCGCTTTCGAGCGCGAATGCACCTGGCGCGGTGTGCCTCCGGCCACCATCAACCTCTTCGGAACTCCTGTGCTGACCTGGCGCGGTGTGCCGCTTATTCCAAGCGACAAGCTTGAAATCAACAAAAACAGCAAATCCGGTCATGGAACAACCAGCATTATTCTCGTTCGTGTCGGTGAAAATGAGCAGGGTGTAGTTGGACTGCATCAGGCAGGAATCCCAGGTGAAATCAGCCCAAGCCTTTCGGCCAGGCTGATGGGACTCGACAAGCTTGGTGTTGCGTCCTACCTTTTGACACTCTATTCATCACTGGCCGTTCTGACCGATGATGCTCTTGCTGTGCTTGAAAATGTTGAGGTTGGCTACTATCACGACTATGAACACCGGAAGTCAGGCACCAAAACAAAATAGAAACAGACCGAATAACAGCTATAAAGACGACCTTTTCATGCTTTGCAGGAGGGTTGTCTTTATGGATTACCATTGTGAGTTATGCCGAGAGAATATGAGCAACAGAATATGCCGGGAATAGAAAGTGAAGCGCTGAACCCGGTACTTATTGCACAGATAGCAAGCCGCCTGTTTAATGAGGTGCCTGAGGCCGGCAGTGTCCCAAGATATGAAACCGATGCCGCAGGTGCGCCATCATCTCTTCAAGAATCTTTGAGTGACAAAACAGTTTTTGCCGGTGAAACCGGGAATCACATTCCTTTACAGGAATTACCGTTACACCCGAACCTGCCTTATTTTGCTGACGAGGTTCCTGCGCAACCGGAGCATGATTTTTATTTTCTCCCCGGCACGCGTGAAAAAAAACCAGAACCCCTGGAACATCACGCCAATAAATTGACCGAACAGCAGAACTATTCGGAAAACACGGACGGTTCTTACGGACTCGACCGGTTTATCCGGCGAAGCCTTCCTCCAAAGCCGGAAACAACTGAAACTTTTACCGGGACCGATCCTGAAAAGATTGCCCCATTTTTTACAATATTGAACGCCGGACTTCCAGCTGATGATGATTTTTCCTTCAGGCTGCTCTATTCCGCTGCTCAAAATCAGGCCACCACGTCGGGGGGATATCCTGAAGGGCAGTCGGCAGTTGGCAGTCGGCAGTCGGAAATACCTTCTCAGCCAATTAACCCTGAAGCTTTTTCAGGCAATCTGCTGCAGGAGCAGCTTCCACAGGTGCCCGGCTCAACCGGTGGTCCTCTGGATGGACAGTGCTATGCGGAAAAGCTTTATAGAACCTTTGAACAGGAACAGGGCAGTTCGAATCTTGAGGCAGTGTTTCAGGCGCTGCGCAGTGGGGAGTCTACAGTGGGCAATGGGCAGTCGGCAGTTGGCAGTCGGCAGTGGGGAGGTTCAGGAGTGCCTGAGCTTCCGGGGAAAGCACCAGCTCCAGTATGGCCAAATGGAGGCATGGAAACACCCGGCAGCAGCTCTCTCCCTTTCAGTCTGCCGGAACTCCCTAAAGAACCTTATTACTTTCTGCGTGAGCCAAAAGCTCCGATACACCAGCCTGAAGGGTTTGATGTGCTCACCATTCGAAAGGACTTCCCTGTCCTTCACCAGAAGATACACGGTAAGCAGCTCGTCTGGTTTGATAATGCGGCAACAACACAAAAGCCGCTCAGCGTTATCAATGCTGTCGCACAGTTTTACGCAAACGATAACTCGAACATCCATCGCGGTGCACACACCCTTGCTGCCCGTGCCACCGATGCCTATGAAGGTGCCAGAGAGAAAATAAGGCAGTTTATCGGTGCCAGTTCAGCATCGGAGATCATCTATGTGAGAGGCACAACGGAAGGGGTCAACCTTGTTGCCCAGACCTGGGGCCGGAAGTTTATCCTGCCGGGTGATGAGATTGTGCTCTCAATCCTGGAGCACCATGCCAATATTGTTCCATGGCAGATGCTTGCGCAGGAGAAAGGCGCCCGCATCAAGGTTGTGCCGGTGAACGACCGGGGCGAGATCATCATGGAAGAGTACACCAAACTGCTTGGACCACGCACAAAGTTTGTCTCACTCACTCAGGCTTCAAACGGCCTTGGAACCATTCTGCCCGTCAGGGAGATGATACAGCTGGCCAAGCGGTTTGACGCAAAGGTGCTGATTGACGGTGCCCAGTCGGTTGCCCATATACCGGTCAATGTGCAGGATCTCAATGCCGATTTCTTTGTCTTTTCAGGGCACAAGATTTTTGCGCCAACCGGTATCGGAGTAGTCTACGGAAAACGTGAACTGCTTGAGATCATGCCTCCATGGCAGGGCGGCGGCAACATGATTCAGGATGTGCGCTTTGAGGAGACCATCTACAACGAAGCACCGGCAAAGTTTGAAGCTGGAACACCTTCGATCGGTGATGCTATCGGGCTCGGAGCTGCGCTTGACTATGTGCGTAAAATAGGGCTTGACAACATTGGTCGTTACGAGCATGAGCTGACCGAGTACGCAACGGAGAAACTTATCAGGATTCCGGGTCTGCGCATTATAGGAACTGCCCGAAACAAGGTTGGGGTGGTTTCGTTTGTGCTGAACAATCTCCCCAATGAAGAGGTGGGCAAGCTGCTCGACCTTGAGGGCATTGCTGTCCGGACCGGCCACCACTGCTCACAGCCATCATTACGGAGGTTTGGCGTTGAAGGGACAATACGGCCGTCTCTTGCATTTTACAATACCAAGGATGAGATCGACCGGCTGGCTGAGGTGATCAATCACATCCAGAGACGATAATCCGAAATTACCGTTACAGTGAAATACTTCTCGTCTGAAGTGGAAAATAACGCTTATCTTTGCCACCGATACCATCAAAATCTGTAACGAGAAACAATACATGCAGTTTGAAACCCTTGCCATTCATGACGGCCAAGCTCCTGACCCCCAGACAGGATCGGTAACCGTTCCTGTTTACCAGACATCAACCTTCGAACGTGAAGATCTGGAACACCGTGGTGAATTCTTTTATTCGAGAATCGGCAATCCAACCAGAAAGGCACTGGAGTCAACCCTCGCCCTGCTTGAAAACGGTCGCTTCGGTCTGGCTTTTGCCTCCGGAGTTGCCGCATCGCTGGCTGCGCTGCAGGTGCTGAAACCCGGCGACCATATTGTAGCTGGACTCGATATATACGGTGGCAGCTATCGCACCTTTGAGCAGCTTATGCGTCCATGGGGTGTCAACACAAGCTATGCTGAAAGTGAATCGACTGAGAGTTATGAAGCGTGCATTACACCAGAGACAAAACTGATCTGGCTCGAAACGCCCAGCAATCCTCTGCTCCAGCTCACTGACATCCGGGCTATTTCCCGACTAGCTAAAAAACGAGGCATTCTTGTTGCAGTGGACAACACTTTTTCAAGCCCATATTTTCAGAGGCCACTTGATCTCGGTGCAGATATTGTTGTACACAGCACCACTAAATATCTGGGAGGCCACAGTGATGTCATCGGCGGAGCAGTCATCACCTCCGACCCTCTGCTGCATACTAAAATAAAAAACTATCAGGGTGCCGCTGGAGCCATTCCTGCACCATGGGACAGCTGGCTTATTCTTCGAGGCTTGAAAACCCTGAAAATCCGCATGAAGGAGCATGAAGCAAGTGCCCTTCACTTAGCATCATTTCTGGAACAACATCCTGCAGTAGAACAGGTCTTTTATCCGGGCCTAACCTCCCACCCGCAGCATGAACTGGCAAAACAGCAGATGAGCGGATTCGGGGGAATGCTGACGTTTGCCTTGAAAGGAGGACTGCCTGCAGTAGAAAAACTCATTGCACGCATCAAACTGTTTGTGCTTGCCGACAGTCTCGGGGGTGTTGAATCGCTGATCGCATCTCCCGCAAAAATGACTCTTGGCGCTCTTTCCGAAGAGGAAAGGCGCCGAAGAAAATGCAACGATAACCTTGTACGCATCTCCATCGGGCTGGAAAATGCCGGCGACCTTGAAGCAGACCTTCGAAATGCTCTTGAGGAATGTTGAGAACAAAGAAATCGTGAAAAAATATTACAAATGATTACTATTGAACTGAACGGAAAACAACAGACACTGCCTCCCGGTTCTGCCGTAACAGACCTTCTTTCGATCATCGGTTCAGATGGAAATACCGTAGCAATAGTGGTGAATGACCTTATCATCCGTCCCGATAAGCGATCAACTCACCTGCTGCAGGATGCTGATCGTGTAGAAATTCTGGTTTTTGCAGGCGGAGGCTAACGCGCATAGACAGGCTCAATCCCTATGGACTTTTTGCAATTAGGCTCTTATACCTTCTCTTCCCGTCTGATTCTTGGAACAGGCAAATTCAGTAATACAACAGTCATGCTGGAAGCCGTCAAGGCTTCCGGCGCCCAGCTTGTCACGGTTGCCTTACGCCGTTTCAACCGCGAACAGCTTGCGGATGATCTCTTCAGCCCGTTAAAAGCTCTTCCTGAAGTAACATTAATGCCGAATACTTCAGGCGCATCAACTGCAGCTGAAGCTGTACGCGCAGCTCATATTGCCCGTGAACTTTCAGGCAGTCCCTTCATCAAGGTTGAAATTCACCCGAACCCCCAGCATTTAATGCCCGATCCGATAGAAACCTATGAAGCATGCAGGATTCTAGCAAAAGAAGGATTTTTTGTAATGCCCTACATAGCAGCTGACCCAGTTCTGGCTAAACGCCTTGAAGAAATTGGATGCACCTCTGTCATGCCGCTCGGATCAGCTATCGGCAGCGGCCAGGGGCTTGCCACTGCTGAAATGATCAACATCATCATCAGGGAAAGCAACATCCCTGTCATTGTCGATGCTGGCTTGCGCTCCCCCTCTGAAGCTACCCTTGCCATGGAAATGGGATGCGGAGCAGTACTCGTAAACAGTGCAGTAGCAGTGTCAGAACATCCGCCAGAAATGGCTGAAGCATTTGCAGAAGCAGTTGCTGCAGGTAGAAAAGCGTTTAAGGCCGGACTGATGCCAAAAAGCAGCTCAGCCATAGCAACAAGCCCCCTCACCGCTTTTCTGGGAGTTAACACATGAGCAGCTTACCTGATTGGCTGACCGATGACAGAGACTCCGCTGCACTTGCCGCGATGCTGGATCCATTGTCATCAAGCTCACTTGAAGCGCTTGCTGCTGAAGCAAAGGCTCTCACCCTGCGGCGTTTCGGACGCACCATGACACTCTACGCTCCACTCTATCTCTCGAACTACTGCTCAAGCGGCTGTGCCTACTGCGGGTTTGCTTCGGACAGAAACACCCCGCGCCGACGCCTTGAACCAGATGAGATCCGCCGCGAACTGAGCGCCATGAAAAAGCTCGGGATCACTGACATCCTTCTGCTCACCGGAGAACGTACCAACGCGGCAGGCTTCGACTATCTCCAGCGAAGCGTCGAAATCGCCGCACAAGAGATGCAACGGGTATCGGTCGAGGCCTTTCCAATGAGTATCAGTGAATACCGCGCTCTTGCCGACAGCGGCTGCACAGCCATCACCATCTACCAGGAAACCTACAACCGCGAACGCTATGAAGCACTGCACCGATGGGGTCCGAAAAAGGATTTTATTGACCGGCTTGAAACACCGGCAAGAGCACTCGAAGGCGGCATTAAAAGCGTAGGGCTGGGTGTACTGCTCGGCCTGTCAGACCCAGGAGAAGATGCGCTGAGCCTTTACCGGCATGTTCGCCATCTCGGACGCACCTACTGGCGTGCAGGCATATCAGTATCATTTCCCCGGATGAGGCCTCAAACCGGTGGCTATGAACCACCGTTTCCTGTTGACGATCACGCTCTTGCCCGCATGATTTTCGCCTTCCGAATTGTTCTGCCCGATGTGGAACTTGTGCTCTCAACAAGGGAAAGCGCAGCCTATCGAAACGGCATGGCTGGACTCGGCATCAACAGAATGAGCATAGAAAGCCGCACCACGGTGGGTGGTTACCACGACACGGAACACAATGAAAAAGGTCAGTTTGAGGTTTTTGATGACCGCAGCGTCGATGAATTCTGCAGTGCCATGCGTGCAAAAAATATCGAACCTGTCTTTAAAAATTGGGACCCTGCTTATAATGGCCATGCAGAAGGAAACAGTTCCATACTTCACCTTGAAAACAGAGAGCAATGCCTTTAAACGACAAGCAGCAAGAGCGCTATGCCCGCCACCTGACACTGAAAGAGATCGGTGAACAAGGACAGGAAAGACTTCTTCAATCAAAAGTGCTCGTCGTCGGTGCAGGAGGGCTTGGCTCCCCTGCTGCCTTTTATCTTGCAGCTGCCGGTATCGGCACAATCGGCCTTATGGATGGCGATACCGTAGATCGGAGCAACCTGCAGCGCCAGATTCTGCATACCACTGAAACAATCGGAGAGCGGAAAGTCAACTCCGCAGAAACAAGGCTTCTTGCCCTTGACCCTGCGATCAAGCTTACCCTCTATCCATTCCGGCTTACCCTCGAAAACGCACAGGATATTCTTGCCCTTTATGACTTTGTCATCGATGCAACAGATAACTTCGAGTCTAAATTCCTGATTGCAAAAGCATGCCACCTGGCTGCAAAACCCTACTCCCATGCAGGCATCAAGCAATTTTACGGCCAAACCATGACCGTCCATCCAGGGAAAACCGCATGCTACCACTGCGTTTTCCATGAAGAAGGAATCCCTGCGGCCACAACTCCCTCAGGACCAATAGGAGCCCTCCCTGGAGTAATAGGCTCAATGCAGGCCATTGAAGCCATAAAATTCCTGCTCTCCATCGGAACGCCCCTGACCAATACGCTTTTAACATACGACGCCCTGTCCACAGACATAAGAAAAGTGCCAGTAACCAAAGACCTCCACTGCCCTCTCTGCGGCACCCCATAGCAAGGGCTTGATCTCCTGCAATAATCAACCAAAGGAACCCGCCAGGCGCCCCATTACCCTGCGTCCACCGCTTTTGAACATCCGCTATGATCTCCGCAATATCGCAAGTATCATTCACGCTATAAATACAGTTAATCATGAGCATCCCGAAGCTTTGAAAACGTAGTGTTGCTTACTATTAGAAAACTTATGCTTACATTTTACATATGGACGTCAATGGTATGACTGATTTTTTATAGGCAAGTTGTTTTAAAAACCTATAACCAATATTCACCGGAGCAGTTATGAAAAAATTTTTCAAGATACTCGCTATCGTTGCTGTTGTGATTGTAGTTATTCTGGGCATAGTCTCTTATGCAACCTCTGGCATGAAAACTACCGCCGATGACTTTTTCGGGGCCGTAAAACAGCAGGATATGACCAAGGCTCGCAGCTATCTTTCTGAAGAATTCAAGGCATCGACGAATGAAGCTGCATTGAAAGAGTTTCTTTCGAGAAGTGCCCTTTTGAACTTCAAGGAAGCAAGCTGGTCTGAGCGAAGCGTTAATGGTGACCGAGGCGAACTTAACGGTTCTATTACCACAGAAACAGGCGGCCATATACCCATCAAGCTTATATTCGTCAAGGAAAAAGAGACATGGAAGATTTATGGATTGCAAAAACCAACGGCCGGCCTGCAGTCATCCGAACCCGTTCAACAAACGGCAAGCACTCCTTCTCCCTCATCAACCCCGAGCATTCCAAACAATGAGGAGCAGATTGCTTTAGCCCGTCAGTCGATGCATGACTTTGCCATCTCTTTGAAAAATAAAGATATGGAGTATTTCAGAACCACTATCTCAAAAATCTGGCAATCACAGTATTCGACAGCACAGTTGAACGAGGCCTTTGGAAAGGTATTACAGGCGAATTTAGACCTGACAGTGGTCGATCCCATTAAGCCGGTCCTTGATGGCGATGCCAAAATGAACGAAAACGGGGTGTTGACTATCAAAGGCCACTATCCGACCAAGCCAAGCAAGTTATCTTTTGAATGCAACTATGTCTATGAAGGAATTGCATGGAAGCTGTCGGGGTTTTACTTCCATATCAAATAAGCATCTCACGGCAATATTGCTGCCAAGAGAAGTGAACATAACAGAGGCCGTCTCATACATCGTGATGAGGCGGCCTTTTTAATTTGCACCTATCTTGATCATATGCCTCCTCTCAGCCCAAATGAAACACTATTGCTGATGGACGCTGAAATCTTTAAGAGTAACCAAGCTTGTGATGATAGTGCCAACTTTTCCTGTTGCAAAATAGCGGTACCGGACATCAAGCTTTACGTATTTACAGAGAGGAATCTACATCTCCATAGAAAATGACTTTCCGGTAAAGGAGCTCATCCGGTATATTGTTGGAACATCCATATTTTGAATCCGTTTATAAATGATAGCAGATGCATGCTAAAATCATATTTACAAGTGACCTTGAAGATGAGTCGCTCATTATAATTCTTAAAGGCAATCAGTGGTGGCCAACGTTTGACCAGGAATCCAGCGATGCGGAAAACATTATTACGGAGATGAAGGCATCTGTCAAAGAGAGTGACATCCCTTTTTTTCTTGCCAGTAAAAAATTTGTCCTTTTAAGTGCTGTCACTGAGACCCGAGGGACTTTATCATTTGAACGGAACTCCTGGGTACTCCGGCTTCTTAACCCGAGCCTCTCTCTCCTGCAGCTTGATTGCCAGGTTTTTGTTCATAAGTGCATGAAGCACGCCGGTCAAATGCAAAAAAAGATCACCTTTTATCAAACCCCTGTCCAGCTTGTTGAACGCAACCGAAAAGATCCCATCATTGAAGGCAAAATACTTGCTTCTAAAAAAGAGAGGCTTTCCTATGCCAGAAAACAGAAGAAAGTAGAGTATGCTATTGGAATTATCGGCTTTGCAGTCTTTGTTGTATTACTGTTTGCCACCTATCCCTGGCCATTCAGAGATCCCGGCAACCAGGCACAATTGTGGTTATTCACTATTTTTGAAAAACTTATCGGCTCTGTAGCTATAACCGCCCTGATTTCGTATGCACAATTTTATGCCTTCTATGCATCGCTGCATGAAGACGCAATTAAGTGGTCAATAGCGGGGGAACCGGAAAAGAAGGCAATTAAAACCCTTATTTAAGCGATTATTTTTACGGATAGAGCTATCAGGAAACAGATGAAAGGCCTCAAGGTTATAGCTCTCTTTGAAGCGCTCAAGGGCATGCTGGTGCTGCTGACCGGTGTAGCAGCATTTTCATTGATGCATCAGGATATCCAGGTGGTTGCCGAGCACATGGTTAGTCATCTGCATCTCAACCCTGCAAACCACATTCCCAAAATATTTTTAGAAGCTGCCAGTAATCTGAATGACGGCAGGCTGCGTTCTCTGGCACTTCTTGCTTTGCTCTATGCTTCAATGCGCTTTGTTGAGGGCTTCGGTCTCTGGTTCGCAAAACGATGGTCTGAATGGTTTGCTTTGTTAAGCGGGGGAATTTATCTGCCGATTGAGTTCTATGAACTTGCAAAAGGTTTTACATGGCTCAAAATATGCTTCGCAGCCATCAACCTCACTGTTGTCCTCTATATGGCCCTTATGCTTAAACGAAGCAACAGATCACAATGATCTGACATACCCTTCTCGTCTTTCCCCGTTCAAGGCAACTTTTAATCCTGTATTTCCATTGGAATTGTTGCGATAGGAGTGTTCTGATTTTGTTGTCAGCTAACAAAGGTGTGACCTTGAACAACTTTTTTTTGACCGCAGCTGGAGTTGCAGTAATACTCTTTGCGAACTCCCCAATACTTGCCTATTGAGAGGTTGGTGGCCGCAGAGGCTGAAAAACAGGTAGAAATGGATAACGTATCCAATGAAAACTCCGCTATACCATCAGTCTTCAACAGATATTTTCTGGAATTGCTCCACGTCAGAGGCTATCGGAAAAGTCAGCAGTGACGGGCAGGGTTTATCGGAAAAAGAGGCCCAGGAAAGATTAAAGCAGGACGGACCAAATTCCCTGAAAGGTGGGCCGAAAACATCTCCTGTCACACTCTTCCTTCTTCAGTTCAAAAGCCCGATTACGTTACTGCTTATCGCCGCCGCAATGCTTTCGCTTGCTCTCAAGGACAATACAGACGCCATAATCATTTTGATCATTGTTCTGGTCAGCGGTCTGCTTGGCTGGTGGCAGGAGAAAGGCGCTGCCAACGCTCTCGACAAGCTGATGAAAATGGTGCAGATCAACTGCCGTGTCTTGCGTGACGGGCATGAAAAAGAGATTCATGTCGAAGAGGTCGTTAAAGGAGATGTGGTTTTGCTTACGGCAGGTGACTTGATCCCCGGCGACAGCCTGCTGCTTGAGTCAAAAGAGTTGTTTGTTGATGAAGCTGTTTTTACCGGCGAAACATACCCTGTAGAAAAAACCGTTACTGTTTTACCCCCCGATACCCCCTTGGCCAACCGAATCAATACGGTTCTTATGGGAGCACATGTTATCAGCGGCAGAGCCAAAGTGCTGGTTATGAAAACAGCTCGAGAGACTGAGTTTGGTAAAATTTCTGACAGCCTGAGACTCAAGCCGCCGGAAACCGATTTTGAACGCGGGGTCCGCCGGTTCGGGTATATGCTTATGGAGATTACCCTGCTTCTTATGCTTATTATTTTCGCGACCAATGTTTTTCTCCACAAACCGGTTCTTGACTCCTTCCTTTTTTCACTCGCTTTAGCCGTAGGCCTTACCCCGCAGTTACTCCCGGCTATCATTACAGTTAACCTGGCTTCAGGCGCCCGCAATATGGCCAGCCAGCAGGTCATCGTCAAGCGCCTCTCCTCAATAGAAAACTTTGGCAGCATGAACATCCTCTGTTCGGACAAAACCGGCACCATTACAGAGGGAAAAGTGCAATTGAACGCCGCCTTATCAGTTTCAGGAGAACCATCGGACAAAGTATTGGAGTATGCATGGCTTAATGCGTCACTGCAACAGGGATTCCATAACCCTATTGATGCTTCGATTGTCAGCAGCCGCCCAGATACACTCGTCTCTTTTGCGGTACAAAGCGAAGTCCCTTATGATTTTATTCGAAAACGTCTGACGGTGCAGATCCGTAATGAATCTCAAAATATTGTGATCACCAAAGGGGCCCTTAAACAGGTGATTGAAGTTTGCACACTGGCCGAAACTGATGACGGGAATAGGGTCGCTCTGGATGAAAAACGGTCTGAGATAATGGATCGCTATACGAAGCTCAGCGAAGAGGGGTATCGAACGCTCGGCGTTGCCTATAAAGCCGGGAATAGTGCAGAGAACTTTACCAGGCAGGATGAAAAAGAGATGGTATTTCTAGGATTTGTCACCTTTTTTGACCCTCCGAAACCACATGTTCAGGACACAATCAAGGAGCTGAAAAGACTTGGGGTGCAGCTGAAAATTATTACCGGTGATAATGCTCTTGTTGCCGGCAGTCTCGGCAGACAGATTGGCATTGCTAAACCTGTCATTCTTACCGGTTCCGGGATGCGGAGAATGAATGACGCCGCATTGCTCAGGAAGTCAGTTCACACTGATATTTTTGCTGAAGTGGAACCTAACCAGAAAGAGCGAATCATTATTGCCCTGAAAAAAGGAGGAAATGTCGTCGGATTTATGGGGGACGGGATTAACGACGCATCGGCTCTTCATGATGCTGATGTAGGTATTTCAGTGGACACGGCTGTTGATGTTGCCAAAGAGGCTGCAGATATTGTTCTGCTGAACAAAGATCTGAAGGTGCTGGTAAACGGTATTATAGAGGGAAGAAAAACCTTTGCCAATACAATGAAGTATGTCTTTATGGCGACAAGCGCCAATTTCGGCAATATGTTCAGTATGGCTGGCGCATCTCTTTTTCTCCCTTTTCTCCCGCTGCTTCCAAAGCAGATACTGCTCACCAACCTCCTGACCGATTTTCCTGAAATGACCATTGCGAGTGATCGGGTCGATGCCATAAATATTGAGAAGCCTCATCGGTGGAATATTCACTTTATCCAACGTTATATGATCACTTTCGGAGCGCTCAGCTCAGTGTTCGACTTTATAACGTTCGGTGTATTGCTCTTCATCCTCCATGCTAAAGAAAACCTCTTTCAAACCGGATGGTTTGTGGAGTCAGTTATCTCAGCATCGCTTATCGTTCTGGTAATCCGAACCCGCCTTCCCTTTTTTAAAAGTCTGCCCGGCAAGTACCTGACTATAGCTACACTCATCGTTGTGCTGGCTGTTCTGGCGGTGCCGGTTTCGCCCCTCGCTTCACTATTCGGATTTACCCGGCTGCCTCTCACTTTCTATTTCTGGATCCTTTTGATTGTAGGCTTATACATTATATCGGCAGAGATGACAAAGCGCTGGTTTTATCACTGGGTCATCAATAAAGTATGAGATCGAGTATCAAACAAAAATGCAAATATGTTCAGCCCTCTATGCAATTGTCAAAAAAAATTATAGCCTTAAACACCGGATCATCAAGTATAAAGTTTGCATGGTATGAGGTCGGTAACGCTGAACGGCTTGTTTTTTCAGGTTCACTGACCAGAATCGGCAACAGGGATGGTCGGTTTTCTGTTCAGGACAAACAAGGAAACTCCATAAAAAGTGAGTGTGTTGCGACCGAAAACCATGATGCCGCATGCGATTATGTCTTTTCATGGATCCTGGCACAGAATGAGGGACGAAACCCTGATGCTGTAGGTCATCGCATAGTGCATGGAGGCCCCCTCTTTTCAGCACCGCAGATTGTGACACCTGAACTTATTACTGCACTCGATACTCTGAGCCCTTATGCTCCCGAGCATCTTCCTCAAGCAATAAATGCAGTCAGGCATGTAGCCGGGCTATTTCCAGAAACTCTTCAGGTGACCTGTTTTGACACCTCGTTTCACTCCAACATACCTGATGTTGCAAAGCTTTATGCGCTTCCCGAATCAGTTCGGAAAGAGGGTGTTCAGCGTTACGGGTTTCATGGCCTTTCTTATGAGTATATCCTTCTTGAGCTCAAACGTCAACTTGGCGCCGAGGCAGTGAAAAAGCGGATTATTCTGGCTCATCTTGGTCATGGAGCCAGCATGGCAGCAGTTAAAAACGGAAAAAGCATTGAAACCACAATGGGGTTTTCACCGGCTGGAGGACTGGTAATGAGTACTCGTACCGGCGATCTTGATCCCGGAGTGATTCTGTTTCTGCTGCAACAGAACAAGATGACCCCTCGGGCAATCAAAGAGATGGTGAACCGTCAGTCCGGACTGCTCGGAGTTTCCGGGAGCACTGACGACATGAGAGAACTGCTCAATGCTGAACAGGTTGACGATGCTGCGAAACAGGCTATTGAGCTTTTTTGTTATCAGGCCCGTAAAAATATCGGGGCTCTTTCCGTTGTCCTTGGAGGACTCGACACCCTGGTCTTTACCGGCGGAATTGGTGAACACTCCTCCGAAATCAGAAGCCGAATCTGCAGCGGCCTCGAGTTTCTTGGCATCAGGGTTGACAAAAGAAAAAACAGTAAAAATTCATCCGTTATATCACAAAAAAGAGGAGAAGTGGAAATACGGATTATTAAAACCAACGAGGAGTTGATGATTGCCCGCCATACCATGAAAATCCTGAAAAAGCTGAATCTCTGAGCGAAATGAAATCTAACCATTGAGAATACGATGATAACAAGCAATCAAACAGCAGAAAATGTGCCTCTGACACCGCTTTCTCAAGAGGAACTCCAGGCAATCAATGCATACTGGCGTGCAGCGAACTACCTCTCTGTCGGACAGATATACCTGATGGACAATCCTCTGCTCAAGGAACCGCTGAAACCTGAACATGTAAAACCCCGGCTTCTCGGACATTGGGGCACCACTCCGGGACTCAATTTCATTTACGTGCATCTTAACCGAGCGATCCGCGAGCGGAACCTTGATGTCATTTACATTGCCGGACCGGGTCATGGCGGCCCTGCCATTGTGGCAAATGTATGGCTTGAAGGTACCTACAGCGAATATTATCCTAATATATCGGAAGATGAGGCCGGTATAAAAAATCTGTTCAGGCAGTTTTCATTTCCCGGAGGAATTCCGAGCCATGTTGCTCCTGAAACCCCTGGCTCAATCCATGAAGGTGGAGAGCTCGGGTATTCACTTTCCCATGCATTCGGGGCTGTTTTTGACAATCCTGATCTTGTTGCTGCCTGTGTTGTGGGTGACGGAGAAGCTGAAACAGGCCCGCTTGCCACATCATGGCATTCAAACAAATTCCTTAATCCTGCCCGTGACGGAGCTGTTCTGCCTATTCTGCACCTGAACGGTTATAAAATCGCCAATCCAGCTCTTCTCGCCCGCTTACCGCACGATGAACTTGAGAAGTTGATGAACGGCTACGGGTACAGACCATATTTTGTTGAAGGTTCGGATCCTGAAACCATGCATCAGGCTATGGCTGCCGCACTTGATGCATGCCTTGATGAAATTGCAGGAATTCAACGGAAAGCAAGGGGGCCTGGCGTTCAGGAAAGAGCGTGCTGGCCCATGATTATTTTGCGCTCCCCGAAAGGATGGACCGGCCCGAAAGAGGTTGACGGCAAAAAAACCGAGGATTTCTGGCGCTCGCACCAGGTTCCTTTTAGCGAAGTTCGTGAAAATCCTGCTCATCTCATATTGCTTGAAGAGTGGATGCGAAGCTACCGGCCTGAAGAGCTTTTCACGCAGTCAGGAACACTCAAACCGGAACTCAAGGAGCTTGCACCAAAAGGGCAGAAACGAATGGGAGATAACCCTCATGCCAATGGCGGGCTTCTTCTGAAGCCATTGCATTTGCCCGATTATCGAGAGTATGCTGTTTCCGTTCCTTCTCCGGGTGCAGTTGAGGCTGAAGCCACAAGGGTTATGGGGATGTTTTTACGGGATGTCATGAAAATGAACGAACAAACATCTAATTTCAGGGTATTCGGACCTGACGAAACTGCATCCAACAGACTTGGATCACTCTTTGAGGTTACCGACCGTGTCTGGATGGATCGGATCATGCCATACGACGATCACCTTTCACCCAGTGGGCGAGTCATGGAAATACTCTCCGAGCATACCTGCCAGGGTTGGCTTGAAGGATATCTGCTGACCGGACGTCATGGATTTTTTTCCTGCTATGAGGCCTTTATCCATATCATTGATTCGATGTTCAATCAGCATGCAAAATGGCTGAAGATAACCCACTATCAAATCCCCTGGCGCCGTCCGATAGCATCTTTGAACTATTTGCTGACCTCGCATGTCTGGCGACAGGATCATAACGGCTTTTCCCATCAGGATCCCGGTTTTATCGATCATGTCGTCAACAAGAAAGCTGGTGTGATCCGGGTCTATCTGCCACCCGATGCGAACACGCTGCTGTCGGTCACCGATCACTGCCTGCGTTCACGCAACTATATCAATGTTATTGTAGCCGGTAAACAGCCGGAATGGCAGTGGCTCGACATGGAAGCTGCCGTAAAACACTGCACGATCGGAGTCGGAATATGGGAGTGGGCATCAAATGACACTGTGGATGGTGAGCCGGATGTGGTCATGGCCTGTGCAGGGGATGTTCCAACACTTGAAACCCTCGCTGCTGTCGATATTTTACGGAATAAAATTCCAGACCTCAAGATTCGTGTTGTCAACGTCGTTGATCTCATGACTCTTCAGCCTCCCGAAGAGCATCCTCACGGCCTGAAGGACCGGGATTTCGATGATATCTTCACCGCCGACAAGCCGATCATTTTTGCCTATCACGGCTATCCATGGCTTATTCACCGACTGACATACCGTAGAACCAATCATGATAATATGCATGTTCGGGGTTATAAGGAAGAGGGAACGACGAGCACTCCGTTCGATATGGTGGTTATGAACGATCTTGACCGATTCCATCTTGTCGCCGATGTCGTTGATCGTGTCCCCCGCCTCCAACAGAGGGCTGCGTATGTAAAAAAATATGTACAGGAGCGTCTTATAGCCCATAAAGAGTATATCCGTACCTATGGTGAGGATATGCCTGAAATACGGAACTGGAAATGGGGGCAGTAATAGGAGCTCGAATTGGGAGCAAGATAGATTCGGTGCTAATAGAGATTCCTCACTTCGTATCGGAATGACAGGAATCAGGTTGAAGTTGGGCTCCCGATCCCGAAGCCCCTTGATGGTTTTCTTTGCTTATTAACCAACACTAATGCCGCTCAATGGATATCTCCATTGCCATCACACTCTATCCTCAGGACTATGACGCAGTTCTGTTTGATCTTGATGGCGTTCTGACCAACACGGCGAAATTACATGCCGCTGCATGGAAACGGCTGTTCGACAATTTTCTCGAGCAACGCGCCACAATAAACGGCTACCCGTTCGTTCCTTTTGATAGAGATTCTGACTACCTGCTTCATGTTGATGGTAAACCACGGTACGATGGAGCCTCCGCTTTTCTCAGTTCACGCGGAATCGATCTCCCGTGGGGATCACCCGTAGACGGTCCAGATGTTCAAAGTGTTTGCGCGCTGGGCAATCTGAAAGACCGGTATTTCATGTTACTGATCGAACAGGAGGGTGTCGAGGCTTATGAATCATCGGTAGCTTTGGTGCAAAAACTTCGTGCACTCAACATTAAAACGGCGGTCACCTCATCGAGTAATAATTGTAGAGAAGTACTCGAGGCTGCCGGGCTGTCGCAGCTTTTTGACGCACATATCGATGGAATAGAGATCACCCGTCTCAACATCAAGGGAAAGCCTGCGCCGGATAGTTTTCTGGAAGCGGCAAGGCTTCTCGGAGTAGAACCGTTACGTGCCGTTGTCATAGAGGACGCGATTGCAGGGATTGAGGCCGGCCATGCCGGTTTATTCGGTTGCGTCATTGGTGTTGATCGTAACGGTCATGCCCGTGCTCTACGAGATGCCGGTGCTGATATTGTGGTGTCCGATCTGGCTCAAGTTCGTGCGGAAGAGTCACAATCATCTTCATCCTGGTCACTCTGGTTTGATGGCTTTGATCCGGCCGAGGAAGGTATCCGTGAAGCCTTGTGTTCCCTTGGGAATGGCTATGTCACAATGCGCGGAGCTGCTGTCGGGTCGGTAGCCGATGGTATTCACTATCCGGGCACCTATTTTGCCGGCATTTACAATCGGCTATGCACTGAGATTGCCGGTCGTGTGATCGAAAATGAGGATATCGTGAATTTCCCCAACTGGCTCATGCTCAAGTTTCGGATTGACGGAAAGGAGTGGTTCGATCCAGGAAATGTTACACTTTTGTCCTACCACCAGGAACTTGATCTGCGGGGAGGGATGTTACTGCGAAGCATCTGCTTCGAGGACGCTCCGGGCCGACGCACTACGCTCAAAGAGCGATCTCTTGTATCAATGAGCAGTATGCATCTTGGCGCACTGGAACTGACGTTAACCGCTGAAAACTGGTCGGCAGGAGTCACAGTGCGATCGGCTATCGATGGACGGATCGTCAATGCAGGTGCGAAGCTCTACGATAAATTCAGGAACAAGCACCTGGAACCTGTTGCAAGCTCTTCCGCCGGTGAAGATGGAGTGTTCATGCTGGTGCGTACAAATCAGTCTAATATTCATGTCGCGGAGCTGGCACGAACACAGGCATTCCTCAATGGAGAGCTTCTCAATGTTGAGCGCCGTCATTTTGAGGAGCCGGAATACATCGCCGAGGAATTTGATGTCGATCTCAAACAAGGTGAGACACTGATTCTGGAAAAAGTATCCACATTCTATACCGCACGCGATCTTGCCATTTCGGAGTGCGGATTTGAGGCACACAGGTCAATCGCCAATGCCGGTCGCTTTACTGCCGTCCTCGGGGAGCATCTGTTAACCTGGAAGTACCTGTGGCATCGTTTTGACATTGCTATACGAACGACGCAAACGTTACCGTTAAACGCCCCGATGCTCCTTCGCCTGAACACGTTTCACCTGCTGCAGGCAGTATCACCCAACTCAATCGGACTCGACACAGGAATTCCGGCGCGAGGCTGGACAGGGGAAGCCTATCAGGGTCATATATTCTGGGATGAACTGTTCATCTTCCCGTTTTTCAATTTTCGTATGCCTGAAATCACACGATCGCTTCTGATGTATCGTTATCGGCGTCTGAAAGAGGCTCGCGCTGCTGCAAAAGAGGCAGGATATAAGGGGGCGATGTTCCCCTGGCAGAGTGGAAGCGACGGTCAGGAAGAGACCCAGAAGTTCAACCTGAATCCGCGGTCGCAGCGCTGGGTGCCTGATAACTCTTTTTTGCAACGCCATGTAGGCAGTGCAATCGTTCATAATGTATGGCATTACTATCAGGTTACGCATGATGTCGAGTTCCTCTACTCTTACGGGGCAGAGATGATCCTGGATATCGCCATCTTCTGGTCGAGCATCGCTCTCTTCAATCCCGATAGAGAGCGCTACGAGATTCATGGAGTGATGGGACCTGACGAGTTTCACGATGCCTATCCTGATTCTGCAATACCTGGCCTCAATAACAATGCCTATACCAACATCATGGCCGTATGGGTCTTCTGCAGGGCTCTTGAGGTGCTTGATCTGCTTTCCGATGGCCGTCGTGCTGAGATCACAACCCAGCTTGCCATATCGGCGGAGGAAATCGTGCGATGGGAGGATATCAGCCGACGGATCTATGTGCCGTTTCAGGATAATGGCATCATCAGTCAGTTCGAGGGCTACGAAAATCTGCAAGAGATTAACCTGGATGACTACCGGACCCGTTACGGGAATATTCAGCGTCTCGACCTCATTCTTGAGCAGGAGAACGATTCTGCCAACCGTTACAAGCTCTCCAAACAGCCAGACGTGCTGATGTTATTCTACCTCTTTTCTGCTGAAGAGATCGGAGAGTTGTTTAAACGTCTGGGTTATCCTTTTGAATACGAAACCATTCCACGAAACATCGGGTACTATGTTGATCGTTCGAGTCAGGGTTCAACACTTTCCCGTGTTGTGTCTGCCTGGGTACTGGCGCGTTCTGACCGGCCGCGTGCGATGCATTTTTTTGCGGAGGCACTGCAGAGTGACGTGGGCGATATTCAGCATGGAACAACAGCAGAGGGCGTCCACCTTGGAGCTATGGCCGGCACCATTGATTTTGTACAGCGAGTGTTGACAGGTATAGAGGTAAGAGACAATGTTCTTCGACTTCATCCTGAATTACCGAGGGAAATAGAACGCCTCGACATGCGAATCCGCTACCGCGGACATTCACTCTATCTTCGACTGACTCACGACTCGCTCACCATCCATGGAAGTGACAGCTCAGCGCCACCGATCTCTTTAAGTATCGATGACAAGATTTGTGAATTAATCAGCAACACTACCTGTGTGTTTCAATTGAGCAAAGGAAGGTATCTCGAATTGGAAACAAGATAGATTCCTGACTTCGTATCGGAATGACAGAAGGAGAGAAACGGGTGTATCCTCGAATGAGAGAAGGAATCACGGTTAATGCTCAGGTGATCAACGAGTTTTTTAAGCATTACTTAATGATTTTGCAAGAATCCGAGAATTTTTACATACCCTTATTGATTATATTTACATCTGATAATGAAGGATACAACTCAGGGTTACAATTCAGAAACTACCATCTATTGAACACTCAACCTCTTATGAAAAATATGAAGCTGCTCATCGTCGATGACGAACCGGGAATAACGAGTTTTCTTAAAGAAGGACTCGAAGAGGCATCATATTCCGTTGATATCGCCAGTGATGGGAAAAGCGGACTTGATATGGCTTTGAGCAATACCTACAGCCTGATCATACTTGACTGGATGATTCCTGTTTTGAGTGGCATTGAGGTATGCAATCAGATTCGAAAGACAGGAAGTATGGTGCCGATAATATTTCTTACTGCAAAAAAAAATCTGGACGACCTTCTCATCGGTTTCGAAGCAGGCGCGAATGACTACATCAAAAAACCTTTTGAATTTGAGGAACTGCTGGTTCGAATTAATGCTCAGCTCAAAAAAAGCCTGAAAGAGGAGAATACGCTCACTGTTGGAAAACTCACGATTAATACCCTGAGCCATCAGGTATTTTTCGATTCGAAAGAGATCATCTTTACACCAAAGGAATTTTCCTTGCTCGAATACCTTGTTCACAACATGGACAGTGTATGCACGAGAAATCGCATTCTCCAAGAGGTTTGGGAAATCCCGCCAGAATCTGACACTTCCGTAGTTGACGTTTTTATCACATTTATACGAAGAAAATTAGAAAAAGCGGGAGGAAGAAAGATTATTCAAACCATCTATGGCATAGGCTACGTCGTGCGTGAACAAGACCTGTTATGAGCATTAAAGCACTAGACAAAAGACTTTTCCGGATAAGTTTGCGTAACCGTATTGCGATACACTATACCGTCGCAACATCACTCTTGATAGGACTTATTTTCTGCGGGATTTTATTCCTGGTTGATAGAGCTGTTTCCAGTCATAACGATAATGCTCTGATGTATGAGATGACCGAGGAAATATCGAACTTAAAACTGAAAGGCCGCGATTTTAATGATCTTGCGCACGCAAATAAATTTGATGATGACGACGAGAACTATAAAGAAAAAAAAATAAGACAAATGAATTTTGATATCGATCTTGAATTTATTCAACTGGTCGACAATCAAGGAAGGGTTCTCCGGAAATCAGAAAATCTTTCCAGCAAAACACTGATTTGTAAAACCGGCAACTCAGACCCCGTATACTTTAACGGCATGGTTGACGGGTCGATGTTACGGCACCTGCAAGTACCCCTTGTAAATCCTGATGGTGTCACGAAAGGCTATCTTATTGTTGCTCATTCTCTTGTGAATGCGCTGGCGTTCCTGGAGGAATTACAGTTCATCTTTCTCTTTTCATTTCCAGTTATTATTCTGATTCTTTTTGTTGTGACCCGCTTTATTGCCGGAGAAAGCATTAAGCCGATTGATGATGTTATCAAGACTGCTGAAAAAATCACAAAGACAAACCTTAATCAGCGTATACCTCTTCCCCTCAATCAGGATGAACTGCATCGTTTATCACTGACCATCAATGCCCTGCTTGACCGTTTACAGGACGCATTCCTGCGCGAGCAGCAGTTTACGGCTGATGCATCACACGAACTGAACACCCCGCTGTCAGTCGTTAAAGGCACACTGGAAGTTCTGATACGCAAACCAAGAGAGATAGAGCACTATGAGGCCAGAGTCCAGTTCTGCCTTATCGAATTAAACCGGATGAAGCGAATAATCGATAAACTTCTAGTCCTTGCCCTTTATGAAGGGAACAAAATCAGTCCAAATATTGAGGAGATACTACTTCCGCAGCTTATTGACGATGTAGTCGCAAGGATGCAGGCTGCTGCAGTTGCAAAAGATATTTCAATCAGGGTGGAGGGGGCTGAAAAAGAGCGGGTTAATGCGGACCACGCAATGCTTGAAATGATTTTTGAGAATCTTCTTTCGAACGCAATCAAATATTCTCCGGCCAGTTCAGCAATAAAAATTGCCATTGAGCATAATGAGAGTGTTATTACCTGTTGTATTGCTGATCAGGGTATCGGAATCCCGGAAAAAAATATACCGAAGATTTTTGACAGGTTTTATCGTGTTGATGAGTCGAGAAACTCTCAAACCGGAGGTGTTGGAGTAGGTCTCTCTATTGTAAAAAAACTTGCTGATCTTCAGCAGATAACTTTAGCAGTGCAAAGCACACCGAATATTGGAACAAAATTTATGCTGACTTTTTTGTCTGCCTGATCCTTAGCCTCAGGACAGATGGTTTGTCTTTATTTTCCGAAATTTCTTCGAAATAAGCACTGATATGTCTTATACTTCAGATTGATTCACAGGCTTAGCGAAAAGCACTTACATGAGAATGGATCACTCCGTCATCCCTTTTTGCTTAAACTCTTCCCGCATTCCGCGCATGAGGCTCCCCGGTCTTTTATCCTGTCCAGCAAACCCTATCGAAAAAAGCACGTCATACCATGATGCAGCAGTATAGCAGCAGTTCCTATCTTTTCGGAGGCAATGCCCCGTACATTGAAGATCTTTACGAAGACTATCTCAGCAATCCAGGTTCCGTCCCTGAACAATGGCGGGCGTACTTTGACGCCATGCAAAACGTTCCGGGATCAAACGGCACCGACAGCCGTGATATCGCACATTCACCTGTTCAGGCTTCGTTTGCCGAAAGAGCACGCATGGGCCCGATCTGCCGGGTAGTAGCGAGCCCCGATGCTGAACTCGGACGTAAACGGGTATCGGTTCAAAAGCTGATAGCCGCATACCGTAACATCGGTTCCCGCTGGGCTGATCTCGATCCTCTGAAACGTCAGGAACGTCCTGCTCTGCCCGATCTCGAGCCCTCTTTTTATGGATTCTCCGACACCGACATGGATATTGTCTTCAATACAAGCAATACCTATTTCGGACGGGAGACCATGGCGCTTCGCGAGCTGCTGCAGAACCTTCGCGAAACCTACTGCGGCACCCTCGGTATAGAATTCATGTACATCACGGACCAGACAGAAAAGCGCTGGTGGCAGGCAAAGCTTGAAACCATCCGTTCAAAACCGGATTTTTCTGCTGACAAGAAAAAGCATATTCTCGAACGCCTAACCGCTGCCGAAGGCTTTGAACGCTATCTGCATACCCGCTTTATCGGTCAGAAACGTTTTTCTCTTGAAGGTGGAGAGAGCTTTATTGCCTCAATGGATGAGCTGATTCAACGTGCAGGCAAAGCAGGCGTTCAGGAGATTGTCATCGGCATGGCGCACCGCGGACGACTCAATGTGCTCGTTAATATCATGGGCAAAAATCCGCTCGACCTCTTTGCTGAATTTGAAGGGAAACATGACGATGAGCTTCCTTCGGGAGACGTGAAGTACCATCAGGGATTTACCAGTGATATTGCGACTCCTGGCGGTCCGATCAATCTCTCACTCGCGTTCAACCCGTCGCACCTTGAAATTGTAAATCCGGTGGTTGAGGGTGCCGTTAAAGCACGTCAGGTTCGCAGGGGCGACAGGGATGGCTCGCAGGTGCTGCCCATACTCGTTCATGGTGATGCAGCGTTTGCCGGACAGGGGGTCATCATGGAGACCCTGAACCTCGCGCTCACCCGTGGTTACGGCACCGGAGGCACGGTTCACATCGTCATCAACAACCAGATCGGATTTACTACATCCGATCCCCGCGACAGCCGCTCAACAACCTACTGCACCGATGTTGTCAAAATGATTGAGGCTCCTGTACTGCACGTCAATGGTGATGACCCAGATGCGGTTGTGCTGGCAACACAGATGGCACTTGATTACCGTCAGGCATTCAAACGCGATGTCGTGATCGATATCATCTGTTTCCGGAAACTTGGCCATAATGAGCAGGATACACCTGCCATGACCCAGCCTCTGATGTACAAGAAGATCGACCGGCACCCCGGCACCCGTAAACTATACTCCGAAAGACTCCAGTCTCAGGGCGTCATCGGTGATACCTACGCCGACACTCTCAGCAAACAGTTCCGCAAAGATCTTGACGAAGGCAAATACAGCGCCAATCCGATACTGGTCAATAAAACCATCTTTACCTCTGAACCGGCTTCCGGCCGTAACGAGATATCAGAAACCGGCGTTCCGCTTGCCGAGTTAAAGCGGATTGCAGAACGGATTACAAAAGTACCCGATCAGTTCAAACTTCACCCGCTTGTAGAAAAAGTTATCAATGACCGGGCCAGAATGGGTCGCGCAGAGCAGCCCCTCGACTGGGGTATGGGTGAACACCTCGCCTTCGGGTCGCTGGTTACAGGCGGATACCCGATTCGTATTACCGGTCAGGACAGCGGCAGGGCAACCTTTTCCCACCGTCACGCGGTACTGCACGACCAGAATCGTGAAAAATGGGATTCAGGGAGCTATATCCCGCTTCAGAACGTCACCGATAATCAGGCACCATTTACCGTTATCGATTCCGTGCTTTCAGAAGAGGCTGTGCTTGGCTTCGAATACGGCTACTCCATCTCCGCGCCTGATACCCTCGTCATCTGGGAAGCCCAGTTCGGCGACTTTGCCAACGGAGCACAGGTACTAATCGATCAGTTCATCACCTCAGGAGAGGTGAAATGGGGTCTTGCATCCGGGCTTACGCTTATGCTGCCCCACGGTTATGAAGGTCAGGGTCCTGAACACTCCTCCGCCCGACCGGAGCGTTTTCTGCAGCTTTGTGCAGAAAACAACATTCAGGTTTGTCAGCCGACAAATCCTGCACAGATTTTTCACCTGCTCCGTCGTCAGATAACCTCTATGGTTAGAAAGCCTCTGGTCATTCTCACGCCTAAATCGCTGCTGAGAAACAAAGAGGCGGTCTCACCGCTTGTCGATCTCTCTACAGGAAATTTCCAGAACATTATCGGCGACACAACGGCCAAGGCAAAAAAAGTCAAGCGGCTTATCGCATGCTCCGGCAAGGTCTATTACGATCTTATCAATCGTCGGCGCGAAAACACAGCTGAAAATGTTGCCATCATCCGCATTGAACAGCTCTACCCGTTCCCGGCTGAAGAGTTCACTGCCCAACTCCGGCACTATCCTGCACTCAAAGAGATAGTCTGGTGTCAGGATGAACCTAAAAATCAGGGGTACTGGCGTTTTCTCCAGCACTATATCATGAAAGCCATGACACCCGGCCAGCAGTTCGGCTATGCAGGTCGTCTTGCCTCGGCATCTACCGCATGCGGGTACGCGGCAACTCATGCCCTGCAGCAGAAAGCGCTGCTGGATCAGGCTTTCGGTGAATTCAGTGTTTTTTTCAACAAATAATATCCGACGAATGGCAATCATAGATGTCACCATATCCCAGTTATCGGAATCCGTTGCAGAGGCAACGCTGCTCAACTGGAAAAAGAAACCAGGCGATGCTGTTGCTGAAGATGAAATCCTCTTTGAAATCGAAACCGACAAGGTGGTCTTCGATGTCCCATCCCCTTCATCCGGGATCCTGTTTGAAATCCTTGTCGGCGACGGTGGAACGGTAGTGGCCAATCAGATTCTTGCACGCATCGACACGGAAGGGAAGTCAGTTGGCAGTGAGCAGTCGGCAGTCAGCAGTGGGCAGTTGGAAGTCAGCAGTCAGCAATCAGCAATTACGGGAATCGTGATGCCGGCAGCAGCAAAGCTTATGGCCGAAACAGGATTGACAGCTTCACAGGTTGAGGGAACCGGCAGGGAGGGCAGAATTACAAAAGGCGACGTTCTTGCTGCTGTGGCAAGCGGAGCTGAACCGGCTTCGCCAGTCACTCCTCCACAACCCAAACTCAAACCGGTAGAGGCTCACCTTGAGAGTCCACTCATCACAGAACGTCCGGAACAGCGCGTTCCCATGACACGCCTCCGGGCACGCATTGCCGAACGACTGCTGCAATCCCAGGCCACCAACGCCATTCTCACGACCTTCAATGAGGTTAACATGCAGGCAGTCATCGACTTGCGCAGCCGGTACAAAGCAACGTTCGAAAAAGAACACGGTGTCAAACTCGGGGTTGTATCCTTCTTTGTCAAGGCGGCTGTTCACGCACTGCGCAAATACCCTGTCCTGAACGCCTCCGTCGAAGGTAAGGACATCATTTACCACGGTTATTTCGATATCGGTATTGCCGTCAGTTCTCCGAGAGGTCTTGTTGTCCCCATACTGCGAAATGCTGACCAGATGAGCATTGCCGAAATCGAGCGCAAAATTGCCGATTTCTCCACCAAGGCTAAATTGGGCAACCTCTCGCTTGAAGAGCTGACCGGCGGCACGTTCTCCATCTCCAACGGCGGTGTATTCGGCTCCATGCTTTCAACGCCGATTATCAACCCTCCCCAATCGGCCATTCTCGGAATCCACGCCACAACGGACAGGGCTGTTGTAGAAAACGGGCAGATTGTCATCAGACCGATGAACTATCTGGCCATGTCGTACGACCATCGTATTATCGACGGGCGCGAAGCTGTGCTTGGCCTGGTAGCCATCAAGGATGCACTGGAAGATCCGGCGCGCCTCTTACTTGATCTCTAAGAGATAACATGAGAAAACCACATTATGAATAAACAATTTGACGTTCTTGTTATCGGAGCCGGGCCGGGCGGATACATCGCCGCAATCCGGGCCGCACAACTTGGTTTTTCGGTAGCCTGCTGCGAGTTCAGCGTTTATGATGACCCCACAGGGGAACCACGCCTCGGCGGCACCTGCCTCAACGCAGGATGTATTCCCCTCAAGGCGCTTGTTGCATCATCTGAGGTATACGAAAAGGTGTCGCATCACCTCCTGGACCATGGCATCACCGTCAGCGGAGTCAGCATGGATGTTGCACAAATGCAGAAACGCAAAGAGGCTATTGTCACCAAAATGACTTCAGGCATTCAGTTTCTCTTCCGCAAAAATAAAATCACTCTCCTCAAAGGTCGAGGCTCATTTGCAGGAAAAACTGATGCCGGATACCGCATCACAATCACCGGCAAAGAGGGAAATGAAGAGGTGCTTGCCCAGAAAGTCATTATTGCCACCGGCTCAAAAGCCCGCCATATCCCTAACGTGAAGGTTGACAACGTCACCATCTGCGACAACGAAGGCGCACTCAAATTCAGTGAAGCTCCAAAAAAACTCGGTGTTATCGGTGCCGGCGTCATCGGACTTGAAGTAGGATCAGTATGGCGCAGACTGGGAGCAGAAGTAACCGTACTTGAAGTTATGCCCTCCTTCCTCGGTGCCGCTGATGAAAGCGTTTCGAGGGAGGCTTCAAAGCTCTTCTTAAAACAGGGTCTGCATATCAAGCTCGGAGTAAGGATCGGTCAGGCAAAACAAACCGCAAACGGAATCAGCATAGACTATACTGACGACCAGGGATCCGAACATACCCTCGAATGTGACAAGCTTATTGTATCGGTAGGGCGCACTCCAAACGCAGAAAACCTCAACCTTGAAACAATCGGTCTGCAGATCGATGAACGCGGATTTATTCCCGTCAACGACCATTGCGCAACGGCAGCTCCCGGCGTGTATGCTATCGGTGATGTCGTCCGAGGACCAATGCTTGCCCACAAAGCTGAAGATGAGGGAGTTATGGTTGCCGAGCTGATTGCCGGACAGAAACCCCACCTCGACTATAACAGCATGCCCTGGGTTATCTACACCACGCCTGAAATTGCCTGGGTTGGTAAAACCGAGCAGCAGCTTCGCGCCGAAGGGAAGGACTATAAAACCGGGCAGTTCCCCTTTGCAGCCAACGGCCGGGCACTTGGCCTCGGAGATGCTGAAGGGTTTGTTAAAATGCTTGCCGATGCGAAAACGGATGAGATACTCGGTGTCCACATCATCGGGGCAAGTGCCTCCGACCTCATTGCTGAAGCAGCGCTCGCCATGGAGTTCAGGGCTTCATCCGAAGACATTGCCCGTACCTGCCACCCGCACCCGAGCCTTTCCGAAGTGGTACGGGAAGCAGCGTTAGCAATTGAAAAGCGCGCCCTGAACATGTAGAACAATCAGCAGATCCTCGGCAGCTGTTCGCCAAGAGGCAGATCAATAATACGGCGGCTGCCGAATGCTGTACGCATCACAACCATACCGGGATGATCGTTGACAACCGATCCAATAATAACGGCATCCCTGCCGGGGTCAAAAGAGCGAAGCACATCCACGACCGTACCAGCATCTTCAGGCGCAACAGCAAGCACCAGCTTGCCTTCGTTTGCTACATGAAGGGGATCAATACCAAGCAGTTCGCAGGCCCCCCGGACATCCGGCTTTACAGGAATAGTTGTTTCATCGATTTCAATACCAACGGAAGAAGAAGCAGCCAGTTCATTCAAGGTAGCAGCCACCCCACCCCTTGTAGGATCACGCATGGCATGAACAGCGGGGACTAGATCGAGCACTGCCGAAATCATGGCGTTCAATGCGGCACAGTCACTTGCTATGGTTGACTGGAAGGAGAGTCCTTCGCGCGACGTCATGATAGCCATGCCATGATCTCCCACCGTGCCTGAAAGGATAATACTGTCACCCTGCTTCAGGTTACGACAGGAAAGAGCGGTACCCTCCCTTACAGTGCCGACACCAGAGGTATTGATAAAAATTTTGTCACACTGCCCTTTTCCGACCACTTTGGTATCACCAGTCACAATCATGACCCCTGCCTTGCGGGCAGCCTCAGCCATACTCCTGACAATGGTTTCAAGCTCGACTAAAGAGAACCCTTCTTCAAGCACAAAGCCGGCACTCAAATACATCGGTTTTGCTCCACCGACCGCGAGATCGTTGACGGTTCCGTTTACGGCAAGCTCTCCGATATTGCCTCCCGGAAAAAAGACCGGACTCACCACATAGGTGTCTGTAGTGAAGGCTGTTCGACCTCCGGGCAGGTCAAGCTTTGCCTGATCGTCAAGAAGATCGAGAAAGGCGTTGTGCAGATGCGGCATAAATACCCGCTGCATGAGTGTCTGCGATAACCTGCCTCCGGCACCATGCGCCATCTGAACAGTTTCATGCTGCAAAATCGGGGCGGGACAGACCGGGGCAATCGTCATAGGGAATAAACATTACGGTGATAGTTATAATAGGCAGCACAGGCGCCTTCGGAGGATACCATTGTCGCTCCAAGCGGGTGCTCTGGAGTACACTCTCTGGCAAATGCAGGACAGCCGTCCGGTTTCAGTATACCCTGAAGCACACTTCCGCTCTTGCAGAGTGGTGACTCTCCAGTGCATATATGAGTGACATCGAACTTTTTTTCGGCATCGTACTGCGAAAATTCTGCCCTGAGACCGAGGCCACTGCCGGGAATAAGACCGATCCCGCGCCACTGGCGGTCGGTTACCTCAAAAACCTTACAGATCGTCTCCTGTGCAACAAGGTTTCCTTCACGGCTTACAACACGCCCGTAGCGGTTCACAACCTCTGCCCTGCCCTCTTCAAGCAGCTCAACCGTTTTCAGAATACCGGCAAGCAGATCGACCGGCTCAAACCCTGTGGGCACAATCGGAACATGGAAATCAATTGCAACCGGCTCATATTCCGCATAACCCATGATGGCACAAACATGCCCAGCGGCAAGAAATCCCTGAACGCGGTTATCGGGCGATGAGAGAATAGCCCGCATTGCCGGTGGAACCATGACCTGGCTCACAATGACACTGAAATTCCGGATACCTTCGCGTGCCGCCTGATAGACGGCCATGGCATTGGCAGGCGCAGTAGTCTCAAACCCTACAGCGAAAAACACAACCTCTTTGTGGGGATTGTCGCGGGCTATCTGCAAGGCATCGAGCGGCGAAAAGACAATGCGCACATCTCCGCCTTCACTGCGCACCATAAAGAGATCCTTAGAGCTGCCGGGAACACGCAGCATATCACCGAAACTGGTAAAAATCACCTCTTTTCGTGATGCAATTACCAGCGCTCGCTCAATCGATTCAAGCGGTGTGACACAGACCGGGCAACCAGGTCCGTGCACCAGCTCTATGGAATCAGGAAGCAGTTGATCTATACCGTTACGAAGAATGGAGTGGGTCTGACCGCCACAGATTTCCATAATCGTCCAGTGGCGGGTAGTTATTTTCCGGATTTGGTCAAGGAGGTTCCGGGCCAGCTGCGGATCACGATATTCGTCAATATATTTCATTGGAGCGGGCCTCACAGAGATTCAGGTGAAGGTGGCTCCTCATCGGGCAGAAACGCTCCACTCTCGAAAAGCTCTTCCCATAGCTTGAGGCTTTCGGCGGCCTCCTCTTCGTCAATAATTTTCAGGGCAAACCCTGCATGGATAATGGTATACTGCCCTACCTGAATGTCGGGCACATATTCAAGGCACGCCCTTGTTTTTGACCCGTTCACATCAACAGTCCCCATTTTTAGACCGTTTTCATCAACTATTTCAAGAAGTTTTCCGGGTATGGCAAGGCACATTGAGGAGTATGTTTTATTGATTTAGGAGAATAATAAAAAAAATAAGTTGCCCGGTCAGTAAGTTTTTGGTTTGAACAGGGACAACAGAAATTTGATCGTTTAATGAATACCCCGGTATCGACCGGCAAGATAGCTGCGACCGATGACTGCCTGCCCGAGAGAGATGCCTCCATCGTTTGATGGTACAAGGGCATGGGTAAGCACCCTGTAACCTGCTTTTTCCAGATTACATACAAGAGTCTCAAAGAGGAGTGCATTCTGAAAAACACCCCCACTCAAAGCAACCGTATTGATACCTGTTGCTTCGGAAGCCTTTCTAATAATATCAGAAAAACAGTTGACCAGAGTGCGATGAAAACGCCGGCTGATGTCAACAACCGAAACCCCTTTCATGACTGCGGCAATAACATCCTGAATAACCGGTGACACTTTCATGATCCATCGCCCGTCGTGCTCCTCAAGGGCGTAACGGAATGACTCACTACCCATTGTACCTCCAGCTGCCAGCATCAATTGTATAGCAGCCTCTCCCTCATAGCTTATCTCTCCCTGCAATCCGCAAAGAGCGGCTACAGCGTCAAAAAGTCTGCCGCAACTTGATGTTTCATAGACACTGACCCTCTTTTGAAGCAGCTCAAGAACAGGTTCAATCGACCTTCCTTTCATAAACGGCAGATCAGGTATGGTGGAAAAACTTCGGGAGAGGTAACCAAGGGCGGCTCGCCAAGGCTGCTCGACTGCTGCATCACCACCCGGCAGCGGCATGGGCTCAAACGAGGCAAACCGATGCACTCCATCAGCATCGCCAATCAGAACCTCTCCGCCCCATATCATCCCGTCTATTCCATAACCAGTACCATCAAGTATAAGACCTATTGCAGGCCCTGCCACCTTGTTTTCAGCAAGGCATGAAGCAAGATGGGCATGATGATGCTGGACACCAAGCAATGGAATGTCCTGCTTCAGTGCCCACCCTGTTGTCATGTATCCAGGGTGAAGGTCGTGAACCAGAAGTTCAGGTGTGGCCTGAAAAAGATGCTGAAGATGGTCTGCAACATGCTGAAAATGCAGGTATGCCTCGTAGTTTTTCATATCCCCGATATGCTGGCTTATCAAGGCGTGAGTCCCTTTCAAAAGAGCAACCGTATTTTTAAGCTCACCTCCTGTTCCAAGAACAACCGGCCCATCCTCGCGGAGGTAAACCGGCGCGGGCACATACCCCCTGCTGCGCCTTATATGGCGAAGCGATCCGGAGAGATGGATGGTTACAGAATCGTCGCATTTCAGATGGATTGGCCTGTTATGCATGAGAAAAGCGTCAGCAATGCCATGGAGACGCAAGAGCGCTTCATCATTTTCATTGACAATAGGCTCCTCGCTGAAATTTGCGCTGGTCATAACAAGAACATCAATTTCGTCATCGAAAAGCAGAACATGCAATGGTGAATAGGGAAGCATAACTCCCAGCCTGTCATGGAGTGGCGCAACTGATGGAGCAAGCCCTTCTAGGATTTTCTTTTTCAGGAGAACAATAGGGGCTTCCGGAGAGTTCAGTGCTGCACATTCGCCCTCATTGAGTTCACAGAAGTGCCGGACAACAGCCTCATCGCGCATCATTACGGCAAAGGGTTTGGCTTCTCGACCCTTTCGCTCTCTCAATCGGCGAACCGCCTCGCCATTACGTGCATCAACCGAAAGATGAAATCCACCAACTCCTTTCAACGCAACAATCCGTCCCTGTTTTAGCAGCACTGTTGCTTCAGCGGCGGGATCCTTTACACTGCAGGGTTTTGACGAGTCGAGCAGAGAGAGAGCCGGGCCGCACGCAGGGCATGCATTGGGCTGGGCGTGAAAACGACGATCGAGAGGATCGTGGTACTCCTGTTCACATTCAGGACACATTGTGAAGCCTTGCATCGAGGTAAACGGCCGGTCATAGGGCAGACGTTCGACAATAGTATAGCGAGGGCCGCAATTGGTGCAGTTTATAAACGGATAACGAAACCGACGGTTTCGAGGATCCAAAAGCTCACGACGGCAGTCGCTGCAGAGCGCAATATCCGGAGGAACAAGAGTCTCGACTTCAGCGCAGGAGCTTGAACTACCGATCATAAAAGCATCTTCGGAAATACAGTCTATAGCACACTCCTCGATTGCTTCTATTCTAGCCAGCGGAGGGGCATCTTGCTTGAGTGTCCGACAGAATTTGTCGAGGAGAGAAGAGGAGCCCTGAACCTCAATCAGAACGCCTGACGAGGTATTGCGGATAAAACCTTTTAAAGCGTACTCGGTGGCAACCCGATAGACAAACGGCCGGAATCCAACTCCCTGCACGATACCATTGACCTGCAGGCGCCTCCGCTCTTCAGCGGTATGATCCTTGGCAATCAGTGCTGTTTCAGTTTGTTTGCAATCCACTCCTGCAAGACGGGAAGACCCTCGCCGGTTTTCGCCGATACTTCAAACCATTCAAGGGTGTGATTAACCCGCAGGGCATTCTCCCTGCACTTCATGGCATCAAAGTCAACGTAAGGGAGAAGATCGATTTTGTTGAGAATGCAAATATCAGCCTCATGAAACATGGTCGGGTACTTCAGAGGCTTGTCGTCACCTTCAGTAACACTGATGATGACTACCTTAAGGGCTTCACCAAGATCAAACATTGCCGGACAGACCAGATTGCCGACATTTTCAATACAGAGCAGTGAGTTATCCTGAAGCTCAAGCTCCTTGACGGCAGTGTGAACCATCAACGCATCAAGATGGCATCCCGAACCGGTATTTATCTGGATCACGGGCACACCGAGTGCATGAATTCGATCCGCATCGTTGGTTGTCTGCTGATCACCTTCTATAACAGCCACCGGTATATGCTGCTGAAGTGCCGGAATGATTTTTTCAAGCAGCGAGGTTTTTCCTGAACCTGGAGAACTCAGGAAATTAAGCGCAAAAATATTCCGGGCCTCAAAATATCCTCGGTTTCTCTGGGCAAGAAGATTGTTTTTTTGAAGGACGTCCTGTTCAAGCGCAATAGTGCGGCTCTTTTTTTCATGATGGTGATGGTGTTCATGATCATGACCGGCCTCATGATGATGATGCTCTCCATGACCACTGCTCCCGGTGACATGAACATGATAATCACTAAGCCCTGGCTTGCGGAGCACTGCCCCGCCATCCGCTGAACAACCGCAGGTATCGCACATTCTCTTATTCTTCTATTGTTATTGATTGTATTAAAAATTCTTCTCCCGACACGATCTTCACCCGCAGTGAACGGCAATCGGGACACTCCGCATAATAAAAAGAAACGGGAAACATTCTTCCACACTCTCCACACTCACCCATACCTTCCGGTTCCTCAACCTGAAGCAATGCCTCTTCGGCAAGCGTGCCTTTTGCCGCAGCTGAAAAACAGAATTTCAATGACTCCGCTTCAATTCCGGCAAGCTTTCCTATCACAAGATCAATTCCGGAAATGCTTGCGGCTCCTTCCTCTCGTGCTTTGGCCTCGACTGCTTCTACAATGGAAAGCGCTATGCTCATTTCATGCATATTGGTACATATAAAATCTATTCAGCAGCCGGGCCGGATTAGAGTCCTCACTTCGTTCGGAATGACGTGTGGAGGTTCGGATTGACACGTGAACAAAATATCGGAATAACATAGGAACGTAACTGCTGTAAGGTAGTTTTTGATCATCAATTTTTTTGTACCTTTGATGAAAATATATTTCTGAAAAGTCACAAATAAAGGTCGAATTTGAAGCACCTTACTGGATTATGCAATGTTCCGGCCAGTGATATCACCCGCATACTCGACATGGCCGCCGGCTTTAAGAAAGAGTTGACCACTGCCAACCCCTCTTTTAAACCCACCCTCTCCAACAAACGCATTGCACTGGTTTTTTTTGAAAACTCAACCCGCACCCGTTTTTCGTTTGAATTGGCAGCACGGCATCTTGGTGCCGGAACCCTGAACTTCAGCGCAGCTTCAAGCAGCGTCAGCAAAGGGGAGTCACTGAGCGATACCATTAAAAACCTTGAAGCAATGCAGGTTGACAGCTTTGTGCTGCGCCACCCCTCTTCCGGAGCTGCAGATCTCATAACCGGAATAACATCGAAACCGGTAGTCAATGCGGGAGACGGATCTCATGAGCACCCGACACAGGCTCTGCTCGACATGTTTACACTTCGTGATTATTTTGGAAAAATTGAAGGTCTCAAGGTTATCATTATCGGTGATGTTCTCCACAGTCGGGTCGCGCGTTCCAATATTTACGGACTCCTTACCGCCGGTGCAGAGGTTGGACTGTGCGCTCCTGTAACCCTTATACCGCCTGATGCTGCACAACTGGGTGTCAACCTGTTCACAGACCTCGACCAGGCCATAGCCTGGGCTGATACTGCAATCGTTCTTCGTCTGCAGCTTGAACGAGCTACAGGAGGATACCTCCCCTCCCTTGAGGAGTACTCAGTCTATTATGGCCTTACAGACGAACGCCTGGAACGAATCCAGAAACATCTTCTCGTACTTCATCCGGGACCGATCAACCGTGAAATTGAAATATCAAACAATGTTGCCGACCGCATACAGCCGCCAGGTTACTCGAAAAGCATGCTGCTTGAACAGGTGACTAACGGTGTTGCTGTCCGCATGGCGGTACTGAACACTCTTCTTGCACAATAACAAACAATTCTGAAACCCTGTAACCGCTTTATTTTGTTAACCATGAACAACACCTTCCGACTCTGCAGAACAGTTTTCATCGTGACAGTTCTGCTCTTGATCTCGCTGAAAAATGCTTCGGCAGATCAACTTCTGAACCCTACGACTAAAACTATCTTTACACCACTCATGGCCGACCCTACTGAACCCCAGGTTTCGGTGATGCCATACGTTGGCCAGCGTTTTCTGAATCTCGATATCGGAACCACCGCTGATCTCTACCAGAACAAGGGCAAAACCTTTGCCATAGGCGTTGATTTCGGAACATGGTCACTCCTGCGGGAAAGTGACAACTTCAAATTTCCGGTTGATGCTGTCAGTTATCTTTTTGGCGTCAATACGAGCTGGAAAGAAAAGATCACCAGCCAAACACTGCCTTTTGATGAATTCAGCGGAAGAGTGAGGCTGAGCCACATCTCTGCCCATTTTGAAGACGGCCACTACGAACCCGATGGCAGCGGATGGATTCCTGAGCCCGCCGGCCCTGCTATTCCCTTCACCTACAGCCGGGAGTTCCTGGATCTCGTTCTTGCGCTGAGTGCTCCGGGGCACCGGGTCTACGCCGGTTACCAGTATATCTACCACACCTTGCCAAGCGGTATTAATCCAAGCTCTTTCCATGCCGGCGGAGAACTCTCCACTCCCTGCAACACCTATCTAGCTGCAGATTTTAAACTGCTGCCGGTATGGCAGTCATCACTCAAGGAAACAAGCGGGTACAGGGGAACATGGAATCTCCAGGCCGGTATGCGCCTCAAAGCCATAGGTCTTGAAAAAGTGAGAGTGGCATGCAACTATTTTTCGGGAATGAGCATACAGGGAATGTACTTCTACCATCCCGAAAGCTTTACCACACTCGGGATGATTATTGATATCTAAACCATGTGTATTGCCCGACACTCCTGCACAACCGATTACATGCAGGAGTGACGATTATTGCAAAGCACTGAAAAACTCAGGAACGGCATTCTGAACCTCTTCAGCCTTTTGAGCAAGAATGTAGTCGGGAAGAAAGGGCGGATAGAGATCATATCGATCCAGATCGGTAAGCGGAAGCCAACTCACCTTGAGAATTACCTGCTGGTCATCGGCATATTCAGGGTCTTTGCCGGTTATCATCTCACCTCCGGTAACCGTACAGAAAAACCCAAGCGATACAGAGTGATGAATACTTCCCTGTTCCTGAACACCGGGATATGGATAGAGCAGCTCCTTGATAAAAAGCAGAGTGCCGACTTCACACTCAAGCCCTGTCTCCTCCATCATCTCCCTCTTCAAAGCTTCATCAAGAGTTTCACCCCGTTCAACAACACCACCAGGAAGAATCCAGTAACTTTGAGGAAGCTGAGGATCAAGAGGAGCAAAACTTTTGTGTTCAATAAGCAGAACATGACCATCCCTTATACATAAAGCACTGACCCTTAATTTGACCCAAGACATAGTAAATTAAATGTATAATTGAAAAAAGTGTAGCTTAAGATATTAAAACAGTAGTAGAGGAAAGTCTATATTTAACAATAAGATAACGGGAATCAAAGAGATACTGAACTAAATGCACGAACTGGTCAGATTTGGTCTTTTAATGCTATTTTTATTACATTTAACAATATTGTAACGATGTAAGTTCTTTTGCAACCCGTTCCGAGCCAGGCATAAACGGCCGGAACTATTGTTTCTTGTTAACACACACACAACCTAACGGAGAACACACATGAAAAAAATGATATCGCTTGCTGCAATGTTTGCAGCGCTGTCATACGCATCACCGGCATCCGCTGAGCTGAACATAGGGGGCGACGCCTCTGTCCGTTTTAGAAACACAAGCGATACCGGTAGTCAGACTATCGATAATAATGCCTGGTATTACCGCATAAACCTGAGGGCAGCAGCTGATCTTGGTGATGGCTATTTCTTCAAGGCTTTAGTCACGGATGATACAGATCAGGCTGGCGGATGGAGATCGGTTACTTATGGCAATGTTGAGGCTTATCCACTTCAGATTTCTCAGCTCTATTTCGGTCACAACTCTTCATGCGACCACTATGCGATTGGTCGTATCCCGCTTGGCTCAGTCAACAATCCAATCTTTGACCTGGCCTTCTATCCTACCCAGCCATTAGATCTTCCGGTTAATACCATTAATCTTGACCGTATCTATGCAGCCAACTACGGTCATAAGGTAGGTGAGGGTCAGCTGAATGCTACAATTGCAGTGCTTGACGACAACTCGAAAGGCAACGCTCTTGGAAGTGGTGACGGTCTCTTTAACGACGGTTATGCGCTAATCAGCTCCTACAAGTTCAACGTCGGAAACGTTACCCTTGACCCGCAAGTAGCTTACGTTCTGACAAAAGCCGATGTATGGCAACAAACAATAACAGGAACCTCTGGGGTCCCACTACATTATGGGTTCAGGCCGGTCACCTTTGGCACTAACATTGCCGTTCCTGTTGGCGGTATTAAATGGACTGCAAGTGCATTCTATACAAGAGGCAGCGGAACAACTCCTGTTGGAGCTTTGACTCCAGGTGCAGTGGCTGGTGCAGCGACCAATTATTTTGGAGATCTCTTCAGAATCAAGGGTGAGTACGGTCCGTTCCTTGCATGGTATGACCACAACAGCACAACAGACAAATCAACCGCTGTTCGCCAGGAATACACCAACAACTTCATCTGGGCTCAGTACAAGATCAGTGTACATGAATCAGCTAAAGGTACCGTTTCCATTATACCAACCCTGCGTTACCTCTCTTCAAAATCTGATAGCGCTGGCGTTCATAATCCAGACAACACACGTCTTCGTTCAGAACTCATAGCAACAGTGACCTTCTAAATCATTGTTTATCGTGTAGAAAAAAGCCGCAGGAAACTGCGGCTTTTTTTTCCTGTAGTTTCGCCTATTATATTTCGTTAAGGCCACTGTTCCATGAAAGAAACAATTGTTACTTCAGGAATTTTAACGATATTACAAGGGAGCCATTCGTGAAAGCATGACAAGGCGACCATGAACAGACGGCACGAAACGGCTTTTTTACATTTTCCTTTACATTTTCTTTTCGACATACAGTAATCGCCTCTCTAAAAGGCTTTGATCCTGTAGTACTAAAAGATTCTGCGATTTTATGAATAAAGTTGCAGACTTTTTTTGTTGAATCCCGTTTTGCTACACTTTATGGCGTAGCTTTTATGCACTATTTCTTGCTCTTTTTTTGCTATCAATCAACATTAAACCGCATTATTTCAATAACTAAAACACAACAGCGGTACTATGATTACCATTAAAAAAATCATTTGCCCGGTTGATTTCTCGGGTTTGTCGCGCAAAGCGCTGCAATACGCCAACGAATTTGCGAGACTCTCCGGCGGAGAGGTCTTTCTAGTCGGTGTTATCGAGAATGATCCAACCATCAATTATTCACACGGACTTGAAAAAGAACGTGCTGATGCAGAGAAACAACTTGCCTCTTTAATTGAAGAAGAGAAGATGGCCGGCATTGTTGCGGATTATGTGATTTATGAAGGATTTGCTGAAGAGTGCATCCTCGACTATGCCAAACGTCAGGAAGCTGATGTCATTATTATGGGTTCACACGGTCGCCGCGGCCTGAAACGCATGATTCTCGGCAGTGTTGCTGAGCATGTAATACGCCGTGCTCCCTGCCCGGTGCTTGTGGTCAAGGAGAATGAACACGAGTTTATCAAGTAAGCAGCTACTTACTTTCTGAAAGCAACAAACTGAACACATTTTTTATTAACAATCAAAGAAAACCTTTATGGCACAAAATGTCAGAGACGTTTCCACTAACGAAGAGGTAACCAGTACACGGAGGGTTATCGCCGCGTCGTCGGTCGGTACGCTCATCGAGTGGTATGACTTTTATATTTTCGGTACTCTTGCGAAAATTATTTCCGAACAGTTTTTCCCTAAAGACAATCCTACGGCTGCTCTGCTTGCTACACTTGCAACCTTTGCCGCTGGTTTTGTTGTCCGGCCGTTCGGTGCATTGTTCTTCGGGCGCCTTGGTGATCTTATCGGCCGGAAGTACACATTCCTTGTTACCCTTGTGATCATGGGCGGCTCCACCTTCGCCATCGGTCTGGTTCCCGGCTATAAAACCATTGGATTTGTTGCACCGGCCATTGTCTTCTTTTTAAGGCTGCTTCAGGGACTTGCTCTTGGAGGTGAGTACGGCGGAGCGGCAACCTATGTCGCGGAACACTCTCCTGCAGGAAAGCGCGGCTTCTGGACAAGCTTTATCCAGACAACGGCAACCCTGGGTCTATTCCTCGCACTCGGCGTTATTCTTATTGTACGTCAATCGCTCGGTGTTGAAACCTTCAGTGACTGGGGATGGCGCATTCCGTTTATTCTTTCAGTATTCCTTGTTGCAATTTCGGTCTTCATCCGCATGAGAATGTCGGAGTCACCGCTGTTTGTCAAAATGAAAAAGGAAGGAAAAACCTCCGCTAACCCTCTCGCAGAGAGCTTCAAGCAGAAGGGCAACCTTAAGATGGTGCTGATTGCACTGCTTGGTGCAACAGCCGGTCAGGGTGTTGTATGGTATACCGGGCAGTTCTACGCGCTTTCATTCCTTCAGAACGCCTGTAACGTTGAGTTTGTACAGAGCAACTTTATCATCTCGATAGCCTTGCTTATCGGTACACCTTTCTTTATTGTCTTCGGTTCGCTTTCAGATAAAATCGGACGCAAGTACATCATGATGGCCGGTATGCTGATCGCGGTTATCGCTTATCGCCCTATCTACACCATCATGTACAGCGATGCCAACCTCAAAAATAAAGTTGAGATCGTCGAAAAGAAGGTGGTAACGGTAAAAAATGCGGTTAAAGGTGCCGACTCCCTGATCACAACCGTCACTACGAAGGCGTTTACCGATGGAACAACATACAAGGAAACTGTGAAAGCCAAGTTCCCTGTTGATCCGGCTCTTAAAGCAGCCCTGCCTAAAGACAAATTGAAACCTGAAACCAAAAAGGAAGTAACCCTTCCTCAAGACCTCTATTACAAAATGATCGGTCTTGTTCTTATTCAGGTGATTTTTGTCACCATGGTGTATGGACCGATTGCCGCGTTCCTGGTTGAAATTTTCCCGACACGCATCCGCTACACGTCGATGTCTTTGCCTTACCACATCGGTAACGGCGTCTTCGGTGGTCTGGTGCCGCTTATTTCAACCCGTCTTGTTGAAGCAACCCGTCCGGGCCCCGGCCTGCCTCCTGCTGATCCGCTTGCAGGTCTATGGTACCCGATATTGATTGCCGGTGTAAGTTTTGTCATCGGATCACTATACATATCCAACAAGACCAACAACATGGACGTCGAGTAACCAAGAACCTTTTAAATCAATTTGAATTATGTCAGCAATAAAAAGGATTTTCGGACTTGTCTGGGCACTCATGGGTGTCGGGATAGTTCCGTTGGTAATAAAGCAGGCAATGAAGGAGATCGCAGCAAAACCCAGTGAAGAGAACTGGATTTTCTGGTCTATTGTTATTGTCGTACTTATGCCGATTATCGCATTCAGTCTTATAACCTTCGGGGTGTTTGCCCTGAAAGGTGAATACGACACCCTGGAAGATAGTTAAAGAGCTTCTACCTGTTCTTTTTTTAAAGGGAAAGCCGCATGTTTATGCGGCTTTCCCTTTTTTTGTTTATAGTGTTTCGGTACCCTAAAAAAGTATGTACGTAACTAATCCAATGAGAATGACCGATGGATAATCAGGATGCTCTTTCACCACATCGGGGATTAAAAAAAGCTCTTGATGAAAAACTTGCCACACTGCCTGTAAATCCAGGGATTTATCAATTCAGGAACGCTGCGGGAAAAATTATCTATGTCGGCAAGGCAAAAAACCTTCGTAACCGGGTTCGATCATATTTCAGAAATCAGCAGCAGCACTATGGTAAAACACTGGTACTGGTCTCTCACATAACCGATTTCGAAGTCATCATAACCTCTTCGGAGGTTGAAGCACTGATATTAGAGAATAATCTGATCAAGGAGCTGAAACCACGCTACAATGTGAACCTGAAGGATGACAAAACCTATCCTTATCTGGTTATCACCAATGAGCCTTTCCCCAGGATATTCTTTACCCGCCAGCTGAAAAAAGATGGTTCCACATGGTTCGGCCCTTATACTGAAGCTCGTCAACTTCGCCTGATTCTTGATCTTATCGGATCGATATTCCCTTTACGAAGCTGTAAATACCGCCTCAGTGAGGAAAATATTGCATCAAAAAAATACAAGGTCTGCCTCGACTACCACATCCATAAATGCAAAGGGCCATGCGAAGGACTTGTGCAGGAAGAGGAGTATCTCAGTATGATCATTGAGATCAAACGACTGCTGAAAGGAAAAACCTCAAGCATGATACGCTCACTCACTGACACCATGCAGACAATGGCCCGAGAGCTGAAGTTCGAACAGGCTGCTGAAATAAAAGCACAGCTCGACAGCTTGAAACGATATGCTGAACGGCAGAAAATGGTAGCGGGAGATGGCCTTGACAGAGATGTGTTTGCTGTGGCAGCGTCCGAAAATGAAGGTTGCGGAGTTGTATTTAAAATACGTGAGGGGAAACTGCTTGGCTCACAGCATATGTACATGAATAATACCCATGGGGAAACAGACGGCGAACTGCAGGCAAGAGTAGTTGAAAAATATTATCTGGAAACCCTTGAGCTGATTCCGGATGAAATCCTTCTGCAGAGTGAGCTTGCTGCTGATGAGGAGGATGCTTTGAGAGCCTTTATAGTGGAAAAACAGAAAGAGGAGAATCAGGAGAAAAAAAATATCAGGTTCCTTGTACCTCAAATCGGAGAAAAAGCGCATCTGGTGGAAATGTGCCGACAAAACGCTCGACACCACCTTGAGGAGTACCTTATCCAGAAACAGAAACGGGGCGAGATAGCCCGCGAGCACCATGGCACTACTGCCCTCAAGCAGTTGCTGCACCTGCCGAAAATCCCTCTGCGAATTGAGTGCTTTGATAATTCTCATCTTCAAGGCACTGATTACGTAAGTTCAATGGTTTGCTTTGAGAAAGGAAAGCCCAAAAAATCTGATTACAGAAAATTTAAACTGCATACGTTTGAGGGGTCAGATGATTATGCTGCAATGAAGGAAGTAATTGTACGTCGTTACGGCGGCTTACTTTCAAAAGAACTTCCACTACCTGATCTTATTGTAGTTGACGGAGGAAAAGGTCAGGTAAACACTGCTTTTCATGCCCTGAACACTCTTGGTTTATCAATTTCCGTTATTGGACTGGCTAAACGCATTGAAGAAATTTTTTTACCTGAAACCACAGACGCTTTCAACCTGCCGAAAACTTCTCCGGCGCTTAAACTGCTCCAGCAGCTTCGTGATGAAGCACACCGTTTTGCCATTACTTATCACAGGAAGTTGAGAACACAAAGAACCTTGCAGACTGAACTCACTACGATTGCAGGAGTTGGAGAAAAAACAGCATTCAGAATGCTCCAACACTTCGGCTCTGTTGACGGCATCTCACATGCCACAATAGAAGAACTCAATGCTGTAACAGGAGCAAAAATTGCTGAAACTGTATACCGTTTTTATAATCCATGAACGGTTATGCTTCTCCGCCTGCCAAGCAGTCAGAATGTTTTCTTAATAAAATTCTGTTATATTTATGAAGTGAGAATATGACCGCTGACAGAGAAACTCTTTACGATTGTTTATGAACGCACCTGATTTTTTTGACGATAATTACTCTAACCCCACAGGGTCGTCAGGAAAAGAACCGCCTGACCTTGAAGGGCTTGATTCCATGTTTGATTCGGATGAACTTCTTGACCGGGTCAACCAATATAACGAGGATGGCTTTCTGCTTGAGGCGCTGGCAGTTGCTCACCGTCTTGAAGATATTGCGCCATTCAACACAGAAACCTGGTTCCACCTGGGCAACTGTCTGACCCTGAACGGCTGCTTTGATGATGCTCTGAAAGCGTTTGAGAAGGCAGTTGTATTCAGTCCCTCAGACAGCGAAATGAAACTCAATCTTGCGCTGGCATACTTTAATACCGGCAATCTGGATGAGGCACTTGATGAGCTCACTGAGATCATTGTGGACTCCTCTATTGAAAAGGAGTACCATTACTATCAGGGAATAATTCTGCAGAGACTTGAACGTTTCACTGAGGCTGAATCGAATTTTGAGCGTTCCCTGGAAATTGATCCCGATTTTGCGGATGCATGGTATGAACTTGCCTACTGCAAAGACATTCTTGGAAATCTTGATGCAAGCACCTCCTGTTACCGGAAAACTCTTGACCAGGATCCGTATAATATTAATGCATGGTACAACAATGGTCTTGTACTGAGCAAGATGAAGCGCTATGACGAGGCGCTTGACTCATACGACATGGCCCTTGCTATTTCTGATGATTTCAGTTCGGCTTGGTATAACAGGGCTAACGTTCTTGCCATTACTGGACGTATTGAAGAAGCTGCTGAAAGCTACTTGAAAACTCTGGAGTATGAACCGGAGGATATGAATGCGCTTTATAATCTCGGCATAGCTTACGAAGAACTTGAGGAGTATGGTGAAGCAATTCACTGCTACAGCCGCTGTATAGAGGGCAATGAAGATTTTGCTGATGCATGGTTTGCTCTTGCATGCTGCCATGAAGCTCTCGAAGAGTATGAAGAGGCATATACCGCAACTGAGGAGGCTCTGAAAACAGTACCGGACAGTATTGAGTTTCTTTTACTGAAAGCGGAGATTGAGTACAATCTCAATCATCTTGAGAACTCCATTGCGACCTATCGTGAAATTATAAAGCTGGATGCTGAGAGTCCACAGATATGGGTTGATTTTGCCATTGTTCTTAGAGAAGCCGGGCAGATAAATGAGTCTATCGATGCTCTCCAGCAATCTCTCAAGCTTCAGCCTCTTTCAGCAGATGCTCATTTTGAAATTGCCGCGGCATATTTTGCCATGGGCGACAAACTCAGCACACTGAAAGCACTAAGCAAAGCGTTCAAGATTGATCCTGATAAAAAACAGCTTTTTCAGAGCACTTTTCCAGAACTTTATCAGCAGGATTCGGTCAGGCTGATGCTCGGCATTTCATGATCATATAGCGACTGCGGAAACCCTGCATGACGAAAGCAATAAAAATACTCGGTCTTATCGGCCGTGCAGTGGATTATTCATACTCCCCTCTTATCCATAATACGGCATGCGACATACTCGGCATACCCTATTATTATACGGTTTTTAACATTGCAGATCCGGATATGATACATGATGCCCTCCGTGGAGCAAAAGCGCTCGGCATTGCCGGATTTAATGTGACCATACCCTACAAAAAAAACGTCGTACCTTTTCTTGATGAGCTCTCAGAGGAAGCATCATCTATAAAGGCAGTCAACACCATTGTCAATCAACATGGCAAACTTTCGGGACATAACACGGATATTGCAGGTTTTGCATCTCCTCTCCTCGGCTATAAAGAACGCATAACAGGTACAACAGTCTGTATTTTCGGTGGAGGCGGAGCAGCTCTGGCGGCAATCGAGGCATTTAATCGATTTTTTTCGCCGAAAGAGATTCTGCTTTTTGTCCGTGACCCACAAAAAGCCCGGGATATCCTCAATGAAACCGGCTATAAAGCATCTTCTCCTGTCACAATAGTGAGGTCTGATGAACTGGAAAAAATCAGGGAGTGCAGTGTTATTGTCAACGCCACTCCTATCGGAACCAGAGGTCGGGACAATGAGGGCATTACAAGCATTATTCCTCTCGACTGCGAGTTGATAAATCATAACCAGATTGTTTATGACATGGTATACAACCCTCTTGTTACCCCTCTTTTGCAGGCAGCTCAGCGGGCGGGCGCAAAAACCATATCAGGAATTGAAATGCTGATCGGCCAGGCTGAACGTTCATTTACTCTATGGACAGGAATGCAGATGCCGGTATCTCGGGTGAGAGCTGCTCTTCTTCATGAAATGCAAATGAAGAGTACAGAGTGACACAGGGCACTTCATAAAAAATCAACATGTTTATCAGTCGAACCTATGAAATTGTTTTTCACCCTTATTCTTCTCGTTGTCGCCGTTGATCAACTGACAAAAAAACTTGCCATCAGGATTCTCAGGGATGCAGCTCAAAGTATTTCCATAATTCCTGACCTGCTTTCGCTGACCTATACTGAAAACAAAGGAGTGGCCTTCGGGATGGAATTTGCAGCACCAGCAGTCCTCCTGCTTCTGACAGGACTTATTACTGTCGCTGTTCTTCTCTATGTTATCCTTTCAAAAAACCGGACAACTCTTTTTCTTATCCCTTTTGCTCTCATTGTCGGCGGCGGGGCTGGTAATATGATTGATCGGGTGATCATTGGCCGGGTTGTTGATTTCATTTATTTTGACCTCTATCACGGGAAAATTTTTGGCACCTATCTCTCTTTATGGCCTATTTTCAATGTAGCGGACTCTGCTATCACGATAGGCGCCTGTATCCTGATTCTGTTTCATAACAAGATCTTTCCTGAGAGCATTACAACTGAGAAAAATAATGTTCGTTGATGTCCACTGTCACCTGTCATTCCCCGAGTTTGACCATGACAGGGAAAAAGTTATTGCTCGATTGACTGAAGAACAGGTCACGGTGCTCATTGATCCGGGTATTAACGTGGCGACCAGCAAAAAATCAATTGAACTTGCCAGGGAGTACGATTTTATTTTTGCCAATGTCGGCCTGCACCCTCACGAAGCATCAGATCATGTTAAAGAGAGCATTTTTGGAGAACTTGAGGCTCTTGCAAAATCACCGAAAGTAGTCGCAATAGGCGAAATAGGACTCGACTACCACTACCCTGACTGTAATCGGCAGGCACAGAAGGATGCGTTCCGCCTGATGCTGAGCATTGCGCGCACTCTTGATATGGCGGTTGTTATCCATTGCCGTGATGCCTGGGAAGATATGCTGCAGATCCTTACGGAAGAGAACCATTCCGCCATGCGCGGAGTGATGCACTGCTTTTCCGGAGATACCGGTATAGCAAGGGAGTGCATCAGGAAAGGGTTCAAGCTCTCCATACCCGGTACGGTAACCTATAAAAACTCTCAGCTGCCGGAGGTTATCAGAACTGTTTCACTTGCTGATCTGCTCACGGAAACTGATGCACCTTACCTATCCCCTGTACCCCACAGGGGAAAAAGAAACGAACCCTCCTTTGTTCCCATAGTCACTGCTAACATCGCTCTTATCAGGGGGATACCGCTACTGGAAGCAGCGAAAGGCATTGCACAGAATACCTTTGATTTGTTTAGATTATCAGCACCATAACGCCTTAGGATGATAGTTAAGCATCACTGCGCAATTATTTTGAAATTCAGGCAAACTTGCTTAGGTTTGAGGCCGGAATACCGGAAAAGAAACTTCCGGTAACCCACAACAGATTAGAGCAACCAGAAAATAAATTATGAAAGAAATAGAATCAGGCGCTCCCGTTCAACAACAGGCGAAACCATCGGCAGAAGACAATTTGCTCTATGTTGCCATTAAATATAAAGCCGTAATTATTGCTGCCATTGTATTGCTCCTGTGTGCCGGTGGGGGAACATTCTTCTGGATGCAGCATCAGAAAACCAGTGAAGAGGAAGCGGCACTGCAACTGTCAAGGGTAGCTCCATTTCTTGACCGTGGAGAGTATAAAACTGCCATTAACGGAGCAGCAAAAATTCCTGGATTGAAAAAGATTTCCGATGACTACAGTGGCACTCCAAGCGGAAATATGGCGACGTTACTGCTTGCCAATGCCTATTATTCGATCAAGGATTTTGATTCTGCCTTAAAAGTCTTTAAAGCTGTTTCGATTGAAAACAAGGACCTTGCCGCTGCCGCTCTGGCAGGCACCGCAGACTCATACGTCGGTAAAAATCAGTTGGGCCTGGCCGCAGAGTCTTACCAGGAAGCTTCAAAAAAAGCTGAAAACACGGTACTCAAAGCACAATATCTTGCTCATGCCGCCGACAGTTACCAGGCCCTTAACCAGCTTCAAAAAGCATCCGAACTGTATACCAGGATTATTGCCGACTACCCGGGCTCAACAGGTGCAGCTTTGGCGCAGAGATCTCTCTGGAAAATTTCCGGAAAACTGAAATAACATCCTGTAACTCTTTGTACTACTTATTCCATTACGTTTAAATAAGCTTACCATGCCAGAACAGTTCATTATCAAAACAAATCTTGGTGACATTGCCATCTCTCTTTATGACGACACTCCCCTGCACCGGGATAACTTTGCCAAACTTGTTGCCGAAAACTACTACGATGGCATCCGGTTTCACCGGGTTATCGAGGGGTTCATGATCCAGACTGGAGATCCGCTTTCAAGACATGAGGAGAAGCGCTCACTGCATGGCACCGGAGGACCGTCAAATCGTATTCCTGCCGAGATAAAGCATCCGAACAAAAAAGGGACGCTTGCTGCGGCTAGGGACAACAACCCTCAGAAAGCCTCATCAGGCAGCCAGTTCTATATTAATCACAACGACAATGGCTTTCTGGACGGTCAGTATACAGTATTCGGTGTGGTTGAATCAGGAATGGATATTGTGGAACAAGTTGCGGCAGTCAAGACCGATCCAAACGACAACCCTCTTGTACCTGTCATTATAACCACCATTGTACCTGTTGTAAAGTCATAAAGGCCAAACCATGGCATGCATTGCTGTTAACATTCAGGACATTCAAGAGCAGATAAACTCTGCCTGCCTCTCGGCAGGCAGAGAGCCTGAATCGGTTCGCCTGATTGCTGTTTCCAAAACAAAGCCGGCATCGATGATTAAAGAGGCTTTTCTGGCAGGACAGATTGATTTTGGAGAGAGCTATGTTCAGGAGTTTCTTGACAAGTACCAGGATCCCATACTCGAAAAGATGCCTGTCAAATGGCATTTTATAGGCCATCTGCAATCAAACAAGGTGCGCTTTATTATCGACAAGGTCAGCCTTGTTCACGGTATAGACAGGCTTTCAACGGCTGAAGAACTTTCAAAACGGGCAGTTCAGCACAATCTGCAAGTAGATTATCTTCTTGAAGTCAACACTTCCGGTGAGCCATCAAAGTACGGCATGCAGCACGATGAGGTTCTGGCTGCAGCTGAAAGCCTTTTTCGCATGCCTAACATCATCCTTCGCGGTCTTATGACCATAGCCTCTCCAGAGACCGCAAAAGCACGGCAGGAGTTCCGTAACCTTCGCCTGCTGCTGGAAGATTTAAAAAAGATATCACCCGATCCGCTGAAGCTTACTGAACTTTCCATGGGCATGAGTGGCGATTTTGAAGAGGCGATTCATGAAGGTGCAACCATGATCCGTGTCGGATCAGCAATTTTCGGCTGGCGATGAATGATACTGCCTCGTCTGTGACGCATCCATACCTGTATCTGGCTCTGAATGCGGACAATATCATTTACATAACAACTTTTAACGCTCGTCATTAACCTATAAAAACACCGTATCATGATCTCACAACAGGCAAAAATCCAGGAAGCGGTCGCCTTTATCAGAAAAAAAACAGCGGGTGAATACCCGATAGGAATTGTTTTAGGAACAGGTCTTGGTGGACTGGCCAAAGAGATTGATATCGAGTTATCACTCGACTACGGCGATATCCCGAACTTTCCTGTCTCTACAGTGGAAACCCACCATGGAAAGCTGATTTTTGGAACACTTGCCGGAAAGAAAGTTGTTGCAATGCAGGGCCGCTTCCATTTTTATGAAGGCTACTCCATGCATCAGATTGTTTTTCCGATAAGGGTCATGAAGTATCTCGGTGTTAAAACCCTCGGCATCACCAATGCGTGTGGCGGGCTTAACCCCTCTTACAGAAAGGGTGATATCATGCTGATCGACGACCATATCAACCTGCTTGGAGGAAATCCCCTGATCGGACCGAACGACCCTCAAACCGGGTCGCGCTTCCCTGACTTGTGCGCCCCTTACTCGCCCCGTATCCTTGAGCTTGCTGAAAAGGTGGCTCTTGATAACAAAATAAAGCTTCAGCGTGGTGTCTATATCGCTCTTTCAGGGCCATGCCTTGAAACAAGGGCAGAATACCGAATGCTTAGAGCCCTTGGAGCAGATGTCGTAGGCATGTCTACTGTTCCTGAAGTGATTGCGGCAGTGCATCAGGGAACAGAAGTGTTCGGCATGTCCATCATTACCGATGAATGCTTCCCTGACAACCTCAAAGCTGTCAGCATTGAAGAGATCATTGAAGTATCAAATCATGCAGAACCAAAAATGACCACAATATTCAAAGCAGTTGTTGCTAACCTTTAACCTCCATTAAAAAGTATGATAGACGCCATTTCGTTCAACGACAAGACCCTTCGCTATCTGGACCAGCGTTATCTGCCTCTGAGAGAGGAATATGTGTCAACCAGAAGCCATCAGGAGGCCATAGAGGCTATTAAAACGCTTGCTGTCCGTGGCGCGCCACTTATCGGAGTTGCTGCAGCCTATACGGTCATACTCGGCATCAACAGCTTCAAAGGAACCAAAGAGGAGTTCCCCGATTTTTTTGGAACACTTATCGCTGACGTGGAAGCCTCTCGCCCCACCGCAGTCAATCTCTTTTTTGCAACTGCACGCCTGAAAAAGGTCTATGACGAGCATTTTCAGAACGATACCATCGAGGCTCTTTTTGCAAAGATGATGGAAGCTGCCCGTATAATCCATGATGATGAAATCGCCAACTGCGACGCCATGTCACGGCATGGAGTTGACCTGATCAAGAGTGACCTTGCTGAAATTCTTAAGACACGTAAACTTAACGTGCTGACGCACTGCAACACAGGCACCCTTGCAACCGGAGGCTCCGGCACTGCACTCGGTGTCATCAAGCTGGCGTGGCAGGAGGGATTGATTGAAAGAGTCATCACTGCAGAGAGCCGTCCGCTTTTGCAGGGGCTTCGTCTTACGGCATGGGAGCTTGAGCAGGAAAAAATACCGTTTATCTCAATATCCGATTCATCATCAGCATTTCTGATGCAGAGAGGAATGATTGATTTCGGTATCGTGGGAGCTGACAGAATTGCTGCTAATGGAGACACAGCAAACAAAATCGGCACCTGTGCCCATGCCATCAGCGCCTGGCATCACAATCTTCCATTCTACATTGCCGCTCCGGTATCCACAATAGATATCACGCTCACGGATGGAACACAGATTCCCATTGAAGAGCGAAACGCTGACGAGCTGAGAACGATTTTCGGCACTCAGGTAGCTACCCCGACCACTCCGGTGCTCAACTATGCCTTTGATGTCACTCCGGGCAAATACCTCAGAGGTATCATCACCGATAAAAAGGCGGTTGTAGGAAACTATGAGAGTGAACTTAAACTAATCGTGTAAAAGCTATTAATTACAGTAAAAGAAACACTGCTGATTCTTTTTTCTAAAACCGGGTATTATCTACCCGGTTTTTTTATTCCTGTCATGATTAAATTGTAAATTATATACAGTGATTTTCTATATGACAAAATGAAAAGGCTGTTCATTTTTATTTCTTTGCAAGTCTACGTTCTAAAAAAATCCGGAGGATGGGATGAGTGAAACGAGAAGTGAAAACTACAATTTTACAATTGTACGTGGTTTTGCTTTTTCTGCACTGTTCTGGCTTGTAATTGGTCTCATTGTCGGTCTCTGGATTGCTTTTGAAATGTTCAATCCGGCACTGAATCTTACGCCATGGCTAGGCTTCGGACGTCTCAGAGTTGTTCATACTAACGGACTTGGACTCGGTTTTGGACTCGCTGCTATTTTTGCAACATCATATTATATCCTTCAACGCCTTACACGAATTCCTATCCTCTTTCCTCGTCTTGCTCAAGCTCATCTCTACTTCTTCAATACCGTTATAGCCCTGGGGGCCCTGAGTCTCTTTGCCGGAATGAATACTACAAAAGAGTATGCTGAACTTGAATGGCCTCTGGATATAGGCGTCGTTGTGCTCTGGGTCATGTTTGCCATCAATGTTTTCGGTACACTGATAAAACGGAAGGAAAAGCAGATGTACATCTCACTCTGGTACATCATTTCCATGACTGTGGCCATTGCCATTCTCTATATTGTCAACAACCTTGCAATTCCCGTCACTCTCTTCAAATCCTACTCAGTCTATGCAGGAGCAAATGATGCCAATGTTGAATGGTGGTATGCCCATAACATCGTTGGATTTATCTTTACGGTCCCCATACTTGCGATGTTTTACTATTTTCTGCCAAAATCCACCGGTCTTCCAATCTACAGCCACAGACTCTCTATCATCTCTTTCTGGGCGTTGAACTTTGCCTACCTCTGGACAGGAGCACACCACCTTATGCTGACTCCCCTGCCCGAATGGATTCAGACTGTTGCAATAGCCTTCAGCATATTCCTGATTGCTCCCTCATGGGGTTCAGTGGTCAATGGATATTACACGCTCCAGGGAAACTGGGATCAGATGCGAACGAATTATCTTGTCAAGTTTTTCATTGCCGGCATTACCTTTTACGGTCTCCAGACACTTCAGGGACCTTTGCAGGGGCTGAGAACCCTCAATGCGTTCTTCCACTATACAGACTGGGTTGTCGGTCATGTGCACATGGGAACCATGGGATGGGTCACAATGGTTATTTCGGCATCATTCTATTACATGATTCCACGCATTACCAATACAGAGCTTTACAGCGTCAAACTGGCCAACACCCATTTCTGGCTTATTCTGGTTGGCCAGTTCACCTGGACCATCACCATGTGGATTGCTGGAATCCAGCAAGGTGCCATGTGGAAAGCCACAAACCCGGATGGTTCACTGATGTACAATTTTCTTGATTCAGTAACATCCCTTTACCCTTATTACAAGTTGCGGTTTGCTGCAGGGGTCATCTACTTTATCGGCATACTGGTTTTTGTCTGGAATCTCGGTATGACCGTCAGGAAACAGCCAAGGCAGGCTGAAGCATAACCGACACATCAACAAACAGGAGCTGCCATCATGGGGATTACTTCAAAACCGGTTGTTTTTGCTGTTCTTGCAGCCGTTGTCATCCTGATCGGTACCACAGTAACCGTTTTTATTCCTCTCTTGATGCCTTCGACGCAGCCTGTCAGCGCATACATAAAGCCTTATACAGCGGTTGAACAGGAGGGGCGCGATATCTATATGCGTGAAGGGTGCAACAACTGCCACACCCAGACCGTTCGACCTCTGAGAACAGAGGTACTCCGGTATGGCGAGTACTCAAAACCGGAGGAGTTCGCTTATGACAGGCCCTTTCTCTGGGGCTCCCGACGCACAGGGCCCGATTTGAACAGAGTCGGAGGGAAATATCCTGATTCCTGGCATTACAAACATCTTGACAGCCCGCAGAGCATGTTTGAAAAATCCAACATGCCACCTTACGGATGGCTTGCCAAAAACCGGCTCGACATTCAGTACTCGTTCAAAAAAACATCCACACTCGGCTATGGCTACTCTGAAAGCGATGTCCATAAACAGATTGACCAATACCGAGCAACCGTCACTGATGATAATTACCCATCAAAAGAGAGCCGCAGCAAAGTAACTCCCCGAGAACTGCAGAAGGAGCTGACTGAGATGGACGCCCTGATTGCCTACCTTCAGAAACTTGGACGGGATGTTAAAATGATGGAGGCCGCAAAATGAGTTTTTCAAGCTTGGCTTATCTGGTGTTCACAGTGCTTCTCACCATAATTTCGGGAGGAATCATAGCATACTACTACAATCCGAAACGAAAACAGAAGATTGAGGAGCCAAAACACAGAATGCTGGATGAAGATAACTGAACAAATAGAATTGAGCGAAAAGGAGATGACCATGCATGATACCGGAGAACCCCAGGAGAATCATAACAAAATCCCCAAAGGATGGCTGCTGTTTTTTTTCGGATGCATTATCTTTCTTGTTGGTTATATCGTATCCTTTACACCAGCCATTTCAGGATGGTCTTTCTACCATAATTTTGAAAAAGAGATGGCTGCAGCCTCCAAAACCGAAAAACCGAATGTTGTCAAGGAGTATACCGGCGACAAGGAAGCTATCAGGGAGGGCAAAGAGATCTTTGCAAACACCTGTGCCCCTTGCCACAACGCTGATGCAAAAGGAGGAATAGGCCCCAACCTTACTTTGGCAAAACTCAAATACGGAGTAACCCATAAGGATCTTTATGAGTCCATTGCCAATGGGCGACCCAACGGAATGCCCCCATTTCTTCAGCAGATCGGTTCAGAAAAAATCAGCAAGGTGATAGCTTTTCTGGAGCCCCTGAGAATAAAATAATTTTCGCCAAGTCGGGAGCTTGCCATTTTGTGGAAACAATACAGAAGATCAATAGAGATACTACATGCCTTCATCCTGACCGGCCTGCCGTTTCTTTCCATCAACAGCCAAAGTGCTTTCCGGTTTGACATTCCAACACTCAAGCTCTATGTTTTCGGTTCGGTTATCTGGATAAGGGAATTCTATCTCATTGTGGGTGTTGTACTGTTTTTCCTGCTTTTCATTGCCTTCGTTACTGTCATTTTTGGAAGAATCTGGTGCGGCTGGCTCTGCCCCCAGACAGTACTGCTAGATTTGAGCCAAAGCATTGCGAAACTGTTTGGCAGAAAATACAAGAAAACCATACAATCTCTTCTTCTGATCCCGTTCTCTGCTCTGGTATCGATCACTATGATCTGGTACTTTGTTCCACCTGTTGAAACGCTGAAAATCCTTTCTTTTTCAACAACCATTACCTCTTTTTTTCTGGTTCTGTGGATAGCGGTCTTCCTGGAACTGGCGTTTCTGGGAAGAAAATTCTGCACCTCGATCTGTCCATACGCCATGCTGCAGAATGCCCTTTTCGATAAGGATACCCTTATTATTGAGTACGATGTTTCCCGTGATGCTACCTGCATGAAGTGTGATGATTGCGTCAGAGTTTGCCCTGTCGGTATCGATATCAAGAACGGGTTAAGCTCAGCCTGCATTGCCTGCGCCGAATGCATCGACGCCTGCCGGGTGCTCAGTGAAAAAAGAGGAATGCCCCCTTTCCCGAACTACAAGGGCCGGATAGTACGTCCAAAAACATTCTGGCTTGGAGGTGCAACAGTCGCTGCTGGCATCGCTCTTTTTCTGATGCTCTGGAGCCGTCCACCCGTTGACTTTTTTGTCACCCGCGACAATACTTTTCTTCCTTCGGGATTGAACAGGTACTCCTACACCATATACAACAATCTAGGAAGAGAGCTTACTCTTGAACTCTCCTCACCTGATAACGTCACGCTTCTTGGTGAACACTTACTCCGACTGCATCCATTTTCAGCCAAGAGCGGAAGTATATTAGTCAAATCAAGAAGCAAGCTGGAGCAACTGCATTTCAACATTTCCGGAAGCGGCATTTCACTCAACAGAGAGACCGTTTTTTTATGAAACTCTTTTTCTACATCGTTTACCCGATTTTTTTCTTTGCCATGGGCTGCGGCATTTATATCGCATACAGGAGCACTGACGGCTTGGTAGACAACAACTATTACGAAAACAGCCGACGCTATTTCCAGACAAAAGCTATTGAAGAAAAACTTGGAATTGCAATCAGCCGACCCGACACTCTAAAACTGGGACACAATGTCATTCGGGTCAACGCAACATCGCACGGCCAACCGCTTAAAGAGGGTGTTCTCTCACTCTTCATCGGCAACCTCTCGAACACCCGTTACGACTCAACGATGTCCATGCAAGAACTCTCTCCGGGAATCTACCAGGCCACCACAATTATTCCCTTCAAGGGCAAGTGGTTTACAAGAGTTGACCTAAAGCTACAGCAGCAACTTATCACCAGTAAAAAATGGTTTTTCAACGTCAAATAAATCGGCTGACCTTTCTTCTCTTCTCCGTTTTTATACTTTTTTCGGGCAGCAGGCTCATGGCAAAGGAGAGTAATATCCACGGGGGACCCTGCACTATAAGCGCAGGAAATCACTCCATCACACTCAACATTGAACCGAAACCGGTTAAGGCCATGCAGGAGCTCACCTTCAACTTGAGGATAACACCATGCGACAAACTGCCTGACAAGCTGATCCTCGATCTTTCAATGCCGGGCATGCAGATGGGAAAAAACCAGATCACGCTTGTCAAAAAAAGCTCTTGCCTCTACGATGGTAAAGGAATTATTGTCCGGTGTATGAGCAGGCGGACGATCTGGCTGGTAACGATTCTCTCCGAAGAACTTAAAAATCCGACATTTACCTTTCATGTCAGGGAGTGATACATCCGGAACAGAGATGGTACCCTGCAGCCATTGCCTCCAGAAAACCAGCAGGGCGACGGCCATTATCGTTGAAATAAACGGAGAGAGCAAAGTATTCTGCTGCAAAGGATGCCTTGGGGTCTATGAACTTATCCACAATAATTCGCTTGATGCCTTTTACAACCAGCGTTGCGACTGGCAACCAGGCCCTCCGGCAACTGAGGTAAACCTGCAGGCCTCGGCCTTCAGTGACACCGTTACCATCTCCGGCAACGAGCACCGCATTGAGCTGCTGCTTTCGGGCATCCGGTGCGCCTCATGCGTCTGGCTCATCGAAAAGTTTCTGATGAAGATCGATGGTGTTGTTTCGATAAGGGTCAACTATGCAACCCACAAGGCAACCATTACCTGGAATGGAGAAAAAGTTACCATAGACACTATTCTGCAAGCCTTCCGCTCTATCGGCTATCTGCCCCACCCATGCCATGGGAATGGAACTGCTGATCTTTTTGCTCAGGAGAAACAGGATCTGCTGCTTCGATTCGGAACAGCAGGATTTTTCTCCATGCAGCTTATGCTTTTTACCGCCGCTCTCTACGCGGGATTTTTTGAAGGAATTGAGGATCGCTACCGTCTGGCCTTTCAACTCATTTCATGGGCTCTGGCTACCCCGGTGCTTTTCTACTCCGGATATCCCTTTCTCTCAAGCGCTTTAAGGTCACTGAGACGGATGACGCTCAACATGGATGTTCTCGTGGCGCTTGGTTCCCTGTCTGCCTATTTTTACAGCATTGTCATGATTTTCTATGGCGGTGAAATGTTTTTCGACACCGCATCGATGATCATAACCTTCATTCTGCTTGGCAGATTTCTGGAGGCAGGCTCAAGGCTGAAGGCGGGCAATGCCATTGCCGAGCTGGCCGAGCTGCAGCCACATGAGGCACTGCTGCTCTCCATGAATGGCGAAACAAGCATGATGGTGCCCATCACCACATTGAAGAGTGGAGATAGAATAGCGATAATACCCGGTGACAGAATTCCGCTTGACGGTACGGTAGTTGATGGTGAGGCTGAGGTGAACGAAGCGATGCTGACCGGAGAGTCAAATCCTGTATTTAAAGAGCCGGGCTGCAAAGTTTTTGCAGGAAGTTTTTCGATAAACGGTCGCCTCAGCATTAGCGTCAGCGGAAATGCTGGCTCCACGCTGCTTGCTCAGATTATCCGCACAGTGGAGGAGGCTCAGGCTCGCAAGGCCCCCATTCAAAGCATTGCTGATAAAACTGCGAGTTATTTCGTACCGGCAACCATTTTTCTCGCCCTTGCTACCTTTCTCTACTGGAAACTCACCTCCGCCAGTACCGTGACCGCCCTTATGAACTCTGTTTCGGTGCTGGTTATTGCATGCCCGTGTGCCCTTGGTCTCGCTACCCCACTGGCTATTCTTGTCGGTACAACAAGTGCAGGAAAGAGAGGAATTCTCGTCAAAGGGGGAGATGTTTTTGAGAGTGTGTCAAAAACCACCATGGTTGTACTCGACAAAACCGGCACCATCACTACCGGCAAGCCTTCCTTGACCGACCTGAACGACTACGGCCACTCCCCGTCATTCTTACAACATGTCGCCTCGCTTGAATCCGCCTCAGAGCACCCCACCGGCCGCACTATTGCGGCTGCATGGCAGGGGGAACTCCTTACAACTGAGCAGTTCAGGGCAATACCGGGCAGAGGAGTCTCAGGGGTAATTGCAGAAACCATCTGGCGGGCTGGCTCAAAAGCTTTCATGACAGAGGAGGGGGTTGAGCTTCAGCCGATCCATGAAAGCTATGCCTCAAGGCTCGAAGCTGAAGGAAAAACAATCGTGATGGTCGCCTGCGGCAACAAGCTTGCCGGTATAATCGGCATGATTGACGACCTGCGTGAGGATGCCCTGCCCCTGATAAAAGTACTCCGCAATAAAGGTCTTTCGCTGAAAATCCTCACCGGCGACAATCAGGGTGTAGCAGACTTCATTGCCGCCAAATGCGGCATAACCGATGTTCATGCCGGGCTGGGACCGCTCGAAAAAGCTGCAGTTATCCACGCCCTAAAACAGAAAGGCGAGTGCGTCATGATGGTGGGCGATGGCATCAACGATGCTCCTGCGCTGACCGAAGCCGATATCGGAGTCACCCTCGGCCACGCTTCCGGCATTGCTCTTGAGAGCGCAAGCGTTGCCATCCTGAACGATGATCTCAGACTGATCAACACCCTGATCAAAAGCTCCTCACGATGTTTTTCCATCATCAGGCAAAACCTTGTCTGGGCCTTTTCGTATAATCTCATAGCGTTGCCACTTGCCGTGACGGGAGTTCTCCACCCCATTGTTTCCGCACTGCTCATGGTGGTCAGCTCGCTTGTTGTAGTAAGCAACTCTTTGCGGCTGAAAAAAATCTGACAAAGCAATTATGATCTCCACCTTTTATCTGATCGGCATAGGTCTCTTTGTCGGATTTGCCGCCTGGCTGCTCTTCATCTGGGCCGTCAAAAGCGGCCAGTTCGACGACCCGGAAGCGCCAAAATACCGGATGCTTGACGATGACGACGAACCTGCAAAACAGGCAAAGCCTACAGAGAAAAAAAAACCATGAACAGCGCACCCTTTCTCGCCATGCTCCTCGCTGGATTAGCCGGGGGTTTCGGCCACTGCATCGGCATGTGCGGCCCGGTTGTTGCAACACTCACCTTTGGTGAAACGAGAAAAGGATTACTTCACCACCTGCTTTACAATCTGGGACGAGTAACCACATATACAATCCTGGGTGGAGCAGCAGGACTCTCGGGATCATTTCTTGTCCTTACAGCCTCTATCGAGCAACTCCAGCATGCCATTATGATCATAGCGGGACTCTCAATAATCCTCATGGGACTTTCTACAGCAGAGTGGTTGCCTCTCCCTCAAAAAAATAGCTGCAACCCCGGCAGCTCAGTCATGCAAAAGATTATGGCGCTCTTCAAGGTACCTCGATCCATTGGTTCCTATTACCCTATGGGAGTCGTTCTCGGTTTTCTTCCTTGTGGCCTTACCTTTACAGCCCTGCTTGCCGCCGCAAGGGGTGGCATGGAGAGCAAGTATCCCTTTGCCGGAATGATTCAAGGCGCCATAATGATGATGCTCTTCGGCATAGGAACTTCCCCTGCGCTCATTCTTGTGGGAAAGGTAGTGAATACTATCAGCAACAAAATGAGGAAACGATTTTACCGAATAGCAAGTATTATTATGATCGCGACGGGGGTGTGGTTTATGGTGAAGGGGTGGTGAGAAAAGTGGCATAACCGCTTGAAGGGTTTGTTAATTTTAAGGTGTTGGAATTTTGCGTATTTTATGGATAATCAACTACCCCTTAGCAGAGCTATGTGGCATGAATACATTTTTCATCGATTCTGTCACGAAGCAAAGCTTAGGAGAATACATCCATAGAGATTCAAATATTAATTGTATCATCATATGATCCGAGGGACAAGCACTCAGATCCGAACCAAAGCCGACTTCATCTCTTCGCTGACAACTGCGAGCCGGATCTATTACCCTGCTCGTGAGATGAGCATTTATGACTATAACTCATTTGAGAATACATCTTATCAACCCAACGTAGCAGCAAAGGTGGTAGGCCTCGCATTCCTATCTGCTGTATCAGCATGGGAGGATTTCATATCTAATATTTACCTTGGATACTTAAGCGGCTATCCAACCGAAAGCGGATACCTACCAAAACTACGCTATGGCAAAGCGCAAAACAAGACTCACGCTCTTCTGCTCGCTGCCGGAGAAAGAAACAAGCGTGATGCAGAGAGGAGGATGCGATGGGGTAACTTTCACTGGGTTCAAGCAACGTCTGAAATTCACTTCGGAAAAGGGAATGTTTTCCAATTAATTTCACCACTGGACGTTGAATATCTTGATCTTGCTATTGTCTTAAGAAACAGGGTTGCTCACAACTCAGACGCAGCAAAGCTGCAATTCAAGTCTGCTGTTAATCGTTTGCTGAATTTCCCAAAGAATGCCCCACTTCCTACTGGATTTTCACCAGGAAAATTAATGGTATCGTCTATCGAATCAAACTCTCGACTCAAACACCTTCAATCGGATGAACACCATTGGGGTGATATTTTCGAAGGTTATATCAGTCTATGGGAGCGAATCGCAGATCAGTTATGTCCTTCGCTGAGACAAGCATCCTAAACGACTACCACACGACTAATGAGTCAGACTTAGAGGTATGCATAGAAACTTGGACCGAATAGTTTGAAGAAAACAAAGATCTGTTGCGTGAAGTCAAAAGTAATAAAAAGGGACAAAGTGCATAACCTCATTGACCTTATGCATCAGCAAGCTACATGGGAGAACCTGATGCGTGAGATATACATCCGCGAAGCAATTGAACGTGGCTTGGCGGACAGCAATGCAGGCCGAACCAAGGATGTGCAGGAAGTCCGCGCTAAATACGGTTTATCGGAATGAAAGTCCACTGGACAGCTACAGCTGAGGGACATTTGGATACCATTCACCTGATTATAGAACACTAAACATTCTTAAGACCATCGACACTCACGAATATTTACAAAAACGATAATGGCAAGCATTCCTCATCCAATTCAATATCAAGGGAGCAAGCGCAACTTGGCTCACGTTATTTTGCGCTATATCCCCAAAAATGTTGACTGCTTGATTGAGCCATTTGCAGGCTCTGCCGCAATCACTATTGCCGCTGCAGCTCGTCAGATGGCAAAAACCTATCTCATCAATGATCTAAACAGACCTTTAGCCGAGTTATTGCGCTTAATTGTTCAGTTTCCCATTGATACTGCATCATTTTATGAGAAGTTATGGAATGAGCAGCATGGTGACTCCATAGAGCATTACTACAGAACTCGTGCAGAGTTCAACAGTACACAAGACCCGCGTCTTTTCCTTTATGTATTGGCAAGATGCGTCAAAGGTTCGGTTCGATACAATGCTGACGGGATGTTCAATCAAAGTCCTGACAAGAGACGTCATGGAACCCTACCTCAAACAATGCGCTCAAATATTTACGGTGTTTCTACTTTACTTAACAACAAAACAGAATTCTCCTCAGTGGATTTCAGAGAGGTATTGGTAAAAGCTAAAAAAAACGATCTTGTTTATATGGACCCGCCCTATCAGGGAGTATGCGGAGATCGAGATTCCCGTTATTTTTCCGGCATTGACCATGAGGAATTTGTCATTGCCCTTGCCGAGCTAAATAGACGGGAAATTTCATATATCGTTAGCTATGACGGTCGCAGAGGAGAAAAAACCTTTGGAATGTTACTTCCTGAATCCCTTGAACTCACTCGTGTTGAACTGGATGCAGGGCGTTCGAGTCAGGCAACGTTACTGGGGCGCGATGAGGTTACCTACGAATCCTTATACCTTTCGCCCTCATTATCAGCAAAGCTCAACCACATACCGGCTGATTACCATCAACCAAAAATGCAGCAGTACTCCTTGCTCGAACCTCATACCGAATATGCCTGAACTCCCAAAAGATTTTATTGATCTATGCCACTCCATTACTGCCAAACGACCCAAAACCGTTATTGACCATATTCTTAAACATGGCTTTATAACAACAGAGGAGTTGAAAGTAACTTACGGGTACAACCATCCGCCAAGGGCAGTACGAGATGTTCGTGAACATGGCATTTCTATCACAACATTCCGAGTTAACGGTTCTGATGGACGTAAAATAGCAGCATATCGTTTCGGCGATGTACAGAGCAAACAATTTACAAAACTATCAGGCAGAACAGGACTATCAAAGAAAATCAAGGATGCCCTGACTGAAAGATATGGTTGCAAGTGCTTCATTTATCTTGAAGAAATAGACGAGCGAGAATTGCAAATTGATCATCGCGTTCCTTATGAAGTCGGTGGTGACGGCACTGAATATAACTCTGAAGACTTCATGTTGCTTTCCGGCTCTGCAAACCGGGCGAAATCGTGGTCTTGTGAGCATTGTGAGAATTGGAACAACATCAAAGACAGGAAAATTTGTCTGACATGCTATTGGGCATACCCGGACAGTTACACTCATATTGCCATGCGTCAGATCAGACGTCTGGATCTTGTCTGGCAAGGCGATGAAACAGACATTTATGAACAACTAAAGACAAAGGCTCACTCACTCGAAAAAGAAATACCAGCATTCGTGAAAGAAATTATTGAAAGAGAGATTTTCCGGAAACACCCCTGACTTTTTTTCAAATAACGACAAAGGATTGTTAAAACTATATTCCGATTACAACAGGACTTTCTCAGTATGAAATAACTGAAGCGCTTTACCTCATTACTGAGCACAACAATGACATACACAACGCATGGATCCAGCACTTCCCTTGTTGAAGTAACAAATATTTCCACTTATGGCTTTTGGCTTTTGATTGGAGAAGAAGAGCTATTTTTACAATACACTGAGTTTCCCTGGTTCAAAGAGGCTACCGTTAGCAAAATCTGCAATGTAGAACTCCATCACTCAGAGCACTTGTATTGGCCATTATTAGATATTGATCTTTCAATTGAATCAATTCGTAACCCTGATGCTTTTCCGCTTGTAAGCAATGCGAAACCTTAACTCATTTCTCCCACTAAGCAAGTCCAGCAAGACAATAAAAAATGACCGGCTCAACAAAGTCTGGTCTTTTTTTTACATTGAGCCACAGCTCAAACCTTTCAGTTCATTCCATGCAGAACGTTTACTATTTTGGTTTGACAATTAAACGGACTATTTTAAACCTATTTTAAGACAACCGTGTTATTTTTACTGAAACTGTAACACCTGCGTCTTACGCAATACATTTGCAGCTGCCTCTGCTCCCGGTTTTATTCTTTATTCCGGAGTGAGCGGATTGAATACGGAAGTAACCATACATGAACTATGAACATCGACAGGCGCCTTTTTCAACTTCTTAAAGAAGAGCGAGCGCCATTTATTATATCTCTGATTTCAGGAGTTATTGCATCGGGGTTGCTGATCGCTCAGGCCTTTTATCTCAGCAAAATCATTGACAGCGCTTTCATACAAAAAATCGGGTTAGAAAAGCTTCTGCCTCTGCTTAGCTTTTTTGCGTTTTTCAGCCTGCTTCGCATGGCTTTCAACTGGGCATCCCACAGTGAAGCCAACCGGGGAACAATTGCAATCCGTGAAAAAATATTCAGCAGACTTATAGAGAGGGTAGGTGCTCTCGGACCGATCTACACCCGTTCGGTGCAAAGCGGACGTCTCAGCACAACACTGCTTAAGGGCGTTGAAGCCCTCGATGCATATTACAGCCAGTATATCCCCCAGATCTTTTTTGCGCTTTTTACCCCTCTCCTGATTGTCTGTACCATCTTTCCCGCTGATCCGATTTCCGGCTGGATTCTGCTTGCCTCAGCGCCACTTATTCCTTTTTTCATGATAGTGATCGGAAAATCGGCAAGTGCAATGACTGAAAAACAGTGGAAAACCATGAGCAGAATGAGCGGTTACTTCCTTGATGTGCTGCAGGGACTCCCGACTCTGAAACTCTTTGCACAAAGCAGATCACAGCGAGATTCTATTGAAAAAACAGGGGAGACATTCCGTCACGCAACCATGAGGGTGCTGAAAATCGCCTTTCTCTCTTCGCTCACCCTTGAACTTGTGGGGACTATCGGGATTGCGATCGTTGCTGTCGGCATTGGACTACGTATGATGGATGGCAAGCTAACCTTTCAACATGCCCTCTTCGTGTTAGTGCTTACACCGGACTTTTATCTTCCTTTGCGTCAGCTCGGCACAAAATTTCATGCCGGCATGGAAGGCGTCAGTGCTTCAAAAGAGATTTTTGCCATCCTGGACCAGAGCTCCGGGGCAGGCGAGAATAAAAACGGATTGATTAAGCAGGATAGTGCCGGAACGTACCCTATTCTCTGCAGCAATCTCTCCTTCACTTATCCAGATGCAAGCCTGCCAGCGATTGATGGCATTAACTTTATCATCCCCGAAAGCAAGACCACAGCAATAATAGGACCAAGCGGTTCTGGAAAAAGCACAATGATCAACCTGCTTTTGCGCTTTCTGGAACCAGGCGCGGGCAGCATTACAATTAACAACTCTCCAATTCATGCTATTCCTCTTGAGCAGTGGCACCGCCAGATATCGTGGGTTCCACAGCACCCTTACCTTTTCAACGCCAGCCTGAAAGAAAATATTCTTCTGGCACGTCCGGATGCATCGGAAGTGGAAATGAATGCCGCACTTAGAAAAACCGGACTTGCTTCGTTTGTCAATTCGCTTCCAGACGGACTGGACACAATGATAGGTGAACAAGGGTCGAGATTAAGCGGTGGAGAAGCGCAAAGGGTAGCTCTAGCCAGGGCATTTCTTAAAAACGCTCCGCTTCTGATACTCGATGAGCCTACATCTCATACCGACCCTGAGCTGGAAGCTGCGCTTCGAAACTCCATGGAAGAACTGATGAAAGGAAGAACGACCGTCATTATTGCTCACCGGCTTGAAACAATAAGGTCAGCAGACCAGATAGTGGTTTTCAGTCAGGGGAAAATCACCCAATGTGGGACACACGACGAACTCTTCACTGCAGGGGGCTTCTATCACGATGCCTTACTGCTGCAACAGGAGAGCGAGCTATGAGAATATTTTTCAGATTAACGTCACTCGTCAAGCCATATTTCTGGTGGATGGCGCTTGCGGCTATCATCGGATTTGCCACAACAGGAAGCGGTATTGGACTTCTGATGACTTCAGCCTATATCATCGCGAAAGCGGCTTCACAGCCGCCTATGGCAGCCCTGGAGCTCAGCATTGCGGGCGTAAGAGTTTTCGGCCTGGCCCGGGGAGTGTTACGGTATATTGAACGTCTGATATCCCATAACATCACTTTCAAGATTCTGACAAAACTGCGCTTATGGTTTTATGACGCCATCGAACCACTTGCACCAGCACGCCTCATGCACTTCAAAAGCGGTGACCTGCTGCAGCGTATTGTCGATGACATTCAAAGCCTTGAAAATATATACACAAGAGTTCTCGCACCGCCACTGACAGCTATACTTGTGAGTGCTTTGATGTGGTTTCTGCTCGGAGTATACTCAATAGAGGCTGCACTCCTCATCCTCCTTTTCCATATTCTTGCAGGCATTGGAGTACCTCTCTTCAGCACTCTGTTAAGCCGGGGGATACAGGTAGGAATCATGAAGCATAAAACCGTTCAGCAGGTTCTTGCCCTCGATCTCTTTCAGGGAATCGGTGAACTCCAGGTGTACGGAAAACTTCCGGAACACCTCGAACATATGCGCTCTGCAGAAAAAAGCAAACTTGAGCTCCAGAGAAAAAATGCATTGATAGAGGGGATGCACGATTCACTCACCGGGCTTCTTATGAACGCGGCTGTCATATCCATTTTATGGGCACTTATACCAACCGTTTCAACCGGAGGTGTAAACGGAATTTCACTGGCAGTCATAACGCTGGCCGTCATAGCATCGTTTGAACCATTTCTTCCTCTGCCAGCCACCGTCAAGCACCTCGAAGCAGACAAACATGCCGGGGAACGCCTTTTTGAAATACTTGATGCAAAGCCGGAAACAGTGGCACCTGCCACCCCACTGCCTTTGCCGTCGAACCATGACATCAGCGTAGAAAATCTCAGTTTCAGGTATCCTGAAAGCAGCTCGAAAACACTTGACAGCATATCTTTTTCCATACATACCGGCCAACACGTTGCCCTTGTCGGACCGAGCGGGGCCGGGAAATCAACGTTAACAGCCCTCTTTATGCGGTTCTGGAACTGTTCAAAGGGGCAGATTACGCTCGGTGGTCACAACATCAACCTTTTTGACCCGGAAGAGCTGCGGCGCAATATTTCACTGGTCTCGCAGCGAACATACCTTTTCGCAGAGACAATCCGGGAAAACCTGATACTTGCTAAACCTGGCGGGTCGGATGATGAACTTAAAAAAGCGCTTTCTGCGGCCGGCCTTGCCCACTTTACCTCAAAACTTGATGACTGGACCGGCCAGCACGGCATGAAACTCAGTGGAGGTGAGAGGCAGAGAATAGCCATTGCGCGTATTCTGCTGCAAAACGCTCCAATAATAATACTTGATGAAGCGACGGCAAACCTTGACGGAGTGACTGAAAAAGAGGTGACTGAAACCCTTAAGACCATTTCCACCGGCAAAACCCTCATTACCATCACACACCGGTTGAAAGCAATGGAGCAATATGACAACATCCTTGTACTCGACAAAGGAGCCATAACAGAAGAGGGCCGGCACCATGAGCTGATGGAAAAAGACGGACTCTACAAACGGATGTGGTCACTACAGCATGAGGCGGCAGAGACTCTGATTTAAATCCGTCTCCATCCAGACATCCGGGTCAAGGATGTTTTCCAAAATAGTGGAGATGATCAGTGTCAAAGCCCAATGATTTTGCTCGTATGACCAATTCTCTTAAAAGCTTAGGCTCCATTTCAGGATCTTTTGACAGAATCCAGAAATATGCGGGATCACGGCCACACACCATTGCCCAGCGGTAACCAGCCTTATCGAGCGCAATGATGTTGTAACTGGCATAAAAAGGGCCGAAAAACGATACCTTCAACGCTCCTTTATGGGTATCTCCAACAAAAACCCCACGGCCCTCAATAGTTTGCACCTCTCTTTTTTTTCTGTCATACCCTTTGTTCAATACCTTCACACTCCCGTCTTCAGCAAGTGTATATAAGGCTGATACCTGTTCCAGATCTTTTTCAAATGAGGTATCAATGCGGGCAACCTCATACCATGTTCCCAGAAAACGATCAAGAGAAAAATTATCAACGACCGTAACCCCGCGGGGAATACCCATACATCCGGCGAGGAGCATAATGACAAGCACACAAAGTTTTTTTATCATGGCTGTTAGGGTTTTTAAGATTATGAAATCGTATTTCTACAGGCTTCTCCAGGATACTCAACTTCAACAGTTGAGTGATAAAGTCCGTGACGTTCAACAAGTATTCTGATCTCTTCCTTGAGCTGCATATAGGCTTCAACGTCAAGCAAAGTATTTAGTTCAAGGTGCGCTGTAAAAACAGAATGCTCGCCATCAAGCGACCATATATGAGCATGATGCACCGCATGAATATGCTGCAGATGCTCGATTTCCCGGGTAATAACAGCAAGGTCAAGTTCCGGTGGAACTGCCTGGAGAAAAACAGGCAGCATTGCCCTGAGATTTTTTATGACTCCTCCAAGAATATAGAGGGTAATCAAAACGGCAAGAACCGGATCGAGCACTGGAACATCAAAAAAATACAGAATAACGGCAACCACAAGTACTGCAACCCATCCAAGCACATCTTCCAGCAAATGCAGGGCAACAACGCGTGAATTCATACCCTTGTCTTTTGAAAGTCTTGTCATCGCAAAACCGTTGACGCTAACTCCAACAACAGCAAGCAGAATCATACCGCCAGCATCGGGATGATGCGCTTCAAAAATACGGGGTATGGCCTGGGCAAGGATAACAAGCGAGCTGGTGAGGAGCACCACCGTACTGATAAGCGCACCAAGAAGGGAGAAACGTTTATAGCCGTAAGAATACCGCGGATTGCTTTTACCAAGAGAAACCTTTTCAAAATACCATGCCTGACCCAAAGCAAACGAGTCTCCAAGATCATGAACTGCATTGGCAAGGATTGCCGTACTCCCGGTTAAAACTCCTCCAATAATTTCAATCGAGGCAAATCCAAGATTAAGAAAAAAAGCAAGTTTGATGTTTCCTGAGGCATGATGGTGATGGTGGCCATGATGATGATCGTGATGATGGTCATGTGCATCATGCGTACAAGCTCCTGACGTTGTATTACTCATAAGATAGGGCGTATAAACCCGGGTTGTCGTTACCATAATTGACGGCAGTGCGGCAAGTTCTGCAAGTTCTGCAAGTTCTGCAAGTGAGTTAACAACACTTTCCGTTACTACAGTTCAATATGCTACCTTGAGAACAGCAATTGAATCAAATACTACAGTTTTTTTGCCATTTACAATAATCCAGTGTTTGGCATGAAAACGAAAAGCCTTGACAAGAACGAGAGACTCCAAAGAATTTCAAGAAGGCAATGATCGTACCGGGAAACAAAACCAACTACCCGGTGATTTTATCGGGCATAACCGTTCGTTCAGGCTTCATTATTATCATCTTTACTTATATGCATATACGCATTCAAAATTTAATGTATTTTTGCAATCAATCGCTTACTGAGTTAAAAAAAGCATTATTACCCTCATGAACAGAGCTTACAAATGGAGTATGGCCTTTACGGCGGTTATTCTGCTCTGCGTCCTCAGTTATATCTTTATTGATATTCGTGCCGCATTATGGTTCCATACTCTCAATAGCAAATTGGTTAATGATGTGTTCAACTTCATCACGGATTTTGGTGAATCACAATGGTATCTCATTGCGGGCGTGCTCCTTTTTGCTGCTTTTCGAAAATCAAACCCCGGAAGAGCATATTCGGGCCTTTTTCTCTCCCTTTCCGTGGCAGTTTCGGGAGTGGGTGCGGATATTATCAAATATTTTGCAGGTCGAGCAAGGCCGACCATATATTTCAGTGAACAACTTTATGGATTCAACTCTTTCCATTATGAGTATGAATGGACTTCATTTCCCTCCGGCCATGCGGCAACGGCTTTCAGTGCTGCAATAGTCCTTGCAACTCTTTATCCCAGATGGCGCATCCTCTTCCTTTTTTCAGGGGCACTGATTGCATTCAGCCGCATTCTCCTTACACAGCACTATATCAGCGATGTCATTGCCGGCTCATGGTTAGGGATCGTTTCCTCAATTCTGCTCTATAACCTGTATTTCAAAACAAAACTTGATGTCTCAGCATCCCGGAAAATCTGAAACCGCATGGTTTCTGGCTGCACTCGGAGTTCTTATCCTCACCAGTTTCTTTTTAGGTCTTGGATCCGCACCGCTCTTTGATGTCGACGAAGGGGCTTTCAGCGAGGCGACACGGGAAATGATGATCAGTAAGAATTATCTGACAACCTATCTGAATGGTGCTCCCCGGTTTGATAAACCAATCCTTATTTACTGGTTTCAGCTGCTATCGGTCAAGTTTTTCGGTATCAATGAGTTTGCATTCAGACTCCCCTCTGCGCTGGCCGGAACAGCCTGGGCTGCCTCGATTTTTCTTTTTGTTAGAAAAGAATCCGGCAACCGTCAGGCATTTCTAGCTGCCGCGATGATGGTGCTGTCGCTTCAGGTAGTTGTAATCGCAAAAGCGGCCATAGCCGATGGATTGCTGAACTGCCTCCTTGCGATAACAATGTTTTCCCTGCTCAACCATTTCAAAACGGGCTCAAAACGTTCACTCTATCTCGCTTTTACCGCAGCAGGCTTCGGGATGCTCACCAAGGGACCGATAGCTATACTTATACCCGCTGCCGTTTCTTTTTTGTTCGCCATTGAGGAGGGATTATTTAAAAAATGGATCCGTATGATCTTTAATCCTGTTGGAATATTGCTTTTCGTCTCCATTGCATTGCCTTGGTATCTGCTTGAATACAGGGATCAGGGCATGGCTTTTATTGAAGGCTTTTTTTTCAAACACAACCTGAGCCGTTTTAACACCTCATTTGAAGGCCACTCAGGTTCCGTTCTCTATTACATTCCGGTTATTATTGTTGGGATGATGCCGTTTACAGGCCTTCTGTTTACCGTTATGTTCAATATTAAAACATTACTTCGCGACCGCACTAACCGGTTTCTATTGATCTGGTTCGTTTTTGTGTTTGTATTTTTCTCCCTATCAGGCACAAAGCTGCCGCACTACACCATCTACGGCTATACGCCTCTTTTTATTCTCATGGCAAGAGCACTGCCGCTCAGCAAGCATTCTGAACGTTTTGCGGCATTGCCTATGCTTCTGCTTGCTCTCCTTGCCAGCCTCCCTTATCTCCTGCCGATTGCGTTGCAGAAAATTGATGATGACTTTATCAAAGCAATCCTTACTGGAGGAATCGAACTTACAGGGCAGCATCATACTCTTATCATTATGGCCACAATACTCTGTATCGCAGCCATTCAATTCATACCTCGTGTTTCCGCTGCCGGTAAACTGTTAACAACAGGAGTGGTATTTGCTCTTCTCATCAATATCTACCTCATGCCCCTAGCGGGAAATCTGCTGCAGAAACCAGTGAAAGAAGCCGCACTTCTGGCTAAAAAAGAGGGTTTTAAAACCGTGATGTGGGAAGTCTATAACCCCTCTTTTTTTGTATATTCTGAATCTCTTGCTGAAATACGTACCCCGAAGCGGGGCGAAATTGTGTTGACAACAGTAAAAGAGCTCAAAAATCTTCAAAATACTTCTTTGCTCTATAGCAAATACGGTATTGTGCTGGCAAAACTGAAACAATGAAACAACTATGATGAAGCTTTCAGTCGTCATACCTGTCATGAATGAGGCTGAAAACATCAAGCCATTGTTTGCTGCTCTCGCTTCGTCACTCGCGGCTGTTGAGCATGAGATCGTTCTGGTGGACGATGGTTCAACCGATGACACCGTAGCTGAAATTCAGAAATACGCTCCAGCCAACTCACATCTGGTTGTCCTGAACAAAAATTACGGGCAGACAACCGCAATGGCTGCCGGCATCGATCACGCGCAAGGAGAACTGATAGCCACCATAGATGGCGACCTGCAGAATGACCCGTCGGATATTCCTATGATGATGCAGTACCTTTATGACCACGATCTTGATGTGGTGGCAGGAAGGCGGGCAGGACGACAGGATGGAATGATTTTGAGAAAAATCCCAAGCAAGATAGCCAATGCCATCATCCGAAATTTAACCAATGTGCACATTCACGACTATGGTTGTACACTGAAGGTATTTAAAAAGGATGTTGCAAAAAATCTTGGGCTTTACGGCGAGCTGCACCGCTTTATACCTGTGCTCGTTCAGCTCTATGGCGCCAGAATGGAAGAGGTTGATGTGCAGCATCACCCAAGGATATTCGGAAAATCGAAATATGGAATCGGTCGTACATTCAAGGTGCTTAGTGACCTGTTATTCATGGTTTTTTTCCAGAAATACAGTCAGAAGCCAATGCATCTTTTCGGAAGCCTTGGATTTATATCTTTGTTTATAGGAGTAGCCCTCAACCTTTATCTTCTCGCCGTCAAAATTTTAGGTAACGATATCGGAGGCCGCCCACTACTCACATTAGGCATAATTCTGACCTTTATCGGCATTCAGCTCATTACCACAGGGTTTATTGCCGAATTCATCATGCGGACCTATTACGAGTCGCAAAACAAGAAACCCTATATCGTTAAAAAGATCGTTGACAAACACTAAAACAGGCCTGAAAAAGCTGATCAAGCCACTTCTCCAGCTTTTTGTCACCGCTCTGGCCCTTTATCTGGTTTTAAAAAAAACTGACACATCAAAACTTGCAGGAATCATACAGGGGGCTAACCTTTGGTACCTTCTGCTGGCCCTCCTGTTTTTCAATATTTCCAAAATCTTCAATGCGATTCGCCTGAACCGCTTTTTCAAAGCTATAGGTATTGAGCTGTCGGCCATGTACAACCTCAAGCTCTACTATCTCGGGATGTTCTATAATCTGTTCCTTCCGGGAGGTATAGGTGGGGATGGCTATAAAATTTATGTACTGCAGAAAAACCATGATCTGAAAATGATCAATGTCTTTCACGCTGTGTTGTGGGACAGGATCTGCGGAATCTTTGCGCTTGTGTTTCTTGCGATTGTGCTGTTGCTGCCAAGCAGTTTCGCTACGAAATTTCCCCACCTTGCAGTGTATTCATGGGTTTTGCTCGCAGCAATATACCCCTGTGCATATCTCTTGAACAAACTGTTCTATAAGCAGTTCATTGGTGTGTTCACCATCACTGCCATTGAATCAATGCTGGTTCAGGTAACCCAGGTTGTTTCCGTGTTTTTCATACTCAAAGCAATGTCGCATCATGCCAACATAATCGACTATCTGGCGATTTTTCTGATATCAACAATAGCCACCATTATCCCGATCACCATCGGAGGAGCCGGCGCGAGAGAAATAACCTTCCTTTATCTTCTGGGATCAATACAACTTGAAACAAGTATCGGCGTGGCACTGTCGCTGATATTCTTTGCCATTTCAGCTCTCTCATCACTTGCGGGTATTCTGACCAGGATCAGTCATGAAAAGAAAATGCCGGAGCCGGATACAATGCCATAAAGAAGCAGTCCTCAGGCTTTTTATCCCTTTCTGACTTCAAGATCCCTTAGTTTTATCTGCCACTGCTCTTTATTATTCCACATCCGTTTTTCAACTGAGTAAACCATGGAAAATACCGGACGGGACTTTGCAGTGAGTTCTGTATAGATGTCGGGACGATCAAAACCTATAACCTCGAAGGTTCTGCCATTTTTATCCCTGACAAAAAACTTCACATGTCGCTGGCGAAGAAGTTGTGGACGACCGAAAAGAGCAAGTTCCTCAGAAAGAAACAGCGGTTCGCGGTTACCATGTCCGTAAGGAGAAAACTGCTCAAGCACATTGATAAAATTAGCCTTGATATCCTCCAATGCAAGTTTTGAATCAACAACAAGCTCTTTCTGACGTTGTCCGATTGAAAGAAGATTGCTGCAGACTTCATTAAACCTTTTGCGGAATCCTGCAAAATTCTCAGGCAGAAGAGTAATTCCCGCAGCCTGCTGGTGCCCCCCGAACTGTTCAAGATACTCACTGCACTCCTGCAGAGCCTCATAGATGTTGAACCCCTCAACACTCCGGACAGAGCCCTTGATGAGGCCATTCATTCCCCCAAGAATTACCGTAGGCAAATAGTGCTTGTCAATCATTTTTGATGCCACGATTCCAAGAACGCCTAGATGCCACGATTCATCATAGAGAACAATTGAAGAACAATATGATGCGAAATGACCTGCAAGCATTTTTTCAGCCTTCACCATAATATCGGCGTCAGTTTCCCGACGAAGTGTATTCATGCGATCAAGCTCGTGTGCATGCTCTTCGGAATCTTGTAACGAATCCGAAAGCAGCCATTCAACGGCAAGATGAGCAGAGTGCATTCGTCCTGCAGCATTGATACGGGGAGCAATCCCAAATGCAATATGAAACATGCCTAGCTCTGCCGGAGCAACCTTCATGAGTGAAAACATCACCATCAAGGAGCGCCTTGGATTTATTCTCATTCGCCGCAACCCCTCACGAACAAAGGTCCTGTTTTCATTTTCCAGGACAACCATATCAGCCGCAGTAGCAATTGCAACAAAATCAAGATATTTCAGCCAGCTTTCCTGATCACTATGTAAATGCTCAGCAATTGCATGAATAAACTTGAATGCCACACCGCAACCGCATAACTCCCTGAAAGGATAGGTGGAACCCGGAACCTTCGGATTTAAAATGGCATACGCAGGAGGCAGGTCTTCGGGTTCATGATGGTCGCAAACAATCACGTCAATACCATAACCGGCACAGCGGCGTATTTCTTCATTCTCCCTTATTCCGCAATCAACGGTAATGATAAGTGAGACACCTCGCTCAACGGCTGAATCGATTCCTTCCGACGATAACCCGTAACCTTCTGTAAAACGATCATTGATATAATAGGAAACTTCGGCACCCTGTTCTTTCAGAAAAAGATAAAGAAGAGCAGTCCCTGTTGTGCCATCAACATCATAATCGCCATAAAGCATTATTTTTTCATGCCCGCTTATCGCGCGACAAACTCGTTCAACCGCTTTCTGCATATCCTGCAATAGAAACGGGGATGGAATATCTTCTATCGAGGACCGGAAAAATTCCTTTGCATCATCAAAGGTCTGAATACCTCGGTTAAAGAGTGCTCTGGAAACAGGCAATGAGACATTGATTGCCTCAGAAAGCGCCAGAACAGCCGTGTCATCAGGGGAGAGAATATTCCAGCGGTATCGTTTCATGAAAATGTAGAGGAGGACTAATGAAAAATGTCAATGTATATAACACTTCGGCCTTTCTTAACAAAAACAGGACACTCAACTGGGCTCTGAATAGGAAAGAAAATCTGAAAAAATTATACCTTTAAGGTATAAGTAAACCGCAGAGCAGGACAATCATACACTAACAATCAGAACCACTGAGTATGAGTAATTTGATTACTATTGAACGCCACATCCTCGAACAGCAGAAGTATTTTCCGGACGCAAGCGGAGAACTTACAGACCTTCTGAACGATGTTGCTTTTGCCGCAAAACTTGTAAGACGTGAAGTAGTCCGAGCAGGCCTGGTAGACATTCTCGGGTTCACAGGCAACGTTAATGTTCAGGGTGAAGAGGTTAAAAAACTTGATCTTTTCGCC
>SESF01001549.1_pt1 | contig 105915 bp, 82 predicted proteins | sample 3171521 | NCBI WGS metagenome assembly SESF01 (sample SAMN10866945, study PRJNA518727) | freshwater metagenome | biome: subpolar coniferous forest; feature: holomictic lake; material: water; isolation source: holomictic Lake 227, 6 m and 8 m depth | place: Canada: near Kenora, Ontario | collected...
CGCCCGTTGTGGCTACCATCGTGGTCACTCCGACATTTAACAATGGCGGGGTGAACTGCACGGGACCCACAAAGTCCTTCACCATCACCGTGAACCCGACGGCACAGGTCGATCAGCCAGCCAGCCAGGTGGTTTGTAACACGGCTGCTACTGCTGCTGTAACCTTTACAACCACCGGCAGCGGCGGCACAGTAACTTACGCCTGGACCAACGATACACCATCAATTGGACTGGCAGCCTCCGGAACCGGCAACATCGCCTCATTTACGGCGATCAATACCGGAACTTTACCTGTTGTGGCTACCATCGTGGTCACTCCGACATTTAACAATGGCGGGGTGAACTGCACGGGACCCACAAAGTCCTTCACCATCACCGTGAACCCGACGGCACAGGTGAACACCATTAGCGATCAGGTTTTGTGCAACACCGCTGCAACAACGGCGGTAAGTTTCGGCACTGTAAACAGCGGCGGCACAGTAACTTACGCCTGGACCAACGATACACCATCAATTGGACTGGCAGCCTCCGGAACCGGCAACATCGCCTCATTTACGGCGATCAATACCGGAACTGCACCGGTTGTGGCAACCATTGTAGTTACACCTTCATTCATAAACGGAGGAACACCCTGCACAGGCCCAACTAAAAGCTTCACCATCACGGTCAATCCAAGCGGGCAGGTTATCCATCCTGAAAGCCAGGCGGTGTGCCATGGCGAAGCGACTGCAGCCGTGGTCTTTGAGACCCTGAATAGCGGTGGGACTACGGTCTATACCTGGACAAACGACATTCCATCCATCGGACTGGCTGCCTGGGGAACCGGAAACATTGCATCGTTCATTGCAACCAACACAACTCCCGGACCTGTGGTGGCCACCATCACGGTCACTCCGAGCTTCTCAAACGGGGGGGTAACCTGCTACGGAGATGCAAAAAGTTTTAAAATCACCGTCAACCCGCTGGTTCTGGTGAACCAGCCGCTGGGCCAGGTCGTATGCAATACGGCTGCGACAAGTGCGGTAACCTTTGAAACCACCAATACCGGGGGAATATCTACCTACAACTGGACCAACGACACGCCATCCATAGGACTGGCGGCCAGCGGAACCGGCGACATCGCTTCGTTTACGGCGGTCAATACCTCAGCTTCGCCGGTTGTTGCCACCATCGTGGTGACACCCACCTTTACCAATTCCGGCATCAGCTGCACAGGTGCTGCCAAATCGTTCACCATCACCGTGAACCCGACGGCACAGGTCGATCAGCCAGCAAGTCAGGTTTTGTGCAACACCACTGCAACTGCGGCCATAAGTTTTGGCACTGTAAACAGCGGAGGAACAACCACGTACGCCTGGACCAATGATACTCCATCGATTGGCCTGGCAGCCAGCGGAACCGGCAATATTGCAAGCTTTACGGCGGTCAACACCGGAACTTCTCCGGTTGTGGCCACCATCGTGGTAATACCCATATTTACCAATGGCGGTGTAAACTGCACGGGTCCGACCAAATCGTTCACCATCACCGTGAATCCAACGGCCCAGGTCGATCAACCGGCAAACCAGGTTTTGTGCAACACCGCTGCAACAACGGCTATAAGCTTTGGAACTGTAAATACAGGCGGCACAACAACCTTTGAATGGACAAATGACAAGCCGTCTATTGGCCTGGCGGCTTCGGGAACCGGCAGTATTGCAAGCTTTACGGCGGTCAATACCGGAACATCCCCTGTAGTTGCGACCATCGTAGTAACACCAACTTTCAACAATGGTGGGGTAAACTGCACAGGTCCAACCAAGAGCTTCACCATCACCGTGAACCCCACGGCCCAGGTGGATCAGCCGCTTGACCAGGTGCTTTGCCACTCAGCCACCACCGATCCGGTGACCTTCTGGACAGCCAACACCGGCGGCACAGCAACCTATGAATGGACCAACGACACGCCATCCATCGGCCTGGCAGCCTCGGGAACCGGCAACATCGCTTCGTTTACAGCGGTCAATACGGGAACGGCTCCAGTTATGGCTACCATTGTTGTTACTCCTACATTTAATAATGGCGGTGTGAACTGCACAGGACCGACAAAGTCCTTTACCATCACCGTGAACCCGCTGCCGGTGCCGACCATCTCCGGCACGACAAACCTGTGTGTAAATTCGGGTTACTATATCTATACTACTGAACCCGGCATGACCAACTACAACTGGACCATCTCTCCCGGCGGGTCATTCTACTGGGGACTGGGCACCAACGAGCTTTGGGTGACATGGAACACCATGGGAGCGCAGTGGGTCGGGGTGACCTATACCAACCAGAACAGCTGTGCGGCCCAGTCGGCCACCCTGCTCAACATAACTGTCAGTCCGATGCCTGCCCCGGCCGGAAGCATCACCGGTGAAACAACGTTGTGTGCAGGAACACAGGGTGTGGTCTATTCCACACCGCCCATCCAGGATGCCGTTACCTATATCTGGAACCTGCCCCCGGGCGCCACCATCGAATCGGGCGACAGCACCACGAGCATCGTGGTCAATTACGCCCTCAATGCTGCTTCAGGGAATATCACGGTTTACGGGAATAATTTCTGTGGAAACGGACCATCTTCGAGCCTGCCGGTTACCGTAAATCCGATCCCTGCGCCGCCTATTGTAACGGCCTTGGGTGATACCCTCACGTCCAATGCGCAACAAGGAAACCAATGGTACTACTCCCCCACGCAGGGCGGAAGCGGCAGCGCCATCCAGGGAGCCACCGACCCCACTTACCTTGCCACCGTCACCGGCTGGTACTGGTCGCAGGTTACCCTCTACGAATGCGTTTCCGACACCTCTAATCACGAGTATGTGCTCATCACCGGTATCGAGGAAATGCCTGGAGTGAGGTTTGTGGTTTACCCCGTTCCTAACGATGGTATTTTTATGACAGAAATCACCACCACCGATGAACGAACATTTGATATGCAGATATTTGATCAGATCGGCAAGATGATCTACGAAAAGAGGAAAATCAGGGTACAGGGGAAGTTTGAACAAAAGGTTGATCTTCGCCCGATTCCAGTGGGTATTTATACCATTGTTTTCAGGAATGAAGGAGGCCTGGTGATCCGAAAAATGTTGATATCAAATTAAAATTGGTTCATCTTTTTGACAGATATCTGACTTAGGACTTCTTTTTGGTTTTCGAAATGTAGTATCTCCAGTCAAACGCCACTCTGACGCCGATAAACCATGCGGTCTTTAAATCTGGTCTGATCCCGTTTTCCGGATAAATGACCGAAGACTTTCCAGGTATATCCAAACCTGCATTGATCTGCACGACCAGGCTTGCACTTTGCCGGGAAGAAAAGGTCCGCATCGGGCGGTATTCAAGGATTGGAAAATCAATTTGCGTGGAATACATGGATACCAGCACCTGGTTGTCGGGATCACCGTAGAGATCAGGGATCAGAAAGGCATCGGGGCCTCTGCCTGTGCCATAAACACAAACGCCCACCTCTCTTCCAATGATGAACTGAAATCTGCCGATAGGGGTGATCATTCCCGATTGCCATGGCAGGAGTCCCCCGTTTCCCGCAGCAACGATCATTTTATTCAGGGTTTTCGGAGAGAATAATAAAAGAAAAGGGGCTGTTACCAGTAAATCGCCGGGAATCAGGCAGAAAGGCAAACGCAAACGGGCGTAAAAAGCATCCCGGCTGGGAATAGCGGAAGAAATAGCTCCAAAATTTTTCAACGCCGGCTCTTCATCAAATCTAAAGGATGAAGTTCCGTCCTGACGCCATCCGAGATCAAGGAAAGCAAGACCGTCGCCCGATTCATTCAGAACACCCTCCATCCCCAGTCCGATACGGATGGCCACTTCAAGCGCCGGAACCATTCCGGCTGTTACTTGTGAGACTGCAAAACCTCCGTTGTATAAGGAAACCCTTGCCGCTGGCGCAATTCCAATGAAGGGCCCAATTTCGGATCTGAACCTGGGCATCTCCCCCAAACCATTTGCCAACCCCGGTACCGGGGTTGTGATTAAAACAACACCAAACAAATTCTCAAAAGTGGGATCGAGCGTGCGCAAGGGCATGTAAACCGCTTTTCCTACATTAAAAGTATCAGGTGTGGATGATTCCTTCTGATCGTTTACCAGGAGCAGGGGCGCCTTTACACCGGCTTCATCAAGGAGTTGAGCCAGACTTAAATTGACAGAATTAGCCGCACGCTCCTTGTCCTCCGGCCGCATGTAGGCATCCCCCATCAGGATCACCCGGTCGCCTTTCCATGTTGTTACTTCCAATCCCATTTCATCGTAATAATCATGGGTTCCCTTTCGCTGGGATGCATCACCCCAAACCCCTGCCACATGGCCCGAAGCAAAACCGTCTTCAAGAAAGTGTAATGCAAATGCCTCATCTGCAAGGGCCGACAAGGCAATGGCTGACCGCATTGCGGGTGTTAGTGTTTCAGTAGTTAACCTCCGGGCTTGTAACAGGGCGCTGGCGTGAAACCATTTATAGGTCCCCAGGGGGTTGAGCGCGCAGCCTTGCTTAAAACAGGTATCGAAGTATGCCTGTGCTGTGGTATTTACATCAGGACGGGCAAGCATAAAATGGCCGTTGTTAGCTCCGGCCCTCGATACATATTCAGGATCGGCCCGCAGGAGCCGGAGGTCCGAATCTCTCAACCTGTTGATGCGTTCACTCCGGGTTGTGGATGTTGCAAGCCCGGTTTTAAGCCGTGCACAAATGCCGGCAACATTCATAATCCAGTTTGTCTGCAATACGTTATAAAGCATATTGTCAGCAGAGGTTGAATGATCGCCTCCGATGGCGGTCCAGGCAGCATAATCGAGATGCGTCGGACGCTCACCCTGCTTAAAATCTGCTGCAATGGTATCCAGTCTCAACTCATACCCTCTCCTCGCCCAGGCCCAGAGCTGGTCAAGTATAGCACGATGCGCCGAATCAAGTTTTTGAATGGCGAGCAAGGTAATATCCCGGTGTTCCGGATAGACCCATGCGTTGCTGGTCAGACTGAAATTCGTGATCATCAACAAAAGCAGAAAGATTTTTTTCATTGTGGTTTCCAAATTTGTATTAACCAAGGTTCAGTGTAACCCGGCAATGAAGGCAAAGATGCTGTTCCTTTTGATCAATATCTTCAACATATGTACTTGAACGCATAACACAGGTGGGTGTATGACAATGAATTAAACCCAGTGTATGGCCCAGCTCATGGATTACCTCTTTCCTTGAACGCTCCAGTAAAAACCGGTCATCTACCGCCATCCCGTAATGTTCATTGCTAAGCCGGTGAATGGAGGCAATGGCCGTTCTTCCGCCCAAAAAACCCTGACCGAAAATAAAGGTAAGGATTGGAATAAACAGATCCACATTGAACAATCCCATGATTTTTACAGCATCAGGGATGGATAATGAATCAACCTGCTTCAGCAGCGCGTTTCCGTTATATTGTCTGCGTGCGGAATCATAAAACTCACTCAGATCAATATGGCCCTCTTTGATCGTAACAGGGCAGTTGAATTCATCTTTCACTGCCTCAGCAATCTTTTCAAGAAATTCTTTCTCGAAATACCCGAAGGAAATCAAAGTGATATTTTGCAGAGTCATCAGGTACTATTGTTGATCTGCAGGTTTTAAATCGTACTTCTTGATCTTGTGGTAAAGGGTCACCCGGTCAACTTTTAATGCTTTGGCTGCGCGGGAGATGTTCCAGCCATATTTATCGAGAATCTGCTGGATGAAGGACTTTTCAAAATCATCGAGACTTTCAGTGGAATGGGCCACCATGGTTTTTTCAAGCGGGAGATCTTTCAACCCTATTTTTTTGCCATTGCCAACCACAATAGCCCGTTCAATCATGTTTTCCAGTTCACGGATGTTCCCCGGGAAATTAAACTCCTGTAAACGCTTTACTGCCGACGGATCAATTGCAACAGCAGGCCTGTTCATCGAAGTGCAATACTTTTTAATAAAATAGTCAACAAGTAACGGAATATCCTGTATCCGCTCCCGTAAAGGAGGAATATGAATGTTTACCACGTTCAGCCTGTAAAAGAGATCCTCCCTGAAGGCTCCCTTTTCAACCATGCCCCTCAGATCCTTGTTTGTTGCACAGATTACCCTGAAATCAGAGGTGATTTCCTTATTCCCGCCTACCCGGATAAAGGTTTTAGATTCCAGAACACGCAGAAGCTCTACCTGCATTTTAGTCGAAATGGTGGCAATTTCATCCAGGAATATCGATCCGCTGTCGGCCATTTCAAACCGGCCCTTACGGTTATACATGGCCCCGGTAAAGGCTCCCTTTTCATGGCCGAACAACTCACTTTCCAACAGGCTTTCTGTCAGGGCCCCGCAATGAACACTGACGAACGGGAAGAATTTACGCGGAGAGTTGGCGTGAATGGCCCTGGCAACTAGCTCTTTCCCTGTGCCACTTTCACCGGTAATGATGACTGAAGAGTTGGTTTGAGCAACACTCTCCACCTCCCTGAGTACATCCTTCATACCTTCACTTTCACCGATCAGATCTTCAACACTCTCCAGAGAAATTACCTTTTTCTTCAGATTTTCATTTTCATCCACCAAAGAAATTTGTTTTGTGGCATTCCTGATTAAATGTGTTAAATCGTCAGGATCAAAGGGTTTGGTCACATAATCAAAGGCCCCGTCCTTTAATGCTTTTACAGCAGTATCCACCGTGGCAAAAGCTGTCATCACAATTACGATTGATTCATTTTTTAATGCCTTTATCCTTCTGAGCATTTCAAGTCCATCCATACCAGGCATCTTAATATCAGCCAGGATAATATCAAACTGGTCCGATTCTAGCATGGTCAGTGCTTTTTTGGCGTTTTCGGCAGATTCAACACGAAAACCGTCCTCAATGAACCAATTGTACAATGAATCTCTGACGGATTCTTCATCATCTACGATTAATATTGAAATCTTTTTTGTCATAAACGGGTTTCGTTAACTTCTTATTAAAGGCAGTGTTACAGAAAGAGTGGTCCCATTGCCTAATTCTGATCTGACCTGTATTTTCCCCTTATGGTTTTGTATAATTCCATGAACAATGGCCAATCCCAACCCGATACCACTGACATCCTGTTTGGTGGAAAAGAAGGGTTCAAAAATATGAGGGATATCTTCCGGAGGGATACCCAGTCCATTGTCATAAATTTCGAAAACGATGGTGTCTTCATTCGGATTTTTAGTCCTGATCACAATTTCTCCGTTTTCAAGCGCCGCTTCGGAGGCATTCACCAGCATCGCCACGCATGCCTGTTTAATCTGGTTAGGGCTGCAATTGATTAAATCGGAATGAGCTGCAAAATCTGTAAGGAAGGTGATGTTGGCAATTTTAATGGGATGCGTCATTAATTCGTAGGTTTCCTGCAGGATATCATGCAAATGTTTCGGTTCAAAATCATTCTGATCCTTCCTCGAAAAATCCAGAAGCCCTTTTACAATGTCACCACAACGCTTGGTTTCATTTTCAATCAGTTTCAAATGTTTAAGCATTGAATCCCTTTTGGAGGCATACAATTCGGGATTGCTCATTTGTTTATACAAAAGTTTGGTATAGATCAGGATCCCCGACAACGGGTTGTTTATTTCATGCGCGACAGAAGAGGATAATTTTCCAAGTGATGCAAGCCGCTCCACGTGCATCAGTTCATGCTGGGCTGCTCCCAACTCTTCTGTCTTTTTCCGGACTTTATATTCAAGCTGTTGCGACCAGTTCTCCAGTTCGTTCGTTGCCGTTTGAAGATTATCAAGCATGTCATTGAACGCCTGGGAAACCATTCTCATGTCGTCCAGTTGGTTCGGCTTTATTTCAACCCGGGTGCTTTTATCCCCGTTGGCTACGGCGATGCTCACTTTTACCAGGGCATTCAATGGATCCTTGATTTTCCGCCTGGTGAAAAATATTAAGAATATAGCCAGGAGAAGGGTTGTAAAGATTGCCAGGAGAAAGAATTCAGTATAAGATTTGATTACCGCGGCATCCAGGTCCTCCAGGGGAATTTTAATCACGAGTGATCCAAGCAGGGTATCGGTTGCTTTATGGGCGTGGCAGGAACTGAGGTAACAGGATTTTTCATTCAGAATGGGTGATTTAATAAGCAGGTGCCTGCTGCGGTTGTCATTCTGGTTCATCTTACAATCGCTGTCAACATCGATGATTTTATACGATTTGTTTTTTTCGGGGAACAATGATCTGATATCGGTATGGCAACTCAAACAATTAGGGTCGCTGTGGCGGTTGCTGGTGTCCGACGAAATGGAAGAATAAACAAGGTTGTCCTCACTGTCATACATGTTCACTTCATCAATACCCGGTAATGTGTTGATGACGTCAAGCGTATATTGCAGTGCACTCTTGTCATTCTCAAGCATGGAATAGTACAAGGCTCCTTCAACGATTGATCCGATGTTCGTTCCGCTCTGGCGGATAACCGTATTCAGGTAATTCTCATTGACTGACCTGAAAATAATGGTGAATGAGACAAATAAGAAAACAGATAAAACTGTGATGATCAAAACAACCCGTCCATAAATGGAGGAGCGGAATTTGACATACTTTTTAAAAATTCTGTTTCCCGTTTTGTTTTTGTCTTTGTTGAAGAACAACATATCCCTTTGATTAGTAAATTGGTTTAATCACTGTTAGCCTGCAGGTTATTCATCACGGCAAAATACAAAAAAAACTGGTGTGCAGACACCAGTTTTAAAATAATCTTTGCCTTGATTCTTGGCAACCGTTTCTCTTAGTTTCACCTCAGTCTCAGCTTGGTTAGAGCCGGTAAAGGTTTAAAAATTCTTTCTGGAAATCCTGCCAGATTTCATCAGGCAATGCTGAAAGGGAATGATCACACAACTCACCGCCATCCTGGAGAATAACCATGGAGGCGTCAGGGGAGTGATCCTTCATTGTTACGGCCAGGAAATCCTTGAAACGGACCAGTTCCTTCTCCGACCAGTTTGTTGCCTCTTCAGCGAGGAAACAGGATTTTGCCTCTGCGATCCAGTTTGTAGGTTTAATTTTATAAATCCACCCTTTCCCGTATGGATCTTCATTCAGGATCCCCGGATGTTTACTGAGAATTGGATTTGTATCCAGGATTTTTCCTGAAACAGGCGACACGATACTGAGAAGTTTGCCATTTTGATCGATTTCTGTCAGTAAATCACCCCTGTGGATGATATCCCCCGGATGCTTCAGATGGCTGAATTTCACCTCACCGGTAATATGAAGTAGCAGATCATCCAGCCCCACTTTGGTTGCGCCGGATCTTTCCAGATGCATCCAGGTGTGATTCCTTGCATAAAACAATCCCTGAGGAATTTTTAAAATGTTTGCTGAAAGATTCCCGATCGCTTTTTGAATCTGACTGGTCATTTTTACCTGTTTGTTCAGGATGATCCAGAAAGGAATCAATAAAATCAGGAAAGTGATGATAATAAGGTATTCCAGCCCTTTGGTGGCGAAAATATCAGAATAACTAAATCCTTCCATTTGTTTGATTTTTGTGCATAGACCTTTTACAGGGAATGCGGGTTAATTTTTATGATCATTTACCCAGGAAGGCGAATCGCGCAGCACAGGCATGCGGTTGATGACCCACCTGAATATCCAGATCTCTGTGAAAATTACGGCCAGGGTAACCACCAGTTCCATCCATGATGGCACATACCGGATCGGCATGTCCCAACGGAAACCGATAACGGTTACATTCAGCCTGTTCAGAATGACGCCAACCATGGTGATGACAGCAGCCACCTTGATCATGGTAATGTTTTGTATCCGATAACTATAAAAGAACAGAAGCATGGGCAAAAGGACAAATCCCAGCATTTCAAGAAGAAACCAATATCCCATGGGCGTATTGAGCAACGCCCAGTTTTGTCCGTGAATAAAGACAAGCAACTGGAGAAAAAAATATGCAAACATGGCCCCGGCACAAATCTTCGATAATCCGAGGATGATATTTTTTTGTGCATGATGGTTTTTTTCACTGATCTGCTTGAAAAAGACCCTGTCGCTGATGGATCCCTCAAAAATAACCATGGATAGTCCTGCGAAAATACTTGAGACAAAGAACATAATTGGAATGAATTCCGAATACCATAACGGATGAATCTTTTCCTTGGCCATGAGATAAAGGGCACCCAATCCCGATTGATGAAGAATGGAGAGCGTGATGCCGAAAATCACGGCGGCGATGGTCATTCCTGAAAGGATTTTCCGGGCCCTTCTTGCTCCCAGCCATTCAGCAACAGCTGGCGAAAATTCAATCAGCTCTGCAATCATGTACAAAAGGAAATGCCATGCCACAAGGAAAAGGACGGAACTGGTCCCGAAACTGTTCCCGATAATCGGGTTAATTACATGCCATGGCCTTCCAAGATCAAGCAACAGGGCTCCGGCGTAAAACAGGTACGCAAGAAAGCCATTCAGCACGGTCACTCTCACTATAGAATGGTACTTATGCTGATTCAGAATGTATACGATAAAGGTCAGGACATAGGCCCCACCGGCAAATGCAACTCCCGTCACCACGTCAAACCCGATCCATAAGCCCCATGGAATATCCTGCGTGAGGTTTGTGATAGAGCCGAGTCCCTTCCAGAAACGGATAACGATGAGCGTCAGCCCCATGATCATAATGGGGATTGAAATGATGTTGAAAGGAGTGAGGAATTTCCCTTTCGGTTTCAATTCGCCTATCAGGAACCTCCAGATAGGTTTGCCGTCATTATCCAGCGTAGTTTGATTGTCATTGTTCATCTTCATTCTCCCGGGTTAAGTGGTTGTCTTTTGTCGATTGATGAATCCCAAGCAGGAGGGCCGGCACCAGTACAAATATTGATGGAACGGCATAAAGAAATCCCTTGGTTAAAGCGGGATAGGAAGATTGTTGCAGCGTATTGTTCAACCCAAGTTCTTCAAAAGGAACCGGGGAAAGGTATAACCATCCGGTTCCGCCGGCGGCGTGTTCCCCATAGATTTGATCGACGTACAGATCGGGCTTTTCAGAAATTCTCCGATGGGCCTCTTTAAGCAAATCCCTGCGTTTGCCGTACAGCAGAGCTTCATTGGGGCAGTTAAATGCACAAGCTGGAGTCTCTCCGGTTTTCAGTCGTTCGAAACACATGTCGCATTTTTGAATTTTCGGATTGGAGCTGTGGTATTCAAATTTAGGACTATCAAAAGGGCATGAGACCATGCAGTAGCGGCATCCCATGCATTTATTTCCGTCCCAGGTGACAGGTCCCATTTTTGTCTTATGCATGGCCTGTGTCAAACATGCAGCAACACAGGCGGGTTCATTGCAATGCATGCATTGCCGTTTACAGAACACCACTCCTTTCGAAGTTTGATGCGTGTTTACCACGGTGTTGCAGAGTTCGCTTGTTTTACGGATGGCCGGTATCTCCTTGGTTGGGAGGGGCTGAGGTAACCCATGGGCATCGGCGCAATCAAATTCGCATCCCCGGCATCCTTTGCAGCGGGTTGCATCATAAAGAATCCCGTAAAATTCTACGTTGCTGTTGACTTTTGGCGAGGCCAGAACATCTTTTCCTACAGCCAGCGTCATTCCAGAAACACCGAGCAATTTAAAGAAGCCTCTTCGGTTAATTCCCATAATTCAGTTATTTAGAAAAAAATACATGCTGAGATTAATGGTATGCTATTTGGCAGTGTTGATAAATTTGGTTTGAAAATCCTCCCATATCTCAGGCCCGAAATCGGCCAGCACACTTTCTTTTAACGCTCCGCCATCCTGGATGGCTATGTGCGCAAATTCCGGCTCGTTTGCCTGTATCGATGAAGCAAGAAAATCTTTAAACCTGATAAATTCATCTTTTAACCAGATTTTATATTTCTCCGCCATCGTCAAAAACTGAATCTCCCTGTGCCAGTTTGTAGGTTCGATCATGTATACCCATCCTTCAGAATAGGGGTCGCTATTCAGTGCGGACGAATTGGTCATCAAGATTTCATTATATGCACTAATGGTTCCTGAAACCGGAGAATACAGGGTCAGGTGTTTCCCATTTTGCATAATTGTAAGCAAGGAATCCCCCTTCTTTATCTTTACTCCCGCTGGTTTCATCCCGATCCGGGACAATGGACCGGTAATGTGTTGAAGAAAATCATCAATCCCTACTTTCACGACACCATCTTTTTCCATAAAGGCCCAGACATGTGTTTTATCAAAATATAACCCTTTTGGCACAATCACCGAGTTTTCATCAAAAACTCCTGGGAAAGTGGAAGATATTTCAGATTCTGCCCCTTTTTTATCCCTGCGGCGGCGTGCTACAGTATTCATTATAATACCAAAGGCAATAATGATAATTAAACTCAGGAGAATCACCTTTATGATCGCATAGTTTTCGGTTTTTGGAGCTGCAACCTGAATGATGGTTTCATTTAATTTATCCATTTGTGATTGTCTCTCATTGGAAACCAGATCACTGTAACCGTTCATTCCGAGAAACTGTTGACCGTCTGAAAGGACCCATGAAAGAAAAGCCACCTCCTGCTGGTTTGCAGGCTTGCCCGATGATACAGAATAAAGATGACCTGACAGGACTTTAGGATACTTGCCAATCCACACTCCACGGGTGAAGGTTTGAAGATTAGTATAGATATTTTCCATATAATCAATCTTTCCGTTTCCGTTTTTATCAATGGGGACAAGTTTAATCTGGTCGGCCAAAACCTGGCCACTCTGATTGAGAAGGTCGGTGAGTTTACAAAACCCAAGGGCATTTGGGTCTTTTTGGATTGCATTGATCATCTCCTTCCCGCTCACAATCGTTACGCCATCAGCCTGAAATTGCCTGATTTTTAAAAAATCCGAAACTGCTTTTTTTATGGCCCCATCATTCGTCATATAAAAATGAAAGGGAATATTTTCTGAATTTCCTAGAATCAGGCCCCAGTTCTGATCTTCCGCTTTGTCGAGAGCTTTTGCCAATCCTTCAGCAGAGATCCCCTTACTGGTAACTTCCTCTGCGAGCTGATTTTTTGCATTCATGACGGGCACAATAATATCCCGCCCGATAACTATATTCCACAGGATTTGCCCATCGGGCAGGGTAGAAAATTCATCCGAAATGAATCCAATCCCTCCGGAAGTTCTCAGCATGCCTGGTAAATCTTTATCAGTTGCTTGAATCACCTTTATATTCAGTGTTGGATTTATACTGCCGTATTCCATGGCCCACTTGGTAGTAAGATTGTATAAATCAGGGGATGCATACACATTTATTGTCCCCTCCCGTGATGGATTATTTTCAGTCACAGATTCCTTACTGTTTGCAATACTGCAACTTAGCAGTAACAATGCGATTAATAAACTAATCCTGGCTTTCATGATTTTGCTCTTTTAACATTGATGTGGAAAGGGTTATTCAATTATAGTGCCAAAGGATAATATATGATTTAACTAGCAGTAATTCAACTAAATGCAAATCATGTGTTTAAAAATAATACATCTCCCAGTGTTTAATAAATCAACACATTCAAATAATAAAATATCCAATCAGCAGAATAACAATGACATAGGTAAAGTGTATATAAAATATACATATGTTGAAAAAATCAACACAAGCAACTTTTTTCTGTCTTTTCAGGACCTTTCTCAAGGTTATTGATGCCCGTGACTATAAGGTAGACTCCATCAGCAAGTACATGGATTCAGGAAATCGTCGCATTGCTTTGAGCGAAATCACAGGGAATGCAAATCTTCCGGTTGGTATTTGCTGCATCCGGTTGCCGGGCTATCAGGAGGTGGTCGGAAACTGTAAGGTGCTTTACGTGTGAAATTAGATGCGAACCCCATTTTTCATTTTAAGACTCCCTGGAAGAGTAAAAATGTTAAAAAAGTATTGACAACACGTAGCCATCTCCTGAACCTAAGCTGTACTTTTTTCTTATCTTAGCCATCGATAGCAGGTCTCAGTCTGTCGTTGAGGTAGGTTGTGTTTTAACCATGACGATAACAAGCTGAAATGGTTAATAATTCTGGTTGAAAAGAAGCTTTTCGATAAACCATTGGAAAAAACATTAACATGAACACATTTTCAGGAATAATTGTAGAACGTGCTTTTGTAAAGCACGCCGGCATGATATGTTTCTTGTTGATCATTGGGTTTTTTGTGCAAGCCCAGGTATCAATTACGGGCCCGACTGAAGTTTGTATCAGCAGTACCGGAGTGAACTATTCAGCCACTGCAGGATCCGGAACATATACCTGGACAATAACAGGAGGTAGCATTACAGGTGGCCAGAGTACAAACTCGATTTATGTAACCTGGAATTCCTCTCCAGGCTTAGGGAATGTTGCGGTTGAAGCATCTGGCGGATCTCAGAGCGGAAACGCAAGTCTTGCTGTAACAAAAAATGACCGACCGGTTCCGACAATTACAGGAACCACATCGATTTGCCCAAATAGCAGCGGGATCGTCTACTTTACTGAATCCGGGATGAGTGGGTATACATGGACCATTTCATCGGGAGGTACGATCACAGACGGATGGGGAACAAATGCTATTACAGTAACCTGGAATACTTCCGGATCCCAGACGATTACAGTAAATTATTTTAATGCTTCCGGATGCAATGCTTTAACTCCTCCTTCTCGAACGATTACCGTTTTTCCGACACCCACCCCAACCATTGCTGGTGCAGCTGCTGCATGTACCGGAAGTACTGTTTCATATACTACAGAATCGGGAATGACAAATTATCAATGGGTCGTCTCCTCAGGAGGTACCATTGTTTCCGGTTCCGGAACAAACGCTGTTTCTGTAATATGGAACACGGTAGGATCAAAGACGGTAAGTGTCAGTTACATAAACACTTACGGTTGTGCAACGTTGGTTCCAACGGTGAAAAATATACTTGTTAATTTATCACCTACCCCCACCATAACCGGCACCGATACGGTATGTTTGAATGGAACGCTCAGCTACGCTACAGACCCGGGAATGGCCTTGTATTCCTGGACCGTAGGTGCCGGAGGAATCATTCTATCAGGACAAGGGACTAGCATCATTTCAGTAAAATGGACTCAATCGGGAACCAAATTGGTATCGGTAAGTTATACGAATACAAGTAATTGTATTGCTACGGCCAATAAGACCATCACAGTGTATTCACCGCCTGTTCCCGTAATTACCGGACCAACATCAGCCTGTACAGGAGGTAATGTTGAATTCTCTACAGCAGCTGGGATGACCAATTATTCATGGAGTGTTTCATCGGGAGGTTCAATTAGTTCAGGTTCTGGAACTAACCATATAATCGCATCGTGGAATAATGCAGGACAACAGTCAGTTTTTGTAAGCTATACTGATATACATGGTTGCGCTGCATTAAACCCAACCCAATTAAATATTACCATCAATGCACGTCCGGCAACTCCGGTAATCACTGGTCCGGCAGTTGCCTGCGCAGGAACTGCCAATAACTCATACAGTACACTGGCCGGAATGTCCAGTTATAGTTGGACAATATCATCAGGGGGTACAATTATCACCAATCCATCGACCCATGCCAGTACGATAATGGTTGCGTGGAATACAGTTGGGGCTCAGACTGTTGGGGTCAATTATACGAGTATTGCGGGCTGCCAGGCCCTTTCAGACGCAAGCTATCCTGTTGTAGTGAATGCCCAACCAGTTCCAACATTGGTTGGCCCTGCATCCGTTTGCCTGAATTCTGCAAATAATGTGTATTCAACCGAATCAGGAATGAGCAGTTATAGCTGGACTGTTTCCGCTGGAGGGGTGATTACAGCAGGAGGTACTTCAACCAGCAATACTGTCACGATAACCTGGACAACTGCAGGAACAAAGGCAGTTACGGTGAATTATGCCAATGCGGCAGGATGCCTGGCCTCAATCCCTGTGACAGAGACGGTAACTGTTAATCCGTTACCGGTGCCTGCCATCACAGGGGCAGGCAGTGCATGTATTAATTCGACCGGGAATCTTTACACGACTGAAGCGGGCATGACTGGATATACCTGGCTTGTGACAGGCGGCACCATTGTTGGATCATCCAACACCAATGTAATCTCGGTAACCTGGAACACATTGGGAGCCCAGAGTGTTTCAGTTAATTACAATAATGTAAATTCATGTACTGCCGCCTCTGCCACCATAAAGAATGTTACGGTCAATGCATTGCCGTCCCCAACGATTACTGGTCCCGCTGCTGCATGTATAAATTCCGCCGGGAGTACTTTCATCACTGAGACAGGGATGACCGGATATACCTGGACGGTTACCGGCGGCACGATTGTGGGACCTGCCAATACCAATACTGCAATAATAACATGGAACACATTGGGGGTGCAAACTGTTACAATTACCTATACCAATGTAAATGGCTGCGTTGCTCCGGCTCCGGTGGTTAAAACAGTTACTGTGAATGCTCCTTCAGCTCCCACAATCTCCGGCTCAAATACTGCATGTGCCGGGAATACGGTGATTTATACGACCCAAAGCGGAATGACAAACTACTTATGGACCATTTCATCAGGAGGTTTTATTGTCGGAGCATCAAATACAAACTCAGTCTCTGTAATCTGGAATGTTCCCGGAAGCGGCACCATCAGCGTGATTTATACTGATCTGAACGGGTGTACACAAACAGCTCCCAGCGTTATGAACATTTCGGTAGGGGTCTCGCCGGTTCCTACTATTACCGGCACCACCTCTATTTGTCCGGGCAGCAGCGGGATTGTCTATTTTACAGAAGCAGGAATGATGAACTACATTTGGACCATCTCCTCCGGAGGTACAATAACTCAGGGAAGTGGAACAAATGTTATTACTGTCACATGGCAGTCATCCGGCCCCCAGTTGATCACAGTGAATTATACAAGCCTGCTGGGTTGTAGTGCTGGTGTTCCGACTTCAAAGGCCGTAACCGTACTGCCTACTCCGACACCTACCATCACGGGTCTGGGCACTGTGTGCGCCGGTAGTGTTGAAAACTATAACACTGACGCAGGAATGACAAATTATCAATGGACTCTGTCATCGGGAGGAACCATTGTTTCAGGAATCAATACCAATGTAATAACGGTAAATTGGAACACCGTTGGGACGCATTTTATTAATGTTAGTTATATCAATACTTACGGATGTCCAACGGTAGTCCCAACGGTTAAATATGTGCTGGTAAATCCTTCCCCTACGCCAACCATCACCGGTGCTGATACGGTTTGTTTGAATGGGACCATAAACTATACAACTGAATCCGGCCAGACACTTTATCAATGGACGGTAAGCAGCGGAGGGATAATAACCTCAGGGGCAGGCACCAGCAGTGTTTTTGTTAAGTGGGTTCTTGCAGGCAACAGGACTATTTCCATTAATTATACCAATACCAGCAGTTGTTCATCAATTGTACCAACAGTAAAAAACATCTCAGTATTTGCTCTTCCGGTACCAACGATTTCAGGTCCTGCTACCTCCTGCACCGGTGCCACAGGCGTGGAATATTCATCCGCACCCGGAATGTCCAATTATGTTTGGAATGTATCTTCAGGTGGTACAATCGTAGCCGGGACCGGGACGAATATTATAACAGTAAACTGGAATGTTGCAGGAAATCAATCGGTATCTGTAAATTATTCAAACCTCCTTGGATGTTCGGCTACAACACCAACTTCCTACCCTGTGGTTGTTCATCCTGTCCCGACGCCCACCATCACCGGCACCGTCAATTCCTGCATGGGGACAACGGGTGTGGCATATACGACTGAGACAGGCATGTTGAGTTATCTCTGGACGATCTCTTCCGGGGGTGTTATTACTGCAGGAGCGGGAACAAATAACATTGCCGTAAATTGGATCGAAGAGGGGGCACAAAATCTGACAGTGAATTATACAACTTCTTTTGGGTGTACTGCAGCTACTCCAACTTCAGCAAATATAACTGTTCATCCCCTGCCGGTGCCAACCATCAGTGGAAGCGATTTTGTTTGTATCAACCAAACTTCAACCCATTCCACAGAAAGCGGAATGACGGGATATCAGTGGACAGTTTCAACGGGGGGAACCATTGTTTCAGGAGGAGGTACCAATAGTATTGTGGTTCAATGGGCAACAACCGGACAAAAAACAATTTCCGTTAATTATACATCTCCGGTTGGTTGCACAGCAGCAGCACCTTCAACAAAAACCATGATGGTATCCGCTCTCCCGGTTCCTGTCATCACCGGAAATTCATCGGCATGTCAAGGTGTTCCCGGAATTACCTATAGCACTGAGGCAGGAATGACAAATTATTTATGGACCATAAGTTCAGGCGGAACGATTACCGCTGGTTTGGGTACCAATGTAATTACTGTGACATGGAATAGTCTTGGAAATCAAGAGGTTTCAGTTAATTATACAAATATTTATGGTTGTTCGGCTACCAATTCAACCAATTTTACTGTAACCGTTAATCAAACTGTTATTCCAACCATTACAGGACCTAATCAGGTTTGTGCGAATTCTGGAAATTACACTTACAGCACTGAACAGGGGATGCAGAATTATTCCTGGACAGTGACTTCTGGCGGAATCATTGTCGGGGGGACGGGAACATCATCAATCCAGGTTCTCTGGACCGCTGCCGGTAGCCAGATAGTTAGTGTGACGTACTCAAGTCCTGCCGGCTGTACGACAGCCCCAACAACCCTGAATGTGACGGTCAAGGCGCTTCCTGAAGCACACGGTCCCATATCGGGTGACACGCTTATATGCAAACCGCAATCCGGTGTAATTTATGCAATAGACCCTATTCCCAATGCTCAGGGGTATTTATGGAATGTTCCGGTGTTTGCAAATATAACCAGTGGAGCAAATACCAATATCATCACAGTGGACTTTGGGAGTACCACACAGTCGGGGAATATCTCGGTTTTTGGTACCAATTCCTGCGGGAACGGACCCAATACGCCGTTGCTGCCTGTTGTCGTTCATCCTACACCTGCAACACCGCATGTAACCGTTCATCCACCGGATACTTTAAGTTCATCCTCCATTTCAGGCAATCAATGGTACCGGGAATTTATCCCGATTGCAGGGGCGACAGATCCAATTTACATTGTAACCCAGATCGGCAGATATTTTGTGATAACCACTCAAAATGACTGTATATCAGACACATCCAATGTCATTTACATGTATCCGGTTGGAATCGTCGAGGGAGAGGATCTTATGTTGAAGGTCTACCCAAATCCTGCCAGTGATAAAATTACCCTTACCCTGAACACGGGGGGTCACAATGAAATCCTTTCGGTCATACTGGTAAATAATCTTGGTCTGGAATCTAAAATTCTGGCTGATTGCCAGGTCAATGGAGCATTCACGAGGATGCTCAACCTTGGAGACAGGCCGAGTGGAATCTACAGTCTGGTTGTCCAGGTCGGGAATCGCAAGGTGATCAGAAAGCTGATCCTTATGAATGATTAACAGGAGCAGGCACTTTGACCTAGTCAGATAGTCCGCTAGTTCTTACCCATCATTTTTTGATTGAAAGCCTCTTCTCCGTGGAGTTCAACGTGGATGATCATTTGATTGGTTACCGAAACGATATATCTCTTTTGTTTCTGGAAATGGATAAACATGGCTGCCAGGTTGACGCCCGCTTCAATCCCTTTCGGATTGCGGAAAATGATGGTAAAAAACATCTTCCAATATAAATATCCTGTTGCCTTTGAAAACCCTGCCTTTTTACAAACCCTCAGGAAAGATCGCATATACACAAGCCAGGTCTTGAAATCAGGTTTGTGTTTGTAGTCAGCTACTATGTTCAAACTTGTATAGATCACACGGCGATAGTAGTTGGAAGGTTTAAAGATGGCTTCAATGATTTTGACATAATTTTTCAGGATTTCAGTCCGGGGGGTGACAGTAAGAAAATTCAAACCGCTGGTCATCTGATCGATGTCGCTGTCCGTCACAGATTTTGATGATATATGAAACAGCCGGTCTTCCGCTGCAAGCCGCCGGGTTAGCTGGGTGTTTGGCAATGCATAGAGTAAGCCGATCATGGCCATGCAAATTCCAGAATCCTGTATGGAATTGATCATTTGATCAGCAATCTGCGGCCGGTCACTGTCGAATCCAAGAATATAACCTCCATTGCTTACCATTCCGTAGGAGAGGATTTTCTTTACTGCTTCTTCTATGGATTTATCAACATTCTGGTTTTTCTTATTCAGTGCCAGTGTTTCGTTGTCGGGGGTTTCAATTCCAAGGAAAACATAGCGAAAATCAGCATCTTTCATCAATTGAAGTAACTCGTCGTCATCCGCAAGGTTCACCGAAGCTTCGGTTGTAAAATAAAACGGGTACTTGCGCGCCCTGGTCCATTCAATGATTTCACGCAGGAGATCTTTGACCTTTTTTTTGTTTCCGATGAAATTATCATCCACCATATCGATGTGCCCGCGATAACCCAGGTCATAAAGTGCCTGAAGTTCCTTAATCACCTGCTCGTTTGTCTTAAAACGGGGGATGCGGCCGTAAAGCTCTATCACATCACAAAACTCGCAGTTGAAAGGACATCCGCGGATAAACTGCAGTCCGATCATGATATAATCGCCGAACCGGATCAGGTCGTACCTTGGCACCACTGCCTCGAGCATGTTCGCTCTTTCGGCAGAAACGTACTTGCCGGATTTTGCACCCTTCTTAAGGTCCTCAAGAAACAAGGGGATGGTTATTTCCCCTTCGCCAAGAACCAGGAAATCAGCCTCATGATACAGATCGGGCTGTGAGGTAGGATCAGGTCCGCCAACCACGACAGTACAATTCAGGTTATGCGCCCGTGCGATGAGATCAAGCATGCTGTTTTGCTGGGGGAGCATTCCTCCGATACAAACCAGGTCGGCATTACGGAGGTGATCGTCAAGCAGAGGTTCAACATTTTCATCGATCAGTTTGAATTTCCAATGCTGAGGCAGCAGGGCAGCCACAGTAAGCAATCCAAGCGGTGCAGCCGGATATTTTGACCCGACTATTTCGCAAACATCCTGATAATTCCAGAAACTATACGCTGAAAATTTTGTCTGAACCAACAGACAATTGATCATTTCTCCATGCAAATCCTTCATAATCCCCTCTCTGACAAAAAACATGCAAAAGTACGAATAATTGACGGGACAGCAGGCGAAAGGACGGTGAAACCTTTTTTTGTATCTTGCGTCATATTCTGAAAAATGACTTTCATGTCAGTCCGATCTGGTTATGACAGCCTGTTCCTTAAGGTGTTATTGGTTCTACTGATTTTTTCGCCGGGAATGATTTCAGCTAAAAGGGCCGTGCCTGAACGGGTTCCTGTTTTGCTTGAAAGTGTCACAATCTCCGGTTCGCCCATCAGTGACCCCCAGGGTAATTTTGTGGGAGTTACCATTCCGCTCAGGCGTGCCGGAAGGCTTTTTTTACTTGAAGGAACCATCAATAACATCATTGGCAATTTCATTCTCGATACCGGTGCCTCCGGACTCGTTTTGAACAAGACCTACTTTCGCAACACCATTCCTGTTGATGATGAAGAGGGAGGAGGTGTTACCGGGGCAACCAACTCCGTAGCCCGTATCAATGTCAAACGACTCTCGGTGAGTGACCTGTTGTATTCAAACATTCCTGCAGATGTAACATCCCTTGGACACCTGGAAAACCGGAGGGGTGTTAAAATTCTTGGCCTCTTCGGAATGAGTCTTCTTAAAAATATCGAAATGGTGATCGATGTCCGTAACAATGAATTACAGATTTATTCGCTGGATAAACAAGGCAATCGTGTTTCATCCGCTTCTCCTGCTGATAAATTTGATATTATCCAGAAAATTGAAGAATTTCATCATGTCATGTTTGTAAAGGCAACCATCGGTGGAAAAATTCTGGATTTTTGCCTTGATACAGGGGCTGAATCCAATGTTTTAAGCACGGATGCACCAAAAAACGCCTTAAGTAAAGTTACCATTACCCACCGGTCAAACCTGCAGGGTGTTGGTGAAGACAGGGGAGAGGTGCTATTTGGCACGCTGAATGATTTTTTAATGGGCAACCACCAGATCCTGAATATGGAAACCATCATCTGTAGCCTGGCAGCCATGGCAAAGAAATATGGATATCCCATTGACGGCATGCTGGGGTATGATTTTTTTGTGAAAGGGAAAGTCCATATAAATTTAGTAAAAAAAGAGATGGGCATTTGTCTGAAAGGGGAGGATAAACCATGAGAACCTGCTTTACCTGGATATCGTTGTTCATATTTGTGTTTTCAACTTTAGATTCCCGGGCACAGTTTGATACTAAAACCGTGTGCCGTTTTGAAAATGGTCGCCTGATCTTCAAACTCGATAGACGATGGACGGCTTCTCAAAGAAAGCAGGTCGTTGCAGCCTATGACCTCGACAGCGTTTTGATGGCCTGGGCCATGAATGGGAACCCAAAGATCACTCAAAACGGAATAACCTGGACCACGCGGAAACTGGATGCCGACCACATCGAATTATCCAAGGATAATAACCAGTCTTCCGGAAAAGAGGTGGACATCGGTAAGATCATGCTGGTTGACGATCAATGGATTAAGTTTGAGGCATCGGAGGAACTTGAGTCAGACCTATATGGGGTCAACCGTCTCACGCGCAATACGGTGATTAATCTTAACCAAAACAGGGTTCGCATTTTTCTTCCCGGATATAACACCGCAAAGAAAATTTTTATTTCAGGTTCATTCAACAACTGGAGTACCACTGGAAATCCGTTGCAGAAATGCGATTCAGGTTGGACCACCACGCTGACCTTGATACCAGGCAAGTATTCATACAAATTCATCACCGATGGGAAATGGACCAATGACCCATATAATAAGCTTCGTGAAGATGACGCCAACGGAGGGTACAACAACCTTTTTTTCTGTTATAATTACAAATTTGCACTCAATGGATATCCCAAGGCGCGGAAGGTAGTTTTGACCGGCAGTTTTAATGAATGGAATGAAAATGAACTGAGGATGATCCGGTTCCATGGCAGCTGGATTTTGCCCCTTTACCTGAAAGAGGGAACCCATGCATATAAATTTATCGTTGATGATACATGGATCACCGACCCTGCAAATAAAATCACGCGGCCTGACGGGACAGGTCACTTCAATTCCTTCATGGGTATTGGCGACACCCTTTTCTTCAGGTTAAAGGGATACCCGGATGCAAAAACTATCGTGGTGGCGGGTAATTTTAATGTTTGGAATACAGGGGAGCTGTTTATGGTGAAAACTGCAGATGGCTGGCAATTGCCCTATGTGCTGGACGCCGGTAACTATGAATACAAGTATGTAGTTGACGGAGAATGGATCACTGATCCGGGGAATCCCTATTCAGCAGGGAGCGGGCCAACATGCAATTCCTTCCTTACCGTAAAACCAAACTATACCTTCAGGTTGGAGCAGCATTCCGATGCCTCAAATGTTTTCCTTACCGGAAGTTTTAACGGGTGGAATCCCAATGGGTACAGGATGATAAAAAAAGAGGGGACATGGTTGTTCCCATTATATCTAAGGCCCGGAAAGTACACCTACAAATTCATAGTTGATGATAAATGGATACTCGACCCATCCAATGAACTCTGGGAAGACAATGAATATGGAACCGGGAATTCAGTGCTCTGGATTGCGCCTTAATTTATTTCACTCCCTGGTTGATTGCCGTGGGAACATCCCCTGTCAGTTTCCGGATTGAAAATGCAAAATAAAGCAACAGGAGTCCGAACAGGGCTGCAAAAATTCCAATGAGGATACCCATAAATACAGCCCAGCCAAAGGGGTTGAACAATAAGAGGATTCCCAATCCGATGGTAAGCAGGGCATTGATCAGATGCATGTTTTTATTCGCTAAGGCACCTTTGATGTTTACAATGATTACCATTTGGATGACTCCAATGATGATGGCCCAGATTCCGATCAGCAGTAAAAATAAAGCCAGGGTTGCCTGAGGAAAAATGATGAGGGCCAGCCCGATCGCTCCACTGGCAATGGCTTCGACGAGGCTCATGGCAGCCGCCTTGTCTTTTCTGATGTTGTTGATCCCGACAAACAGCAGGATAACTCCGCCGGCCAGAAGGAAGAAACCAAAAAATTTAACAAGCGTCAGGATTGTCTCCGGCGCGAAAAACATGAGTAACAATCCAAAAAGAATGAAAATGAATCCATTTATGGCCAGAAACCACCAATTTTTAAAACGTTTTGTTTCCATATGAAAAAGTTAAAAAGTTATAATTAAACGATTACCAATATACATTACAAAACCGGGTGCTGTTTTTTTGTCACGCGTCACGCGTCACGTTTTTTCGTCACGGTCAAGGTCTCATGATTACCTTCACCTCATTGCCCTGCTCAAGTGTTTTCTTTGCATAATCATGAACGGACTTAACGTTCAAGGCCTTTACCATATTGTCAAAACCAGTCAGATAATCCAATCCGTTAAGATAATAATCAGAAAGGATACTGACCCAAAAAGTGTTTTCTTTCAAATCCTCTGAACGTTGTTTGAGGAAATACTCTTTTGCCTTTTGCAGGTCGGTTTCAGTGGGACCGTTACCAACCAGGTTGGTTACTTCCCGCTGAACAATGCCAACCAGTTTATCGGCTTTAACAGGATCAGTATCGAAGCTCACAGTGAGGAGAAACATGGACACAGGATAATTTTCCAGTGAATAGGATGTCCTTACGCTGTAAGCGCCACCTTCATCTTCGCGGATTGATTGGACATACCGAAGCTCAAGAATATGTCGGATGGCAGCACCCATCAATTTATCGTTGGGCGAATAGGTACAGGTGCCATTCAGGTTGAAGAATATCGAAGTACGCGGAGTTCTATTCTCCCGTCTGAAATCATTGATCACCTTGCCCCTGGGAGGCCTGATTCCATCATCCTTTGCGGTTTCACTGCGTTTTTCGGTCGGCAGTGATGCGAGATATTTTTCAAATAACGGCTTAGTCAGATCGGGATTGACCTTACCGACAATGATGAAGGTGAAATTACCCGGATCTGCAAATCGTTCCCTGTATATTGTTTGAATCTTCTCCAGGTTTACATCATCAAGCAACTGGTATGACAGTGGCACCGCACGCGGGTTGTGATTGCTCATCATCACCTCTATGGTATCATTCATGGCTGTTCTCGGCTCAGAAGCTGCATTGATGTAACTCGATTTCACCTTTTCCATCCATGTCTTATAATCCGTGGCATTCCAGCGGGGATTGGTAAAATAAAGGTGAATGAGCTGGAGTGCAGTTTCCAGATCTTTCGGTGAAGTTCGGGAAGTCATCAGTTCCTGGTCATTGGTTAATCCAAGCGAAACACTGGCCCGTTTTCCTGCCATCATTTTATTCAGGTCGGTTCGTGAAAAACTCCCGATCCCCATCTGGTTAATAGCGTCGCCGAAAAGTTCAGCCGAATGAAGCAGGTCCTGCGGCAACAGGGAGGTCCCTCCCTGGGAATAACCACGCAGCATCAATTCATCCTCCTTGAACTCAGTGGGTTTAAATAGGATCCTCATCCCGTTCGACAAAACCCATTCAGTGGTCCCCAGGGTTGGATTGGAGGAAGTTTTCAACACTTTGCCAGGTTTAGGATCCTGGTCCATGAGCTTTTTTCCTGCCAGGACATCCAAATATGGTTCGATCTTCGAGCTCTTATACGTATCCAGCACGGTCTTGATCTCAGCGCTTGAAGGAAGGGTGATCCCGGGTTTGTCGGGCCCGGTGATGGTGATTACCTGATTGTCGTTCCTGACATATTTCCGGGTCTCCTTGTTTACCTCTTCCAGCGAGATACCAGGCATCATGGACTGGGCGAACGTGTATTCAAATTCGATCCCCGGATTGGGATTATTGTTGAGAAAATAGGAAATATTCGCGGAAACCAGTTCGCGGTTTTTCCTTTTGTCGCGTTCCATGTAACGTGATTCATAGTTTCGCATCAGGTCGGCTTTGGCCCGTTCAAATTCAGGGGGTGTGAACCCAAACCGGTTCATTCTTTCCATTTCGGTTAATAGAGCAGTCAACGCTTTGATGGATTCGTTGTTGGCGGACTGGGCCATCCCGATAAAGGCATCTTTTGTCCTGGTATAGGGTCCATAGTAACACCGGGCAAAGAGGAAAGGAGGATTCTCCTTGTTTGCAAGTTCGCTCATGCGCTGTCCGAACATGGAGTTGATTAGACTTCGCATGATCTGCCGGCGCATGTATTCAAGGTTTTTGTCGCTGTCCTTGATGGCGTCATGTTTATAATATACATTGACCAGGGTTGCTGTAGCCTCCTTGTCTGTTGCTGTTCCTATCAACGGCTCCGTGTTATCGGGTAAACCATATTCTTCTTTGAGCGTTGGGTTTTGCACTGCAGGAATGGCCCCGAAGATTTTTTTGATCTTCGCTTCCATCACATTTGCATCAAAATCGCCAACCACGATGATTGCCTGCAAGTCAGGCCTGTACCATTTTTTATAGAAGTTTTTAATGGTTTCATATTTAAAATGGTTGATCACAGCGGTATCGCCGATCACATTCCTCAGGGCATACTTTGACCCCTTGTAAATGACCGGAGCCAATTCGTTGCTCATGCGTTCACTGGCCGATCCGTACATACGCCATTCCTCACGGATGACGCCACGTTCCAAATCAATTTCCCCGGGCAGAAAGGAGATATATCCCGACCAGTCATGGAGGACCAGCAGCGCGGTATCGATGATTCCCTCGCGCAGGAGCGGCACATTTGACAGATTATACACTGTACGTTCGAGACCGGTGGAGGCATTGACATTGGTCCCGAATTTCACACCGATGGTGGCGAGATAATCGAGGATTCCCTTTTTCGGAAAATTTTCTGTTCCGTTAAAGGCCATATGTTCGGTAAAGTGTGCAAGTCCGTTCTGATCATCGTCTTCGAGAATAGCCCCAACATTATGTGCAATGTAGAATTCTCCGCGTTTTTCAGGCAGGTTATTGACCCGGATAAAATAGTGCATGCCATTTTCAAGTACACCGGTCTTCACCTTCGGATCAAGTGGCGGCATTTGCTTGAGATCAAATTCTTGTCCGAAGGACCATGATACAAGGCAAAAAATCATGGTCAGCGTTAGTCCGAAACGCAGAAAGAAAGTTTTCATAAGGGATTGGAATTTAAAGTGTAAACAGTTACTGGTACAAAAACCTTTTGATGCTCCTTTTTGGGGTTTTTTCAAACTCCGACTGAACAATTTCAAAATCAGCAATGCGGATATATTTTGGCATATGATGATTCAGATCGTGAATATATCCTTTGAAAATTTCAGGAAGTTGCTCCCGGGTAGCACCTGCTTTTTCGAGGGCATCAAAGTCAGGACAGATTAAGGCAACAAGTTTATGATCCCGTTCAATTACCAGGGATTCCATTACCATGAAACGGTTGTTGAGCACGGCCTCAATCTCTTCAGGATAGATGTTTTTTCCGGAGGAACCGAGGATCATACTTTTACTCCGGCCTTTGATATGGATATTCCGATGATGATCCATCACACCAAGGTCGCCTGAATGAAGCCATCCCGATTCATCCAGAACAGCTTTTGTTGCACTTTCGTTTTTGTAATACCCCAACATGACATGGTTTCCACGCATCAGTATTTCCCCTGACCGGTGTTGCGGGTCATCAGAATCGATGCGGACTTCGAGTTCATCCACTGCCCGTCCCGAAGCCCCCAGTTGAGTTGTATCCCACGAAGCATACGATATGAGCGGACCACATTCGGTCATGCCGTAGCCGACGGTAAAGGGGAAATTCATCTTTTTAAAGAATCGTTCGGCCTGTGCATTGAAAGGAGCGCCTCCGATCACAAGTTCACGGAAATTTCCACCGAAAAAAGCGACCATTTTATTTTTGATCTTCTTGTAAATCAACTTATTGACGATCGGGATATTGATCAACACCTTGATGGCTGGTTTCCGCAACGCCGGAATGATCTGTGATTTAAATATCTTTTCGATCACCAGGGGAACTGAAAGGATCAGGGCAGGGCGGATCTCCTGGAATGCCTGCATGATTATTTTCGGAGAAGGAGTCTTGGTTAGAAAGGTGATGTCACAGCCAAGGCTGAAAGGAAACAGAAACTCAAAAGCACAGCCATAGGTATGCGCCAATGGAAGAAAGGAGAGAATTTTATCCCGTGGATTTAACGGCATGTTCCGGTGGGCATACAAAATATTGCCCAGCAGGCTCTTATGCTGCAGCACCACTCCTTTGGAAAATCCGGTGGTGCCCGAAGTATAGCTGATGACAGCGATATCTTCAGCATCAGATGAAGGAAAGCTGATCATTTCTGATCTGATGCCTGATGCGGGTATCCCGATTCCGGATAACAGCATTGCGTTTGCATCCCGGGAAAAAAGGATGGAATCATCCTGGACTTTCAGGATATATCTGAGCTGGGGCATGGCCTCCTGGTCGAGATCCTTAAAAATCGTATCTTCCACAAACAGGATGACCGAATCGGAATGGGTGACAATGTAGTGAATATCAGCCGATTTAAAATCGGGAAGAATTGGTACGACAACAGCGCCATAGGTTATTGTTGCCAGGTATATCATGCACCAATGGGCTGAATTCTTGCCCAATAATGCTACATGATCTCCTTTTTGAATTCCCGCTGCCTTGAAAATTGAATGAACTTTTACGATCCGTGTGCCAATGGCTTCATACGTAAAAGACTCACCACCATAGTCGGAAAGTGCGGTAAGTTCCCAGTTGTCGCGTATGGCTGTCTCAAAAAGTGCAATCAGATTCTTGGAATTGGAACTCATAGGGGTATCGTTTGAAGAGCACTAAGTTCTAAAAAATTCCTGTTAATGAGTGATTTTTATAAAAAAATGTTAGGGATAATTTGTAATCTGTTGATTTTACCTCAAGATGATTTAAGTTTGTAGTTCCTATAAAAACTTCAACCATGAAAAAATTTTTGTATTGGTCCGCCACCATCCTGGTCATTGCGCTGACTGTTTTTATTTACTGGAAATACTTTTACACCTATGGAGAAGGTTACCGCGCGGGATTGTTGCAGAAATTTTCCTATAAGGGGACGATCTTCAAAACGTATGAAGGAGAGATGATCCTGAGCAGCATCAAAAGTAACCAGGATGTCTCCCTGGCTTCAGAAAAATTCTTTTTTTCGGTAGAAGATAAAAATGTGGCGAATACGATCCTTCATCTTGAAGGATTTATGGTAGTTGTGCACTACAGAGAAAAAAATGGAATTCTTCCCTGGCAGGGGGATACAAAATACCTGGTGGATAGTATCAAGGTGCAGAAATAGGCAATCCCTTTAACAGATAGATCAAGAGAAGTTAGTCCCCGGTTCCGGGATTGGTTTTATAAGAAATCGGTGAAATAGGCATGCCAGTCGCCGTAATACCTGTAATTATCGGTTTAAAATTAAGAATTTAGTTGACAAACTAAGATATTAGTTGTATATTTGTCTCCTGAATTTTAAGCTGTTCCACCTTTTTAATCCTTTACAATTTACTAATCATGTCAACCCGGAAAAATACAAGTGATTCCCCATCGTCCCTGACCCGTGCTGAAGAAGAGGTCATGCAGATTCTCTGGAAAATGGAAAAGGGGATGGTCCATGATTTACTGGAAAAGTTTCCTTATCCCAAGCCGGCCTATAACACCGTGTCGACCATTGTCCGCATCCTTGAGCAGAAAGGTTTTGTGGGGCACAAGGCCTATGGCAGAACCCATGAATATTTTCCGGTAATTAGCAAGAAAGACTACACGAAATCCTCGTTCAGGGGTTTTATGACTAACTATTTCGGCAATTCCTATAATTCACTTGCCTCATTTTTTGCCGCCGAAGAAAAGCTGAGCATTGGTGAACTTGAAGAGATCCAGAACACCATCAACGAGGAGATCAGAAAACAGAAGGAGGAGCAGCCATGAACGCATTGCTATCATACCTGTTTGAGTCGACGCTCATCATTTCAGTACTCTTTGCCGTTTACTGGTTCTTCCTGAGAAGGGATACTTTTTTTCAGATCAACCGCTTTTATATGCTGGCAATGGTGATCATCTCGCTGTTATTTCCTGTAATGCCCATAACCTGGAGCCCTGTTGATCCGTCCACCCCGGTTGCAGTTTTGCTGGAAACTGTTATCATCAGGCCTGAGATGGTTGAGACAACCATACAGGAACACATGAAATGGATTGAGATCGCAATGGTGGTCTACTTTTCAGGTGTCCTGATCTTTTTGCTTCGTTTCGGGTTTCAGCTGATCCAGCTTTATTTGATTGCACGCCGGTTCGGAGTCAGGGATCACAATGGTCAGCATGTGGTCATGGTCGACCGGGGTTATGCTCCATTCTCCTTTTTTAACCTGGTCTTTATCAACGAATCAATGGTCCCTTCCGGAACTTTAGCTGCCATTCTTAAGCATGAAAGAATCCATATCAGGCAACTTCATTCTTTTGATCTGATCCTGATCGAACTGGTCACCATTCTGCAATGGTTTAACCCTGTCATATGGATGGCCAGCCGCGAAATGAAAAGCATCCATGAATACCTGGCTGATGAAGGCGTTCTGCAGAACGGTATCAGCCGCCCTACATACCAGCAAATGATCCTCGATGAAACCATGGGCATCCAGGTTAATGCGCTGACCAATAATTTTAATTTTTCATTACTTAAAAAACGTATAGCCATGATGACAAAACCAAAATCAAAAACATGGGCAAAAGGCAAGGTGTTGATAGCATTGCCTGTTCTGCTGATGTTGCTGTTTATGATCACTGCGCGTTCATTCAGCACTTCAATAGACAAATTTGTTCCCGAAAAGCTGATATTAACCCCGGCTCTTTCAGTAAATGAACCGGTAATCCAGGATAAAGCAAAACAGAAAACCGAAATAAAATATGTAGCTGTTGATACATCAAAGTCAGTGCATAAATCAGTGGAGAAAATGCCTTCCTTTTGCGGATCAGATGATGCCCTGATTAAATTCCTGGTTGAGAATCTCAAATACCCCGAGGCTGCAAAAAAGAATAATATCCAGGGGAAAGTGTTCGTGAATTTCATTGTGCGGGCCGATGGTTCAGTTACAGATGTAAAAGTTATGAAGGGAATCGGCGGCGGATGTGATGAAGAGGCTGTGCGGGTTGTTAAACTCATGCCCAAATGGACTCCTGGAATGAACAAAGGAAAAGCGGTTGATGTGGCGTATGTTCTTCCTATCAAATTTGCCCTGGAGGCTGATAAGAAAACGGAGACGAAAAAATAGTCACTGATGAGACGCCCTCTTTGGATACTTGGAATCCTGCTCTTCATTTGCCACGGAATATCTGCACAGGAGAGTGATCCGGTGAAACAGGTAAAATCACTCTTGGAAGTATGCCAGTTCAGCCAGGCCGCCAACCTGGCTGAACAATTTTTAAAACAGGATAGTACCCGCGCCGATCTGTTATTCCTGGAGGGCCAGGCCCTGGCGGCAGAATTTCAGTACAGGGAAGCCATAGCAGCACTCCGCAAGGCACAACGATCCGACAGTACAAATATTAAAGTATTGAATGAACTCGTTGAAGTCTACCGGCAGTCTGGAGATGCCGACCAGGCCATTGCCACCAGCCGGAAAATATGCGCACTAGCCCCGGAAAACCGTTATTTCAGTCTTCAACTGGCAAACCTTTATTATTCGGAAGAGGATTACCGGCAGGCATTGAAGGTACTTTTACCCCTTTATTTGTCCGACTCATCCTCATTCTTCGTGGCCAAACAGATGGGCAATTGCTACAACGAGCTGAAGCGGTCGGACTCGGCCATCAGGTATTACAGGCGGGCCTTACGAATCATCCCTTACGATCCTTATGTAACCGGTAAACTTGTCAATGTGCTGATCCGAGAGGATAACATTGCCATGGCCCTTTACTGGACCCAGTTCTACCTTGCAAAGGATTCAACCCATATCCCCATCCTGAAACAAAGCGGCTATTGCTATTACCTGCTGATCGATTTCAGATTGTCTGCAAGGCAATTGAGTAAGGTTGTCCTGCTTGGAGACTCATCCAAGTTCACCATGAAATACCTTGGATTATCCTATTACAAGCAGGAAAAATATGATTCGGCCGCCCCATTATTCCGGGCTGCATTCCGCAGCGATACAACCGATGCTGAGGTGTGCTTTTATTATGGCGTTTCAGCATACCGTTCGCTGGCAATTGATACAGGACTGGTTTACCTGAAAAGGACACTCAGGTTGCTGATGCCCCCCGGACAGTTTCTGTCGACCTTATATGCTGAACTTGCCGGTGCCTATACCGACAGCGGGGAAGCCGATACGGCCGTGGTCCTGCTCCGGAAAGCGCTGGAGCTGAACCCGGGAAACAATACGCTTCGTTTTAAGATCGCCTACCAATATGATTACCATCTCCGGAAACCCAATGAAGGGTTGCCCTATTACAGGGAATTTCTTAAAAACGATGTTCCCGGGGCAACGCTGATTACAAACCTTTCGCAGCAGGTCTCCTACAGCGACTATGCAAAAAACCGGATCAATGAGATAACCGTAACCGGAAAGAAGAAAATAAATAAGAGAATGCAGGATCCCTGATTTACGGGTTATTCCTGTCAAGAAATCCGATCAGCATGGCATTAAAGATGGCCGGATGCGTCTCCATAGCCATGTGCCGGGCATCGGGTATTACTTTGAGTTCGATGGAAGGAACTGCCCTTTTTAACTTCTTTCCGTTTCTCAGCCGGATTGTTTTGTCTTTCTTCCCCCAGATGACAAGCACAGGAAACTGGTCCAGCCCCTTAGCGTCAATGTCCTGGATTTCATGTGAATTGGCAAGCAGGTTGACCACTGTTTCAGCCGTACCGCTGAGCTGCAGAGGTTCCCAATATCCTTTTACCGTGATGGTATCGGGGAGGAAACCATAGGTGCTTTTAAGTTCACGTCTAAAATTGTTGAATGAAAGGTACCGGTGTTCTGTATAGGAGAGGAGCAGTTTATTATAGATCGGCTGGTTGACAAGGCCTACCACTGTAACGTTTACGTTGTTGTTTTTCAGAAAGATCATCCCATCAAGGATGGTGAGGCTTTTTGTGCGGTCGGGTTTCATCAGTGCAAGAGCTTCCGCTGCGCCGCCGCCCATTGAATGTCCGACTATATTCCATTTTGTCGTATCGGGGCCTTCAATTTTTTCCAGAAGTTTCCAGATTAAACGGCCACGGTTACTTTGTGACTGGTTGAGTAAGGGATCCCGCTGACTATATCCGAACCCCGGGAGGTCGATTGCAACTACCATGTATCGGGCCGATGCCAGCGAATCATAGTTATTCCGCCAGCAAAAGGTCGATCCGCAAAACCCGTGTATTAAAATTACCTTTCCCCTTGGATGAGGGAGCTTATCATTCCAAACCCTGTAATGAAAACTTACGCAGTCAACCGTGTCGAAACGGCTGTTTTCAAAAGGCTTCTGCGGGGTCTGGGAGAAAAGTGCAATATTCGGGGTAAAACATAGGAACAGAATGAGTAACAAAGATTCCCTCAGCCGCATAATTGTAGTGTTTGGTCGCAAAAATACGTATATTTTTACAACACTTTGAAATTCGATTTCTGATTACGGTATCTTTGCATCATGGAAAAAAAGTCTAACCCCTATTTGCCGATCTGGTTTGCCCTGATCCTTGTTGGAGGAATTCTTCTTGGAGTGTTCCTTGAAAGCCGTACAGGTGCACTCCGCCTTTTTCAGACCAAAAGTGACAAGCTGAACGAGGTAATAAATTATATTCAAAAGAACTATGTAGATACGCTCAGCAGGAAAGTGATCGAGGAGAAGGCCATTGATGGAATGCTTGAAAAACTTGACCCGCATTCTGTCTATATCACTGCAGAGGAGTTTCATGAAGCCAATGATCCGCTGCTTGGCAGCTTTGAAGGAATCGGGGTTCAGTTTAGGATTGAAAATGATACGGTTACCGTCATAAATCCCGTTTCGGGAGGACCCTCAGAAAAACTTGGAATACGCGCAGGAGACCGCATCGTGCGTGTGGACGGGAAAAAAATTGCCGGCATTAAGATCACTACCAACGAAGTAATGCGCAAACTCAAGGGGCCAAAGGGAACAGAAGTTAAGGTGACCATTTTCAGGAGAGGGGTGGGAGGGTTACTCGATTTCACCATCACCCGCGATGTGATTCCAACCTATAGCATGGATATCGCCTACATGCCGGAACCCGGTATCGGATACATACGTCTGAATGCTTTTTCCACCAGCACCCACGATGAGGTGCATAATGCGATGGAAACACTTGTGAAGGATGGAATGACCAAATTGATCCTCGACCTTCGCGGAAATGGGGGAGGCGTTATGAAGGCAGCCATCGAAGTAGCCGATGAGTTCCTTGGAGACGGAGAACTGATCGTATATACTGAAGGGATGCATTATCCCCGCGAAGTGGCGAATGCCTCAGGTGACGGTTTATTTGAAAAGGGGGATCTCGTCATACTGGTAGATGAAGGAACAGCATCTGCTGCCGAGATTGTGTCGGGTGCCATTCAGGATCATGACCGGGGCACCATCATGGGAAGGCGCTCGTTTGGAAAAGGTTTGGTCCAGGAACAGATGGATTTCAAGGATGGAAGCGCTGTGCGCCTCACAGTGGCAAGGTACTACACCCCGACCGGACGATGTATTCAGAAATCATATAAAGACGGACTGGATGTTTATAACAGCGATTATTACCACCGGTTTATGAACGGAGAACTTGAACATCCCGATTCAATCAAATTCCCCGATTCGCTCAAATATAAGACCCCAAAAGGTAAAACCGTTTACGGTGGCGGTGGGATTATGCCTGATATTTATATACCCATTGAAAAAGATTCATCGCTGCAATATTATAACCTGTGTATCAACAAAGGGCTGGTGTACCAGTTTGCTTTCGATTACACTGACCAGAACCGGATTCAGTTAAGGAGATTCAAGGATGTTGATCAGTTTGAGCGGAGTTTTAATATTTCCGATGCAATCTTAAATGATTTTATACGGTATGCCGACAAAAAGGGCGTGAAACGCCCGGGAAAGGATCTTTTAAAATCTGACCGGTATATTAAAATCATGCTGAAGGCATATATCGGTCGAAACCTGCTGGATAATGAAGGTTTTTACCCGATTTTAAATTCCATTGACCCGGTATTTCAGAAGGCTGTTGAATTTTTGAAAAAATAATTTGAAGATTTTAGGATTTGAGAATATAGTTTAGAGTTTATAGTATTGAGTATTAACCTTAAATATTACTGTTATGACACACGAATTGCCCAAATTGCCCTATGCCCTGGATGCATTGGAACCATATATTTCAAAGAGGACCCTTGAATTTCATTATGGGAAACATCACCAGGCCTATGTAAATAACCTGAATAAACTGATCGTAGGGACCGAATTTGAAAATGCATCGCTCGAGGATATCGTACGAAAGGCCGGAGGCGGTATTTTCAACAATGGTGCCCAGGTTTGGAATCATACGTTCTACTGGAATTGCCTTAAACCACAGGGGGGTGGTGAGCCAACAGGCCCATTTGCCGAGGCATTGCTAAAGTCCTTCGGATCCTTCAGCGAGTTTAAAGAGAAATTCTCCACTGCGGCCGCTACTTTATTTGGTTCAGGTTGGGCCTGGCTGATCATAAAGGAGGACGGAAGTCTCGGAATTGTTCAGGAAAGCAATGCAGGGAATCCTTTGAAAAATGGAGCTACCCCGCTGCTAACCTGCGATGTATGGGAACATGCCTATTATCTGGATAAACAAAATGTCCGTCCCGATTATATCGCGGATTTCTGGAAACTCATCGACTGGAATGCGGTTGCAGACAGGTTGTAACAAATAAAAAACGGGGCTGATGGCCCCGTTTTTTTATGGTAATGCAGCGGTTACTCCACGGTAACCGATTTAGCCAGGTTGCGGGGTTGATCAACATTGCAATTCCGCATGACCGCAATGTGATAGGACAGAAGCTGCAACGGGATGGTGGCCAGCAACGGGATCAGCATCTCTTCCGTATCAGGGATCTCGATGCAGTGATCGGCCAGTTTTTTAACTGATTCATCCCCTTCGGTTACAATGGCAATGATCTTTCCTTTCCGTGCCTTTACCTCCTCGATGTTGGAGATCACCTTATCATAGATCCCCCGTCGGGTAGCAATAACCAGAACAGGCATGAATTCATCGATGAGTGCAATGGGCCCGTGTTTCATTTCAGCTGCAGGGTATCCTTCAGCATGGATGTACGAAATTTCTTTCAGTTTCAGCGCTCCTTCGAGTGCAACAGGAAAATTATAGCCCCGACCCAGATACAGGGAATTTTTAACATCCTTGTAAATGGTGGCGATCTCCTTTATTTTGTCATTCAATTTCAGAATCCGTTCCACTTTGGCAGGAATCGAATCAAGTTCATAGAGAATTTTCTGGAACCTTGAAGAGGGCATGGTCCCCTTATTCTGGGCCAGGAGCAATCCAAGCAGCGTTAGAACCGCTACCTGGGCCGTAAATGCTTTGGTGGATGCCACACCTATTTCGGGTCCTGCATGTGTATATACGCCCGCGTTGGTGGCACGGGCGATGGACGAACCTACCACATTGCAAATCCCCAGCACGGTTGCTCCCTTTGATTTGGCCAGATCGATGGCGGCCAGGGTATCGGCCGTTTCACCTGATTGCGAAATGGCAATGACCACATCGTCTTCACTGAGCACCGGATTCCGATACCGGAATTCGGATGAGTATTCAACCTCAACAGGAATACGTGCAAGGTCCTCGATCAGGTATTCCCCAACTAAACCTGCGTGCCATGATGTGCCACAGGCCGTGATGATGATGCGCTTTGCTTTCAAAATCTTCTGAACATAGTCGTTGATCCCGCCAAGGGTTACGATCCCCTGGTCGAGGTGGAGCCGGCCACGCATGGAATCGAAAATAGAACGGGGTTGTTCATAGATCTCTTTGAGCATGAAGTGATCAAATCCGCCCTTTTCAATTTCATTAAGACTCATCGCGAGTTTCTCAATATAGGGTGTATGGTCCTGATTCCTGATGGTCTTGATCTTTAATTCCTGGTTGCGTTCAATTATGGCAATTTCTTCATCGTTGAGATACACCACGTTATCGGTATATTCGATCAGGGGTGTGGCATCCGATGCAACGAAGAATTCATCCTTGCCGATTCCGATCACCATCGGACTTCCTTTACGGGCAGCGATGATCTTGTTTGGAAATTCTTTTGCGAGGATAACGATGGCATAAGCGCCAATCACCTGGTTGAGGGCAATGCGCACGGCCTCCTCAACGGTCACCTGCTCGTTGACCATGATGTCTTCAATCAGGTGTACCAGGACTTCAGTATCGGTTTCGCTGGTAAAGGTGTACCCCCTGTTTCTCAACTCACTGCGCAGCACCGAGTAATTTTCGATGATGCCGTTGTGAATAAGGGCCAATGTTTTATTCTGTGAAAAATGGGGGTGTGCATTGATGGTATTTGGTTCTCCATGCGTAGCCCAGCGGGTGTGGGCCATGCCGATGTTTCCCGAAATATTTTTTCCCTCCACGAACGACTCAAGGTCGGACACCTTTCCCTTGCATTTGAAGACCCGGATGTCGCTGTTGAGCAGACATATTCCGGCACTGTCATAGCCCCGGTATTCTAAGCGGTGAAGCCCCTTAATGAGGATTGGATATGCTTCCTTTGGACCAATATAGGCAACAATTCCACACATAGTTTGGTTTTTAATATACCAAAGGTAAGAAATAAATTAATTCAGGACGGTATAGGTCATTATCAATTTCAACCTGTTGGCATAGTCCCCCGGGAGGTTAGTCTTGGTGCCATACAGCTTGATGCGATTCGGTGTAATCGTGCTTAGCACCGGGTCATTTACCACAAGGTACACATCGAAATGCTGCGAGTATGCATTCATCACCACCTTCTGCATATGCTGGGTGAGGCGGAAAAAATAGGAACGGGTTGTTGTATTGTAGGTCCCGCCAAAATAAGATACGCCTTCACTTTCATCTATGATGTAACCGATCCTGCCGACGCTGTCCTGCCGGATTAGGGAAAGGGTAAGAGGGGCCGGATAAATGGTGTCGGTCTCCATGTTTTTCAGTTCAAGGATGGCATCATTGATAGCAATGATTTTCCCCTTGCCTAAGTTATTCATGTAAGGAAACTTCAGCTTGACCTTAACACCACCCATTCCCTGCAGGAATAACTGGTTGGCGCCCTGTGCCGAGTCATGATTCAATATCTGGCGTTTCAAATCCTGGGTAGCATCCAGGTAGCCATTATGTTCGATGTGAATAAAATGTGCACCATATTGACTAAGCGGAAGGTTAAAGCTGAGAGAGTCGTCGGCAGGAACATCCCCGTTATGAAAGTATACGACCATTTTGGATAATCCGCTGGAAAGTGAAAAATTCAGTAGAGCCCCCTTGCTGTTCACAGGGGTTGCCTGAACATAAAGTCCTTTGACAAAACGAATAAATGCGTTGTTCGATGCAAGAACATCCGCAGGAGCCGTAAGAATTTTATTCCCGAGGTAATTGGTTTGCTTGTTCAGGTTAATGCGGAGGTGAGGAGCGACTTTTGACCCGTACACTGAAACACTGTCTTTGATTCTGGGTGTGAAATCCATATCGGAGAGCAGCGTGGGGTATATTCCTAAATTTTGTGTGGAATAACGAACACTATCGTAGGAGAAATAATCACTGACCTCATATACCTTCACGTTTTGCTGTGTAAGGGTGTCGCCGTAATATCCACTGTAAAACAACATGAGTACCAGAGAATCGAGTACCGGATGTGCGCCAAAACTGACCCCCTCTGATTCAAGAAACACCTGGGTATAGAAACTGTTTGATGTAAGCCCGAACATCGGGTCCATTACAGAACCAAGCATAAGAGAAGACGTTTTATCCGTACGCGTGGAGTCCTGTCTCACAGAAAAGGCTTCAATGGTGCAGGTATCTGTTGTTCTAACATTCAGGGTATCAGTGGGAGGAAGCAGGTCAATGCCGATCTCGTATGGGTCCTTCTTGCAGGAGAATAAGGCAAGGATAAGCAGGATGCCGATCAACAGCGAAGCTGGAAGTTTGGTCAGGAAATCGTTCAATCGTTTCGTATTAAAATGAGTTGCAGTTATTCCACGGTCACCGGATCGTTCACCATCACCTCTTGGTAAAAATCGTTGTATGAATCCACATAACGATCCATGGGTTGGTACTCAAGGCATGGCTTGTCAATTTCCTTGATGTATTTAACCAGTTCAGGGTTTACCTTGGGAGAACCGATGATAACTCCATCTGAAAAATCAATGGCCGCCTTGATGATACTAACGTAATCCGGGGTTTTATAGTGTTTGAGGTCCTTGGAATTAATTCCTTCCAGTTTGATTTTGCTGGCAAAATCTTTGTGCATGAGTTCTTCAAAATCATCATCATAAATGGAATAGATGACTTTGGTGTCGCTGAATAATGGATTATCGCAATAGGCCTTCTTAATATAAATGGGGATGAGACTGGTCATCCAGCCATGACAGTGAACCACATCAGGGCCCCATCCCAGTTTTTTAACCGTTTCAAGCACTCCTCGCGAAAAGAAGATGGCCCGTTCATCGTTATCTGCAAAAAATTTGTTGTTTTTATCGTGCAGGGTATACTTACGCTGGAAATAATCTTCATTGTCAATGAAATAGATCTGCATACGCGCTTGCTGGATTGAGGCCACCTTAATGATCAATGGGTGATCTGTGTCGTCAATAATCAGGTTCATTCCCGATAGCCGGATGACTTCATGAAGCTGATTCCGGCGCTCGTTGATGCTGCCAAAACGCGGCATAAAAGTACGGATCTCTCTCCCCTTATCCTGTATCCCTTGAGGGAGATGTCGGCCAATGATGCTCATTGGAGTTTCTTTCAGATATGGGGTGATCTCCTGCGCAACAAACAAAACTTTCGCTTTTTCCATGTTCTCCTCTCGGTTTTATCCCTATTTGAAATTCGGCTGCAAAGATACTAAAAATTTTTCAGATAATTTCCAAGCGAAAAGTGTAAAATAATGATTTATATCTGATTATAATTTTATGGAAAACCTTAAAAAAAAACGCTTTGACCCCTCACCTTTTACCCTTTTGCCCGATTAACCATTGATCAATGCTTAAGGAGGTAAAATTACTATGAATGTGTGAGGAAGAGGGGAAAATGGATCTCATGGAGCTTCTTTTTCCCGGTAGTTGGACCGGGCTCCCAAAATTAGCCGGTTCTCCGAAAGCTGCCTTCGGAAAGATCAGGCAGCAAATTCAATCTTACTTAAAAAAAAGAAACCATGAAAAAATTTTTGTTAGTATCTGTGCTGAGCATGATGTTCTTTGCACAAAGTTCATTCGCTGCAGAATCAGGAACAAGCTCAGTAGCCCCCGTGGGGGTCTGGATCAAACTGCTGATCAATTTTCATCGACCAAAATTAGATTGTGCCAGTGGTTTTGGCATTTGCCTTGTTTTGTCTTGGGGATATGAGGAACTCGGTGGAAACATGGCTTCGAGAAACCTTTGCTCAGTAAGAGGACAGCTTAACGACCGCCACCAACTTGTTGTTGAAATCAATGAGGCCGTCCTGGCCGGCTATGATGGCGGTTCTGCCCTGGCTTACTTCAAGGATAAAAAGTCGATATCCATACTTGATTCTTATGCGTTACCAGATGAAACATGCAAGGCTTTGCAATCATCCACCCTTTTGACCATTGTACCGGGGAATTACCCCATTTCCTATGAAAATGGGGTGTATACCATTGTGTTTCAAATATGAGGAATGGCAGCCCTTAAACAAGTGGATTTCAACACCGGTTGATCCTCTGTTTAAGGGCTGCTTATATTTAATAACTCCACTGAAAATGAAAACCCTGTCGCGGATTGTGAAAATTTCTGCCCTCGCCGTAATACTCGCCCTTCCCAGCGCGTGTAAAACATATGTGCATTTTAAATACGGGTTGACACAACCCAAAGAAGAGACTCCTGATCAGTTGGTCTCTTTTCTTGAAATGCATCACTATCCTACCCAAAACATGTATTTGTTTTCTGATTCCGCTGCTTACTGCAAGGCAATCAGAAATCCTGTTTTCTGTAGAAATCTGTTAGGCCATATGATCTATAACCATGAAGGAAAACTTCTGCTCCGCGATACGACTCTATGTCAATGGGCTGGTTATGAGGAAATCAGGTTGCTTAAGGCTGATTCAATCTATGTCACATCACCCGGTTTAGAACTTGGCCAGATCCTGCCCCATATTCTGCCATTCGGAAAAAGTCCACTTCCGGAGGATGTACTGACCAATCCCGATTTTACCGTGATTGTAACCTGGGCAAAATTCATCGGATCCTATAATAACCGGCTTTTTGTGTTATCTGATGCCATCAGGCAAAATATTTCCGCTAGAATCCGGATCATATGGCTCAACATTGATATGCAAAAAAGCTGGAGTTTATCAGCCAGGCAAAAAGTAGCAATCAGGTAGGTGAAATTGAAGATGCCAGGCGGCAGTAAAAGAAGTAATATGAATCTTGTTAAACAGGAAACCGGCCTATGTTATGCGGAAGAGGGGAGGATTGTTGTGGCTGTTCACCTGTCTCATGGTTGCCATGGCAGCCGGGCAAAACCTGGTATGGAAAGATACCGCGATCCTGATGCCATTGCGAAATCCTTGCCATCCCGGTATTCCTATGGTACAGTATCGTTTTACTCAGGAACTGGAATATGCATTTACCTTTTCGGATGTGATGCTGGTAAACTGGAAACAGGGGAATGGGGTCAGTCAGGTTTCCCTGTTGCAGCAGGTCAGATACCGGTCACAACTTCACAATGCACGCAATTTAAGCATCAGCACTTTATTTATTCATTCTCTCGGTATTCAGTTTTTTTTTGACAGCATTTCCAGGTTTCAGCCCGATGAAAATAACCTGGATACCCGGATTGAAATCAATCTCCGGAAGAATTTCACTTTTACTTTTCATTCCAATCTGTCAACCCGCCTGTTCAATGCGTATGATTATTCATCTGATCCGACCGGAGCCCTCCTGAAAACCCTTAACTCCTCCTTTCTGACCCCCCTGCTCTGTACATTTTCAGCAGGTTTCGGATTGAACCTTCCCCGGTTGGGCAGCATCAGTGTTGGATTGTCAGCTGCAAAACTGACTTTGGTCAGCAACAGGGCGATATACAGCGAACAGGCGATCGATGCCTTTTATGGGGTTCCCAAAGACAGGAGTCATTTATTCGAATATGGTTTAACGATGCATTTGCTTGTGGATAAAGATTTCTTTAAACGTATTCACTGGAATTGTGACCTGCTGATCTTTAAAAATTATCGGAAACCGGTAGACCTGATTATAAGAAACCTGGTTGGTGTCACGATCAATAAGTTTTTAAAAACTAGCATTCAAACCAGGCTTTATTATGAGAAGGAGGTCAGTAAAAGCATTCAGATTGAGAACATGGTTTCTGTGGGATTTTATTTTAATTTGTGATCTGTGAAAAGATTAACAGAATGTCGGTTTTGAATTGGGAAAATCTGTAATTTTGCCATCATAAAACTCAGCTTTCTATGTTTAAGATCGTGCAACACCCTATTCTGGACATTCCGGAATCTAAAAAATCTGTTTTTATATTTGAAGGACAAGAAGTTACAGGGGATAAAGGATTTACCATCGCTGCCGCTTTGCATCAGGCCGGCCACCCGGTTCACAGTCACAGTCTGAGCAACCGTGAACGCAGTCTCGAATGTGGCATTGGCAAATGCGGAGCCTGTGAAATGCTGGTTGATGGCCAGGTCAAGCGAATTTGCATCACCTGCATTGATGGGGTAAAGGAGGTTAAGGAGATCCCTCATGATTATGCCCCTTACAGGGTCCCGGTGAAAAGTGATGTTCCGCTTAACGTATATAAAACCATGGTGGCCATCATCGGAGCTGGCCCGGCAGGACTGGCTGCCCGTGAAGAGCTGAACAAACATCAGGTTTCCAACATTGTCATTGATAACAATGATAAAATCGGAGGGCAGTTTCTCATGCAGACCCACCAGTTCTTCTTTTTCGAAAAGGAACAAAAATTTGGCGGGATGCGCGGTTTTGATATTGCCAAAACGCTGGCGGGGAGCAACCATGATGGCATCTTCCTTAACTCAACGGTATGGGATATACTGGAGGGAGGACGGATTGCTGTAAAAAATATCCGGACTGAAGAGATTTTTTTTGTCGATGCGGAATATATGATCGTCGCTACGGGAGCGGTACCCTTTATGCCCACCTTTGAAAACGATGATCTTCCGGGTGTGTTTACTGCAGCAGTTGTGCAGAAGATGATGAACCAGGAACTGACCCTGCTTGGAAAAAACATCCTGACTGTTGGGGCAGGCAACATCGGTTACCTCACCTCCTACCAGCTTATGCAGGCAGGGGCCAAGGTCAAGGCCATTCTGGAAGCCTTACCTGGCGAAGGGGGATTTCCAGTCCAGGCAAACCGGGTCAGGAGGCTGGGCATCCCCATTCTTACCTCCCATATTTTGTTGAAGGCCATCCCAAATGAACGTCACGACGGCATCATCGGCGCGGTTGTGGCTGAGTGCAAAGATTTTAAACCCATTCCCGGAACAGAAAAGATCATTGACGGCATTGATGCCATTAACATTTGCACAGGCTTGGTTCAGGACGATCAATTGCTTATCAAGGGCAATGAGGTTTTCGGTCGCCGCTGTTTCGGCGCAGGTGATGCCATCCGGATCGGGGAGGGAACGAGTGCGGTACTGCGGGGCAGGCAATCTGCTTTTGATGTCCTGCAGGAGATGGGTGAACGTTACGATTATAATGACTACCTCGCCTTATCAAAAGAATATATCGATTCGCAGCAGCACCCGGTTCGGGTAATCCAGGAACCCTTTCAGCCAACACCTGAACGAATGAACGAAAAGGGGTTTGTTCTGATCGACTGCCTTTATGGTTTTGCCTGCAACCCATGTGCCTTTGCCTGTCCGCACGGCGCCATCACCAAATCATCGACCAGCACGGTGCCAGAGATCGATTTTGGAAAATGCATCGGGTGTATGGACTGCGTTTACCAGTGTCCGGGTCTGGCAATATTCGGTTATAACCTGAAAAAAGACTGGCTGTTCCTCCCCATTGAATATGAGGTGAACGAAAGGTCAGAATGTTTCCTTGTCGATAACCAGGGAAAAATCCTGGGTGAAGGGGTTGTTGAGAAAATCCTGCGAAAACCGAACAAGACCAACATTGCAAGGGTGCACTCCCTGACGGTTCATGGAGAAGAGCTGAGTAACATACGTGGTTTCATCGCGAAAGAAAATAACCCTGCTGCCATCATCTTTAAGCCCTACCTGCTGGAGCCCAGGGAAACGACCTATGTATGCCATTGTGACGATGTCACCCTGGATGAGGTGCTGGAGACCATCGGGGAAAGAAAATTCATTTCGGTTGATGAAGTAAAGCATACCACCCGTCTTGGAATGGGTGCCTGCCGTGGTAAACGCTGTATCAAACGTTTGAAATCAACACTTTCCGGATCGGGTATTTCCATTGTGGGCGAACCCACCCCCCGTGGTCCCCTCTCAAACCAGGTGGCCATGGGTGAACTTTATCCCAGGCTGGTTCATGAAAAGGTGATCACCGGGATGAACGGCCAAAAGCCGAGAAGGGTTGAGGTAAAATCGTTGGTTGCTGGCGGTGGTATTGGCGGAAGTGCTCTTTTCCGCTATCTGGGAGAGGCCGGCATGGAACCGGTTCTGATCAATTTTGGCCGCGGCGCTTCGTGGCGTAATATTGCCGGAGGCCGTCCGAATTTCTCTTTGCCTGAATTGTCAGATATTGCCGTTCATAATCATGAGATTTTCAAGGATCTTCAGAAACTTCACAACATTGATTACCGGCCGAACCTCTATGTAACCTTTGCCCATGATGAAACCATGTACCGGGCCCTGGTTGAATCGATGTCATGGTCTGATGCCTACATGGTTGAACCAAAGGATTTTGCTAAAGAAATTTCGCCGCGCATCAATCCCAACCTGAGTAACTATCAGTCGGCGCTGATCACACGTGACTGCTGGCAGGCTACTCCCGGCCGCGTTATCGACCTGATCCGCCGCATTGGCATTGAAAAGGGAGGGAAAGTTGAAGAGGATTGCAAACTCATTGATGTAAACAAGGTGAATGGGAGGTATAACATCCTGGTTCAGAACCATCAACATGAGTATGTCGAATATGTAACCCCGTTGTTTATCAATGCCTTGGGCCCTGAAGGTGAGAAGTTTGCCAAACAGCTGAACATTGAAACAGGACTCTTCCCGGTTAAGCACCAGGCCTTTATTACCCGTCGTCTGCCCATGATGGGAAAGGATGGGATGCCATTGCCGATGCTCATCGACCGGAGGCGCTATAAGGGTTTCACAGCGGTTTACGGGCAGCAGCTGGCTGAAACAGGGCAGATCATAGGCTGTGCCTCGCCGGCCATTGAGCCGATGGAAGCAGATAAAAATATCAGGATCAACTCCCAGGATTTTGTCGAAATCGCCTCCGAAATTTTCACCAACTGGATTCCCGAACTCTCCTCCGTCGGTTTCCAGGCCGTGTGGGCTGGTTATTATGTGGAACCCCGCATGATCATTGACCCTGAGCTCGGACTCTTCCTGGGCTTGCGCGGACAGGGATTCATGCTTGGCCAGTACCTCGCCAAGATGCATGTGGATAAACTTCTCGGAAAACCCACCCCAACCTACTTCGACAGGTTAAAACTGAGCGGGGATGGGTTGCTTGAAAAGGCGTTTAAGTAAACAACGCCTTAATGATGTGCGTCACCATTTTTGGATTTTCCTTCAGGCGGCGGGTCGAATAGCCAAACCACTCTTTTCCGAAAGGAACATACACCCGCATGGTATGGCCAAGGTCGGTAATTGATTTTCGCAGATCAGGGGTGACACCATAGAGCATCTGGAATTCATACCTGTTTTTGGGAACCTGATATTTTTTAATCAGGCTGAATGCCCCCTCCACCAGCGGCTTGTCATGGGTGGCAATGCCCGGAAACATCCCCTGCTGAAACATATATTCCAGGTCTTCAAGATAATGACCGTTGATTTCCTGGTATTTTTTGTATGCGATGGCTTCCGGTTCCACGTAAATTCCCTTGCATAATCTTAAATTCAAAGGTGTTTCTGCCTGGTTAAGGTCATTCATGTTTTTAATATCCTGCAGGGTACGTTTCATGTAAGCCTGGATCACGAGACCCACCCTGCCGGGAAATTCCCTCTGAAGTTTCCTGAACAGGTCTATTTCCAGGTCGGTGCACTGGGAGTCTTCCATATCAACCCGTATGAAATTTCCGTATGAAGCTGATCTGGCAACGATTTCACGAATATTCTGATAACAGGCCTCCGGATCGATCAGCAATCCGAAACTGGTTGGCTTCAATGAATAATTGCCATCGATTTTTTCACGTTCCACCCGCTCAATAATTTCAAGGTAAGCTTGTTTATTCGCTGTAGCTTCGTCGAGCCGGGTGATGAATTCACCCAGCAGGTCAATCGTAACTTTTACATTTTGTCCATTGAGTTCGCGGCAAACACGAATGGCATCATCCATGGTTTCGCCTGCAATATACTTACGGGAAAATATCCACACCAGCTTTTTAGGCATGAATGGGAGAATTTTGCTTATCATTTGGTTGAACATACGCTCATCGTTAGGTTAAAAATCATACAGGCAAACTTACATATATTATCGGACAGATGTTGCTTTTACCATATAAAAATCATGATCCTGTGAACATTGAGAACAAATTATCGGAATTAAATCTGGAAATATCGGACATTTGATTTTTTCGGAATAGCCGGAAAAGAAACAGGTATTTGGTAATCATCAAATTAATTTTTAATTTTGCAGGCTTTTTCAGGGGAAAACGTGAACCATCCAGATCAATATCAAATTGCGTTCGGTGGATTGAATTCGGGAACGCATCAATTCGATTTTCATATTGGCAACGCGTTCTTTGAACAGGTGAAGGATTCTGAGATCATGGGCGGGGAAGTGTCTGTGGTTGTTACAATGGCAAAGGAAGAGCGAATGATGGATCTCCACCTTGCGATCAATGGAAAGGTCATTGTAACCTGCAACCGATGCAATGAGCCTTTGGAGTTGGAGGTAGAGGGGAATGAACGGCTGATTGTAAAACTGGGCGATCATTACTTCGAGGAAAGTGAAGATGTGCAGGTTATTCCTGACACTGCTCACCAATTCGATCTGGGTCCGTTCATGTATGAATATATACATCTGCTTCTGCCGATACGCAGAGTTCATCCGGAAGATGGAAAGGGAAACAACCGTTGTGACCCTGGAATATTAAGAAAATTAAAAGAACTGAGTGAGAGGCACATCCCTGATCCAAGATGGGAAGCTTTGAAACAGCTGAAGAATAAGAATAATTTGTAAATCGTTAATAAATTGTATTATGCCACATCCGAAACATAAAATTTCGACCACCCGCAGGGACAAAAGAAGAACCCATGACAAAGCCATCGCCCGTGCGACCATCATTTGTTCAAATTGCGGTGCACCGGTATTGTATCACAGGGTCTGCCCAGAATGTGGGTATTACCGTGGGAAGCAAGCCGTTGTGAAGGCGTCTGCGGAATAGTTTTTTACCTAAATTACTGCCAATGAAAATCGGCCTGGATGTTTTAGGGGGTGATTTTGCTCCGAAAGCCACGATACATGGTGCTATCCTTGCAGAAAAGGAACTCCCGGAAACGGATCAAATTGTTTTGATCGGTGACCGGGATGTCATTATTGCTTTTCTGAAGGAGGAGAATGTACGTATCGATAAGTTCGAGATCGTGGATGCACCCGACCTGATCGAAATGGATGAACAGCCAACCAAAGCCTTGGTTAACAAGCCTAATTCCAGTATTTCTGTTGGTTTCAGACTGTTGAAACATAAGGAGATTCATGCTTTTGCGAGTGCGGGCAGCAGTGGTGCCATGATGGTTGGATCAATATACAGTGTCAATACCATCCAGGGAATAATCCGTCCAAGTACGCCTGCCTATATTCCGAAAGAGGGTGGAGGGTCATCCGTACTCATTGACGTGGGAACAAATCCCGATGCCAAACCCGATGTCATGTACCAGTTCGGAATACTTGGTTCTTTGTTTGCTGAACATGTATTTCATGTAAAAAAACCACGGGTCGGGTTGTTGAATATCGGTTCCGAAGAGAAAAAAGGAAGCCTGACGACGCAGTCGGCTTTTCAGCTGATGAAGGATTCCAAAGATTTTCATTTTGTTGGCAATGTTGAGGGGCGTGAATTGTTTCGCGACAACGTTGATGTGATTGTGTGTGATGGATTTGTCGGGAACATTGTACTTAAACAGGTCGAAGCCATGTACCGTGTGCTGATAAAAAGGGGAATCAAAGACTCCTATCTCGACCGGTTCAATTATGAAACCTATGGAGGATCACCGATCCTTGGTGTAAATTCTACCGTGATTGTGGGCCATGGTATTTCCAATGCAAATGCCATCCGTAAAATGATTTTCATGGCCAAAGAGGTGCACGATGCCAAACTATCCCAAAAGATAAAGCACGCGCTCGAACAATATTCTCTTAACAATATTTAGAAGTCATGGGAAAAATCAGAGCGAAGATATCTGGAATCCACGCATGGGTTCCTCCTTATATTTTGACAAATAAGGAGCTGGAAACCATGGTGGAGACTACAGATGAGTGGATTATGACGCGTACCGGAATCCGGGAACGTCATATTTTAAAAGGCGTTGGGCTGGGAACTTCTGATATGGGCGCCGAAGCAGTCAAGGGACTGCTTGAAAAGACGGGGACAAAACCTGAAGAGGTTGACCTGGTCATTTGTGCCACTGTTACCCCCGACATGACATTCCCGGCAACAGCAAATGTAATCAGTGACAAAGCCGGAATCCGGAATGCTTTCAGTTTTGACCTTAACGCTGCTTGTTCGGGTTTTTTATTTGCAATGATCACGGCCTCTAAATATGTAGAGACTGGGGCATTCAAAAAAGTGATTGTGGTGGGAGCCGATAAAATGTCGGGGATCACCGATTATACAGCCCGTGAAACCTGTGTGCTTTTTGGCGATGCCGCTGGCGCCGTGTTGCTTGAACCCACCACTGAAGAGGTGGGCATTATGGATTGCATGGCAGGAACCGATGGTTCAGGAAGGAACTATTTGCATATGAAAGCGGGCGGATCAGTGAGGCCTCCTTCACATGAAACCATTGATGCAAAAGAACATTTTATTTACCAGGAGGGGCAGCCGGTATTTAAATTTGCTGTTACCCGAATGGCTGATATTTCTGCGGAGATCATGGAACGAAACAACCTTACCGCTGATGATATTGCATACCTGGTACCTCACCAGGCGAACCTGAGGATCATCGATGCTACAGCCCGCCGCATGGGCGTGGGCAAGGAAAAGGTGATGATCAACATCGACCGTTACGGCAATACCACCGACGCCACCATTCCATTGTGTCTCTGGGAATGGGAAAATAAACTTAAAAAGGGGGACAACATCATTCTTGCTGCTTTTGGCGGAGGTTTCACCTGGGGATCAATCTGGGTGAAGTGGGCGTACTAGTCCTTCACAACTTTCGTACGGTAAACCACCTGCGCCCCTTGCAGGACCAGGAAATAAATTCCATCTGGTAATAGCTGGATATCAAATTCAAGTGTCGTTCCATGCCAGGAGTAGGTTGGCAAAAACTTGATTCCGGTCACCGAAAAAAGAACAGGTTGAATATCTTCCCGTGTCCCTGATGCCGGAAGGGTAAGTGTACAATGATCTTTGGCAGGATTAGGATATACAACCAGCCGGTTATTCATCGAATTCATATCTTCAGTTCCCACCGGGTTTCCCCAGATCAGCGTGGTATATTCGGGGTGGTCAATGAAGGGGTTGCGGTTATGCTGGATGGTATAAATGGTATTATTACGGTCAGTCTCTTTTTCTGAAACAGGATCAATGATGGCCCAATGCAACATCATCTGCAAGGCCCAGGGCTGGAGTTGAGATTTGTTGGTCATCTCTGTTACATTCCAGCTTCCATCCTCGGTATAATATCGTGTTGACATATAGAAATAGGTTCGGGCAAAATCGCCTTTATAATCATCAATTGGTTCAAACACGGTTCCGGTAAACCCTGGCCAGTTGCAAGTTCCAAGTTTACTTCCATTCTGGGAGGTCCACCCGGCAGTTGAAACAGTACCATAGGGGTAATTGTTCCGTTTGCCATTAACATAACCATCCGTCGGATAAATATGAAACAGATCGGAATTCATAGGAGGAACATCATTGAACCAGCTTTTAGGCCAGGAATGTTCCCTGTTGTAGCACTCTCCTTCGCTACCATAATTCCCGCACTGATCGGAACCGAAGGTATAGGAATAGGGCGGGTTCCCGTTGGGAGTTCCATCGGGAATGTCGGAATACATATCCCAGACTGTCCCATTGGGTTTGTCATCAGTGGTGTAAAATGCGGTCCAGATATCTCCGTAGGATATAACGGTATGTCCCTTGATGATGTCATGCAAAGCGGCCTGTAGCGCCACCTCTGTTTTTCCATCAGCCGGATCGTAATATCCCGGCGGGATCTGCCCGATGATCCGGAAGGTAATAAGAAACGACAGTAAACTGGTAAACAGGAAGGTATAGAGGGTTGATCTTTTTGCCATATGGAATTTTTTGCAAAGGTAGTGAATTGATCAGCCCATTTGCCAGGTCAACTGTCATAAATTCAACATGAATTACCATTGTTCCCAGTGAATTTTTTCGGTTTTGAACTTCTCCTTGGGCTGATCCTGACCTGCAGGATGCCCGACCGGAACAATGCTGAAAGGAGTGACTTCGGGGGGTAATTTCAGCCATTTACGCACATGGTTTTCCCGGTCCGGATAGGGATAGAGTGCCGACCATACGCCTCCCAGCCCCACCGCTTCGATGGCCAGCAGAATATTTTCAGTAGCGGCGGCAGCATCCTGATACCAGAGGTCATTGGCTCCCTGCTGCAGGTCAACCTTGGAATCCCCGCAAACAACGATACAGGCTCCTGCCTTGAACAGCATCTTGGTATAGGGCAGTCCTTCACCCATGCTGTCAAGTACCATTCGCTCAGTAACAGCAATGAAGGCCAGCGGCTGCCGGTTACGTGCCGATGGTGCTGCCATCCCTGCTTTCATGATGGTCAGGAGAATTTCTTTTTTAACGGGTTCGCCTGTGAAATTGCGGACACTTTTGCGATGGAGGATGTTTTCGAGGATGATGGAAGTTTTATCGGGCATGGGATGGTTTTTTACAAGGATAAAGGTAAAAAATTTCAGGCACAACTCCTGTTGTAAAAATCGGTTGATGCATGGTATATATCTGAATAAAAGAAATTTTCGTAATTTTGCACGCCTTTTCAGGATGCAAAAGGATAAAATGGGAAAGGGCCACTGAATTTCCGGGAAGTTTCCGGATCCATGATGAACGATGAGCAATGAGTAAACGATACACCGAGTACAAAAACCTTGACCTGACCAGGATTGGCAACGAAATTCAAGCCTATTGGCAGGAGCAGGGTACCTTCGAAAAGAGCTTAAAGCTGACCGAAGGCAAGCCGCCCTACGTCTTCTATGAAGGTCCCCCTTCAGCCAACGGCATTCCCGGGATTCATCACGTGATGGCCCGCGCTATCAAGGATATTTTCTGCCGCTACAAAACAATGAAAGGTTTTTATGTGAGCCGGAAGGCTGGATGGGATACGCATGGACTTCCCATTGAGATCGGGGTGGAAAAGAAACTGGGAATTACCAAAGAGGATATCGGTAAATCAATTTCCATTGAGGATTATAATAAGGAATGTCGTACAGAGGTGATGAAGTATAAAGATCTGTGGGACGACCTGACCCTCCGCATGGGTTACTGGCTGAACCTCGATGATCCCTATATCACCTACGAAAATAAATACATAGAGAGTGTATGGTACCTGTTGGGTAAGTTGTATGAGAAGGGGCTGATCTATAAAGGATATACCATCCAGCCCTATTCCCCGGCGGCCGGGACCGGGCTTAGTACCCATGAACTCAACCAGCCAGGCACCTATAAAATGGTGAAGGACAATACCGTTGTAGCCCAGTTCAAAGTGATCAGGAATGAGAAGTCGGAATTTCTCTTTACAGAACTCTTCGGAGAGCTATACATCCTGGCATGGACAACCACCCCCTGGACCCTGCCTTCAAATACCGGTTTGGCAATGGGCAAGGAGATCACCTATGTTGTTGTAAAAACTTTTAATCCTTATACGTTTACTGAACAAACGGTTGTCCTGGCCAGGGAACTGCTCCATCAATATTTTCCTGAGAAAAACAGCCAGCTTGAGATGGAGAGTTACCATGAAGGCGATAAGCAAATCCCTTACCAGGTGGTGGCAGAATTCAAGGGCAGGGATTTTGAAGGCATCCGTTTTGAACAGCTGATGCCTTTTGCCCAGCCTGAGGATGGCGATCCTTTCAGGGTTGTTCTGGGAGATTTTGTTACTACTGAAGATGGTACCGGGATCGTGCACATTGCACCAAGTTTTGGCGCCGACGACTTTCGCGTAGGGCGGCAATATGGACTGGGTTCGTTGACCCTGGTTGACAAGCAGGGAAGGTTCACGGACCAGATGGGCGAGTTTGCCGGCCGCTATGTAAAACCAGAGTATGATGCCGATTGTCTGGAGGGAAAATGCCCGCCTGTCGATATCGACATCATTGTCAAGCTGAAGCATGAAAATAAAGCCTTCAGATCGGAGAAATACGAACACTCCTATCCGCACTGCTGGCGAACGGATAAACCCATTCTTTATTATCCGCTCGATTCATGGTTTATCCGTACCACGGCCTATAAGGATGAAATGATCGCCCTGAATAAGACCATCAACTGGAAGCCTGAATCGACCGGCACCGGCCGTTTTGGAAACTGGCTTGAAAACCTGGTCGACTGGAACCTTTCACGTTCGCGTTTCTGGGGAACTCCCCTGCCGATCTGGAGAACCCAGGATGAAAAACAGGAGATCTGCATTGGCTCAGTTGCTCAGCTGAGGGCAGAAATAGTTAAAGCCGTGCAGGCAGGGGTGATGAAAAGCAACCCGCTTGAAAATTATATGCCCGGGAATACCACCGATGAAAATTATCATTCCTTTGATCTTCATCGTCCGTTTGTTGATGATATCATCCTGGTGACCGGTGACGGGAAGCCAATGTACAGGGAGACCGACCTCATCGATGTCTGGTTCGATTCCGGAGCAATGCCCTATGCCCAATATCATTATCCGTTTGAACAGACCCACAAGTTTGAATCCTATTTCCCTGCCGATTTTATTGCCGAGGGGGTAGACCAAACCCGTGGCTGGTTTTTTACGTTACATGCCATCGCGGTGATGCTTTTCGGAGGCATATCATACAAAACCTGCGTTTCGAACGGACTGGTGCTAGATAAAAACGGCAATAAAATGTCAAAGCGGCTGGGCAATGCCGTGGATCCTTTTGAAACCATCAATAAATACGGACCGGATGCAACCCGCTGGTACCTCATTACCAATTCGCAGCCCTGGGATAATCTTAAATTTGATCTCGAAGGCATCGAGGAGATCAGGAGGAAGTTTTTCGGAACGCTTTACAACACCTATGCTTTTTACTCACTGTATGCCAATATTGACGGATTTGCGTACAGCGAGCAGGAAATCCCGATCAATGAACGGCCCGAAATTGACCGTTGGATTCTCTCAGAACTGAACTCGCTGATCAGGCAGACCGACGAATATTATAACGATTATGAACCTACCAAGGCCGGTCGCGCCATCTCCGATTTTGTTGATGAGCACCTGAGTAACTGGTACGTGCGGCTTTGCCGCAGGCGTTTCTGGAAAGGGGAATATACACTGGATAAAATTTCGGCGTACCAAACACTCTATCATTGCCTTGAGGTGATTGCACAGCTTGCCTCACCCATAGCCCCTTTCTTTTGTGAGCGTTTGTTTATCGATCTGAACAGTGTGACAGGGCGATTTAAAGTCGATTCAGTGCATCTTTCCGGCTTCCCGCAGGTTGATCTTTCATTAATAGACCAAGGCCTCGAGGAACGGATGGAGCTGGCCCAGAAGATCGCTTCCATGGTATTGTCAATCAGGAAATCAACAAAACTGCGCGTCAGGCAACCTTTGAACAAGATTATCATCCCGCTGATGAGCGATCACATGAGAGTTCAGATCGATGCGGTAAAAAGCCTCATCCTCTCGGAAGTTAATGTAAAGGAGCTCGAATATATCACCGACACCGCCGGCATCCTGGTTAAAAAAGTCAAGCCAGACTTTAAAAAACTTGGTCCACGCTACGGCAAACTGATGAAACAACTGGCGGTTGCAGTACTTGCCATTTCGCAGGAGGAAATAACGATTCTGGAAAAGGAGGGCAAACTTTCATTGTATGTGGATGGTCAGCCTGTTGAATTGCTCCTTGATGATGTGGAAATACTTTCAGAGGATATTCCCGGATGGCAGGTTGCAAGTATGGGCCCTTTGACAGTGGCACTTGACATAACAATAACCCCTGAACTACAGAAGGAGGGTGTCGCACGTGAAGTGATCAATCGGATACAAAATCTAAGGAAAGACAAAGGATTTGATGTTACTGACAACATCTGGGTGAAATTCCAGTCGCATCCTGATATTGATGAGGCTGTACTTCAGAATATTTCATATATTTGCGCAGAAATTCTGGCTCAGTCATTCGAAATAGTTCAGACCCTTGAAGAGTCATCAAAAACCCTGATCGAATTGACGGATTCAGTATCTACCTACCTGGTAATTAATCGGGTGAAATGAGGATCTAAAATTGAAATCAGATCGGTTTCCGATGTCAGATTTCAATATTTTTTTTATAGTACAATTCAAAATTTTTGATCATGAAAAAAGCAACAGGAACAGCTCAGATGGAAAAGAACCGGTATTCGGATGAAGAGCTTGAGGAATTCAAACAAATCATTCTGAAGAAACTGGAAAAGGCACACAACGACCTGAAGCTCTTGACGGAATCGTATACGACAGGTAATGAACACGATACGAATGACACCTCCCCCACATTTAAAGTGCTGGAGGAGGGATACCAGGTGTTTTCAAAAGAGGAGAACAGCAAATTTGCAGCACGGCAGGAAAAATTTATTAAATCGTTGGAGAACGCACTGATCCGGATTGAAAACAAAACCTATGGCATCTGCAGGGTAACCGGCAAACTGATCCCGAAAGACCGTCTCAGGAGTGTACCCCATGCAACACTGAGCATCGAAGCCAAGCGGGTGCAGGTAGCAGCTGTGCCTGTTGCCGCACGTCCCAGTGATCCTGACCTGGAATAGTCATTCCTTTAATTGATTTTTCTTTGAAAAAAGCTGCCCTGATTGTTTTCATAGTTCTCCTTCTTGATCAGATGTTAAAGATTTGGATCAAGACCACTTTTTATATGGGGGAAAGTCATGCGATACTCGGTCATTGGTTTTATCTCCATTTTACCGAAAATGAAGGAATGGCTTTCGGGATGAAACTTGGAGGGAGCAATGGAAAGCTTTTACTAAGTCTTTTCAGGGTCATTGCGGTGATCATCATCGGCTGGTGGCTCTATCGTGTTACAAAAAAAGGAGCAAGTTTATTGCTCATTATTTGCATCTCGCTGATCATGGCCGGAGCGCTTGGAAATATCATCGACAGCGCTATCTATGGCCTGATATTCAATGAAAGTAACTATACCCAGGTGGCTACACTTTTCCCTAAAACGGGTGGATATGGCACTTTTTTGCACGGGAAGGTAGTGGACATGCTCTATTTTCCGATCATCGAAACCCATTATCCATCATGGTTCCCTTTTGTCGGCGGGGATGAGTTCACCTTTTTCAGACCGGTTTTCAACATCGCCGATTCTGCTATAACGACCGGAGTAGCAATCCTCATTTTCTTTCAGAAAAAAGTTTTTGCACCAATGAACGTGACTGATTCTAACGAAAGTTCAGCCAATAGCCATTAGGCAATAGGCACTTCCCTTGGAGTAGCGTTGAGGTCGTAAATCTAAAATCGTAAATCGTAAATTTGTCATCGCACCCGGATCTGTCTTCCAACCTTTAAAGTTGTGGTTGGTTTAATTTTATTCATGGCGCAAATTTCCTTGATTGAAGTGTGATATTTGTTTGCGAGTTTACCAACGGTATCTCCCTTTTTTATCCTTATGACGAGGGCATTCGGTACAAAATCGTTGGGGTAAAACACCCTCTTGGTCACAGGAAAGTTGTTGGAGATAAGCTTTTTATTATCAAAGTCGATCATTCGAAGCGGGTCCAGCGGAACGTCCTTATACCGGACCTCAAAGTGGAGATGGGGGCCGCGGCTCCTGCCACTTGAACCACCCAGGGCAATGGACTCCCCTGATTTTACGATCTGGTTAATCTTTACATTGATTTTTGAGAGATGTCCGTAATAGGTTTCCAGCCCGTTATAATGGCGAATGATAACCAGGTTTCCGAAACCGCCCCGGTTATATTTTGCATACCTCACCACCCCATCGAAGGCAGCCACAACGGTATCTCCTCTGTTTAGTTTGATATCCAGGCCTTTATGTGAATAGGTGAATCCCCTGAACAGTTTCCCATAGATCGGAAGGGTGAACAGGCGCTCGGGGGTAACAAGAACGACCAGTGTATCATGAATTGAATCGGGCTTGATCCTGTAAGCGAAAATCTGGTTGTTGATCCACTGGGTAGAAAAGAGACCGGTTGAATCTTCATCGATGGACATCAGTACCGGTTCATCCAGGAGATATTCCCAGGTGAAGTTTTTATAAAGAATAGCCGGACCGCTGGGTGTTTCAACAGTATCAATGATGGCATCAATATTTCGTTGTGCAAAGGAAAAAATGGGGAGTAAAAAAAGGAATAATAACCAGTATTTAAATAACTTCATGTTTTTTTGTTAGGTTTGTCATATTGATAGCGACAAAGCTACGGGAAAAATTTTCCACATCAAACATTTAATCAATCAGATATTTTATCTTTGCACAAATTATAATGTCCTACCATGCAAGTGAAGAAAAACGGTAAAATTTCGCAGATCATTGGGCCTGTGATTGACGTGATCTTTGATGAAGATGTCAAACTTCCCAACATCTATGATGCCCTGGAGGTTACAAATGAAAAGGGTGATGTAATTGTACTGGAGTGCCAGTACGATGTTGGTGAGCACACCATGCGCACCGTTGCCATGGATTCAACGGATGGATTGCATCGCGGAATGGAGGTGGTGGCCAAGGGCATGCCTATTTCGATGCCGGTGGGCGACATGGTCAGGGGAAGATTGTTTAACGTTATTGGAAAGCCCATTGATGGTTTAGGTCCTGTTTCTGAAGAACATGTATATGCCATTCACAGGGATCCTCCCAAATTTGACACCCTCAGCACCTCGAAAGAGGTTCTGTTTACCGGGATTAAAGTCATAGACCTGATCGAGCCCTATTCAAAGGGGGGGAAGATTGGATTGTTTGGTGGTGCCGGAGTCGGAAAAACAGTAATCATCATGGAACTCATCAACAACATTGCTAAGAAATATGCCGGTCTGTCGGTATTTGGCGGAGTTGGAGAGCGCACCCGTGAAGGTAACGACCTGCTTCGTGAAATGATTGAATCTGGTGTTATCAGATATGGCAAGGAGTTTCAGGAGGATATGGAAAAGGGAGGCTGGGATCTCTCGAAAGTGGATCATGAAGAGCTTCTGAAATCTCAGGCCACGCTGGTGTTCGGCCAGATGAACGAACCTCCCGGAGCCCGTGCCCGTGTTGCTCTTTCGGGACTTACCATGGCGGAATATTTCCGCGATGGCGATGAAAAATCAGGCGGGCGAGATATTCTTTTCTTTATAGATAATATTTTCCGCTTCACACAAGCCGGATCAGAGGTTTCTGCCCTTCTTGGAAGAATGCCATCGGCGGTTGGATATCAACCTACCCTGGCCTCTGAAATGGGGATCATGCAGGAACGCATCACCTCTACCAAACGCGGGTCCATCACTTCGGTGCAGGCAGTTTATGTGCCGGCCGACGACCTTACCGACCCTGCACCTGCTACGACCTTCGCCCACCTCGATGCCACCACCGTGTTAAGCCGTAAAATATCCGAGCTGGGAATTTATCCTGCCGTGGATCCGCTTGACTCCACATCACGCATCCTTTCACCGGATGTAGTTGGAGACGAACATTACAATACGGCACAGCGTGTTAAAAGGATTCTTCAACGATACAAGGAACTTCAGGACATCATTGCAATTCTCGGGATGGATGAATTGTCGGACGAAGACAAGCTGGTGGTTTCACGTGCCCGTCGTGTACAGCGCTTCCTTTCACAACCATTCTTTGTTGCAACTCAGTTCACCGGGATACCCGGTGCCTTTGTGAATATTGAAGACACCATCAAAGGATTTAACATGATCATGGATGGAGCTGTTGATGAATATCCCGAGTCGGCCTTCAGCATGGTGGGAACCATTGAAGAGGCCATTGAGAAAGGTAAGAAGATGGTTGAAGACAGTAAGTAACATGAAAGTTGAAATCATAACCCCCGATTCGATCATCTTTACTGGTGATGATGTACAGTTGATTCAGCTGCCTGGTATTGACGGGTCATTCGAAGTACTAAGCCATCATGCACCCCTTATTTCCGTCCTTAAGAAGGGAAAAATCAAAATTCTTCTCAAAGGAAAGAAAGAGGAGCACTTTTTCGATATCAAAGGTGGAGTCATTGAGGTCCTCAGTGACAAAGTCCTGGTTTTAGCAGAATAGTTTCCACCCCATTATAAATAAAAAGGCTGCCTCAGTGAAAGGCAGCCTTTTTTATTTATATGATTCCGGATGTTAGTAAAACATTAACCGGTTATCTGTGATCTTGGCAGTTTTTTCAAGGGACTGATACATGGTACCGGAAACACGCTGGTTGAATCCTTGTAGCTGCTGCATATATTCACTGGTGAAGTCTTCCTTTGCAGCGGGTTCTGTAATATCGTTGATCACACAGAAGTAAACGCCATAGTTGCCCGTGAGCGGCCCCTGCAGTTCCCCTTTTTTGGTTGTAAAAAGCTGGCCTACCAGTTCGCCTTCACGGCCAATGCTTGAACGGTTAAAGCCTGAAAAAGTCAGGATGACCGTGTCAACTTTTGATCCTAATTTGGTTGCAAGGGCTGCAATGTCTTTAGTGGTGCCCAATGCCTGTTTCATTTTTTCGGCCGTGATATCGATTTTCTTCATGTTTTTTACAGAAGGTTCAATCCGCTGCTTCACAGCTTCAAGGGTTTGTTGTCCCTTTACCGAGGAGGATTTCAAAATTGCGACTACATATTTTCCATTGACATCAAAGACAGGGCTGACTTCGCCAACCTTAGTGTTTTCTGCAAAGGCCCAACGCACGATTTCACGGGCAATCGGAAGTCCGGTTATGATATTATCCATCTCCCGAACACTGGCGGCTGACCTTTTTTGAAGTCCTTTTTCCACTGCAGTTTTCTCGAAGGTTTCGGGTGTTTTGTTCTGTCCGGCGAAAGCGCTTGCTTTCATATAGGTGTCCTGGTAGGTCTGATTGCTGGGCTCGATTGAGCGGACCAAAATAGCAGCCTTAACCTTCTTTACAGGTTTGGTTTTATTGTTGAGAAGGAAGAGCGAATAGCCTATCCGGGTCTCAATCACCTTAACGTCTTTTGGTTTCATTTCGATACCCGCCTTGAAGAAGGGATCAAAATTGGGGCTGCCATCAGTGAACCATTTCAGATCGCCGGCATCATCCTTTGCACTGGGATAATCGGAAACCAGCTTTGCTGTTTCGGCAAACTTTTCAGGGTTCTTCTTCAGAACGGCCAGCAGGCTGTCGGCTTTTGCTTTTGCCTGGACCTTTGTCCGTTTAATGTTTTCGTTGCCGGATCCGGCATAACCTACTAAAATCTGGGAACCGTTCATTGAATCCGGACGCTCCTGTATGTCAAGCAGTTTGGCCATAAGCCAGGAGTTGTTGAATTCAAAGGGTGGGAACAGGGTACCTGGCTTGGAGATAAAGAGGGTCGAATCAAGCTGGGGAGGGAATCCGCCTTTTCTCAGAAAAACAGAGTCCGTTTTTTTATCTGAATTCGCAGTGGCAAAATTCATCGCATCAGAACTGGATTGAAAATCCTTGTACAGTTGAACAACATCTTCCGCTGTTTTCCTGCGGTCAACATCTGATGGCTTTACCTCAAACACAACATAATCAATGTCGCGGGCTGCCTCATCCATGTAAAAATAAACTTTGTTCTTGTCGTAGAATTTCTGATAATCCGCATCGGTAAGTTTAACGGCGCTGTCAGATACCGCAGCAATGTCAGGAGCAACGACGAAAAGCTTCAGTGATTTCATCTGATTGATAAAATCCTTTTTCAGAAACGCCTTTGGGACATAGTAGCCCTTGGTAATAAGGTTGTTGAATTTGCTCTCCTGGCGATCATCCTTGATGGCCTTTTCAAAGCGTAACCATTGATCCCGGGCTTTGGGTTCCATTTTGTCGAGGTTTTTAAGATAATTCAGCACAAGTGCCGGGTTATATTGTCCGGTTGCAGGATCTTTGAAATACTGGAGAATGAACCTGTGGGGTTGTTTGCCTTGAACCTGGTCGAAAAGTTCTTCGGGCGAAACGGTCAAACCCAGTTCATTGTATTCTTCTCCCATCAGAAGTTCTTTCACAGAAGCTGTCCAGGTGCTTTGACGAATCTGATAGGTCTCCTGATCAGTGATTTTATCATTGCCTGAATTTTCTTTCTGCGCCTCAAGGTTCTTTTCAACTTTGCCATTGAATTCCATGTAGGGAATACTTTCTCCATTCACAACGCCAATGTCATTGGATCCCTTAACTCTTTTTTTTCCAAAGTCCCCAATTACAAAGGCTGCAATTGCAACACCCACAATAATGACTGCAAGTCCTGAGTGTTTTCTGATACTTCCGATAATCGCCATGCTATGATGATTTTTAATTTAAAACAGGGTGCAAAAGTATAGATAATTCAGCAAACTACAAAGACTTAGGCTCATTAATTCAAGAATGCAGCCTAATTTGCTGTTTTATATTGAATCACTCTTTACCGTCATCTGTCCGCTGAAATTCTGAATGGTATACCGGGTGAATGCTTCATTTGATTCCATGGAGGTCCCATTCATGATATTATCGGGCCGTGTGATCCTGACTTTTACATCCGACCAGATCATGTGCTTGTTTTCCTCCCAGAGAAGGTGTTCGGTATTGAGCTGCTCATTTTTCTTTTCATTCCGGACGATGACATTCCCCCAGGCTTCCATCATCCGTGCATTGACCCTTCTAATTCCACGATTTCCTGTAATGGTTGAAGCGACGTTCATGACAGAGTCAAACATATAGACTTTGAATCCATTGGGAAATTCAATATAGGGATCTTCTCCATCGTATTGATTCATGAGAGGACTTGTAAGGCGTGCCTGAATTTTTCCTGAGTCGCTGAACAGAACATCGATATTCCGGGCCGACATGGCGGGGGTATTGTCTTTGACTAGAGAAGCCTCTTCAGGCTTTGGGGCTTTGTTGCATGCGACAAATAAAAGCAGGGAAAATAAAAGGAGGACAGGAAAATGATAAGAAAAATGCGGTTTCAAGTCTAATAATACTTACGTTTGATAAACCATCTTTCATAGATGGAAAAACCAATGACAATTTTAAAATAGCTTTCGCGGATCAGATTTTGTGCGGTGGTGCCCCTCACTCCGTACTGTCCGCCCAGGTTCAGCATGGTTTTCATTCCTCTCAGCGGAAGGCCGAATCCAAAGGTAATCGCATATTCATTCAAATCCTGATCGCGAAGATGGAGGTAGGTTTTTCCATAGGTGAATCCCAGGCGATAACGGACGCGGGCAAAATAGTTGGAGTAATTGTCGGCCTTGGGAATAATTTCTCCACCGAAATTTATTTGCCAGCTGTTTACAAGAGAGTCACTCTGATCGAATGCGGTGAACTTTTCCCAGTTCTGCCACTTGTAATCAAGCCCCACCATCCATTTGTCGGTTTTTGCAATGGAGAAGCCTCCTCCGATCATCATGGGGATGACAATGCGGCCTTTAAATCCTATGGCAGTGGCCAGCGTGTCGTGGGGTATTTCGACCCCGTCGGTACTGATTAAAAACGTTTGGGCAAGGGCATCTGTTTTGGCAGCCATGCTGAGCGAAGGATTGAAAACTGCACCCACAGTAAGAAAAAGGTCATTTTTTAATCTGGCCCTGTATTGTGCACCAAAATTAAATGCCAGATCGTTCATTGTCACGTAATAGTCCTCCTTGAAATTCATGGCAGCGGCGGAATCAGGAAACAGGACCATGGCCTGGCGGTTCATGCTGCCAAACAAGTAGGAGACATTAAGCCCGATTGAAAGATTTTTAAAAAGACGGAATGCATTGCCCCAGTATAACCGGTTAATTCCTCCTGAACCCGAATAAAGACGAATTACAGTGCCTGAGTTGGGATACTCTTCATAATTTGCCACATTGTAACCCACGTCGCTGAAGGGCACCAATCCAAGGCTTGTTTTCCACCATTTGTTGACAGGCATTCCAAACAGGAGGTATCCCAATGAGGCGTAATTGCGATTGACAGTCTGAAAATTCGAGCGAAGCGTTACAAATTCTCCATTGAACCCGCCTTCAAAAACAAAAGAAAGAGAATCGAATCCGGAATAGGAGGCCGGGTTTGCAAAATTCACATGGTATGGACTGCTAAGTCCGATGCCTAATTGACCCATTGTCATATTCCATGCATTGTTATTATCAGAGAGGTCGCCAATGCCAAAACGGGAGTAAGGTGAAGTGATCCGGATCTGCGAAAACAGGGTCAGGCTAAAAAACAGGGAGCAAAGAATTATTGGGAGTCGCAGTCTATTTGGCTTTATTGACATTAAATACAAGAATTTGTTGTAAACCGTGTATGACGATATTTGGGAGTGCAAAGATGCTAATTTTTAGCCGTTTATCAAAATATTTATAATCTCCCCCGCTGAGAACAATGTGAATATCGGGGTATTTCTGCCGGTATCTTTCTGCAATTCCCTCAATTTCAGCTATTGCACCGGTGAGAACCCCGGCAAGGATAGCATCCTCCGTGTTTTTCCCAATCAGGATCTCAACATCCCGGAATGAAACAAACGGTAATTTGCCGGTAAAAGTATGAAGGGCATTGAATCGCATGAGTAATCCCGGTGAAATTGCGCCACCGAGATACTCATTCCGTTCATTTATGAAATCATAGGTGATACAGGTGCCGGAATTGATGATGAGTATATTCTTTCCCGGGAAAAAGCTGGCTCCTGCAACAGCGGCAGCCAGGCGATCTTTTCCCAGGGTGGCCTGGGTCTCGTAACTGTTTATTATTGGAAGTGGTGTTTGTTCATCCAATTCATAGAACTGAAAATTTTCAGTTAAGAGGCGTCGTATTGCATCGTCGTATGGGGTGACCGAAGAGAGAATGCAGTGATTTACTCCGGGATGTTCCCTGATAAATTCGCGGAAAGTATCCGGGCTGACCGATTTGAATTGCTCAAGGGCAACCAGCTTTTCTCCATCAAAAAGAGCAAGTTTCTTATTGGTATTACCCAGATCAATTACAAAATTCTTCATACTCCAAAAGTACGGAGAATTTGATTGCGGGAAAGATCAATGAGAGTATATCAGGGAAGATTGACGATATCCCCCGAGATTCTTATACCAGTCGGGATATACAGCGCCCGAACTTGTAGCCCAATCGTTAAACTTAAGATATCCGGTATTGATGGCAGCCCGTTCGATGGGATAATTGAATTTTTCAGCAATATTTAATGCCCAGGGAAGGTTGTTGACAGTTTTGTAATAGCGGTTTTGTCCGGGCTTGCTGTCATCGTCGACTGTCCCAAAATCGCTTCCGTCAACCTTATCGGTTGGCGGTTGATCGGCAAGATGAACCTCCCGGTTACGGATCCCGTTTACAATAATGAATGAATTGTAAGGAGGGATGCCCGCCTGGCTGACGGCGACCGGTGTTGCCAGTGTAATAACCAGCTTCAGGGTATCAGGGGTGACATAGGGAACCCCCAATTCGGTGTTTACACCAATTCCCTGACCAGTGGCAGGCATCCTGTCGAAAGCATCATCATAGGCCACGATGACCGCTTTTGATTGTCCTGCCTCCGTTTTATTTGCTGACAGGGTAATATACCCGTGTTTCACGCTGGTGCCTGTAACATTCTGGATCTTATCCGGAGAATAGGGTAACTGGAAAGCAAAGCCGTTGTGCAGTGTTGCCCCAGCCGCCTCAGTGATGAGGGTGGCATCGATCTCAGCAACCTGGTTTTGAGCATTGGTGATCTGATTAAAACGGTAAGATATTACCAGATCATTGAAATCATAATCGCCCCTGCCCGGCCATAAGTCTTCAAAAGCAAGTGAACCTAAACCTGTTTTGGAAGGGGTGTAGTTGTTGAAAGCTTTGAGTGGATCGTTGGGATAGTCATCCGAAGCATCGGGAACCCCATCATGGTCTGCGTCAACTACGGTCGTGGCCATAAGCGGCATATTTGTCGTGTTAATCCCCTGCAAGGAGGGGCTGATGGTCAGGTAAAATACATTGTCATTGCAATCCAGGTCAGCTCCCTGGTATTTACCCTGATCCTCCAGTGTAAACATGACCTGTTGACGCGACGGATCTTTAAAAAAGAACAAATGTTTGAGCATCAGAGGATCGGTCGTATTAAAGGCCGGGATGGAATACCAAACGTCATTGCTTGGACCAACGTAGGTCTGACTGCCGTTCCAGCCATGAGGAACAAGGGCAAAGCCGATGGATTTTCCTGCAGGAAATTTCCCCAGATATATTTTATTACCGGGGTTCAAACCTCCACCGCTGCCGGCATTGCTCACATTCGGAAAAATAATGTGTATGGTATCAATCGCTGATGCCGTTGCAGGAGGAGAACTGGTATTAAAGGTGAAAAATCCCAGCGTGTTCATCCATCCGGCACCTTCAGTTATATAGGTGATATATACATCGCTCAAACTCAGGATTTCAATATTGTTTGGTGGATTACCGGTAAACCATTCAGGATGAGCCACAATTTCATTTCTATATTCAGGAAGAGCCTTATTGATGTCATTCATTAAAACCTGGTCAACCGGGTCATTGGCAGGCATCAGGTTATTGGGAACGCCCTGGGAATTAAATGTACTCATATATACCCATTTGATGGCGTTGGTACTTTTAAATCCATCGGCATTCATTGCAGATTTTTCTGTTGCAGGAACCGGGGGCTTTCCACCAAACTGACCGTTCACCATTCCTGCATTCACCGGCAATTCCATCTGACGTATCAGTCCGAGGAAATTGTTGAATACGGTTACCTTTTTCATGGCTGTAGGTAAAGATGCGATTGAATTCCACACCCCATCCGTTCCGCTGACACCACTTACAAGATAAACACCTCCTGAATCGGGGTTTGCAGTATAAATCGTAAACCTTACTCCCTCAATCGGGTTATCCAGGTTGTCTTGTGCCGAAATCGAAATGTTTACATCATGAACAGTCGCCCAGCTGAAGGTAGATGCGACTTTCAGCTGATCAATGGTCAGGGTTTCGGGATTGGTGGTGGTTTCCTGTTTATGGCATCCCGTAAACAGAAAAAAGAGGATAAGCGATGTGGAAATTACATTCATCCATTGGAGTTTGCTTTTTGCAATATATATGGCCTTCATGTTTTTTTTTACAAAGGTATTCAGCTTTCACCTGTTTACCAGTGACAATAAGTAATTGTCACCAAAATCTTTTTAAATGAATGTTTAATCAGGTAAAATGAAACGGATGAATTTTCAGGAAGAATGAAATGGCTTGCAGATTTGAAAATTTATTGTATATTTGCACCTCCAAACTGGCGTCGTAGCTCAGATGGTAGAGCAGAGGACTGAAAATCCTTGTGTCACTGGTTCAATTCCAGTCGATGCCACGGAAGAAACGCAAAAAAGCCCTGAACATCAATGTGTTCGGGGCTTTTTGCCTTTTAGGTAGTGCACTGTACGGCCCGGAAACTAATTCAACAAAGGATCAGGGATTACCTGAATCCATTGATCAGGGAAGCAATTTTTTCGAAAGCCTTTTCATCTTTGATTACATAGTGTTCAGCCCCTTTCTGGATCGACTGGACTGCAACGCCGTAATGTTCCTGGCTTGAAAGAAGAATGACATGAATGGCGGGATCATATTTTTTTATGGCCTTCAGTATTTCAATCCCGTTTGCAGCATCCTTTGTAACAGTGTTCAGGAAATAGTCAAGAACGATTACCTCAGGTTTGTCATACAGGTGTTTTAAACACTCTTCCCCGGTATGAAATATGGAAATATTGTGAGGAACAGTCCTTGTAAGCCAATCACTGATCGCTTCGGTGAGCATCATATCATCATCTACGATGAAAATCTTCTTTGGTTTACCTATTTCCATGATTCCTGGTTTAGGATGCAAAAATAGAAAATTCTTTTTGAATTATCAGGTTGCACGCAATTCCAAGACTGCCGCCTGAATTTGCTTTAACAGATCCGAAACATTTTTTCTGATCAACTCCGGATTCCCTTCTTCCCTGCATTGTTGCTCAATCTGGTCTGCAAGGGCTTTTGTTCCATGCATCCCCATCATGATGAATCTGGTTTTATGACCATGAACCTGGCTGGCAATCTCCTTGAAATCATTATTTTCGGTTGCTGCATTGATTTTATCAATCAATGGATGGGCAGAATCCAGAAATATCGCAATGTACTTTTGCATTCTCGCATCGTCATTCTCACAAAACTTTCTCAGGTAGGTCATGTCAGTGACCCGTCCATTCTTTTCCATTTCAGGTTCTGTCGGAGTCATGGTCTTTTCTGCCTGGCTGATCTCCCGTTCACATCCTTGTACCTGGGAAGAATATTTAAGAGGTATCTTCAGCGCTTCTGCTATACCTTTGATCATCTGGGAGGCCGTAAAAGGTTTGGGGATAAACGAATTCATTCCTGCATTCCGGCAGAGGTCCAGATCGGAGCGAAGCACGCTGGCTGTAAGTGCAATCACCGGAACCTCCTTTTTTGGCATGGGTAGTTGTTCACGGATGTATTGTGTTGCTTCATAGCCGTTCATAACAGGCATCTGGACATCCATCAAAACCACATCAATCTTATTGTTTTTCAGCAGTTCAACAGCTTCCTGGCCGTTGGATGCAGTCAGGATGGTGACCTGCGATTTGGCTTTCAGGGTATCAACGGCAACCACCAGGTTATAATCATTATCATCAGCGATCAGCAGTGACAGTCCATCCAGGATGGAGCCGTCAATGTTTCCTTCTGATTCCTTCTGCACCTTCAGTTTTTCGTCTGATCCGGGCTTAAATCCCAGTTCAAATGAGAAGACCGACCCCGAACCCGGTTTGCTTTCCACACCGATCTTCCCGTTCATCAGGGAGACAAGATGGTTTGATATGGAGAGGCCCAGCCCGGTTCCCCCGAATTTCCGTGTGTCGGAGAGATTGGCCTGTGAAAACTCCTCAAAGACCGAGCCCAGTTTATCTTTTGCGATGCCGATCCCCGTATCGGTTACTGAAAATTTCATCGCCACCTGAGACTCAATTACATGTTCAGAGGGTTCGACCCTGATGACAACTGAACCACGGTCGGTAAATTTAATCGCATTACCGGCCAGATTCATCAGGACCTGGTTCAGGCGAACCGGGTCGCCTGTGAGGATATCGGGAATGGAATCATGAACTGATCCCGAAAGATACAGCCCTTTTTCTTCCGCCTTAAAATGCATGGTCTGAATTACCTGGTCAACGACCTCACGGAGTGAAAAATCAATCATCTCGAGTTCAACCTTGCCCGCTTCTATTTTGGCAAGGTCCAGGATGTCGTTGAGAAGATGTAATAAAATTCCCGACGATTTCCTGATCCCCTCAAGGTAGTTTTGCTGGTCTTCTCTCGGATGTTTATCGATCAGCAGGTTGGTCATCCCCATTACGGCATTCATGGGAGTACGGATCTCATGGCTCATATTGGCCAGGAACTGTTGTTTGAATTGTTCCGATTGCTCGGCCCGTCTTCTTGCCACAGCCATTTCAGCAGTGGCTTTCCGTTGGTTGGTATAGTTACGGTAGACAAAGAACAGGAGAAGCATTACCAGGAGAAAACCTGCAATACCAGCCCCCGTATATGTTTTTTGTTTCTGAAGATTCAGCAGGTTGATTTCATTTTCATTGGCATGCTGAATACTATCGGCCTGTGCTATTTTGTCAAATTCATAGGTCATCTGCATGGAGGCCATCCTGTTCGTGCTCTCTTTGCTGTAGATGGAATCATACACCTGTTTGAACAACAACTCATTTTCATAAGCCGACCTGTAGTTGCCCATCTTTGCATGAATGGTTGCCAGGGTGGCATAACCCTTTTTTAAAAGACCCTTATTCCTGGTCGCCCTGACCAACGAAAGCCCTTTTGTTGCGTAACTGAGCGCTTCCTTCAGTTTTCCCTGTTTTTCATAAACCTGACCAATCAGCATATATAGATCAGCGACCCCATCGGTGTTTAAATTTGTTTCCCGCATTTTCAAAGCGATAAAACAATTTTTTAAAGATTCGGGATAGTTGCGAAGTGCGAGATTCACCGAGGCCAATGACTGATAAGAATCGGCAATGGACCCTTTCATCCCGATCTGTTCAAAGATTTTCAGACCGGTTAAAATGTAATTCAATGCCACAGGATAACTGCCAAGGGCAGAATAGGTAGTCCCGATATTCCAGTATGCCCATGCTGTGGCCATCTTGTCGCCGGTTTCGGTAAAAATCTTTAATGAAATATTGAAGTTTTTCAAAGCCTCCTTGTAAAGGCCCTGCTCATAATAGATCTTTCCGATGGAAATATGGATGTTTCCGATCCCCTTCTTGTTCACGATCTCTTCATGCAACTTTAAAGCGGTGAAATAATTTTTCAAGGCCTCCGGATAGTTTCCCATCTCACTGTATAATAATCCAATATACCAGTACTCCCAGCCGATATCCTTTTTATCCCCGATCTCTTTTCTGATGTTTAAGGCAATGAGATGATTTTTTAACCCTTCATCGAATTTGCATTGATCATAATAGGCATTGCCTATCTCATTGTATGAATTCCCGATGCCTTTCCGGTACCCGATCTCTTCAGACTGTTTCAGTGATTTCTGATAATATTCCATGGCGAGTGTCAGATCCCCCTTCAGATGCATCACTTTTCCAATCATCAGGTAGGAGTTGGCAACTCCTTTCCTGAACCCGGATATTTCTGATAGAAGGCATTCCTGCCTTGCCAGGATCATGGCGCTGTCAAGATCAAAGTTTAAATATTCCCTGGCCATGTCCTCCAAAAGGAGGGCTCTTACACTGTCGGCCAGGGAACTGACCTTCCTTCCCGTTTGACTTTTAAGGGCTTCGTATTTCTTTAGTTCGTATCGGAGTGAGTCGAGGATGCGCTTGTTTTGGGCAAGGGCGGATACCTGGAACAGTGTACAGATTATTATAAAAAAAATGATCCTTCTAATCATAGGATTCAGTGTTATTTTTCGGACAAATTCATACGCAAAGTTATAATTATTCACAGGAACCCAACAGGATGAAGTTGATGGATCACGCTGGTTCCAAAACAGATTGTGACAGTTTTTATTAAACAAAGTGGAGGTTGTTAATCTTATAATGTTATAACATTTTCTGAGAATTTCATAAGTGTTCAAAGAGGTAATTGAAATAATTTTGATCGTTCAAATAAAACACTCCAACGAATGAAAAAAACAATTTGGTTGTTTCTGTTCATTGCCCTGGTCGGTACTGCCAGGGGACAGATCAAACTCGAAAACACCTTTGATGCTTCGACCAGCATTTCCGAACTGTCCATATCCGGGTTCAAATATTACCTGATGGATGTTGTGAACAATCAATGCAGGCTGTACAACACCGATCATTCGTTGTGGAAGACCATCAACCTAACCGTTCCCACAGGATTGTTTCTTTATGATATTCAGTTAGTTTCAGAGACCCTGTTCAATTCCGATAATAAAGTGGAACTGGCCTATATATATTATTCCTACGATAGTACGTTGCTTTATTATACCTATTACACCAAAGTGATCAACGAAAACGGACAGGAGCTGCTCTCCATTCCGGGGTGTTCCTACCTGGAGGCTAAGTCAGCAGGAACTGCAGGCACCAAGATGCTTGCCTATGTTTATGATTATTCCATCATTCTCTGGACCCTGAACACCCAGGTCTATTCTCTTCCCGGAACATTGCCTGGTGGGGTGATGACTATCGGGGGCAAGGGGCTGGTGGATAAACCGTTCCCCAATCCGGCAAGCGTCCGTATCACTATTCCATACCAGCTACCGGAAGGGGTCAGTTATGGTGAGATCATCTTGATGAATGAAACAGGCCGGGTTATCAATCGATACAAGGTTGACCGGACCTTTCATGAATTGGTGATCCAGACAACCGGGATGCCAAGGGGCATGTACCTGTACCAGGTGAAGACAGACCAGGGGAGCATTGGTTCGGGTAAATTCCTGCATGATTGAACTGCTTACTAACCGGCCTGAACGTGATGGTACAGCCGATCTCCTGAAAGGATTTGCCGTCATCTTTATGATCCAGGTGCATCTTATGGAACAGTTTGTTTCCGATGACGTCTATCAAAGTTTGGTCGGAAAAATCTCGCTGTTCCTGGGTGGACCGATGTGTGCCCCGGTATTCCTGGCGGTGATGGGGTATTTTTCGGCCTCCTCATCCAGACCGACATCCTACTTTTTAAAGAGGGGACTTGTGTTATTTGTCGGGGGTATTTTGCTCAACATCGGCCGATCTGCAAATCTACTGGTGCTGATCATTCTTGGAAAGGTGTCGCTGGATCCATTATTTTTTATTCTTGGAGCCGATATATTAACACTGGCCGGGCTTAGCCTGGTTATGACAGCTTTCCTGCGTGTTTTTTTCCGGGAAAAATGGTGGTTGTTCGCGCTTACGGCCGTGTTTGTTGCTGCCATCAGTCCTACACTTAACCTTTTTGAACCACAAAACAGGGAGGCCGGCTATGCCATCGGTTTTTTATATGGAACAGCCCAATGGTCCTATTTTCCCCTGTTCCCCTGGTTTTCGTATGTCCTGGCAGGCTATTCACTCTGCCTGTTGGTACAAAGATTTCCAGCGCTTAAAGCAATAGACCTCCGTAACCACTTTATCTATTTCATCCCTTTGTGGATTGGAATCATTTTTACCATTCCCTATGCATCAGGTATTACGTATAGACTGACCGGAGCGGGTGGGTACTATCACCACGGAATTCTGTTTTTCGGATGGGTCATCCTGTTTACGATATCCTACCTGGCCATGATGAAGCTGGTCGATATCTATTACGGGAATAACAGGTTTGCCTTAATGGTAAAATGGATTGGACAAAAGGTTACCGCGCTGTATGTGATTCAGTGGCTGATCATCGGGAACGTCGCATCCCTGTTATACAAAAGCCAGAACCTATTTCAATTTGCAGCCTGGTTTGTCATTATAATCCTGTTAACCATTTTCATGGGCCGGGTGTTTTACAAAATCAAAGCCAGATAATAAAATCCCTTTTCAGCAAATAAATCTACCAGATTTTAACCCTCAGGCTATCAGCGCTCCACATGGCATCTCCCTCTTTTATACTGAAGGCAGCATGGAATTCAGGGATATTTGTGAGGGGTCCAAGCACCCGGAACCTGGCGGGTGAATGTACGTCACTTCGTACCTGGCTTGCTATGGCTTCAGGACGGTCGTTGATCATCCAGGCCAGCGCATATCCTAAAAAGTAACGCTGGTCAGGGGTGAGTCCGGCAATGATCACATGATCTTTATATTGCGGTGTTTTTTGAAAGGCTTCGTAACCCATCAAAACTCCGGCCAGATCGGCAATGTTTTCGCCCTGGGTGAGATCCCCGTTGATATGAAGAGAGTCAACGGCTACATATTTATCAAACTGCTTTACGATCTTCTTGGTTTTACCATAAAAACGAATGCTGTCTTCGATGGTCCACCAGTTGACCAGGTTTCCGTTTTCATCATATTTGCTACCCTGGTCATCAAAACCGTGGGTGATCTCATGACCGAAGGTTGATCCACCGATGATGGAATATAGAATGGCGTCATCCGCAAGTTTTCGCTCGAATCCGGGCACGATGATGTTGCACCCGGGCACGACGATTTCATTGTTCGATGGGTTGTAATACGCATTATAATTTTGTGGTTCCATGTTCCATTCGGTACGGTCAACAGGTTTGCCATATTTTGAAACCATATAACCAAACCACCATTTATTTGCATTCATTACATTCTGAACGTAGGAATCGCGCCCGATTTTAAGCGCACTCATATCTTTCCATTTGTCAGGATAACCTACCTTGATGATCACTGCATCGAGTTTTTTCAGGGCTTTAGCCTTGGTTGTTTCACTCATCCAGTCCAGGGCCCTGATGCGGTCAGCATAAACGGCCTTAATGGCATTGCCTATTTCGGTCAGTTTTTCCTTGGTGCCTTTGGGAAGATACTCATCTACGTATATCTGCCCGATCAATTCCCCCAGCGAACCATCTGTTTCCTGGACAACCCTTTTCCACCTGGGTTTTGGTTCCTCGATCCCGCGAAGGACAGTGGAGTAAAAACTGAATGATTCCCGGTAGGTCTTGTCATCCGCGTAACGGGAAAGGCCTTGAATAAGGTGATATTTCAGGTAGTCTTTCCAAACTTCCAGGGGGAATGATCTCAGGTGACCGTTCAAAGCTGTTAAAAATTCAGGTTGTCCTACAATCACCGTATCCACAACCGGAAGGCCTGCAGTGGCAAAAAACTGGCTCCAGTCAAATTGCGGGGTCATTTGTTTCAGCCTGGCCAGGGTAATCTTGTTGTAGTTCTTCAGGGGATCACGTGTGTCGGCCTGTTTGCGGGAACTGGCGGCAATGGCCGTTTCGAGTTTCATCACATTTTCGGCCACCTTTTTTCCTTCAGGAGCCGGGTACCCCATGATTTGAAACATCCTGGACAGGTGTTCCCTGAACTTAACGCGGATGGTTGCTGCGCGTTCATCCTTATCAAAATAAAAATCACGGGTGGGAAGACTTAGTCCGCCCTGTGCAATAAAAACAGCATTTTTGCTGCTGATCCGGTCATCCTGCCCGATATAAAAACCGAAAACCGGTGAACCCGACACGGAATGGATGAAAGCCGCTTCTTCTGCAATATCTTTCAACGCTTTAATGCCATCAATCCGGTCAAGGGCGACCTTAAGCCCTTTAAGTTCCTCCCTGTTCAGACGAATACTGTCCATCCCCGAAAAGAAGAAATCACCGATCTTCTGCTTATTGCTGCCGGTAACAGTGTTTTTGTTAGCTGCTGCAGATTCACAGATGTTCCTGACCTGGCTGTTGATTGTATCCTGGATCAGCTGCCAAAGTCCGTTGCTTTGCTCGCTGGCAGGAATCGGATGTTGTTTGAACCATTTCCCGTTGGCAAAAAGGAAAAAGTCATCACCGGGTTTTACAGTGGAATCGATGTGCGAAACCAGCGGATCGGCGCCTTGTTCATTGTTTTTTCCTGACCTGGAATTGCAGGAGACGAAAATTGCCATGAGGACGATCCACAGGAGTTTTGGGATGGGGTTGAACATTGTGATTTTTTCTTTAAAAGTATTTTATCTGGCGAAAATGGCCAAGAAAAATCGATGAGTCATTTGAACTACACGACCATCAGGCAGAATGGTCCAATATTGATCCTCGTCCGGCTGAGCATGTCAGTATCTGAAGGCAACAAGCAAGGCACCGGTAATGTATGCTGCAATCCACCAAAGGTATGCTCCCAGTGAATACCAGTGAATACCCCTGGAGACCCTGACTTCTTTACCCCTTCTGATGTAAAATTGCCATACCAAGATGGAATCTATAAACATTCCGGCAAGGGAGGAATATCCCAGGATCCCATGAAGGGTAAATGGACCCCGGCTGGAGCCCAGGATCATAAATGTCGTGGAGGTAATATCAAGGATAACACCCAGTGTAAGAAAGATCAGGACTCCTTTTGTAATCCTTCGTTTCCGTTGTTCAGTGATAACAGCGATACTGTAACTGATCAGGGCGGTCTGAACAACGATGATCCCGGTTAGTGCAAGTGAATTCATTTATACATCTTAGTTTTGTTGATATCCAATCCTCACTGATCCTCCGACACTCTTGAAGGATGATCAGATAGCAGTATTTTCTGAACGGTCAATTTTTACAAGTGTATTGAAAAGGGACTGGTCGGTGGTCAGTCTTTCGGCATTTCCATAAACGCACAAAACATTCTCATTCAGCACATCCGCTACCAGTTTTGAAAATCCGCGGATATCGCCGGGCGTGGTCGAAAGAACAGCTTCCCGGTCATGCTGGAGCTCTTCGGCCGTCCGCTGGGAGAAGTACATGCTTACTGCCTGGTCCCCCTTTTGAGAAGGGGTAAGCGGAGAATCCATTTCCGAAATTGTCCCGATGATATACCGTGTCATGCTTTGCCGGTCGGCATCAAAAGCAGCAAGATAATCAGGGGTGTTCCTGTAATTCTCTATGGTGGAGCCCAGGTTGGGGTCACGGTAAGAGTTGAAGGTGAAATTACCACCCGGAGAAATACTGCTGAATCCTCCGTAGGCACCTCCGATCACCCGGATCCGGGTTTGAAGCCAATCGGTCGACAAAACCTGGTTGAGCACGCGCATCCTGGCATCCCAGGAATAACCCAGTGTTTTAAAATTGAAACCCTTGATCACATACTGTACATTGGAGGCAGCCAGCAGTCCTTCGTTCTGCTTATCCAGGCTGAATTTCCAGGTGTTTTTCACAGGGAAAGCATGCGGCAGGTGCCGGGCAAGAAAATCAAGACCCTTTTCACACGCCGAAAGTTCATTTTTTGATCCTGTAAGCGACACCACCATGTTATCGCTTGTGAAAAGCAGCGATGCAACCTTTTCAAGATTTGCAATGATTTCCTGTGAATTGGCATCAAAATTCTTCAGCAGGTCGGTAACAAACCAATAATAGGAAAGCCCGCCGATAAGTTCATTGACCATTCCCGTATTGCTGATATAAGAGGAAAGACGCCGGCTTGCCACATGAAACCCATTGCCTTTCATTTGGGCATCGAGCTGGGACTGGTGCCGTGCCAGGACAGTTTTCAGACGTTCGGTATCGCTGTACACAGTATGATCCAGTATCTCTTCGCCAAGTTCAAATAGTTTTCCCACCTTGTAATTCATTGATTTGGAGGTGATCACAAACCTGGGTAACATCTGGTTGTCATCCGATTTAACCATGTATGTGCGGAGTGATGAGAAAAACCCGCCCGTATGAATGTTCAACGCTTTGTTCAGATCCCCGAACGAATAATTTTTTGTATTCAAACTTCCGATCACATTTGAAAGGAGCGAAACATAGGGAATCAGATTTTGTGGAACCACAGTCATGTCGAAGTACAGATTCACATACACGACATTGTTGGTGAACTGTTCATGCGTGAGAACAGGGATCCCGGCAATGATCTGCTGGTTTACTGAATAAAAGGTCGCATCCGGACTGATATCTCCGATTTCAAGCATGGGTATTGTCGAAAGGGCTTCCGGGGAATCTTCGCGCTGCTGGTAGGCGATCAGTTCTTCTGTTTCCCCGATCAGCCGGGCAACAGCTTTTTCGTCCAGGGATAATCTGTGGAGAGCCAGATCAGCCTCAACCTGTGCATTTCGTTCTTTTTCCAGTCCGGTCGACGGTTCGAGGCTCAGCAACAGGGTATGCGGGTTATCCAGGAAGTGGGTGCGGATGATCTCTTCGAGGTAGGTGGTTGTGAGCGCCTGTTTTACTTCGGCCAGCGTGGAGTCGTAGGCCAGCCCTGAAAGCGGATCATCGGCAAAGAACCATCCGGGAAGAGCCATATTCAGGTAGGTTAACCCTTTCTGCGCATCATCCCCTTCACGCAGGCGGAATTCGATGCGGTTGATCACGCCCTCGATCTCCTCTTTATTGATGCCTTCATCCGCTGCTTTTTTCAGGCAATCGGTCACGATCTGCAGGAATTGCTGTTTGTCAGCGGGATTGGCATTGATGGCAGCGATCTGAACAGCATGCTGTTTGAAATTGGAAGATGATGCAGAAACGTCCTGTCCGATTCCGGCTCCGAGAAGCGCCAGACGGATCGGGGCAGATTCCTGGTTGACCAGCACCTCACACAGGATGTCAAGGGCCAGGGTCAGCGCCAGGTCTGTGTTGTGTCCGGCTACAAAATTATAGGTAAGAAACGTCTGGTTCGAAGTTGCCGACTCCTCCATCACCGGATAGCAGGAGGTTACTTCCTTCATTTCCTGGAAGGGCTCCTGGTCTTTGATCGTAATCTCGTCTCCGGTTTTTGTATAGTTGACTAGGTAGGCACTATGGATATATTCCAGTTCCTTGTCAAGGTCTGCATTGCCATAAAGAAAGATGTAACTGTTTTCAGGATGGTAATATTTTTTGTGGAACGCCATAAATGCTTCCCGGGTCAGGGTAGGGATGGCGGCCGGTGTTCCGCCCGATTCGAATCCGTAGGCATTGTCGGGAAAGAGATGCTTGAACACCTGGTACCAAAGTTCGCGCTGGGGGTTTGAAAAAGATCCTTTCATCTCGTTGTAGACCACCCCGGTGTAATTCAGCGGGTTGTCCTTCGCGGTGAGTTCAAGGTGCCAGCCCTCCTGTTTGAGGATGCGCGGATCATCATAGATCAGCGGGTTGAAAACGGCGTCGAGGTACACGTGCATCAGGTTGAAGTAATCCTTGTCGTTCATGCTGGCCACCGGGTACATGGTATAATCCTTTGATGTGAAGGCATTCAGAAAGGTGCTCAGCGAACCTTTAAGCAGCACATCGAACGGACTTTTTACAGGAAAGCTTTTCGAGCCGTTGAGTACGGAATGTTCCATGATGTGCGGCGCTCCATTGTCCGATTCGGGAAAGGTTTTAAAGCCAATGCTGAAGGTCTTGTTTGTATCATCTGAAATGATCTTCAGCAGTCGTGCTCCACTTTTATCATGTTCAAAATGAAGGCAGTCGGCATTCAGTTCCCTGATAAAACGCCGTTCGATCAACCGGAAACCATGGTAGATATGATTTTGTGTATATGCTGTGGCCATAATGAGGAATCTATTTGGTGACAAAGATAGCGCAACATTATTGAAACATTTTTGGTGGCATGTAAGCTTTTTTTGCAGGTTGGGGCGATGGGGAAGTTTTTTATATTTACAGGATCAGTGATGGCGCATCATGAATCAGGATTGATGGTGTTCCCATGCACCGGAATCCGTTACAAAAAACTTGAAACTATGTGGAAAATTACATGCGTGTTCCTACTGCTGTCCATAAACGGGTTATCCCAGGCGATCATTCCTGTTGCAACCGGTGATCTTCCTGATGCACTGGTATTGCAGCCTGCCTTCTACGACATCGAAACGGTTTGGTCGTATAACAATGGGGCGGACCTCTTTGTTGAATTTGGTTTTAACTCGATGATGGTGCAGGAAATAGTATGGGGAAATGAAAGGATCAGGATGGAGGTTTACAGGATGATGTCTCCGGAGGGAGCTTTCGGCGTTTATTCCCTTTCGGTGTTGAACTGCTCACAGCGTGATACCCTCTGTTCGTTTGACTGCAATAAACCATTTCAGTACCAGGCAGCCTATGGGAATCTTTACGTCTCCGTTTCGAGTGAAAGCGGATCAGCCTCAACAAGCCGTCATTTTCTACCTGCAGCAAAGGCACTCATGCAAAGGAACCTGCAGATAGGCCTGGCATTGCCGGAACCCTTTAATTCATCCCTGATGAAAAAGGGAAGGAAAAATCTTGTGTACATCCAGGGGCAGACGGCACTTCAGAATTCATTGTTCCCCTGGCAGGATCTGTTTTTAGGAGTTCGTTTCGGGATGTACGCGATCCTTCTGGCAAATCCCGAATCTGAAATGTATTTCGCCCGCATCAGGTTTGAGACACCGGGTGATAAGATGCGTTTTCTGGGCTTTGCAGGATTGATGCAGGGGAATGTTCCGGTTCCAAACACCAATACCAACGACGGATTATACCGGGAATTCATGCCACTGGATGACCTGACGATCTATTTTCTGCAGAGCCAGGAACCATGGCCGATCAGCGCTGTTCTTACCCCTGCGCGATAAATGAAAATCGCTGTAGTGTTACTTGATCAGCGATAATCCCTCTAAAGCCGATGGATCACGGGGTTTATTCAGCAGGACTTTGTTGAAGAGAACCTGGGCTTCACGCAATTTACCCAGTTTCAGGTTGGTCCACGCGAACAATACCATGCTGTCATAGTCGAAGGGGTAAAGGTTTACGACTTTCTCAAGATATTTTTCAGCCTTGGCATAGTCCCTCCTGGTATAATAGATAGACCCCATCCTGTAATTCGCTATGGTGTTTTGTGGATCAATCTTTAATATTTCATTGTATTGGGCAACTACCTGGTCCCAGTTACTCAATGCGGCCAGCGGATTGACCAGTCCGAATTTAGCCTCGATGGCATAAGGTTTCAGGGTGATGGCCTTTTGATAGTAACCCGATGATTCATTGAACGATCCGGCCAGATAGGTTACCCAACCAAGACGGAGGTTCAGTTCATAGGAATCCTCCAGGTAAACTTTTTTCAGACAAACACTGGCATCTGTGAAATTTCCCCGCGACTCAAAGGCATGACTCTTGGCGAATGCATCCTGCAATACCTGGTAATCCTGGGCGTGAACGATCATGAAAGAAAACAGGAATAACACCACCGCTAAAAATCTCAAATTCCTGCTTCCTGCGTCGTACTTCTTGCTTCTGACTATAGTTTCCATGTGATGCCTCCTATGATTGTGTGTGTATTATAAGGATTTAATATGACTTTCGGGGTTGAACTTATCTCTTTTGTTGAGGAATTGACGGTGAAAAAATATTGTTTGCTCTCCTTTTGGGCATACTGGTAAATGAGCGAGAACTGGAGATGTTTCCCCACCAGGAAGTAAAGGTTGGCACTAACCCTGTAATCAATCACATCGCTGTTGTTATATACGACTGATCCATTCAGGATATTTGCATTGGTGTAATCTCCATAATAAAAGCTGCCTTCACCCCAACACCAGGGTGTGATCCTGGCCCCGATCACCTGGCTAAGTAAAAGCCGGTTGTCTTTGCTCTGGAAAAATCCCGTCACCGTTGTAGTGCTGTAAAGGTTGAGATTTCCGAACGGGAGCCAGGTCAAATAAGCAACAGCCTGTTTTTGTTTTCGGTTATTGAAATTGGAATAGCTTCCTGAAATCCCGATATTAAAACGGCCAATTTCTTTCGACAGGCTGAGTCCAACCAGATAATTGGTAAAAGAGGTATCGGTTCGGGAATATTGATACTTATACAAAACAGTGTCGAAGGATGCACTGGTATAGGGGTAGTTGTCATAGATCATATGAAAGGCGGGCATGATCCTGAATCCTCCATTCAGATACCAGGAAAGCCCTGCATGAAATTCATGCTGGTTTACGTTGTATTGGAAGCTGGTATCATGGGTTACAGGCGGATTATTGTATGTGACATCCTGAATGTATTTCAACTTGGAGAAGTTGAGGTAGGTATAGGCTACAGATAATCCGATTCGGTTTGAAAGGTTGAATTTCAATCCGAGGTGTTCGTAAAGATAATTGCCGTACAAATCGGTTTCCCCATAAATACTATCGGATTCCATCAGGTTTGGTTTATCTTTCAGGGTATTGTTGCTGCTGAAGGTATATCCGCTTTCGAAGTTGACAAAGTCCACCACGCCTTTCTTTTTATCGGTGATATTCCTGTCAGCGATTGGCAGGGAAGCCTGCAGCATTCGGGCCTCCTCCAGGCGGTTGGTGAAAATGTAGGTATAATACAGGTAATCTGCAATCACCGGATCTTTCGGATCAAATTGACGCGCTTTTACCAGATGGTTTGCAGCGGGGATATATTCCTTTTGTTCATAATAGGCCAACCCCATTCTGACCCGTAAAAAATAGAAGTCGATGTTCTCTCTTAAAGCTTCTTTCCCAACCAGGATGACACTGTCCCATTTTTGTGCAAGAAAATACCGGTAAGTTAATTCATCAACCGTATTAAAATCGGGTTTCGTAACGCCAAACAGTTTGGCAGAGCTGAACAGTGCTATCAGCAGGAATACCGGGATCAGGAATTTCTTCATCTTTCGTGCAGGAGGGTTACTTCTGTTATTATTTCTTTTTCATGAATAATGAAGCGCTCCAAACCATGCTGGCCTACGAACAGGTCACATTCCATCTTATTGATTTCGTGGGTTCCGGCCATCGCAGAGGTGACGGAATGTAGTTTTATGTTTGATTGCATCAGTTCATCTTCCATTGCCACATAATGCAGTGAAAAGTCGGCATGGGAGAATATATAGAAAGGGGCGATGCAATCCTGCAGGATGCCTAACAACCTGTTGTTAAATGTATTCACCGGATAATTATCCTTCACCAGGAGGTTCCGGTAGTAACCCATCATCACCTTGTAGGTGGCGAGGTAGTATTTGAACAGCAATGAAGATTTATCCCCGTCGAAGTGGGTAAAATAGTGGATCTCACCATCGTTGTAAAAATAGGCCCGCGAATTTGTTTTTTCACAATAAAGGAATGTGCTGTTCAATGCATCGATCTGAACCTCCCAGTCAACCTGGTATTCCTTCCCTGCCTGGTTTTTTACCTGGTAGCTGAATTTTTGCCCGGGGATGAAATGAAAAGCCTTTTCAAGAGAGTGATTTTTTGAAATATTTGAAATCATCTCATCTTTAACAGGTATTTCGTATGATTTAAGGGCAAAAGAAACATTTTCCTGGTGGATAAAATGGCTGATGGGATATTCGAGGGTTTTTGAACCGATGTACGGCGTTCCCTGAACCTGAAAATGAATATGGGGATATGGCGATCTTCCTGAGTTCCCGCAATGAGCCACGATCTGTCCTTTTTTAACGGTATCGCCGGCAGATACTTTGAAGCTCCCCTTCTTCAGGTGGGAAATTTTTGTAAAAAGCTGGTCGGCATGACGCAGAATGATGGTATTTCCCCAGTTGTTTTCGATATCCACTTTGCCGATCAGGTTGTCATCCACCTGGTCCACGATCTCTTCCACCCGTCCGTCGGCAGGAGCAATGACAGGTTTGTTATAAGCATAATAATCCTCCGGGTAATCACCTTTTTCGGCGTAGGTTGATCCCTCTTCATCCACGAGTTCAAAGTCCAGGGCATGACGCCAATCCCCCTGGTGTGTAAACGCTCCGTTATGGCCCTGGGTTACCTTCCAGGTGCCCCAGAAAGGCAGGATAAAGGAGAAAAAGAGGGATTTTCCAAAGCGGGCTTTATAATTGATATGGGAATAGAGATTCTTTTCAGGTTCATATTGCTGATAACCTACCAGTTCTGGTTTTGTGAAATACCGTTCCCGGAATTTGAGCGAATAGAGGAAGAGCAATACAACCAGGTTAAATGGGAGTGAATAAACGGAAAGTTGAAACAGCGACAATATCGCCTGGGTACTCGTAAGCACGATGGAAATGACCGGTGTCAGCAGGATGACCCAAAGAAATGACCATCGTGAGGGGATAATGAAGAATCCTCCGATGGCAATGGAGGTCAGGATAAAATTAAATCCGATATATCCGTAACTCAATTCATGAATGTTGGCACCCACGATCTGGTAATAAAAATAAGCGGAGAAAAAACCTACCAGCGACAGGATGAACGCAATGCGCGAATAGATGATCAGTCCAATGGCGATCAGGATTCCGGCAAAAAGATGGTACTGGAAAAAAATCGCTCCAAGGGATGTAAAATAGAGCCGCACGGGTTCAGGCAGGCCGAGATTGGTAAGCCAGTTGTAAGATGTTACCATCGGATGCCCTCCCAGGAGGAACATCTCATTGGTCATATATATTCCATGCTCACTGACCTGCAGGGAGGTGAACTGTCTTGTAGCGAGACTGACCAGCCATGTGCCGAATAAAAAGGAGAGGCTCAGGTAAGGCAGACCATATTTCCCGATTACACCTTCGAACCAGAGGGTGAGAAAAACAGTCAATATCGCGGCGAAAGCCAGCACGATGAAAAAGGGGATCCCCGGCTGGTAATAAACACCGAATCCCAATCCAACCAGCAGACTGTTAAACCCATAATATCCTTTTTTGATATTTGCCTGGTTCAAGCCGATCAGGTAGGCCAGCGTGTTTGACATTACAACTGCAAACAGCCCGGCGGTTCCGGCCCAGAAATCAAAAAATGAAACCACAAGAAGAATCGAAGCAAATACCCGGTTGTTGGAAAAAAAGACCTGGGTGTAGCTGTTGATGATCCCCGGGAAAAAGGATGGAAAAATTTGTGTGATGCGGCTTTTTTCCATTGTCAGTTTACCTTCCGGAGGTGATCTGGTATTCTCTCCATGCTGTTCATATTTTCAAGTGATTCCTTCTCCCTGATCAGATGCAGTTTTTCATCCATATCAATTAAAACAACATTGGGACGGAGTGTAATAAACTGCATCCACTGGGTCATATTGTATGCACCCACTGTGTGTATCACCACGTGTTCTCCTTTGTTGAGTAATGGCAGCATGATACTTTCACGGATCACATCGATGTTCATGCAGAGCGGTCCGAAAACACAGGTGTCCTCCGTATATTGGGTAAAGGGTTGACCCGGTGTGATCTTGTGATCGTACCAGTATGAGGTGAAGAGGATGTTTACCCCGATGTCGAGGATCGTGTTGCGACGACCGGTACTCGACCGTTTGTTCGATATCACGGTTCCGAGAAGATAGCCGGCATCGTCAACCAGCGCCCGACCGGTTTCAAGGATAAGCAGGGGTAACTTTTCCTTCTGGAAATTGCTGTTGAGTAAGGCTGTGGAGATTGCTTCGGCAAAATCATTGAATGAAGGGCTTGTATCAGTTCCGGGAAGGTAGGATCCTTTCAGGGTGTTTTTAGAGGCAAATCCGCCCCCAAGATCAATATATTTGATCTCGTGTTTGAATTTCTGTTCAATGGAAAGTGCCAGTTCGGCCAGTTTGGAGGCAGCAACGCCATAGGCGTGGGGCGATAACATGAAGGTGCCGATGTGGCAGTGAAGACCGACCAGTTCCATTTTCCCGGAATGCATGATTTTATTCAGGGCATCCCACGCCTGGCCATTTTCATAGTTGAAGCCAAACCGGTCCCACATGGGATATACACCTGTATCCATATTTACCCTGATGGCAACGCGCGGCCTTTTATTCAATGTTTCCGCCAGTTCGGTAATGGTATAGAGCTCATCCAGGTGGTCGATGTGGATCAGCGAATCATTGGTCATGGCCTTGGTGAGGTCTGCTTCACTTTTATTTGGACCGTTGAAGATGATCTTACGCCCGTCGACACCCAGGCTGATGGCCTTGTCGTATTCGAACCCCGATACCACCTCTGCCCACGATCCCTCCTGGTGAAAAATGTTGCAGACAGCATTGAGATAATTGGTTTTATAAGACCAGGCAAACTGAACCTTAGGGTATCTTGTCTCAAAAGCCCGTTTTGCTTTTTTAATGTTGCTGCGGATGTTTTTTTCCGAGATGACAAACAGGGGGGAGCCATGTTCTTTCAGGAGCTTGGTAACTGAGTGACCGTCAATATGGGTCACAGGTTCATAATCCCTTCTGGTTCCGAATTTGTTTGGCATACCGGTTTCCAGTTTCTTTATCACCGGGCGTTCATATCTTATTTTGCTCATAGTAGGTTGATTCTAATATTTATTGTCAAAACTCAACTAAAATCTGTTAAAAAAATCGTAATTCGTCAGAGTTCTCCCTGCATGCTGATCTGTTCAAATTCCTCCCGGTCAACAATCATATCCCAGGCATAACGGATGAACATTTTACCCACATCATAGGTGGTAAATGGCTGTACTTTTTCACCCAGGGCCAGGTTGACCAGGGCTTCGGGAATATTTTGCCCGACACCAACGGCAAGGTAGATCCAGGCCGGAAGCCGGGGGTTGATCTCCAGGAGGTACAATTCGCCGTCTTTGTTTTTCATCAGCTCAAGTTCGAACCCTCCGCGCCATTTCGTTTTACGAAGGAAGGTCCTCGTCATCTCCAGCATTTTCTGATCTGAAATGGTAATTCCACCCCAGGCTTTTCCTTTATCTGTGATGTACTGTTTGCGCATGGGAACAACAGCGATGGTATTTCCTTTTCCGTCGCCCAAACCGGTGACATTGAATTCGGTGCCGTGGATAAATTCCTGGATGATGATCGGAAGTCCCCATTTGGCGCTGATCTTATTGAAATAGTTTTTCACCTGCTCGATGCTGTAGGCTATGGAAGCATCATAAAATTTTCCTTTTACAAGTAAGGGAAATGAAAATTCGGACAACAGGCTGTAAACTGAATTCAAATCATAGATCACCTTGCTTTTTGGAACCTTGATCCCGTATTTCTCACCGAAAGCGTTCAGGTTCACCTTTTCACGCTCTTCAAACTGATGGAGTGTCGGCAGGAACATGTGAATGCCCATGGTCTTGAGCCGGGCTTCCAGTTTGATGAAAGGAAAAAGTTCAGCATCAAAATTCGGGATAATTACCTCCAGGTTTTCCTTTTCATGGATGTATTCCAGTCGTGCCATCAGGGTGTCGATTCCTGCCGATGGGTAGGGGATGGAATAGGTCCGGTCCACAAGGTCGTGCATGTAGATACCCGGTTCCAGTGACTCATATGCCAACCCGATGATCCTGACATCGAAGGATGCAGCTTCGCGCAAGGCCCTGATCACCGATACCCCCGGACCCGGGCTGTCGATGGCATTAAGGCCTGTAACTGCAATATTAATCGTTCGTTTCTTCATTTGTCTCGATCAGGTTATGATTATAGAGTATTCCGATAAAATCATGATAGTCTTTTTCGAAAGTGGCCCTGTCGGTATTGTACTTTTCAAGGATGGCATTGCTGATCTGCTCAACAGATTGATCCTCCCGGATGAATTTTAATATCTCAACCCCGATGGGGTTCACCGAAAAGGATTCTCCCGTTACCGGGTTGAAGAGGAGTCCGGCCTCACTGACAGCAACATTTTTTCGCAGTTTCATAAGTTGTGTTTTTTAATTGGGATGCACGGTGCAATATTAAGCACCTCACCCGACACAGATGTTACAAAATTTAACAAAGGATGTATAAAATTTTAAGATGGGAAGCTGAACTCACAAATTCACGCTCCCTTGACCAGCTGATCAAGCCCTATGCGGTTGGTTCCGGAAGTCCCCTTGTATTCCGTCACCGAAATCCCGGTCACCGATTTGAATTGCGTGGAAAGATACTGAACACTGCTGTATCCCATGATGTAGGCTATTTCGCTGAGTGTAAGTTCGCCGTATTCGATCAGTTCCTTCACCTTTTCAATCTTATGAAGAATGATGAATTTTTCAAGTGTGGTGGCTTCGTGCTTTGAAAAGAGGGATGAAATATAGGGGTATGACATCCCAAAACGCTCAACCAGGTAATCGGAATTCCGAACCATGGCATTGTAGGTGGAGTTGTGGACCAGGTTAATGATGGCATGCTTGATCTGCTCAACGGTCAGCTTTTCTTTATCCCGAATGATCTCAAATCCGTATCCTTCCAAAATCGATTCGATCTTCTTCCAGGTAATCTTTTTCGAATTTACAGCGAGGACGATCGTTCCCAGTTTTATATCATGGATCTCAATTCCATCCACCGAAAATTCCTTGCGAAGCAAATGGATGCAACAACTGCTGGTCATGTTTTTAACCTGGATGGTCCGAACCGGGTATGTTTTTTTTTTCTTCATACAGATAGGTCATACAAGGTCGAACCGGTATGAGTCCTGTCTTACAAAGATAAACAATAAAACAGTGAAGGCCCATAAGGAAGAGCCCCCGTAACTCACATAGGGCAACGGAATGCCGATCACCGGCACCAAGCCGAGGGTCATCCCGACGTTGATGGCAAAGTGAAAGAAGAGAATGGAGGCCACGCCATAGCCGTAAAACCGGCTGAACCGCGATCGTTGTCGTTCGGCAATCAGGATGATTCGGGTAAAAAGTCCGACATATAGTAAGATCAGGACCGAGGATCCGACAAAACCCCACTCTTCGCCGATCGTGCAAAAGATGAAATCGGTGCTTTGCTCCGGTACAAAATTGTATTTCGTTTGTGTTCCCTGAAGGAAACCCTTTCCAAAAGCGCCGCCGGAACCAATGGCAATGAGGGACTGGTTAACATTGTATCCTGCCCCTTTCAGATCAATATCCTGTCCCAGTAAAACGTGGATCCTGCTGCGCTGGTGCGGTTCCAGGATATGATTTACACTGTAATCCACTGAAAACACGAATCCAACTGATGCGATGAATATTGAACTTGTCATCAATATGGTCCGCAGGTTTCGGTTGCTAAAAAAATAAGATCCACCCGCAATCAACAGCAGCAGCGCCACAAGGACGAGTTTAGGGATGAGCAGCGCGAGGATTCCCAACACAGGCAGCACGATAAATGCAAGGGGAATAAACCCGGTAAGCCCGGCACGATAAAGTACAATCACCAGGGCAAGAAAGACAATGGCAGAGCCAGTGTCATGCTGTAAAAGTACAATTACCGCCGGAATCAGGATGATGGCAGAAGCGATCATGACCCCGCGCATTTTTGCAAGGCTGACATCCAGGGTGCTCAGGTACTTCGCCAGTGCCAGGACTGTGGCCATCTTTGCGAATTCGGCCGGCTGAATGCCAAATCCGCCAATGGCAAACCATCCTTTTGACCCTGCAACTTCTCTTCCTGAAAAGATTACAATGACCAGCATAAAGAGGAAGAAACCATAGATGAACCAGGCAAACTGGGAAAAAAACTTCGGGTCGACGATGAGGGTCCCCATGGCAAGGATCAGGGCAGCAATGATGAATATCATCTGCTTTCCATACTTTTGGGAAAGATCGATGATGTTCTTGTGATTTTCATCATACACGGATGCATAGATATTAAGCCAGCCAATGAAGACCAGCGCCAGATAGAGCCCAACCACTACCCAATCAATCCGGTAAAATATTCCCTTGTCCTCTCTCATTTTCAGGTTGTTTTCCGTTAATCAGGTTCCCGTTAATCATTCGCTCTTCCAGATCCTTGCGCCTGATGGTACGATTAAGGTATTTTTCAATCATCAGACTGGCGATTGGCGCGGCCCAGGTCGCACCATACCCGGCATTTTCACATACAACCGAAATGGCTATCTTCGTGTTTCGCACAGGAGCAAATGCGATGAAGATCGAATGATTTTTTCCGTGAGGGTTTTGTGCTGTTCCCGTTTTTCCGCCCATGGTTATGCTGTCTATTTTTGCAATGGTCCCGGTGCCGGAGGTAATCACATTGGCCATACCCTCAACCACCACATCAAAATACTTTGGATCCACCAGCGTTGAATGTTTGGTTTTGTATGCGATGTTCAGGCTGTCTTTCCTTCCAATGGCCCTTATGACATGCGGAGTGTAGTACCATCCCCGGTTTGAAATCAGGGCTGCCATGTTTGCAAGCTGCATTGGGGTAATGCCGATTTCACCCTGACCGATCCCTAGAGAAATAATGGTCATTGAACGCCATCGGTTTTTTCCATGGTACTTGTCATAATAGGTGGGGGTAGGAATGTTCCCGTTGAGTTCCCCGGGAATGTCGATGCCAAGTTTCTTACCCAACCCAAAACTCATTACCTCTTTTCGCCAGCTTTCATAGGCCTGACGTGTGCTTAAGTATGATTTGCTGTCAATGATCGATTTAAAAACCCTGCAGAAATAGGAATTGCAGGAGATCTGGATGGCACCGATCAAATCAAGGGGAGATGGATGCGGGTGGCATCCCACCTTTTTACCATTCCCCAGTGGAAATCCTCCGGGGCATCCATAGCGTGTGTCGGGAGTAAGAACCCCCTCCTGCTGCCCTACGAGCGCATCTATCAGTTTAAAGGTCGATCCCGGTGGATACATCGCCATCAGGGCACGGTTGAAAAGTGGTACATACACGGTATCGGCCAGCAGCAAGGTATAATTCTTCTTCCGGATATTCCCTGCCAGCAAGTTCGGATCGTAGGATGGGCTTGAGACTACGCATAAAATTTCTCCTGTCTGTGGATCAATCGCAACAATGCTCCCTTTCTTGTTGGTCATCAGTAACTCGCCATATTCCTGCAACTCCGCGTCAAGTGATGAATAAAGGTTAGTGCCTGCCATGGAGACGGTGTCGTACCTTCCTTCACGGAAACTTCCTTTGTCGCGGTTCAGGACGTCGAAAACCCGGATTTTCATTCCCTTTTTTCCGCGAAGGATCTCTTCGTATGACTTTTCAATGCCGCTGATACCGATATAATCTCCCGACCGGTAGTAGGGGTTTTTGGCGATCATTTCCGGACCGGCTTCTCCGATATACCCAAGGGTATGGGCTGCAACAGGGTAGGTGTACTTTCGAAGGGTCCGTGACTGCACGAAAAAGCCAGGAAAACGAAAAAGTTTTTCTTCCAGGTACCCGTAACTTTCGCGGGTAATCTGGGCCTCAAAGATGGATGAGCGGTAGGGTGAATAATGTCTGGCCTTTTCAAGACGGGAAATAAATTCAGCCTTATCGATGCCGATCAGGTGACACAGCGCCATGGTGTCGGGGTTTTTGACCTGACGCGGAACGACCATCAGGTCGTAAGCGGCTTCATTGTAAACAAGCAGTTTCCCGTTACGGTCGAACACCAGGCCCCTGGCGGGGTATTGCGTCACATAGCGCAGTACGTTGTTGTTCGCCGAAAGAATGTATTTGTCTACCAGTATCTGGACATAGAACAGCCGGGCCAGGTAAAAAAACCCGATCAACAGGAAAAACCCGATGATGATGTATTTCCGGTCGGCGTAAATTCTTTCCATCAGCCGCTATTGCCGTTTAAGAATGATGGGAGGGGTGGAATCAACGTTGCTTTTATTCAATGCGCGGTCGTAGATGTAAAATTTAAACTTGATGGTGTCGAAGGTCGGGTAGGGGTTCATTATCAGGGTGTCGACGATGATTCCTTTGATGGCCTTATTTGGGTCATCGGGTGTGAGATAGGGTATGCGGGCATTGTATGGCGGGTCAAGCTCAATTTTTACGAAGGTGCCATTCTGCTTCTCATAATAGTCAATGATATAGTTGTAATAATAGATGCTTCCTGTATCGAAGGGAGGCTCCTTTTGATCGGGCCGCAACCCGATATCCCCGTTGCCATCCTTAAAGGAGATGGTGAGAAATCCCCGTTTGGCATACATTCCTGTGTCGAACTCCGTGGTAAAATGCTCAAATGCAATTTCCGGAATATCGGGATAAACCTCCTTTTTCATGCACGATCCGAGCAGGAGCAAGCAGGTGATCACGAGCAATGATCCGTAATTGCGTAAACCTTTGAAATGCGGACGAAACATCATGGGTGGATCGATGTTAATTCTTTACCTTTGCCGGCTGTAAAAGTACAAAAAAAAGTAAAAGGTTAACGGTTGATCATCGGACAGGTGGACAGGCTTTCGCGGACCTTGGTATACTACTTAAAATTGAGTGATGGGATCAAAAGAGAAAATTTTCCAGGTAAAGTCACCCCAGGATTTTACGAATCTTGCTTTAGAGCTGTTCCACTTTCAGTATAGAAAGAATGCAGTATACCGGGAATTCGTTGATGCCCGGAAAATTTCCGTGGATACAGTGACACGTGTCGAAGATATTCCTTTTCTGCCCATCGAATTCTTCAGGACACACAATGTCGTATGTGGGAACGTCCCTCCTCAGGCTACTTTTCGCAGCAGCGGAACGACAGGAATGGCACGCAGCCGGCATATGATCACTGACCTTTCGCTGTATCGGCACTCTTTTGTCCAGGGATTCGAACGGTATTACGGCAGCCCGGAAGATATCCAGTTCCTGTCGCTCACGCCAACACCCGAGCAGGCGCCTGATTCATCCCTGGTTTACATGATTCAAAAACTGATGGATCTGAGCAGCAGCCCCGAAAATGGTTTTTTCCTTGCAAGCCATTCAGGATTGAGGGCCCGGTTAAATCAGCATCGGGCAAAAGGGAAAAAAGTAATTTTATTTGGCCTTACCTATGCACTCGTTGATTTTGCCTCAAAATATGCCGATGATTATTCCCCGCTGACCGTTATCGAGACCGGCGGGATGAAAGGTCAGAAGAAAGAGATGACCCGCGAAGAGCTGCATTCTTTGCTGTGCCCTGCTTTTGGGGTCGAACATATCCATTCGGAATATGGGATGACCGAATTATTGTCGCAGGCGTGGTCGCAGAGCAATGGGTTGTTCACTACCCCGCCATGGATGAAGGTGGTGATCCGTGATGTCAATGACCCGCTGAGTTTTATCGGGCCGGGAGAAACCGGGGGCATCAACATCATCGATCTTGCCAATGAAAATTCATGCAGCTTCATCGCAACAGAGGACCTTGGCCGGATGAATTTCAACGGACAGTTTGAAGTGCTTGGAAGATTTGATGCCTCGGCTGCCAGGGGCTGCAGTTTTTTAATTTAATTACGAGTTACGAATTTCAGCCTGATGGCTGGTATGACAATATAAGGCTCTGATCATTCGAAATTATTATTGTGTCATCGCAACCCAATAATCCGCTGCATGGAATAACACTGGAGATGATTCTGAATCACCTGCTGACGTTGTACAGGTGGGAAGATCTGTACAAACTGGTTAAAATCAATTGTTTTCATGAAAATCCAAGTGTGAAATCAAGTTTGACCTTTTTACGGAAAACACCCTGGGCGAAAAAGAAAGTCGAGGATTTGTATCTTACAACCCTGGAATAAATGAAAACATTTGCTGATAGGGTCATCACGTTCAACAAGCAACTTGATTTTTCTATATTTGCAGAGAAAAAATAATCGGAAGGGAACCCATGGCCGACCATGTCCGCTGTCTGAATTGCCTTAGTCCGATGCAGGACGGGGCGAACTACTGTCAACATTGCGGCCAAAAAAGGATTGGCCCCCACGACCATTCGGTATGGCACCTTACAGTCGAAGCAGTTGGTGATTTTTTTCATCTCGATTCCAAATTTTTTACTACCATTCGCCCCTTAATGTTCCGGCCGGGTCTGCTAACATCCGAATATCTTGAAGGGCACCAGGCGAGATATTTTCATCCCATCAAGATGTTCCTTTTTCTCAGTTTTCTTTATTTTCTCACGTCCGGGATCCTTAATCACACCAAGCAGGATGGGACAGAAAACCTTGACCGGCCGACTTCTAGGACGAAGGATACCTCGACAGTCCAGGCAAAGCGGGGAACCTATAATCTGGCCCTGAACAAAGCCTACGCAGAAGGAATTAACATTCCCGACGATTCACTCCGGAGGATGGTTCATACATACGGATTGAACCAGTTTGTCAACATCAGGTTTCCCCATGCATCGGCATATCAGAAATATATCATTAAGAAAGTCATTAGAAACAGGCTGAATGGCCTGGGAAATATGGACGAGGCGATGGGAAAGACGTTGCCCAAAATGGTATTCGTTTTCATTCCTTTTTTTGCATTTTTGCTTAAGTTGGTTTACCGGAAAAAGAGACTTCCCTATTTTAATCATGTGGTGTTCTCCCTACATTTCCTCTCCTTTTTCTTCCTGCTTTTCTGGATCAAGGAATTAATCAGCCTCCTGTCCTGGTGGTTCAACCCAATGATGGTCATTGTACTGCTGGTTTACCTGTTTTTTGCACTCCGGAGGGTCTACGGACTGAAAAATTGGGAAACCCTATGGAAGTTTTTGCTTTTCCTCCTCGGATCCCTCTTTGCCCTGTTGATTTTCATCATTATTTCCGGGGCCATTTCCTTCATGATGATCTAGGTACGAAAATTCCTTTGCTTAATATGCCGAAGAGTTTGGCTTCCTGAATATCCTTTATTCCATTGTAAAACCCTTGACCCGTCTGAATCTTGAAAAGGCCATGAGGCGTTTTTCAGAAAAAAACGTAAAAAGTGTATCTGAATAGATTATAACAATCCGGCAGGTTCGAGGGTTTGACTGGTGTCGTTCCCCGGGGAATTCACCAGTTTTGAAACCGGCCAGGCCTCCATCAATTCCGACGGATAGGGTTTTATTAATCCACACAAAGTGAAGTCATCCTGCGGAGTGATCCAGCGCTGTTCATCGGGACGTTGAAGAATTGCAGGCATCCTGTCGTGGATTTGTTCCATCAACGTGTTGGGAGGCGTAGTGATGATGGTGAATGTGTGGAGAATTTCTCCGTCACCCGTCACCCATTTATCCCAAAGACCTGCGAAACAAAAAGGTTCCCTGCTTTTGAGCGAAATGTTAAATGGCGTTCGTTCCCTGTCACGCCTCCATTCGAAAAACCCGGAGGCCGGAACAAGGCAGCGACGGTTACGGAAAGCATTTTTAAACGATGGTTTTTCAGTCAGGGTTTCTGCCCGGGCGTTAATCATTTTGTTTCCAATGGATGCATCCCTGGCCCAGGAAGGGATAAGCCCCCAGCGGAAAAACTGAAGGGTATCGGGGGCATCGTTGGTGATGACAGCCAGGTTCTGGGTAGGAGCGCAGTTATACCGGGCTTTGTAAATGGCCGTGCGAACCCGGATCCCGAACCGTTCAAGGATCATCGCATCTTCAGCCACAAAAGAAAATCGTCCGCACATGGGTTGATTTTTTTACTCTTTTCCTGCAATGACAATGACAATTTCGCCCTTCACCGCCTTTTTCTCAAAGTAGGCAATAAGTTCGCGAAGCGAACCCCGGATCGTCTCCTCATAAATCTTGGTGAGTTCGCGCGAAACAGAGGCATGCCGGTCTTCTCCGAAATATTCAGCAAACTGGATCAAGGCCTTCACCAGGCGGTGAGGGGATTCATAGAAGATCATGGTCTTCTCCTCTTCGGCAAGTACCGTCAGTCGCGTGTGACGTCCCTTTTTATGTGGCAGGAACCCTTCGAAGACAAAATGGTCGGATGCAATCCCTGAATTGACAAGGGCTGGCACGAATGCCGTAGCGCCAGGGAGACACTCCACGCGAAGGCCGGCCTGGATGCAGGCGCGAACCAGCATGTATCCGGGATCGGAAATGGCTGGCGTGCCGGCATCGCTTATCAGCGCCCCGGATGCACCTTCGCTGAGGCGTTGAACAATATTTTCAATGGTTTTATGCTCATTGAACTGGTGATGAGGAACCAGCTTGTTTTCGATGCCATAATGTTTAAGGAGGTTTCCCGAAGTTCTTGTATCTTCAGCCAGGATAAAATCCACCTCCTTCAGGATCCTCAGGGCACGAAGGGTTATATCTTCAAGGTTTCCGATGGGTGTGGGTACGACAAATAATTGTGTTGGTGGTCTCATCCGTAATTCCTGACTTAGCTGTTCATCACCAGTTTGAATCCTACTCCATGCACGTTCAGCAGTTCAACACGCGGATCTTCCTTCAGATATTTACGCAGTTTTACGATATATACGTCCATGCTGCGTGCATTGAAATAGCTGTCGTCGTTCCAGATCTCATTCAGTGCCGTGCTCCGGTCAAGCACTTCATTGGCGTGTGTACAAAGCAACCTGAGCAAACCGGCCTCTTTCGATGTCAGTTTTTGCTCCTTGTTCCTGCTGATGAGGGTCTGCCGGTTGAAATCAAAGGTATAGATCCCGATGTCAAATATGTTGTCAGCCGCTGCGGTTTTCGCCGGCTCATCGGTACGCCTCAAAATAGCCTGGATACGGAGAATCAGTTCTTCCATGCTGAAAGGCTTGGTAATGTAATCATCTGCGCCGATTTCAAATCCTTTCAGCTTATCCTCCTGGAGTGTTTTGGCCGTAAGAAAGAGGATGGGGATTTTCCTGTTTGCGGCCCTGATCTCTGTAGCTGCCGCAAATCCATCCTTCACAGGCATCATGATATCCAGGATGCAGAAATCAAATTCTTTTCTTGAAAAGGCATCAACAGCCTCCTGCCCGTTTAAGCATAAAGTGGTTGCATAACCCTTGGCCTCCAGGTAGTTCTTCAGGATATTACCCAGGTTCCGGTCATCTTCGGCAAGGAGCAATCGGGTTTGTATTTTATCCATCAATGGTTTCTTTATAAAACGGAAAAGATTTGGTTTTATTCTTTGATCACAAAAGGCAGAAATACCTTGAACTTACTTCCTTTATTCACTTCGCTTTCGAGACTGATCCTGCCATGATGCTCCTCGACAATGGCTTTGACATAATTCAGCCCAAGTCCGAATCCGCGCACTTCATGAATATTTCCCGTCGGGACCCGGTAAAGCTTATCAAAGATCTTCTTCTGTTCATTTTTTCCTATGCCAATCCCATTGTCCTCTATGGTCATTAAAATACCGTTATTTGCATTCTCGGTAATGATGCGGATCTGCGGCTTTTTCGGTGAATATTTGTTGGCATTGTCGAGCAGATTGTATACCAGGTTGGTCACATGGACCTTATCGCCCTCAATCTGCGACTGGGTCGCCTTAAACCTCCGTTTGATTTCACCATCCTTGATCTCAACCTGTATTCTGAGGTTCTTGATCACATCGGTAATGATTTCGTGAAGGTCTATTTTTTCCCTTTTCATTTTCAGCTGCCCTTTTTCTATAACGGCTGTTTGAAGGATCTTTTCAGCCATCCCGGCAAGCCGCTTATTTTCCTCCCTGATCATGGAGAGATAACTGTCGAGAAATTCCCCCGATCCCCTGAGTTCCTTATCGCTTAGTGCTTCACAGGCCAGTGAGATGGTGGAGATCGGTGTTTTGAATTCATGGGTCATATTGTTGATGAAATCGTTCTTCATCTCAGAGAGACGTTTTTGCCTGAAAATGGTCGTAATGGTATAGGTGAATGAATAGAGGATCACAATAATGAGGATAATCGAGATGAGGAGCATACCCCAGAGCTCGGTAAGCAGGAATTGCTTTTCATGTGGAAAGTAAATAAGCAGGTACTCGGGGCTGGTGTAAATATCGGCCTGGAAAAGAATAAATGCATTCCCCTGTTCAATCAGCTCCTTCTTGAAATCAGGGGTTCTTTCCATTAAAAATTCCTGGCGTTCAGGCTTATAGATGCAAAATTCATAGCGTGTATCAACTCCCCGGATATTGAGCTGGAGGTTGATTAGCGAATCAAGCGAACCCATGGTCAGAAATTCGTTGTAAGGCAAATGCTTGTTAAAGTTGAGCATGCTTTCATACTGGTTGGTAAGCATGGCTTTGCTTTTTTCCAGCCTTTCCACTTTTTGCACCACCTTTACCATGGCCTCATTGACACTGCGCCGGAAATTGGCCTCCTTGATGCCTGATGCACTCTGGATCCAGTAGATCTGGATCCCCATCAGCCCGATAAGGGCAAATGTCATGGCAATGATGGTGAATATGATGACGCGACGGTTCATTGGGACAAAGGTACCTAAATGGTCCTTATGGTTTTAACAAAATTTAACGTATCTTAATATTCCTTAACATATTAATCCTGATGATTGAATTACATTTGCACTGCAAGTTCAATGAATTAAAATACTTTTCAGCTTTTATTTGCTTCTGACAAAAAAAAGCGGGTTTCAGATTAAACATTTGTTTGTTGATTTAACAAGAAGTGTGCTCCTGCAAGTGAGCACACTTTTTTTTGTCACGTGTCGCGTGTCACGATTTTTTCGATCACCTCTGGAAAATAGCGGTACTCGAGCTGATGTATCTTTTGAGCCAGGCTCTCGGGGGTGTCGGTTTCCGACACAATGCATTTCGCCTGGAAAATAATTCTTCCCTGATCATACAGTTCGTCGACCTCGTGGATTGAAATTCCCGACTCGGCGTCACCAGCAGCGATTACGGCTTCATGGACCTTGTGCCCGTACATGCCTTTGCCTCCGTATTTTGGTAGAAGAGCCGGGTGAATGTTTATAATCCTGCCGGAATAAACTGACAGGATACTTTCGGGGATGAGCCAGAGAAACCCGGCAAGAATGATGAAATCTATATGGGATGATGTTAACTTCTCAGGTATCACCCCGGTTTCGTAAAAGGAGGTCCGGTCAAAGACCATGGTCTCCACCCCAAGTTTTTCAGCGCGCTGAAGAACATAGGCACCGGGCTTATTGCTCAGGACAAGGGGAATGGTGATGGTTGGATGACCGGCAAAATATTCGATGATCCGTTGGGCGTTGGAACCATTCCCGGAAGCAAAAATGGCAAGTCGAGGCATGTCGGATTCAGTTGGGCGGCACAAAAGTACAAAAGCAGCAGGATATCCGTTCAGCCCTAACGCAAAAATGCCTTAAATCGTTGAATAAAAAGGGAAAAAAGACCTGAAAGGACGGTACGATTGCCCTAACAATATTTCTATATATCACAATATCAAGAATGTAATTTTTCCAATTGTTAAAAATTCTTAAATTGTGTTGGTTGGATGAAAGAATATTCTTTTCTTTGCACTCGTTAAACCAAAAACAAACAATCATGTCTGATATTGCAGCAAAAGTAAAAGCTATCATCGTTGATAAGCTTGGTGTAGATGAAAGTGAAGTTACAATTGAAGCTAGCTTCACCAATGATCTAGGCGCTGACTCCCTTGATACGGTTGAACTTATCATGGAGTTCGAAAAAGAATTTGACATTGCTATCCCCGACGATCAGGCTGAAAAAATCAGTACCGTTGGAGAAGCAATTGCGTACATCGAGAATAATACCAAATAAGGTCGTCACCATGTTGGTGAAGCCTGTTTTGGATATTCTTCCCAGATTAATTTTAATAATATTTAACCCCGCACCCAGCGGGGTTATCCATTAATCAATGAACCTAAAACTTTAAAACGTGGAATTAAGGCGAGTTGTCATAACTGGTCTTGGAGCACTTACACCGATCGGGAATACGGTCCCGGAATTTTGGAATGCCTTGCTTGACGGCGTAAGTGGCGCAGGACCTATCACCCGGTTCGATGCTTCAAAATTCAAGACGCAGGTTGCCTGCGAGGTGAAGAATTTCAATGCTGAAAATTACTTCGATCGTAAAGAGGCCAGGAAGTATGACCGTTGTTCTCATTTCGGGATAGTTTGTGCCGATGAAGCAATCAGGGATGCAAACTTTGACATGGCAAAGCTTGATCTTGATCGTGTTGGCGTTATCTGGGCTTCAGGTATTGGCGGTCTTGAAACCTTCTCTGCTGAAGTGATTGCGTTTGCCCTGGGGGATGGAACTCCGCGGTTCAATCCCTTTTTCATCCCGAAGATGATATCAGATATTACGGCAGGTCATATCTCGATGAAATACGGTTTTCACGGGCCAAATTTTGCCACAGTCTCAGCTTGTGCCTCATCGGCAAACGCACTTGTTGATGCCTTTAATTACATCCGGCTTGGTAAAGCCGATGTTTTTATCGCTGGCGGCTCCGAAGCAGCCATTACTGCTGTTGGATTGGGCGGGTTCAATGCCATGCATGCCCTGTCGACCCGGAACGATGATCCCACAACCGCCTCACGCCCATTTGATAAAGACCGCGATGGTTTCGTGATGGGTGAAGGAGCAGGGGCCCTGATTTTTGAAGAACTTCATCATGCGATCGCACGCGGAGCCAAAATATATGGTGAAATCATAGGAGGCGGATTATCTGCAGATGCTTATCACATGACAGCTCCTCATCCTGAGGGACTTGGTGCCATTTTATCGATGCGCACCGCACTTGCAGACGCCGGAATTGTAAAAGAGGACATTGATCACGTGAACACCCACGGAACTTCAACTCCCGCAGGAGATATTGCTGAACCTAAAGCCATCGTGGGTTTGTTTGGAGAGCATGCCTACAAGTTAAATATCAATTCAACAAAATCCATGACCGGGCACCTTCTTGGCGCTGCCGGAGCTGTTGAATCGATCGCAACCCTGCTGGCGGTTATAAATGATATAATTCCGCCTACCATTAACCATTTCACCGATGATCCCGACATTGCCCCGTTGAATTTTACCTTCAATAAAGTCCAGAAACGGGTGGTGAATTTTGCATTGAGCAACACCTTTGGTTTTGGTGGCCATAATGCCACTGTTGTCTTCACGAAGTATAAGGGATAATGTGCCTTGAGGTTCAGACCGTATAAACAGGCTGGTGCTGATTTTTCATCCGATAAGCAACTTAAACAGGCAATTAAAGGTATTCTCGGGTATAAACCCGGGAATGTCTTTTTATATCATCTTGCTTTCCTGCATAAATCGGTCACCCAGGAAACGCAAAACGGAATCAGGATAAACAATGAGCGCCTTGAATTCCTGGGCGATGCCATCCTCGATGCAGTTGCAGCCGATTTTCTTTTCAAGACATTCCCTACCCGGGATGAAGGTTTTCTGACAGAAATGCGATCAAAAATAGTCAGCAGGGTCATGCTGAACAGACTATCTCAAAAAATGGGGATTGACCAGCTCATTCAGCTTGACGGCTCCCCTTCGGGAACCTTCAGGTCGTACAAGGGCGATGCTTTCGAAGCCCTCATTGGAGCCATGTACCTTGATAAGGGCTACGATTTTACCCGGAAAATAATACTGGAACGCATTATTAAAAACTTTTTTAACATCGATGAACTGGTAAATCAGGAGGTGAATTTTAAAAGTAAAATCATCGAATGGGCCCAGCGGGAAAAGAAACAAGCCCAGTTTAATGTGGTGGAGGAGGTTGGCTCTGGTTATAAAAAGCAGTATGTCGTTGAACTGATAGTTGACGGGGAGGCCATTGCACGTGGGCAGGATTATTCAATTAAAAGGGCTGAACAGAATGCAGCTGAAAAATCGTGGCAAAAAATAAATGGGGAAACCATTGACCTTTGATCGCAGAAAGGTTAACTTTGTTATATAAAAATACCAATTCCTGCGATGGCCAAAAAAATATTGATCGAAACCAGGTCAGAACCCGCGCTCTTCACACTATTCGGAATCTCATGCCATTTAAAGGATTACAGGCTTTCTTTCCTGATAAACAAAAAGCTTGAACTGGAGTTTGTCAAAATGGAGGACTTCATGGGTTACTCCTTTTATTTCTGTCGCGACGAAGATCGTTTCAATACTTATTCTTTACTGGGAAATCGCGGACAGGATACCATTCTCCTGCCGGGGCTGAAGCAAACCGATTTTATCCTGCTGGTGGAGGGCCCGTTTAAAAAAAATCAAAAAGATAAACTGTTGGAAAATATCCGTGGTATTCAGAACGTTCTCACTGCATTTGAGATACGTTTTGAAACCATAAAAAATTATGAAATAGTACTGACTGACCTTGAAATTCATTTAATGAATATTCAGAGGGAGGCAAAAGTTCAATATTCACCAATTAAATAAAAGGAGGAATAGCCATGTTCGAAGATTTAAAAAAATCAATTGACAAGGGTCTCGACTATGCGTTTATAAACGCTGAAAAACTTGCCCAGGCTGCAAAAGATTTAGCCAAAGAGAACAAATTGACCAAGGAGGAGGCCAAAAAGCTGTACGAGGTTTTATTGAAAAAATCGGAAGAGGCCAAAAAAACACTGGAGGCTGATGTTCAGGTATTGATTAAAAATACTTTGAAAAAAATGAATGTCCCCGTTCAGGATGATCTGAAAAAACTGGAAGAACGGATCAAAAAGCTTGAGTCCGGCAAAAAGGCCCCCATCAAGGCAAAACCTGCGCCTAAAGTGGTCAAGAGCGCAAAGCCAAAATCTCCTAAAGCGAAGTAAAAAGTAAATCCGATTTTCACCTAATAATTCTATCCAGTGAAGATAACAAGGATTGGACTGGCCGTTCATGAGATTGGACGGGCGCGCGAAATTATCGGTATTATAGTAAAGTATGGCCTGAGTGAATGGGTAACCAATTCGGGACTGGGGAAGTTGCTTGTTTCAAAAAAGCGCCTGGCCAGGATTGAACGCTACAACCAGTGGGAGCGGATCAGGATGGCCATCGAGGAATTGGGTCCCACCTTTATCAAATTCGGACAAATAATTGCGGATCGTCCCGATATTGTCCCGATGGAATTGCGGGAGGAGTTGAAAAAACTTCAGGATGAAGCCCAACCCATGCCCGATGAGCTGGCAATAAAAGAGATTGAAAAGGAACTTGGAAGGCCGGTGGGTGAAATTTTCAGGGAATTTGATTCTTTGCGTCTTGCTTCGGCCTCCATGGCACAAACTTACCGGGCCGTGCTTCTGAACGGGGAGGAGGTGTGTGTTAAAATTCAGCGGCCCGGGATCGATAAAAAGATCGAACTTGATCTTCACCTGATGAATTTTTTTGCTGCCAGGATGCAAAAGAACAATCCGGACATGGAGGCCATCAACCTGACCGGCGTGGTGAGAGAGTTTGGCAAAACCATCAAAAAAGAGCTGGATTTCCGCCATGAGGCAGCCAGTGTGATCCGGTTCGGCCATTGCTTTGAAAACGATCCGGATATTAAGGTTCCCAGGATCTATTCGCAATACACTTCCAAAAAGATTCTCGTTGAAGAATTCATCAGGGGGATCAAAGTGAGTGATCTTGAATCCCTCCTGAAATCAGGGAATGATCCGGTTCTTCTGGCCCGGAAGTCGGTCAGGCTGGTATTTGACCAGATTTTCACGCATGGTTTTTTTCATGCTGATCCGCATCCTGGCAACATCTTTGTAATGGATGGCAACGTAATTTCCTTCATCGATTTCGGGATGATGGGTACGTTGAGACCTTCACACCTGCAGTTTCTTGGGAAATATGTGCTCGGGTACATCGACCGCGATGCAAACGCCATGACGGAGGCCTTGCTGCTTGTTTCAGGAAAGCGTAATTTTTCCAGGTTTAAGGATCTTGAGTACCAGATAGGAGATATGCTGGCTCATTACAAATATCTCTCCATTGACGAAATGGATTTTGGGAAGGTCATGAATGAATCAGTGGATATCCTGGTCCATTTTGGGTTACGGATTCCCGGCGACATTTATCTTCTGGTAAAGTCCCTGATGGCCATTGAACGGGTTGCCGTGCTGCTTCATCCGGGGATCGATTTTGCCTTTGAAATGCGACCATATGCGCTGGAACTTATCGCAAAGCAATACCATCCAAAGCATATTGCCAAGGAGATTTTCGATTCCCTTAAAGATTATTACACACTGCTGAAGGAGCTGCCTTCCGATCTCAATGATATCATTTATAAGATCAAAGAGGGACGTTTTAAAACGCAGATCGAAGTCAAGGGGATTGAGCCCCTTATTGAACATATCGAAAGTGCGAGTAACCGCGTTGCCATTGCCATTGTGCTGGCGGCGCTCATCATCGGTGCCTCCATTATTTCGCAATGGGAACAAATCCGCTGGATTGGCGGTATCGTGTTCGGATTGGCAGGAATATTCGGATTCTGGCTGGTGGTTAAACTCTTCCGGAGGAATAAATTTTAGGCTATATCCCGGTGAACTGCCTCAGAAATCTAACATCATTTTCGAAAAACAATCGCAGGTCCTTTATCTGGTACTTCAGCATTGTGATGCGTTCAATACCCATCCCGAAGGCGAACCCGGTGTAAATTTTACTGTCGATCCCGCAATTTTCAAGTACCTGGGGGTCAACCATGCCGCAACCCAGGATCTCCACCCAGCCTGTATGTTTACATATGTTACACCCTGTCCCGCCGCAAATGTTGCAACTTACGTCCATTTCCCCTGAAGGTTCTGTAAATGGGAAATAGGATGGTCTCAGCCTGATTTTCGTCTGTTCCCCAAACATCTCTTTGGCAAAATACATCAGTGTTTGCTTCAGATCGGCAAAAGAGACCTGCTTGTCGAGGTAGAGCCCTTCGACCTGGTGAAAAATACAATGGGCACGGGCTGAAATGGCTTCATTTCTGAAAACCCTCCCGGGAAAGATCATCCGGATCGGGGGTTTCGTGGTCTCCATGGTGCGGATCTGCACCGATGAAGTATGGGTACGAAGTAAGATTCCCGCAGCCTCTTCGATAAAAAAGGTATCCTGCATATCCCGGGCCGGATGATCGGCCGCGAAATTCAGGGCGGAAAAGTTGTGCCAGTCATCTTCGATCTCGGGTCCCTGGGCAACGGTAAAACCGATTCTTCCAAAGATCTCAATGATCTGGTTCCTGACAATCGACAGCGGATGACGGGTGCCTGGTTCGATATTGTCGACAGGCCTTGTCAGATCGGGGGATGAAACCAGAGTGTCTTCCCTGGTTCCAAATCCCGATTTGAGTTCATCCAGCTTCAGCTGAACTTTGTTTTTCAAATCATTCAGCAGCTGGCCAACTTCACGCTTTTTCTCTAAAGGAACGGTTTTAAAATCATCAAACAATACTGAAACCAGACCCTTTTTACTGAGGTATTTGATACGAAGCTGCTCAACCTCATCAAGGCTGACCGCTTTAAAGGATTCAATTTCGGCAATTATCTGATCGATTCTTTCTTTCATGTATTTCTGCTGAATAATGTGCCACGCGTCAAGCGTAAAGCGTCACGTTTTATTCCACTATCTTGATTGTCATTTTCACATCCTTGACCGGACGATCAGATCCATCCTTCTGAACAGCGGCGATCTTATCGATCACATCTAGTCCTTCGGTGATTTCACCATATACGGTATACTGCGTGTCGAGGAAGGGAACGCCACCGATCGTTTCATAAACGGTTTTCTGTTCGGGGGTATAGGTAGCGCCGAGCTGGGAAGCCGGAACCTTTTTTCCCTGGACAATATAGAACTGTGAACCTGAAGATGCCTTGGTGGGATTGCCCTGGTCACCCGTCCGGGCTGCAGCAAGCGCACCTTTCTTATGGATCAGCGTCTTGTTGAATTCCGCAGGTACGGTATAACCTGGTCCGCCCGAACCCAATTGCTGCCCGGGTTTGGCATTCTTCGAGTCGGGATCACCGCCCTGAATCATAAAGCCACTGATAACACGATGGAACAGGGTGCCATCATAGTAGCCTGATTTGGCAAGTTTTACAAAATTATCGCGGTGCTGAGGAGTCTCATTGTAGAGGAAACCTGTCATGTCACCATAATCGGTATGAATTACAAATTTTACCACTTTCTTGTCGGTTTTAGGTTGAGACATTAATGAGAGATTGAAGATAAAAACAAATGCCAGTAAGGCCAATGCTATTTTTTTCATAGGATTGATTTTTTAGATGGGCAAAAGTACAAAAAAAATTGGGGATGTGAAGATTTGGGGATGTGAGGATGTGGGGATGTGAGGATGTGAAGATTTGAGGATGTATAGAAGGAGTTTAATTTCCAAATTTCCAAATTCTCAAATTCTCAAATTTTCGTCTTTTCCAGATAGCATCTTCTGCAAAGCGGCTCATATGATTCCATTTCCCCCAGCATCACCAGATGGTCGTCTTTTACCATGCGGTGGGTAAACTGCGCCAGGTCGCCACAGTTCATGCATACGGCGTGCACCTTGGAAACATCATCCGCAATGGCGATCAGGGCGGGCATCGGTCCAAAGGGCTTTCCGAGGTAGTCCATGTCAAGTCCGGCAATGATGACCCGGATTCCGCTGCAGGCAAGCGTATTGCACACAGCCGGCAGTTCATCATCGAAAAACTGTGCCTCGTCGATCCCAACTACATTCACATCATTGGTAAGCAGGAGGATCTCTGAAGCTGACTGCACGGGCGTAGACAGGATGGCATTTTCATCGTGAGAAACCACATTGACATCATCATACCTTTTATCAATTTCAGGCTTAAAAATTTCAACTTTCTGCCTGGCAATTTTTGCCCGCTTCAGCCTGCGGATCAGCTCCTCGGTTTTCCCTGAAAACATGGAACCGCAAATCACCTCAATCCATCCCAGGCGATTCACCTGAATATTTTTTTCAATCTGCATTTAAGGAGGTTAATATTTTGTATTTTTATGGCTGGAATTGATACAAAAGTAAAAATTTCCGGCGACCAGGAAAAAATAAAATCATGAACAGGGAGCTTATTAAAAACGAGCTGCAATGGTTGCTCGAAGCAATCAACGAACAATATGGTATCATTCAGCAACATGGAGATAAAATTCCTCAGATCGAATTTGATATTCTCATGGAGAATCTGCGGAAATTTTATGAGGATATGATCCTGTTGCAGCGGATGAACGATCCGCATTTTGCCTATGAAAAAATCATCAGGAGCAGGATAACCACAAAGGTTCCCGAGAATGAACCCTCCCCAACAGCAGTTTTCCAAAAAACCCCCGCTCCTGAGCCTGCACCAACCGTCAGGCAAACTCCTCCGGCGGTGGAGGTGAGACTTGAGCAACCAGCGCAGTTTAAACCTGCCGGTCCTGCTCCTGTGCGCACGGAAACAACATCCGTTTCAAAGAAACAGACCCGCTCACGTGAAATGGACCTCTTTGCTGCAGAAGAACCCTCCTTCAACATCAAACTACAAGACGCCAGGGAAAAAACCTTCAGTCCAAAAATTCCCTCCGAACGGTTTCAGAACCTGAAGAGTGCCATCAGCATCAATGATAAGTTCATGTTTATCAATGAACTGTTTGATGGAAACCTGCGCGAATACAATGAGACCATTGAAACACTGAGCGGATTTAAAAACCTTGATCAGGCAGCAGATTACCTCGACCTCATGCTCAAGAAAAATTTCTGGGATACCAGTTCAAATGCGTTCATCAAACTTTCTGAAATGGTTGAACGGCAGCATAAATCTTAGTTGCATTCCCCATGAAAAAAGCCTTAAAAATTACCGGGAGCATTCTGGTTGCCTTTTTGCTTATTCTCATTCTAACCCCATTTCTCTTCCAGGACCGGATCGAGCGGGAGGTGAAAAATCTGGCCAACAGGAAGCTGAAGAGCAAGTTGAATTTCACCAAAATGGATCTCTCCTTCTTCAGCCATTTTCCGAATCTCACCCTTACCCTCTCCGGTTTTTCTCTGAAATCATCCTCCCCTTTTGATAAGGATACGCTCATCGGCGCCCGGGAGATCGCCTTCGGTGTGAATGTGAAAAGTCTTTTTGGAAAAACCATTATTATCACCAGGGTTTATCTGGATCAGGCCAGGATCAACATTTTATACAATGAAAAGGGAGCCGCCAATTTCGAAGTTTATAATTCAGGAGATACATCAAAAGTTACTACGGATACAGCCACATCATCAGGGGCAGAGTTGAACATCGAACACATCGTATTTAAAAATTGCCGGGTCATTTATGCGGATCCCGCCATTCCAGTCCGTGTTGTTGCCCATGGGCTCAACTACGCCGGCAACAGCAAGATCACCGGCGATTTTCTCAGTCTCTCCTCCGATGTCAGGATCGATGCGCTTGACCTGGTTTATGCACACACAAAGTACCTGGATTCCAAGCCGGTGACTGCCAAACTTTCCACCAAAGTCAATACCCGCAACCTGTCCATCAATTTTGAAAAGAACGATCTGAAGGTCAAGGACATTCCATTGAAGTTCAATGGGAATTTTAATTTTGAAAAAGAGGGATATCAGGTCAGCCTGAACTTTCTTTCGATCATGGAGAAGGAATTTCTCAGTGCACGGTTTAAGGTCAGGCAGTC